>Ga0181536_10001767_pt1 | contig 25090 bp, 18 predicted proteins | sample PEATcosm2014_Bin_41_FD_121105 | JGI IMG/M metagenome (GOLD analysis project Ga0181536, IMG submission 121105) | Peatland microbial communities from MTU Mesocosm Facility, Houghton, MI, USA - PEATcosm2014_Bin17_60_metaG | ecosystem: Environmental > Terrestrial > Soil > Wetlands > Peat | place...
CGAACGCGCCATGGCGCGCGATAACCGGCTGCTGGGCGTTTTCCAGCTCGGCAACATTCCGCCGGCGGCGCGCGGCATTCCGCAGATCGAAGTCACCTTCGATATCGACGCTAACGGCATCCTGAATGTGACCGCCAAAGATCGCGGCACCAACAACGAACAGAAGATCACCATCACCTCTTCTTCCGGCCTTGCCAAGGATGAAGTCGAAAAGATGGCCAAGGACGCCGAAGCGCATGGCGCCGAAGACCGCAAACAGCGCGACACCATCGAAGCGCGCAACCGCGCCGACGCCATGGTCTATAACGTCGAGAAGACGCTCAAGGAACATCGCAGCAAGATCGGCGAGGCCGAAGCCAAGGAAATCGAAGCGGCCATCGAAGAGACCAAAAAAGCCATGGCGGAAAACGATCCCGAGCGCACTAACGCCGCGGTCGACCGGCTCACTGCCGCCAGCCACAAACTGGCCGAAGCCATGTACAAGACCGCGTCCTCGCAACAGGCCGGCGGCCCGCCGCCTCCTCCTCCGGGTGATGGGGGCCAGCCTAAGGGCGGCAAGGACGACGTGGTCGACGCCGAATTCGTGGACGTGGACGATAAGGATAAGAAATAACGCACAGGGGCAAGCATGGCCTCTCCTCCCAAGCACGACTATTACGAAACGTTGGGCGTACCGCGCAAAGCCACGGCGGATGAGATCCGCAAGGCGTATCGCAAGCTCGCTCGCAAACATCACCCGGATCTGAATCCGGGAGACAAATCCTCGGAAGATCGTTTCAAGAACGTGCAGGAAGCCTACGACATTCTCAGCGACTCCAAAAAGCGCGAGATGTACGACCAGCACGGTTTCTATTCCGAGAGCGGATTCGCCGGGCCCCCGCCGGGCTCGACGAATCCGCACCCTGGAATGGACTTCAACGGATTCGATTTTTCCGATCAAGATCAATTCGCGGGCGGTGGCCGGCGCACCGATACCGGCGGCTTCCGCGATATCTTCTCGCAGTTCTTCGGCGGCAAGGGTGGTCCGCAACAGGCGCAGCCCGAGCCCGAGAAGGGCGGCGATCTCGAATATGTAATGGATATCGATTTCTGGCAGGCCATCCGCGGCACCCAGGCCAAGCTCAACATCAACCGCTACGAAGTCTGCGGCACTTGCCACGGAACGGGCTCGAGCGGCGGGGGTGAAGTCGTCTGCCCGCAATGCCATGGTTCCGGCAACGTCACCCAGATGGCCGGCGCCATGAAGTTCAGCCTCACCTGCCCGCGCTGCAGCGGAAGCGGCAAGCTGCGCAACGCCTGCCCCACCTGCGGCGGCGAAGGCCGCGTCACACGCACGGAATCAGTCGAGGTCCGCATTCCGCCGGGCGCCCGCAGCAGCAGCCGCCTGCGCGTGCCGGGCAAGGGCAACGCCGGCACCATGGGCGCGCCGCCGGGCGACCTGTACATCACCATGCGGGTGGAAGAACATCCTCTCTTCCACCGCGATGGCGATAACATCGAAATCCGGATTCCCATCAAAGTGTCGGAAGCGGCGCTCGGCGCCAAAATCGAAGTCCCCACCATTGACGGACGCACCCTGCTGAAGATTCCGCAGGGCACCGTGAATGGCCAGAAGTTCCGCCTCCGCGAAAAGGGCGTGCTCAACTCGCGCACCAACCAGCGCGGCGACCAGATCGTGGAAGTGTCCCTGGTGGCTCCCGATCCGCGCGATGAACGCACCCGCGAACTGCTCCGCGAACTGGCCCGCATGGATACCGAAGACCCGCGCGCCGGAATCTGGGCCAAGGTCTGACATGGCAAAGGCGAAATCCAAAGCGGCCTTCATGATCTCGGCGGTGGCCGAGCAATACGGCATTCACCCGCAGACGCTGCGCCTCTATGAACGCGAAGGTCTGCTCAAGCCTTCCCGCAGTGAAGGCAACACGCGCCTCTACACCGCCGGCGATGTCGAGCGGCTGGAAGTGATTCTGCATCTCACGCGCGACCTGGGAGTGAACCTGGCGGGGGTCGAGATCATCCTCAACATGCGCGAGAGGATGGGCGACATGCAGGCCCAGATTCAGGAGTTCATTGCCACGCTGAACCGCGAGCTGGCGGCGCGCACCGCGCTCGCCGACGAGCCCGAAGACCATTACTGGCTGGTTCCGGTGGTGAACGCCCGCCCGCCGGCCGGCCCCGGCCGCCGCAAGAGCTGATTGCCGTACTATCATGGAGGCTTGCGCTTCCCGTCCGACGCGGCAACTCGCCTCACGCTCGCATACGTCGCGCCCTTCGCAACCTTTGTCGGCATGATGGCGGTGGAGAAGACTCTTCCGCTGCCGGCGGCCTGGCTTTACCCCATCCGCTTTTTCGCGGTGCTCGGGGTGCTGCTCTGGTTTTCCCGCCCCTACCTGTCGTTCCGTACAGCCTCTCCGGCGATGAGCGTGGCGATCGGAATCGCGGTCTTCGTCATCTGGATCGGCCCGGACGTGCTGTTCGGCCCCGCATACCGGCACCACTGGCTGTTCCAGAACCCCATCACCGGCGCGGCCGTCGCTTCCCTTCCCGTAAGTCTGCGGACTCAGGTCTGGTTCCTCACCGTGCGCGCCGTCTCCTGTACTCTGCTGGTCCCGGTGATTGAGGAGTTGTTCTGGCGCGGCTGGCTGATGCGTTGGATTCTGAACAAGGACTTCACCCGCGTGCCGCTGGGCACCTATACGCCCCTGGCCTTCTGGGCGGTCGCCGTGCTGTTCGCGTCCGAGCACGGCCCTTACTGGGAAGTCGGCCTGGCGGCCGGGGTGATTTACAACTGGTGGATGATCCGCACGCGCAACCTGGCCGATTGCATGCTGGCCCACGCCGTCACCAACGGCCTGCTCTCATGGTATGTGCTCCAGACGGGGCAGTGGCAATACTGGATGTGACGGACCGCTGGACAATCGGTGCGCAGGATAAATACTGCCCCGCCTCAACTAAAATAGAACTTAGACTCCATGATTCAACTCAGCGGGGCGGGGAAGCGCTACGGCCCCAAAATCCTTTTCGAAAACGTCGACTGGCTGGTGACGCCCACGGAGCGCGCCGGCCTGGTGGGCGCCAATGGCACTGGGAAATCGTCGCTGCTCAAAGTGCTGGCGGGTCTGGATGGCCTGGATTCCGGCGGCATCACCACGCAGAAAGCCGTCAGCATCGGCTACCTGCCGCAGGAAGGCCTGTCGCTATCCGGGCGCAGCGTGTTCGCCGAGTGCATGACGGTATTCGCCAGCCTGCGGGCGCTCGAAGAGGAACAGGAGCAACTGGCGCACCGCATGGCGGAACTGGACCCGGCCGGCCACGCCTACGAGCAGGTGGCGGAGCGATTCCACCTGGCGGAGAGCGAGTTCCGCGCGCGCGACGGCTACGCCGTCGAGGCGCAGGTGGGCTCGGTGCTCACCGGCCTGGGCTTCCCGCAGCGCGATTGGAAGCGCCGCACCGAGGAATTCTCGGGCGGCTGGCAGATGCGTATCGCGCTGGCCAAGCTGCTGCTCGAAAAACCCAACCTGCTGCTGCTCGACGAGCCCACCAACCACCTGGACCTGGAGGCGCGTAACTGGCTGGAGGAGTATCTGGCCTCTTATCCCAATGCCTTCGTGCTGGTGTCGCACGACCGTTACTTCCTCGACGTCACCGTGCGCAAAGTGGCCGAGCTGTGGAACAAGGGGCTGCACTTCTACACCGGCGGCTTCACGCGGTATGAACAGCAGAAGACCGAACGGCGCGCGCAATTGCAGGCGGCTTTCGAAAACCAGCAGGACCGCCTCCGCCAGTTGGAAGCCTTCATCAACCGCTTCCGCTACCAGGCCACCAAGGCCAAGCAGGTGCAGAGCCGCATCAAGGAGATGGAAAAGATCGAGCGGATTGAGATTCCGCCCGAAGAGAAGAGCATCCATTTCAGCTTCCCGCAGCCCAAGCCCAGTGGCCGCATCGTGGCGGAGTTGAAGGGCGTGGCCAAGAGCTATGGCGACCACCTGGTTTTTTCGGACGTCGATTGCTACATCGAGCGCGGCGACCGGGTGGCGCTGGTGGGCGTGAATGGCGCGGGCAAATCGACTCTGATCCGGATCCTGGCGGGCGCCGAACCGGTAAGCGCGGGCCTCTTCACCCTGGGGCACAACGCGCAGCCCGATTACTTCGCGCAGGATCAATATAAGGAGCTGGACCCCGCCGCGCGCATGATCGACGACCTGGCGACGGTGGCCCCGCGCGCCACCGTCACTCAGCTTCGCAGCATTCTGGGCTGCTTTTTGTTCTCCGAAGACGACGCCTTCAAGAGCATCGGCGTGCTGTCGGGCGGCGAGCGCAACCGCTACGCGCTGGCGCGCATGCTGATGCAGCCTTCGAACTTCCTGCTGCTGGACGAGCCCACCAACCATCTGGATATGCGCGCCAAGGACGTGCTGCTCGCCTCGCTCCAGGAATTCACCGGAACGCTGGTCTTCGTCTCGCACGACCGCTACTTCCTCGATAAGCTGGCCACCCGCGTCTTCGAAGTGGAGGATGGCCGGGTGCACGTCTTCCCCGGAAACTACGAAGACTACTGGTGGCGGAAGAACGGCGGTGCGGGGCCGGCGACGGCCGTCGAAGCTCCGCCGGCGCCCCAGGCGACGGCCGAACCCGGCCCGCCGGCCGCCGCGAAGGATGCCGGCCCGGGCGCCCGGCCCGCGCGGCTGAACCCCATCAAGCTGCGGCGCATGAAGCAGCGGCGCCAGGAAATTGAAGTGGAAGTGGGCAAGCTGGAAGTGGAGATCGCCGATTACGAAGGCGCGCTGGGCCACTTCGTCAGCGTGGAAGAAACCGCCCGGTTGAGCGACCTGGTGACGGCGCGGCGGGCCGACCTGGCGGCGCTATTGAAGGAGTGGGAGGACGTGGCCCAGTTGATCGAAGCCAACAGCTGATGTCAACCCCAAACCAGCCAATCGTTGGGAGCGGTGGGCACCCACGTCATCTCGGGAAGAACCGGCAATTCTTCGTGCTTCTGGTCGTGAATGTAGGCCCGGACAATGGCCATCGCGTGTTCCTTGGCCTTTGCCTCGCTAAACTGACGGGCGCCGTGAATGGTCGTGTCCGGACCGTAGACCAGCACTTTCCACTCGTTGAACTCGGCAACCACGAAAACGGTGAGGTAGTGATATTGCGCCTTAAACCCGGACATCGGTCGAAACATAGTCGCCTCCAGGGGCCAGCTACCCGGGTTCACGGCAAAGTCATACGGCCGCCGGGCTTCCCAGCACGAGTATAGGACCGCCGGACCTGAAACTCAAGAGTCGATCCTCACTTTTTGGAGTCCGCCGGTCCGCGTATTAGAATAAATCGGCAGTGAGGCGCTTCCCCATCCGGCTAGCTGCGTTGCTCCTGGCAGCTTCGCTGATTCATGCGAAGCGCCTGCCCATCCGGACCTACACCACGGCCGATGGCCTGGCCCGGGATCACATTCGCTGTATCGTTCAGGACTCGCACGGCTTTCTCTGGTTCTGCACGGCCGAAGGACTCTCGCGCTTCGACGGATACCAGTTCACCAATTACCATACCGGGCAGGGCTTGCCCGGCAATGTGGTCACCGACTTTCTCGAGACGCGCGAGGGCGACTACTGGGTCTCCACCACCGACGGACTCGCCCGGTTCGACCCGAAGGGCGCCGGCGCATCCCGATTCCACCGTTATCCGTTGGGTGCCCAGGGCAAGCTGATCGAGGCCAAAGTGCGGGAGGACGCCGCAGGTGGAATCTGGTGCGGCACGCGCACCGGCCAAGGCATCTTCTATCTGGGACCGAAGGATACGGCCTTTCGCCGCGTCGATGTGCCGATGACCGATCCGTTCGTTACGGCGCTCCAGATTGACCGCCGCGGAGCGTTATGGGTCGGCACGCTGAATGGACTCTACCGCCGCGATCCCGACGGGACTACCCGGTCATTCACCACCGCCGACGGCCTGCCGAACACATCCATCATGGCTCTGCTGGAAGACCATGATGGCGGATTGTGGGTGGGCACGCGGCTCGGTTTGGTGCATCTGGACGCCGCGTCGAAGCCCACGCGGGTGTACTCGACGAAAGACGGCCTTCCCGGTGCGCGCATCGAATCGCTGCTCGAAACTTCGGATGGAAAGTTGTGGGTCGGCACCGTGGAAGGACTTGCCGAATGGACTCCCTCGCAGCCCGTGGAAGGGCGCGAGTTCCAGGGTTACACGGCGGCGCAGGGGTTGAGCGCCAGGACCGTGGGCGCGCTGGCCGAAGATCGCGATGGGAATCTCTGGATCGGCACCTTCGGCTCCGGCGCCATGAAGATGGCCCGCAACGGGTTCACCACCTTCACGGAATCGGACGGAGCACCTTCGGTGGCGTCGCTTATGGAAAGCCGGCGAGGCGAAATGTGCATCGCCTACCGGACTAAGGACAGCCTGCTCCTGGGCAAGTTCGACGGCCGGAGATTCATTCCCATCCGGCCGGCCTGGCCCAGCCAGATCACGTATTTTGGATGGGGCCGGGGACAGGCGGTGGTGCAGGACGCGGCCGGGGAATGGTGGATCGCGACCGGTCACGGACTCTGCCGCTTTGCCGCCGCGGCTGGCGTGGAGGGCCTGGCGGGCGCGCGTCCGAAGGCCATCTACACCCAGCGCGATGGACTCGCCGGCGACGAAATCTTCGCCGTGTTTGCGGACTCGCGCAACGGCATCTGGATCGGGACCATTGGCCTGGGGAACCAAGATGGACTGGCATATTGGGACCGGAACAGCCAGCGCGTGCACGCCTTCTCCGAGGCGGATGGCCTGCCTGCGAAGCCGGTTCCGACTGCCATTGCCGAGGACCGCGCGGGCGGCATCTGGGTGGGCCTGTACCACGGCGGAGTGGCGCGCTATCGTCACGGACGGTTCACGGTATTCGGAGACCGCGATGGCGTCTCCGGCGTTCCGCAGTCGCTTTTCGTCGATTCCGCGGGGCGGCTCTGGATCGGGAGTTCGCGGGGCCTGATCCGCATTGACGATCCCACCGGGGAACGGCCGCACCTGGTTTTCTACGGCGCCGCGCAAGGCCTCTCGAGCAGCGATGTCAGCGGGCTGAGCGAAGACCGCTGGGGACGCATTTATGCCGCCACGGGCCGCGGCATCGACCGGTTCGAGCCGCAACCCGGGAGCCTGGGCCGCATCCAGCGATACACCACCGCGGACGGCGTTGCTCCGGGCGCGCTCGATCTGGCATTTCGGGACCGGCAGGGGAGCATGTGGTTCAGCACGCCGCTGGGCCTTTCGCAGCTTGTTCCCACCGTGGACCGCCCGCAGTCTCCGCCTCCGGTGCTGGTTACCGGTCTGAGCGTGGGCGGCGTGGCGCAATCCATCTCCGACCTGGGACAGACCGCCGTCTCCGGGTTGCGGCTGCCGCAAAGCCCGTTGCGCGTCGACTACGTGGGTCTCGGTTTCTTGCCGGGCGAGACGCTTCGTTATCAATACATGCTGGAAGGCGCGGATCGCGATTGGAGCGCGCCCACCGATCAGCGCACCGTCATCTACGCCAGGCTGGCGGCGGGGAGTTACCGTTTCCTGGTGCGCGCGGTGACGGGCGACGGCGTCTCCAGCCCGCAACCAGCGAGTGTCGCATTCACGATTCTGCCGCCGGTTTGGCGCACCTGGTGGTTCCTGCTGGCCTGCGGGACCGCGGCCGCGCTGCTCATTTATGCGCTGTACCGGTACCGGCTGGCGCAGTTGCTGGCGGTGGCCAACGTGCGGACACGCATCGCCACGGACCTGCATGACGATATCGGATCGAGTCTCTCGCAGATTGCGATACTGAGCGAAGTGGCGCAGCGGGAAGCGGGCAAGGACGCGCGCAATGGGACGCCACTTTCGGAGATCGCGGGAATTTCGCGCGAGCTGGTGGATTCCATGAGTGATATCGTGTGGGCCATCAATCCCGACCACGACCGGCTCACCAATTTGGTGTACCGCATGCGGCGATTCGCGGCCGACCTGCTCGGCGCGCAAGGGATCGCGCTCGAGTTTCGCTCGTCGGTGGCCGATCACGACTTGCGGATCGGAGCGAATGTCCGGCGGCAGATCTACCTGGTTTTCAAAGAGGGCATCCATAATATCGCGCGGCATTCGGGTGCGAGCCGCGTGGAGGTGGAGCTGGATCGCGCCGGAGACGGCCTGGTCTTGCGCTTGAGCGACGACGGCAAGGGCTTCGATATGGCCGCGGAGAACGACGGCCATGGACTGATCAACATCCGAAAGCGCGCCGCTGCTTTGGGCGCCGGGGTGGAATGGCAGTCCGTGCTGGGCCAGGGGACCACGCTGCGCATGACAGCGCGGCTGGAGCCCGGGAAGAACCTAGCATTATTGAGGGGCAGAATGACCGGGCGTTTCCGGTAGGCTGGTAGTTTGGGAATCAACGCATCAGAGAAGCCGCGGGAAACCGGCGGACCGATCAGCGTGGCGATCATCGAAGATGACCGCCGCATTCGCGACGGTCTGGGGACGCTCATCAACGGCACCGGCGGTTATCGTTGCCACTTGGTGTTCCGGTCCATGGAGGATGCGCTGGCGCGCGCCTGGAGCGAAGTTCCGGATGTCGCCCTGGTGGACATCGGGCTGCCCGGCATGTCGGGCATAGAGGGACTTTCGCGTCTGCGCGAAAAATATCCCGGGGTGGCGCTGCTGATGCTCACCATCTATGAGGACGATGAGCGGATCTTTGAGGCTCTGTGCGCCGGAGCGAGCGGCTACCTGCTCAAGAAGACTCCGCCCGACAAGCTGCTGGAGTGCCTGGGGGAAGTGTTGCAAGGCGGCGCACCGATGTCGCCGGAAGTGGCGCGGCGGGTGCTGCGGCTGTTCCGCGAGATTCGCCCGCCCGAGCGCGTGGAATACGACCTGACGCCGCATGAGCTGCGCCTGCTTCGCCTGTTGGTGGAGGGCCACAATTATCAGAGCGCCGCGGCCGAACTGGGTGTGAGTTTCAGCACCATCAACTTTCACATGCAGAACATCTACGGAAAGCTCCAGGTGCACTCCAAGTCGGAGGCGGTAGCGAAGGCGCTGCGGCAGCGGCTGGTGAAATAGGTTAGTCCCACGCAACTGGCAGTGTTGAGGGTACGCGGCCAGCGGCACCTTTATACAATGCTCCTAATGAATCCCGGAGGTGGATTCGTCCAAGGAGGAGATTTCCAGGTTGGAGTATCGGCTGATCACAGTGCACCAATGAAACATCCCGGCTTCATTACCGCGCTAATCGCGCTCGCCGGATTGCCGGCGGTATTCGCGCAGACTCCAGCGCTCACGTACATCCCGAACTCCTCAGTCAAGCTCTATCAGGTGAACGGCGATTGCGACTGGGCCGTATGGGACGCCACCATCAACAACAAAACGCCCACCTGCAAACCTACCGCCAGCCAGACGGCCACCAAGGCCGATGTGCTGGGCGACGACGTCCCCGTCGCATTTGAGAACAACGGCGAACTGATCGTCACCTTCGGCGACACCATCGGTGCACTCGGTTACAACGCGTGGACCAATGTGCAGAATACCTTCCAATGGGATGCGCACGACCCGATTGCGCACAGCACCACGGTGAATGCGTCGGATGGATTGCTGCTCAGTTTTTTCCTGAACGGCACTCATGGTCTGGAAATCCAGCCCCCGCCGCAGCCGAACGGAACGGCGGTCGATATGGGAGCGGACAACGTTCCGAATACGGGAGTCAGCCTGAATGGCACCATTTACCTGGGAATTAAGACCGGGTCAGTGAATGTCGGGCCGGCTGACAATGACGGCAGCGGCAGTTACTCCGTGCTGGCGACGTTCAATGAGAACACCTTCGCGTTCGGGTCGGGAAGAACCATCTCCAGTTTGCCGAACGGGCACTTTGTCAGCCCGACATTCTACCTGGCGCCGGCCGGTACGCTGGGCACTCCGGCGCCGGTGTCGCCGGAACCCGTGATGCTGATTTTCGGCCTGGGAGAATACCGGGCCAGCAACATCTATCTGTCGATCATTCCTTCCACTCAGTTCGCCGGCGGCGTGGATCAGAACGGGAATCCGGCCACGCGTTATTTCTCCGGGATGAGCAATGGGGAGCCCACCTGGTCATCGAGCGAATCGGCCGCGGTTCCGATTGTCACCGATCTCAACGCGGCCAGCCCGACCGTCGGTAATCTATCCGCGTTTTATTCGCAGCCGTTGGGGCTGTGGCTGATGATGTTCGACGGAGGCCGCGGCAACAGCCTCACCAGCGGGATGTACTTCACCTATGCGCCTAAGCCGTGGGGACCATGGAGCAAACCGCAGCTTGTGTTCAATGACTGCCGCGACAAAGGACTCGGCAACTTCGTTTTTTACTACTATGGAACCGCCGCTCAGAACGATTGCCCGAGCGCCATGCCGGCGGGGGTGACTGCGGCCCCGAATTCGGCTGGCCCTTCGGGTCCCACTATCGGCGACCAGACGAAGACCGATCCGGCCACCACACGCGGCGGCACGTACGCTCCCATGATGGTGGAGCGCTTCACCATCATTTCGGGCAGCACGCTGAAAATCTTCTATATGTTTTCGACGTGGAACCCCTATGCCGTGGTGATGATGGAATCGGATTTCACGATCACGCCTCCGCCGGCGATTTCGCTGGTGGCCAATGCGGAAGGCGAAAGCCCCACCATCGCGCCCAATACTTGGGTGGAGATCAAGGGAGCGAACCTCGCGCCCCCGGGAGATACGCGTATCTGGCAGGCCTCGGACTTCGTTGCCGGCCAGATGCCCACTCAGTTGGACGGAGTCAGCGCCACGGTCAACGGAAACGCGGCTTACGTGTACTACATCAGCCCGACGCAGGTGAACATCCTGACGCCGTCCGACGCCATGTCGGGAGCAGTGCAGGTGGTGGTGACCAATAATGGGCCGGCGAGCGCAGCCTACACGGCGCAGGCGCAGCCGCTTTCGCCATCGTTCTTTGTGATCGACGGCGGGCCATACGTCCTCGCGCAACACGGTGCCGACAACAGCCTGGTTGGCCCGGCGAGCTTTTCGGTACCCGGCTACACATTCACGCCCGCCAAGCCGGGCGAGACCGTGGTGCTCTACGCCAATGGCTTTGGACCGATTTCTCCGGCGGTGGTGAGCAGCGCGTCCTCGCAAACGGGAACTCTCAACCCGCTGCCCACCGTGACGATTGGCGGGACGCCGGCCACTGTCAACTTTGCCGGCATCAACGGACCGCCTGGCCTGTTCCAGTTCAACGTGGTAGTGCCGCCAAACGTGCCGTCCGGCGACAACACGCTCACGGCAACGTACAATGGCGCCACCACTGCGCCGATGGCGCTGATCACGATATTGGGATCCGCGCCGGCTACGGTTGACACCTTCTATGTCGCGTTGAACGGGAACGATTCCTGGAGCGGCACGCTGGCCGATCCCAATCCCGCGAATACGGACGGGCCGTTCGCGACCTTCGACCACGCCCGGGCCGCCGTTCGGGCCCTCAACAAGACGGGACTGAAGCAAGTAGCTGTACAGTTCCGCGGCGGGACATACTTCCTGCCCGCGACCGAAACGCTCGCGGCGGCCGACTCGGGCTCGGCAACCACCCAAATTGTGTATCAGAATTATCCGGGCGAATCGCCGATCATCAGCGGAGGCGTGCGCGTTCAGAACTGGACCAATGTGAGCGGCGATACATGGAAGACCACGCTGCCGGCATCCACGCAGTATTTCGAGAACCTGTTTTACAACGGAGTGCGGAGGCTTCGGCCGCGCGTGGGCGGGTCGTTGGGCACATATTACCGCTACGTTGGTCCGGTCTATTTGAGTGGGCCGGCCCCGCCGGCCAATTCGCCGGATCCGAATTGTTCGGAGTATTTTGCGGGCAGCGGCTGGGAATGCTTTGACCGCTTCCAGTACAACCCCACGGACCCCATCGTGAGCACGTGGAAAAACCTCGCTCCGCCGGCCGGTAACCATTGTAGCGAGCCTGCCGGTAATCCGGCGCTGGCCGGCGATATCGAGCTGGTGAATTTTGAGCAATACAGCGTTTCCAAGATGCGCCTCAGTTGTGTGGACACGGTGAACCACATCGTTTACCTCACAGGCGTCACTGCCACTGAAGCCGACCACCCCACCTCTCACGGTTTCATCCCCAACCACCGCTATTTGATCGAGAACGTGGAAGACGAATTGACCCAGCCGGGACAATGGTTCCTGGACCGCTCGGCGACTCCGTGGACACTCGCGTATCTTGCCAATCCGGGCGAGAATCCGAACACCGATACGGTGATGGTTCCTCAACTCACGCAGGTCCTGGTGGCGTCGAATCTGCAGTTTGTGACGTTTCAGGGATTGACCTTTGAGCACGACAACTATACGATGCCCACCACGGGGTATGACGGGACCAGTGAGATCATCGCGGGTGTGTCCTTCCAGAATTCACAGCACATCACGTTCGATTCGAGCATCGTCACGCAAACTTCCGGTGTGGGACTGGAATTTATCTCCTGCATCGACAAGAGCTCGCTCAACTGGTGCGTTTCAAACAGCGCCGCCGGGGTCGCCGCGAATAACGTGATCGAGAACAGCGCGCTCTACGATCTGGGCGCCGGCGGCATTCGTATCGGCACGTCGGGATCGCCCAGCGACACAAATGCCAACGTTCCGCAATTCAATACGGTACAGAATACCGTGGTGGAGGGTTATGGACGCGTCTACACCAGTTCCAAGGGCATTGCGCAAGGCCAAGGCCACGACAACCTCTATACGCACAACGATGTTTATGACGGGTACAAAGGCGCGATTAAGGTCTGCTACTGCGCCGACTCCGACGTAAATCCGCCATTCACTAACAACAACACCATTTCCTTTAATCACGTTTACAACCTGTTTCAAGGAATTATGAATGACTCCGGGTCGTTGTATTTCGGCGTGGGAACCCCCAGCCCGCCATCCTCGGGCACGGGCAACAAGATGCTCAACAACAAGGTGCATGACGTGAGCGACGCGTCCGCGCTGGATGCGGACGGATACGGCGGCGACGGTTTGTACGCGGACGATTTTTCGGGACAGGTAGACATGGAAAACAACCTGGTATACCGCGTTTCGGGCAACGCCGTCAGTTTCTCGGGACCTCGCGCCGGGCCGAACCAGTCGAGCACCGTGAAGAACAACATTTTGGCGTTCGCGCGCCAGTCATTGTTGAACGCCTATGATCCCTACTCATTCAACACCGAGCCGCCCCAACCGATGTTCTTTACAGCCTCCAATAATTTGCTCTATTTCGATCGCAACGGCGCCGAATCGTTTTACGTGCAGGGAGGGTGTACCTACCCTGGCGCGATCGCCTATACGGCGTACCAGCAGTGGACCAGCAACCTTTATTGGCGCACCGACGGAGGGTTCGCGACCGACCCGCAGGCATTTCATACGCAGAAGAGCCTGGACGCGAACGGCGGTTGCGGTAATCAAAAGCTGTGGACCTATTTCACGTTCGGCGGCTGGCAGGGGTTGGGTGAGGATCTTCCAAGCGTGGTGCAGAACCCGGGGTTCAACAACCCGGCCTATCCGGCGGACGATTATACTTTACCCAAAGGGTCGCCAGGAGTGGGATTCATCGTGTTTGACCCGAGCCAGGCCGGCCGGTCCAATCCCGTGATCAAGCCCCCGGCCGTGCCTGCGACGTTTCCTACGAAGCCCTTCAATCCGGCGACGGATTACTAAGTAGGTAGTGCAGTTAGTTGGTGACCGCCAGATCCGCTACGCATGCTTGCCGAAAGCCCACCAACGGTGAAGCGGCGTATCGGATCGAGCCTCCTGCGCCGGCCTCGTCTTTGTCCGCCCCGTCCGCGCTGGCGACTCGCTGGGTCGACGCCAAGCGCTACCTCAGGGGCGCGCCCTCCCTTCCGCACGCCGACGTGGCCACGGTGAGTAGGGGCTACCCGATGTGCTCACCTTTCGGTGAACACGTACTCGTGTTGGCCATCGCGAATGACCAGTGCCCGCTTGCCGGACCGGTCGGCGACCACAAACTCGAATCCCATGTTCGTCGGGTCGGTGGTGATAAACGAGACCGAGCCGTCATCGTTCTTGCGCGAGGCCACTTTGCTTTTCCATTCTCCGAAGTCAAATGTCGTCGCGTTAGTATCGTTGACGACCGTGAGATCGCCGAGGGCGGGACTCGAATAGCGCCTGGCCAGTTTGGCAACCAGATCGGGATTTGCGGGGACAACCAGTCGCTCACGCTCTTTCGCCAGCTCGGCTTTGAAGTTCGCAGCGGAGGCATCGACGTCTCCGGCCGCTTCCGGCTTTCCATCGAATAGTACTTCGAGCAGGCGGCGCATCATTGGGCGAAGCAGCATTCCTCCGCCGTCGGAATTCGTCAACAAAACTGCGCCAATTCCGTATTCGGGGAGGAACATCAAATCGCTCTTGTATCCAGCCATGCTGCCACCATGGTGAATCACCGTGACGCCCCAAGTCTTGTCTTCCATCAGACCCATTCCGTAGCTCTGGTCTTCGCCTGTTGCGATCTGAGGCTGCCGGCGCATCAGGAGGTTCTGCTCCGAAACCAGTCGCGTGCCGTCGGGTAGCTTTCCGCGGCCTATTTCTAATTGGACGTACTTGATAAGGTCGTGGGCCGAAGTCCACGCACCGCCAGCCGGACGGTGCGGCATCACCGAATAGTTGAAGGCCATGTTGGCAACCTGGGGTTTACCGTCTACATCCTCACCGTGAGGTGAGGCATGATTCGCGTTCAGCGCGCGGGCCATGTCGAAGGTTGTGGAGCTCATGCCGAGCGGAGTAAAGACTAGGTTCTGCATGGCTTTGTCGTAGGCGGCGCCTAAGTCACTTTTGGGATCGTACAGGTGCGCGCCTATGTAGCCGGCGGCGGACGCCATCAGATTACTGTATTGGAAGACTTCGCCGAAGCGGCTCGTGGGTTGCATGGTGCCCAGCAAAGCCATGGACGTTTCCGGCGTGGCGTTCTTGAATTCGAAAATCCATTCCAGGTCCTGGCGCGGAAGGCCGGTGCAAGCACAAATAAGATGCTTGATGAGAACCTTGCGTGTTACCTCGGCGTCGCCGAGCTTGAAATTTGGGTAGGCTTCCGTCACCGGCTCGTCCCACCGAAGTTTGCCCTGATCCACCAGGCGGGCAAGCAGGAGCGTGGTCATGCCCTTGGTATTGGAGGCTGCCATGAAGAGTGTGTCCGCATCGACATGCTCCGGTTTGCCCAACTCGCGCACGCCGAGCCCGCCTTCGTAGACAACACGGCCGCCGTCTACCAGCGCGAGAGAAGCGCCGGGGATGTCCAGCTTCTTCATCGAGGCTTCGACGAAGCTTTGCAATTCCGCGATGCGCTCGGGAGTCAGAGGGAGCGCCTTCCGGCCTGCGAAGGTTTCTTTGTTGTAGCCCTTGGGTCGTAGGCTCTCGACGATTAGCCCGAATTGGGAACCGCGCTTTTCAAACGTAGGTTCCTTGCCGTCGAAAATAACCACCGTCCAGTTCTTTCCGGCACGCCAGGCAAGCGCCTGGATGACGGCGCGTTCGTTTGGCGATGTTTCGTACTCAAAACTCTTCTGCTCGTCCCACCCGTCGCGCGCGGGCGAGGGCGTCATCAGTTTCACCGGCCGCTTGAAGTCGGGACGGTACGCGGACCAGGCCGCGGTCACAGCAGAGGCGGCATCCGGTGCTTTCACATCAACAATCGCCAAATGAGAATCCGGTTCCGGCGGCGTGAGCACGATTGTATTTGCTTCGCTACGGAGGGACCAGGCGGCGGGCGCGGTGAAGGTCGCGCCGGCCGGGGTGGAGCGCTTTGCTTCGGATGCAAGTTGCTCGGCAGACTGCGTCGCCAGCACGATGGTGCTCGTCACAACAGCGCACGAAAAGACACAAACGATCGATTTCAGAATGTTCCGGGAAACTCCAGCAGCCATGACGGATTACCTCTGAGCGAGTATATAACGCTTTCAGGTCGGGCACTTTGACGGGACACGCCGGGTCTCGTGCCGGTTTGGCGTTTCCGGGCGGATCGTCCATCCGGCGCGCCCGCCAGATTCCGAGCGCGCGCGACCGGGCCACGCGCGGCGCTGGTGGTGATCTTCGTCGCCGCGTGCGGCCAGGCTCGCTCAGAATTACGACAGCGCAAAAGAAACTGAGGGATCCTCGCAAGAGCCGCTCACGAATCGACTGCTGGGTGTATAATCGCGTCTCCGGCAGGTCGAGGGGAGAGACCGTTATGAATTCCCGGCGTGAGTTCTTGAGCTTTCTGGCGGCCAGTCCATTGGTGCTGGCCCAGTCCGACGCGATTACGAATCCGAAGGACGCGCTGAGCGTGATGGATTTCGAGGAAGCCGCGCGGCGTGCAGTGCCTGTTGCGCACTTCGCGTACATCGCCACGGGCGTGGACGACGATGCGACGCTCAAGGCCAATCGCGAGGGTTTCCAGAAAATCCAGTTGCGACCGCGTCGGCTTGTGGATGTGAGCAAGGTGGATTCTGCCGTCGACTTGTTCGGAACCAGGTGGCCATCGCCGATCTACATTTGTCCCTGCGGAAGTCAAAGAGCGTTTCACGCGGACGGCGAACTCGCGACAGCGCGGGCGGCGCGAGCGCAAAACGCCCTGCAGATGCTCTCCACTGTCTCGTCGACCTCGGTGGAAGCGGTGGCCGAAGCGTTGGGACGGCCGCCTTGGTATCAGCTCTACGCGCCGGCGAAGTGGGATGGCGTCGAGAAGCTGGTGCGGCGAGTGGAAGCGGCGCGCTGTGCGGTACTGGTGCTCACGGTGGACCAAAACGCCGGGCGGAACACCGAAACGCAGAAGCGCCTGACCCGGGCCGATTCACGGCCATGCGCATCGTGCCACGAGGCCGCGCCGGGCACGGCGATGGGCAAACAGGGCAGGCCGATGTTTGAGGGTATCGACAACACCGGGTACAACTCGCCATCGGCGACCTGGGAACTGATCGACCGGTTGAAGAATCTGACTCGCATGAAGCTCATCATTAAAGGTCTGGAGACGCGTGAGGACGCGGAGCTGGCGTGCGAGCACGGCGCCGACGGGATCGTGGTTTCGAATCACGGCGGGCGCGCCGTGGAGACCGGTCGCGGGACCATTGAATGCCTGCCGGAAGTGGTGGGAGCGGTGCGCGGACGAATTCCGGTACTGGTGGATGGTGGTTTCCGGCGGGGAACAGATGTATTCAAAGCGTTGGCGCTCGGGGCACGTGCCGTAGGCATTGGCAGGCCTTATCTGTGGGGCTTGGGCGCGTTCGGGCAAGCGGGCGTGGAGCGCGTGCTCGAGATTCTGAACGCGGAATTGACGCTGACCATGCGGCAGTGCGGAACGCGGTCGGTTGGAGAAATCACTCGGTCGTTCGTGGTATAGCTTGCCTCCATCAGTTGGTCTCTCGACGCTGGCATGCGAGCCCGGAATCTCGATTGTGATGGTCCTCGGCGGCAAGTGCGATTGCAATTGCCTGGTTAGCCACCATTGTTCTGTGTCATGGCGCAAGCGGGACGTAAAGGGAAGCCAGCTTTCGCAATACAACCCAGGCCGCTCAGTCGCACAGCCATTCGTGTCCGGCTCGTCGGCGCGCTCGTGCTCTTGTTTACCGCCCACGCTCTGTTCACGTGAAGTGGGTCAACTTTCCGATAATCCTGGCACAATCGAGGGCAGGTGGGGGGAACCTCATGTAACGACAGTGGCGTTGCACGTCCCGGGTGCCGACCCTGGTTCAGGTGGGCGCTGGCGTTCAATCGAATCGCCCGCTAAAACAGTTAGGAACCCTTAGGAACCCTATTTATCGCCAGTATCATTCGGAATTTCCGTTTTGCCTTCCCGGTTCTCAACATTGTGTGCCTAACCGCCTCCTCTTAGTGCAGGTTTTTCCGCGGTCTTGCATCCCAGCGTATCCGTTGCGCCCATAGGGGGATGTTCGGAAATCTGCAGAACGTGGCGACTCTCGCCGGGAACAATGGTGGGCTCCGGGCAAATTTGCCAAGTCTGTGAATAACTTTTGAATGATTCAGGCCGGGAGTGGGTCCGCGGGCTCGGGGCCGACGTTAGCCCTTGCCGGCACTGTAGCTATGGGCTAACGGTACGACCTCTGAACAGGTGAATCACTAAAGAAATCACCGCAATGATTAACAGAATGTGAATCAGGCCCCCAGCGACGTGAAAGGCGAAAAATCCCAGCGCCCACAGCACCAGCAAAATAACAAACAGAGTGAGAAGCATCACAATCTCCTTGGTGCGCTAAACCGCACCGCTTCTGAGTGAGCACGTATCGGACCAATGTCGTCTTAGGTTGGGCCGAGTCCTCGGATCGACTGGAGGGTTTCCCGCGCCGCTTCTTCTTCTCCCGGCTCGGAAGGTGGTCAATCTTGAACAGCCGACGATGGGAAGAGATGCCATGTTTGGGGAGTCCGCAATCTGCGGATAACTTGGAGGTGCTCACGTGCGTATTGACCTTTACATGAAGACGATCGTCACGCTCATCGCACTGCTTCTTGCGGTGATCGCATTGCAACCAATCTTTCAACCCCAAACCGCCATGGCGCAGGGGACCTACGCCGGTATCCAATTCTCGTATAGCGGGGGGAACCACGCGTTCTTCAATGCCAACACTGGCGACGTTTGGGAATATGGCGACCATGGCAACTTTCGCAACCACTACAAAGTCCGTGAACTAGGTAAGGATCACGATCGCGGGCGTTAAAAGAATGGGGCCGGGAACCCCAAGGCGCCCGGTCCGTAATTGACGGAACGGCATTAACGAAACGCTGTGCTTGCTGACAGCAAAGAACAATAGTATAAGGAAGCTGCCCGGATTTGAGACCGCTGTCCTGGCCGTTCTATCCGTCCGCCCTAATGATGAAGACTGCGTTTCGCTGACCGCTCATAAAACCGGCAGGATAACGCTGGAAACAACCCAGGCTGTCCTCCTACTTCCCAATTTCCCCGATGTGCGCGATCGTGTCGCCGTTCTTTAGCGACGGCACTGCGCCGATGTAAAGCACGACGCCTGCGATCGGGGACGTCGCGTCCCACACCTTCTTGCCGAAATAGTCGGTGACGTAGCCGATCTTCATGCCCTGCGACACGTACGCCTCCGGGACCACCAGCGGATAGAAGACGCCATCCATTTCGCTGGTCACAATGGAAACCCGCGAGAGCCACAGTGGATGCTCTACCGGGGAGACCGCACCGGACAGCATCTTCAGGTGCCGCGCCACCTTCCAGCAGCCCTGAATCAATGAATCGACATCGTCCGCATCGCTGATGCCGGCATGGCCGGCTTCCGCTGTGACACAAGGTTTGCCGAGCGCCGCCGCGAAGCGCGTGATGGTCACGGCGCCGCCCGGCGCAACCGGCGTCCGGAAGTCCTGCAGGATGATGTGATCGAGCCCGAAGGCCAGCACCAAGGCGCGTGACGCCGCGTCCTGCGCCTCTTTCCCGGTGGCGGCCCAGTAGGCGTACCGCCGCAGGTTCTCATCCAGATCGCCGCCATGCAGGTCGATCAGGTAATCGCACTTCTCCACCACCTGCTTGGCAATGGCCCACGATACGCGCTCGGTCTGTGTGCCGTCGGGCCTGCCCGGATAGAAGCGGTTCATATTCTTGCCATCCACCGGATTCAAGTGCGTTACCTTTTGCGCGAACGATGGCACGTTGATCAGCGGCACGATGATCAGTGTTCCCGAAAGCTCCGCCGGATCGGCAGCCTGGGCCAATTTCTGCAGCGCAAGGATGGACGCGTACTCGGTGCCGTGAGATCCGGCTACCAGGGCCAGCACCGGCCCAGGTCTGGCGCCGTTGACTACCATCACCGGGATGCTCGCGGCCGCATCCACGCCCGCCGGCACGCCGATATACCCGGTGGCCTTCTGCCCGCTGCGCGCGGTCGCGGAGCCAACGGTGAAATCGGCTGCCCCCACAAGAGACGGCAGCAACCCTGCCATTAAAATTGCTCGTACCATGGCACGCTATCTTAGCACCGATATGTTCCATGCAGCAGCCCGCCGTACGGAATTTCGGAGTTCATGAAGACCATGAGCTGGAAAAAGCAGAAGTCCCCCAAGTCCTGCCAGATGCCCACATCCGCTGGACTTCCGTGCACCGAGTGCGCCCCGGCGGCGCGCTCGTGCTGTTTGGACCGCGACCGCTGCTTTCGACGCTTCGGGCGGGCTCGTCTTTCCGGGTGTAGCCGTGCACTAGAATTGATCCAGACGCCATGCTGGAAAACATCAATTTGAAGAAGAGACTCTCGCGCGAGGATTACCGACTCGCTCTGCCGGGCTTGCAGCAGCGCCTGTACGATTTGGAGAAGGCCTGTTGGGAACACGGCATACCGACCGTGATCGTATTCGAGGGGTGGGACGCCGCCGGCAAAGGAACGGCCATTTCCGCCCTGACGCAACGGCTCGACCCCCGCGGATTCAAAATGTACCCTATCACCGCAGCCCGCACCTACGAGCAGCAACGGCCGTGGTTGTGGCGCTTCTGGCTGAAAGTCCCCGACCGGGGCGAGATGGTGATCTTCGACCATAGTTGGTACGGCCGCGTGCTGGAGGATCGCGTGGAGCAGACCGTCCCGGAGAAGGTGTGGCGTGACGCATACCGCGACATCGTCGAATTCGAGCGCATGCTATCCGACGACGGCGCCGCCATCCTGAAATTCTTCCTGCACATCAACAAGAAAGAGCAGAAGGAACGGTTCCAGGCCATCGAAAAGGACCCCCTGGAAGCCTGGCGCGTGACGGATGCCGACTGGGCCCGCCACAAGAAGTACGGCGAATACCTGAGCGCAACCGAGGAGATGCTCGAATGGACTGAGTCTGAATTCGCGCCCTGGACGATCGTGGAAGCCACGTCGAAATGGCTGGCGCGAAAGAAGATCTTCGAGACGATTATCACCGCCATGGAAAAGCGCCTCGGGGCGAACGCGCCGCCCAGGGTCGAGGTGAAGGGCGCGGCGGCCAAAGACGCGGCATTGCGGGAGGCGATGGAATCCCTGGGTGGAGGAGGACTCTGATGTTGGAGACCATCGACCTGACCCGAGCGCTCGATCGTGACGCCTACGTGCGCGAAGTAACGCGGCGGCAGATTCAGCTTCGCGAGCTGGGATACCAGATCTATTTGCGGAAGCGGCCAGTGGTGGTCGTATTCGAGGGATGGGACGCTGGAGGCAAGGGCGGCGCGATCAAGCGGATCACGGAGAAATTGGACCCCCGCGGCTACGTGGTCTACCCGATCGCCGCGCCGCAGGGCGAGGACAAAACACGCCATTACCTGTACCGCTTCTGGCGCCGGCTTCCGGAGCGCGGGCAGATCGCCATCTTCGATCGGTCCTGGTACGGCCGGGTGCTGGTGGAACGGGTGGAGGGGTTCGCCAGGGAAGAGGAATGGAAGCGGGCCTTCAAGGAGATCAACTCGTTTGAGCGCCAGTTGCGGGAATTCGGGATGATTCTGGCGAAGTTCTGGATCCACATCTCCCAGGAGGAGCAGTTCCGGCGGTTCGAGGAGCGTAAGGCGATCGGCTACAAAGCCTGGAAGCTGACGGAGGAGGACTGGCGGAACCGCCAGAAGTGGAGTGTCTACGAGGAGGCAGTCGAAGAAATGCTGGTGAAGACGAGCACCAAGAGCGCGCCCTGGTGTCTGGTGGAGGGAAACGACAAATACTGGGCGCGCGTGAAAACGCTGTCGAGACTCGTGGAGATACTCTCGGCGGAACTGGACTACAAACCGGCGGACCCGCTAAAGCGAGGATCCGCGAAGAAAGCCGCCAAGCCGGCCACCCACGGCAAGTCAAAGCCGGAAATCAGGTAAACAGGTTTTCCTTCCATTGAGGCTGGCCGGCCGCGGCGAGCTTACCGGCATGAATCAGCTTCTAAGCTGGCGGGATACGCCCATCTACTGCTTCAAAATCCAGCCGGCCATCTTTTCCAGCGCCGCCGGCGCGATCGTCTCTTCGACCTGGGCGTACTCATTCACCGCTCCCGTCTTAGCCGTCTGGAATAGGTGGTTGAGACCCGTTAACTCGACTACCTCGAAGTGTTTGTTGCCGCCATCCTCAAGCGCTTTCCGGATGGCCGGCAGGTTCAGTTTGGGAGGCACTTGCGTGTCTTTTTCGCCGTTGATCGCCAGCACCGGGCAGGTCACCTTGCGCAATGCCGGCGCCGGATCGTAAGTCAGAAAATACCGGTACCACGGCGAAGTCAGTTGTCGGTACGCGGTGTCGAATTGCGCCCCAGTGACCGCAGGCCCCAGAACGGTGCGCAGCTTCTCTCTGCGAACCGTGTCGTCTGTTTCCTGCTCCACAATGTCTAGGATTTTGCGCTGCTGTACGCCGGCCTGCAGCGCCATCTCGTGACTCATGCCGGCAGCTTCGTTGCCTGCCACCACCTGCGCGACGATGATCTGGTCACCCGGCACGCCCGATCCGGCCATCATCACGATGAAGGCCACGTCGTGGTCGCGCGCCGCCACCATGGGCGCAATCACGCCACCCTCGCTGTGGCCGATCAACCCGATCTTGTGCGCGTCCACTTCCGGACGCGTCTTCAGGTATGCCACCGCGGCTTCCGCGTCGGTGGCGAAATCGGCCGTGGTGGCTGTGGCGATAACGCCGCCCGACTTACCGATGCCGCGTTTATCCGTGCGCAGCACCGCAATCCCCTGGCGCGTGAGATAGTCCGCCAGCACCAGGAACGGTTTGTGGCCCATCAAACTTTCGTCGCGATCATTCGGACCGGAGCCACTGATCAGGGCCACTGCCGGGAAAGGCCCTTTCCCCTGCGGGATCGTCAACGTGGCCGCCAGTTGGATGCCCGCCTGATGGTTCTGGTAAGTGAGCTCCTCCTCGCGATACGGATACGGTTTCACCGGCATCTGCGGCCGTTTCGGCCCAGCCACTACCCCGCCTTCCGCCCGCTTCAACACCAGCGGGAAGGAGCCGCCGCCCTGCTTCCATGTTCCCTCGATGGTCTGCAGGTCGGCGCTGATTTTCGCCTCGTAGCGCCCGCCTACCACCGCCACTTCCAGCGTCAGCGAAGCGCCGTCCCGCTTCGCCGCCGCCACCGGAATCCCCATCGCGCCCTGATCCGGGCTGTCCAGGGTTGCGACCAGACCGTCCTGGGTCGTCGCCAGGTGAAAAACGGTCTTGATCTTCGTCGGGCCCACTTCGATGTTCCCGACCCACGCGCCGTCGATATCGGATGGCTTCACCTGCGCGAGCGATGCGCCAGCCGCCAGTACCGCCAACAAGAAACTCTTCCTCATGGGACCATTATCGCGTCAGTTCTTCAACTCAACCATCAAAGCCTCGAAGGGACCATCCATCAGGTTGTCTTCCTTGTGCTTCGTCGCACCGCCCCAACTCGCTTCCCCCGCCTTGTGAACGGCCGTGTCCACCTTCCCGTCCGGCGTCGTCAGTCGCGTGTTCTGGTCGGTCAGGTAGACCACCACGCGGTTGAGTTGGTGCTCATGCATGGGCGAGCCTTGGTGCGCTCGAAACTTCACGCGGACTACTCGAACCTGGCTGTTCTCGAATTCCACCTTGTAATCTTTGGAGTCCACTTGGATCGGGTCGAGAGCCGTGGTCACCTTCTTCGCCGGATCGCCCGGCTTCTTGACCTCGATTTCGACAATCGTTACCGGCGCGTCGCTAACCACCTCGGAAGTGTGCATCCCGCTCGCGGGGCTCCACCTGACGTCGCCCGCCTTGAAATCGAGGACCGTCTTGGCGCCGGCCTGGGGTATGATCTCCTGCCGTCCAGGCTGTAGGTAGATCATCACGCGGTTGAACTTGTGCTCGTGGAGGGCGGTCTTCACGTGAGGCGGCTCGGTGACTTTGATGACCGTGACCTGGTCGTTGTCGACGGGCGTCTCGCGGGTCTGCGCGAAGAGCGCGGAAGTCACCACGGCGAGCAGCGCCGCCAGGTGCAGGGAGGTTCGCATTCGCCTATGATACTAGCTCGCAGACGGTCCGTGCGAACGCTCGGTTTGGAGGCCCCCGTCCGGTCTTCTTCGCCGGCAGCCGGCGTTCTCTCTGGTTGTTCGCTCCACGAACCCGCCGGCGGTTCGTTCGATAATCGATAGGAGATGCCCTCACGAACTTCAAAGGAACAGTTCGATCGCCAGGCGGCGCATTATAACGCGCAGTGGAATGCGTGGAACGGCGAATCGCTCGCGTGGCTCATCGAACACGCGCACTGCCGGCCTTCGCACAGGCTGCTGGATGTCGCCACAGGCGCAGGTTTCACGGCTGTGGCCTTCGCGCCCCTCGTCGCGGGGGTGACCGGCCTGGACGTCTCCGCGGCTATGCTGCGAAAGGCCCGGGAGCGAGCGCGGGCGGCCGGGCTTGCCAACCTGGTCTTTGAGACCGGGGCGGCTGAATCTCTTCCCTTCCCGCCATACGCCTTCGACGGCGTGGTTTGCCGCCTGGCGGCCCACCATTTCCTCTCCGTGCCGAAGTTCCTTGCGGAAGCTTACCGGGTGCTGCGGCCGGGCGGGCGCCTGTTGGTCGCCGACACCTCCGAACCGGACAACGCACCCGAAGTGGATGCGTGGCACAACCACGTCGAGGTTCTACGGGACGGCTCGCACGTCCGCAACTACACTCCTGCGGAATGGCGTGGCTTCGTCGCTGGCGCCGGGTTCGTCCTGGAGGAGCTGGATCAGGTGCGCGAATCCGTGCCGATCACCCTGCGGGCGTGGCTCAAAAAGGGCGGCTGTCACGGGGAGGCGGCCGCCGAGGTACGCCGCCAGTTCCTCGAAGCGCCGACGGAGGTGGCGCGGACATTCTCCGTCACCCGAATGCCGGACGGCGACATCAGCTTCCAGTGGGTCCGGATCGCACTGTCGGCGTGCAAGCCGCGCTAACGGCTCCCTTCCCGTATCTCCAGAGCCGGTTGTTCCGCGACAGGCTGGCTAGCCCACCGTGGCGGAGAAAGCCCTGCGCCAGAAGGGCGGCCGACAAAATGGACGAGATTTTTGGACCAGTAGCGGTCAAGAAAGCCATGAGCAGCGTGAACTAAGGAGTAAGTGGTCGATTCCCTGGTGGGCGGTCGCGGGCTCGAACCGCGGACCTTCTGGGTGTAAACC
>Ga0181536_10001769_pt1 | contig 25079 bp, 21 predicted proteins | sample PEATcosm2014_Bin_41_FD_121105 | JGI IMG/M metagenome (GOLD analysis project Ga0181536, IMG submission 121105) | Peatland microbial communities from MTU Mesocosm Facility, Houghton, MI, USA - PEATcosm2014_Bin17_60_metaG | ecosystem: Environmental > Terrestrial > Soil > Wetlands > Peat | place...
AATTCCGCGGCGGGAAACGGGCGCTCGATGAGGCCGTACTTCACCGCCGCGTCGATCACCGGCTGCACGAGCTTCGGATCGTTGGCCGTCGCGAAGTCGCCGCGGTGCATGCGCGCGATCAGCGCGACCGGCAGCTTCGTGTACTTGGCAAGGATCGGACCCGACGCGGCGTGATTGCGGTTCGCCCACGCCGACGCTGCGCGAACGGCGGTGACGAACGCAGCGGCGGTCGAGGCGTTCCGTTCGGCCCACGCGCGCGTGCAGGCGTACACGTTGAGCAGGTATGCCGGCGCGAGCGGCCGCTGCTCCATCAGGAACGCGCGAAAGCCTTGATCGATGCCGTAGGTGAGAAACGGCTCGGTGTCGAGCGAGCCGTCGACGGTGCCGGCTTTGATCGCCGGCGCTTTCGCGGGCAGCGGCAGCTCGATGAATTTCACCGCCTTGGCATCGCCGCCGTTGTTGTCGATCCAGGCCTCGGCCGCGATCTGCGCGACGTTGTTGAGCCCGTTGACGGCGATCGTTTTGCCCGCGAAGTCACGCGCGATCCGGATCGGCGAGTCGCCCCGCACGACGATCCCGAACGTCGGGGCGGCGACCGAATTGACCAACGCCGCGGCGAGCACGACGAACGGGATTCCGCGCGCGTGCGCGCTGATCAGCGACGTCATGTCGACCATGCCGACGTCCAGTGCGCCCGACGCGATGGCCGCCGCGATCGCGCCGCCGTTGCTGAAGAACTGCGGCTGCACTCCGAGTCCGGATTGGGCGAAGAACCCCTCGTCGATCCCGTAGAGGACCTGGCCGCAGATCTCGGCCGGGATGATGCCGGCGGCCAGCGGCACGGACTGCGCGTTCGCGGGTTGACCAACGGAGAGTCCGAGCGCGCCCAGCGCGAGAAAGGCACCTCGCTGCATGGTCTTCCGTTTCGCGGAGCAAGGCCCGCCGACCGCCTAATCGGTTTACGCGAACGCTACACGCCAGCCGAGGGCGCCTGCAACCGGTCGCCGAACCGGTTTCCGCCGGGCATGCTGGACTACGCTTTCGAATTTCAGCGCGAATCGCGCCGCATCGATCAACTCATCTGGGACGCGATGTCGCTGGTGCGCGGCGAGCGCGTCCTCTTTTGCGGCTTCGCGAACGACGGACAGTGGGTCAAACGCGCGGCGGAGGTCGGCGTCGACGTCAGCGTCATCGAATCGGACACCGCCAAGCTCGCCGAACTCGAAGCGCTCGGCATTCCAACCCTGCGCGGCAGCACGACGCTGATCCCCGCGCGCGACGGCAGCTTCGATGCGATCGTTGCGTTTCATTACTTGCACGAAATCGATCCGACGTTCCACACCCAGATCGTGTGGGAGCTGGCCCGCGTCGGCAAGCGCATCGTCATCGTCGAGCCCGCGCCGCCGTCCGACCCGCTCGGCAAGCGGATCTCCGAATTGTACTCACGCGCGAAATACGAGGCCGGAGCGTTCGAGGAGTACCAGCCGATCGATTACTGGCGCAAGCTGCTGGCGATGGTCAAAGCCGACGTGCTGATGCAGCAGTTCACCTTCACGCGCTTGGCGCCGCGCTACGCGGTCGAAGAAACGGTCGGCCTGATCCTCGACGCGATGGAAGTCGAGCAGATGCCGGAAGCGTATCTCGACGAGTTGCGCGAGTTGGCGCGCAGACCCGAGTCGCAACTCGCGCCGTTGTCCCGGTTCGTGCTCGTCGCGCTCGGCGCCGGCGAGCCCGTCCGCGCCTCGGCCGGCACCTTGTTCCGCGAAGAAACCGCCCGGGAGCTCCAAGAACTGGAAGAACGCCGGACCGCGGTTGCAGCCGCTGCTGCGGCGGCAGCCGCCAAAGCCGCGCCAACGCGGGCGCCGGGCGGGCCGGCCCCGGTCGCGCCGCCGCCGGCGTACGCGGCCGCCCTGGAGGGCGCAGAGTTCCCGCCGGTGCTCGGACCGTCCGGCGCGCCACCGCCCGCGCCCGCAGCCATACCCCCACCGGCCGCGCCGCAAGTGCCGGCACCCGCAGCGCTCGCGCCGCCACAGCCGCCTGTGCCGCAAGCTCCCGCGCCACGGCCGCCCGCCCCGCAGCCGCCCGCGGCACAACCGCCGTCACCCGGCGAAACGCCGTTCGGCGCGCCGGCCGGGCCCGCGCCCGCATTCGGCATCCCGGAGCCGCCGTTCGGCGTGCCGCCGCCGCGCGGACGCCCGGCGCCGCTGGGGACGCCCTTCGCCTTACCCGAGGACCCGGATCCGTTCGGCCTCTCGGAGGACCCGGCCGAGCGCGCCGGCTTCGGCTGGAATTGGGAACCGCCGGTCGACGATCCCGACGCTCAGGCCGACGACGAACCTTTCGGTTTATAGAAGGGCAGCACGGCCAGCGCCGCCTGCGCGCGCGCGAAGAGCGGCGGCAACGCGTCGAGCGCGGTCAGAATGCGCTCGATGTCGCGGTCGCTCGCCGCAAGTTGTGCGAACACCGGCAAATCCGCGTACGCGGCGAGCCGCGATGCGATGCGCTTGCCTTCGCGTAGAATCCGGCGCAGCTCGACGAAGAGCAGGTCGAAAAATACCAGCGCGACCACGATCGCACCGATCCAGACGAGGTCGGGGCGATCCATCGCGGAGGCCTAGGCCGCGCTTTCGGACTTGGCGGGCGCGGCCGGCGTCGACGCTGCCGGGGCCGGACTGGCGGCCGGCGCGGCGGCCGTCGACGACGCTTCGGATGAGGCGGCCGGCGCGGCCGAACCCTTGGATTTCCCCGACGCCTTGCTCTCGCCGGACTTGGCGGCTTCGGCCGCCTTGCGCGAGTCGGTCAGGTAGAAACCCGAACCTTTGAAGACGATTCCGGCCGGACTGAAGACGCGCGCCATCTCGCCGCCGCATTCCGCGCACGGGGCATCGTAGGTCTCTTTGAAACCGTGCCGGACCTCGGCCGTCTTCCGGCACGAGCGGCACTGATATTCATAAAGTGGCATCGCCGATTAGTGTACCAAAGCTAGCACTATCGCGCAACGACTGCTAGCGGCGTGCAGCCCGCGGTTGGTTAAAAATCATCGAGCAGGCCGTCCTCACGCTCGAATTCGACCAGCCCCTTGAAGTGGAGGAGGGAGTCGCCGAGCGCCGCGTCGAGCCGCCGGCGGCGCGTCAGTTGGTCGAACAGCGCCGCTACCGCCCCGCCGTAGGTGGGGTAGTCCAGGCGCACGGCGACTTTGGAACGTTCGGACTTCTGCTCGACCCGAAAATCCAAGCGCCACCGGCACGAGTATGCGCCGACGAGCGAGATGTGGTGTCCGTCGATGAACCGGTCGACCTCGAACAGCTCTTCCTCGCCGCCCGGCAGCCCCGAGCGGATGGCCACCTCGCTGCCGGCGCCGAACGGGATCTGCGGTTCGGTCAGCCGGGCCGAGCGCAGGAACGAGAGCCATACCGGCCACTTCTCGACCTCGCAGATGCGCCGGAACGCGGTGGCGGCCGGCGACGCGACGTCTTGAGCGCGATAGATCGCCCGCGCGGACGGGCGATCGAACGTGTAGGTGGAGACCGCCATGGTCGCGGCTTAGCTCCGGTGGCAGGCTTAACCTCCCTTAACCACTAGGGATTGGGGCCGCCCTCATTGGCGGCCCCAAGCTATTGGGGCTGAATCGCTCCCGACGTCACGCCGTCGGCGAACGCGACGAGGGTCGCGATCCCCGTCGGAATGGCCGCCTCGTCGAGCCGGAACTGGGGGCTGTGGCCGGAGTGCACCGAGCCCAGCGCCGCGTTGTAGATGCCCAGCCGCACGACCACGCCCGGCACGCGTTCGGCAAAGTAGGCGAAGTCCTCGGCGCCCATCGTCGGCGGCAACGTCTCGACCGGCGTGCCGTCGTGCGCGCGCACGTATTCGGTCAGCGCGGTCGCCAGCGACGCGTTGTTGACGACCGGCGGATAGCCGTACACGATGCGAATCTCGGCGCTGCACGCATACGCCGCGGCGACGCCGTCGACGATGCGCCGAACGCGCGCTTCGACGCCGGTGCGAATCTCCGGATCGTAGGTGCGAATCGTGCCCGACATCTCGATGCGATCGGCGATCACGTTGTTGCGGTATCCGCCCGCAATCGTGCCGATCGTAACGACGATCGCGGCCAACGGATCCGTTTCACGCGCGGCGATGTTCTGCAGCGCGAGCACCGTCGCGGCGGCGGCCGGAATCGCATCCACCGCTTTGTGCGGATAGCCGCCGTGCCCTCCGGTACCGCGCACGGTGAGATACAACTCGTCGGCGGCGGCATTGACCGGACCGGGCGTGATGCCGATCGTGCCGGTCGGCAAACGCGGATCAACGTGCAGCATCGCGATCGCATCGACGCGCGGATCGTCGAGCACGCCCGCGGCGATCATCGGTTCGGCGCCGCCCGGACCTTCTTCGGCCGGCTGAAAGAGCAAGACCACGTTGCCGTGCAGGGTCGCACGGCGGCGGCTCAGTTCGCGCGCCGCGCCCAGCAGCATCGCGGTGTGCGCGTCGTGGCCGCAAGCGTGCATTTTGCCCGGCACCTCGCTCGCGCACGCTTCGCCGGAGTCCTCGTCGATCGGCAGCGCATCCATGTCGGCGCGCAAGGCGGCGGTTCGCCCCGGCAGGCCGCCGCGAATCACGCCGACGACGCCGGTTCCGGCGACGCGACGGTGCTCGATCCCGAGTTCGTCGAGCTCGCGCTCGACCAGCGCCGAGGTTTGATGCTCTTCGAACCCGAGCTCGGGATGACGATGGATCTCACGGCGAATCGCGATCGCGCGTTCGCTCGTGTCTGCCGGAATGACGGTAGTCGTCATGCCGGCGTTGTTCGTAACGCCGGCACGACTCTCCTCAGGCCCTGTAGCGCAGGAACGCGGGGACCTCGATGTCGTCCATGTTGACCGGCGCGATCTTGTCGAAGTCGAGGACGTGCGCGGCCGAGCCGAGCGCCGACGAGCGGATCGTGCGCGGGCCGAACCCGGCCGCCAGCACCGTCACGCGCACCTTGCCTTGCAGCGACGGATCGATCGCCGCGCCGAAGATGATCTGGGCCTCGGAATCGACGGCCCGGCTGATCATCTCGGCCGCTTCGTTGACCTCGTACATCGACATGTCGAGGCCGCCCGTGATGTTGAAGATCACGCCGCGCGCGCCTTCGATCGTCGTCTCGAGCAACGGCGAGGCGATCGCCTTTTGCGCGGCGTCGGCGGCGCGATGCTCGCCCGTGCCCTCGCCGATGCCCATCATCGCCGAGCCCGCATCGGTCATGATCGTTTTGACGTCGGCGAAGTCGAGGTTGATCAAACCCGGTTGCGTGATCAGGTCCGAGATGCCCTGGATGCCTTGGCGCAACACGTCGTCGGCATACGCGAAGGCTTCGTTGAGCGGCGTGCGCTTCTCGATGATCTGCAGGATCCGCTCGTTGGGGATCGTGATCAGCGTGTCGCACTTCGCTTCGAGATCGGCGATGCCGCGCTCGGCGGCCTTCATGCGCGGCTTGCCTTCGAACGCGAACGGTTTCGTAATCACGCCGATCGTCAGCGCACCGGACTCGCGCGCGAGCTCCGCCACCACCGCCGCCGAGCCGGTTCCCGTGCCGCCGCCCATGCCCGCCGTGATGAACACCAAGTCGGCGCCGTCGAGGATCAAGCCCAAGTCCTCGCTCGATTCCTCGGCGGCTTCGCGTCCGATATTCGGATTCGCTCCGGCGCCCAGGCCACGGGTGAGGTTCGAGCCGATCTGTACCCGGTTGGCCGTCAGCGACGAGCTCAGCGCTTGCACGTCGGTGTTGATGGCGTAGAACTCCACGCCGGAGAGGCCGGCTTCGATCATGCGGTTGACGGCGTTGCAGCCGCCGCCGCCGAGTCCAAGCACTTTGATTGTCGCGGAGTGTTCGGGAACGAAACGTTTCGCGTCGGCCATGGTGTGCGGGTCCTCCGGAAAGAGATTGGTTTGCATGAAGTCGAGGGGCGCGGGGGCTAGTTCCAAATTGACGTGAACCACGTCCAGAGCTTGGCGAATGCGGTTCCGCCGCTGCGGCCGTTGAGGTGCGGCGCGGCTTCACCGCGCGGGCCGAAGAGCACGAGACCGACCGCGGTTGCATATTCGGGCTGCTTGACCGAATCGGTCAGGCCCGCGATCGTCGCCGGCACGCCGAGACGCACCGGCAAGCCGAAGATCTCCGCAGCGGTCGTTTCGATGCCGCGCAAATGCGCGCCGCCGCCGGTGATTACGACTTCACTCAGCACCTGATCGCGCGGCAGATGTTCGACGATGTTCGCTTTGGCGAGCCGGAACATTTCGAGCACGCGCGGCAGCACGATCGCGCGCAATTGGGCCGAGGTCACCTCGCGCGTGCTGCGCCCGTCGAGCGCCTTGACGTGGAACGCCTGATCGCTCTCGTCGGGGCGCATCAGCCCCGAACCGTACGTGCGCTTGACGTTTTCGGCCTCGGCCGCCGTCGTTTTGAGGCCCAGCGCGATGTCGTTGCTGAGGATGTTGCCGCCGACCGGAATCGTCGCGCTGTGGATCACGCCGCCGTTGGCGAACACGGCGATGTCGGTCGTGCCGCCGCCGATGTCGAGCAGCACGCACCCGACGTGTTTTTCTTCCGACAACAGCGTGGCGGCCGACGACGCCAGCGGCTCGAATACGATGCCGGCGGGTTCGAGCCCGGCCCGGTGCACGCACTTGAGGACGTTCGCGATGAACGTCGAGCCGCCGGTGATGATGTGGGTGTCGACTTCGAGCCGGCTCCCCGACATGCCGAGCGGATCGGTCACGCCGTCCTGGCCGTCGATCGTGTAATGCCGCGGCAGCGCGTGAATGATCTGCCGGTCGGCGGCGAGGTTGATGATCTTCGACGCGTCGACGACGCGTTTGACGTCGGCCGCGACGACCTCGCGATCGTCGCCCGAGACCGCGACCACGCCGCGATTGTTCGTCGATTGGATGTGCTCGCCGGTAACGCCGACGTACACGTGCGAGACGTGAACGCCGGCCATGCGCTCGGCCTTTTCGGTCGCCGCTTCGATCGCCCGAACCGTCTCCTCGAGGTCCGTCACGACGCCCTTGCGCATGCCGGTCGAGGGGGCTTCGCCGATCCCGATGATCTCCAAACCATCGGGACCCGAGGCGGCGATGACGGCACACGTCTTCGTGGTGCCGATATCCAGCCCAGCGATTATCTCGCCGCGTGCCACTACGAGCCGCCTTTCACTATGGACACTATATATTGGGGGTGGAGTGCACAGTCCCTACAAGGACTATGGAAATTCGATCACGGGGGTCGCCGGCGCGCGGAGGTCGATCGCCCGCAGCGCGCGGCCTCCGGTGCTGCGGCGGATCGGCTCCACCAGCGCGAGCTTGGCCGGGAGGTCGGCATCGGCTCCGAACTCGAGCAGCACGCCGTGGGTGTCGACCGCCTGGAGCCCGCCGAACCGGTCGCGCCGGACGATCCGCACCGGGATCTGGGCGCCGATGGTGCGCGCGTCGGCGAGCAGACGGTTGACGCCGGGTTCGGTGAGGGTGCTGCCGGGAGCGGCCGGCGCACCGGATCCGGCGTCGACCATCGGCAACGCCGCCGATGCGCAGCCGGTCTGGAGCACGCGCTCGGTCGCGTCGATCGTCACCACGCCGCCCGGCATGCGCACGCAGCCCGTCGGCGGGCGCAGCGTGACCGCGAGCAGCACGGCGGGTTGGGGGAATTGCTTGCGGTGCACGGCCGCCGTCGCGACGTACGGGATCGCCTCGAGCCGGCGGCGGATCGCGCCGGTGTCGAGCAGCCACAGGTTCGCACTCGGGTCGATCGCCGCAGTCGCGATCGCGGCGCTCTTCGTCACCGGACCGTTCGGCGGAACGTCGGCATCGACCGACCGCACGCGCAGTTGCGGCGCGTTGACGAACGCCACGCCCAGCGCGATCGCCAAACACGCGGCCAGCACCGCGATCACCCAAAACGTCCGTACGCGGACGGCGATCGAGGGTTTCGTGCGCCGGCGCGGCTTGGCACTCGCGCTCACGTCAGCACGTACCGTTCGATCGCTTCGGCGACGCCGTCGTGCGCGACGTCGCCGACCACGGCATCCGCTTGCGCGAACAGCTCCGGCGGTCCCGAGCCCATGGCGACGCCGAGCCCGGCGGCGGTGATGAGCGGCACGTCGTTCCAGGCGTCGCCGATCGCCATCGTTTCCGCCAAGGTCGCACCGTAACGCTGCGCGACGAACGCCAACGCTTCGCCCTTGTTCACCTCGGGCGAGAGCACTTCGACGAAATCCGGATGGCTGCGCGTGAGGTAGGCCCGGTCGCCGACCAGCGCCGCGAGCGCCGACAAATGCTGCTCCGACGGCGCCGGATCGTCCACCAGCACGACCTTGATCGAAGGCTGATCGGCGAACGCTTCGCACAGCGACGGCACGACGGTCGGCTCGACTTTCGCCAAGTCGGTATAGCGTTTGGAAAAGCGGTTGATCTGCTGGACGTAGAGCCGGTCGCCGGCGTAGCACTGGGCGTGCACGTGATGCTCTTCCGCCCACGCGAGAACCGCGCGCGTGACGTCTTGTTGCACGTCGATCTCGCGCAAGATCGTTGCGCTCGCCGCCTCGAAGATCGCGGCGCCCTGATAGCAGACCAGGGGTCCAGTGATGCCGAGCGTTCGTGCGAACGGCTTGGTGGCCGCGAACATGCGGCCGGTCACGATCGTGACCGCGGTGCCGCGCTCCCGCGCGCGAGCGATGGCGTCGCGAACGCGCGGCGAGATCGTGAGGTTCGTCCCGACGAGCGTGCCATCGAGGTCCAGCGCGACGAGCCGGATCCGGGTCCTAATCATCGGAACGGCGTATTCGCTACGGGCGTTCGATACGCATGCGAGCCGTGCGCGCGTGCGCCGGCAAGCCTTCGAACTCCGCGAGCGCGGCCAGCGTCTCGGCGTCGCCGGCCATGCGCTGCGCGCTGTTCTCGACGACCGACATCGTGCGATAGTAGTCCGCCGTGCGCAAGCCCGATGCAAAGCGGGCCGCCCCCGACGTGGGCAGCGTGTGGTTCGTGCCGGCGATGTAGTCGCCGGCGGCCACCGGCGTGTGGTCGCCGATGAAGATCGCGCCGGCACGGCGGATCCGGGGCACGAGGCTCCACGGATCCGCGATCTGCAAGGAAAGATGTTCGGGCGCAAAACGCTCGATGACCTCGAGCACATCGCGCTCGCTCGAGGCGCGAATCAGCCACGTCCGTTCCGCCAGCACCCGGTCGACGATCTCACTGCGCCCGGTCGCGCGCGCGAAATCGCCGCTCAGCAGCGCCGCGACGGCCTCGAGCACCGCACGATCGCGCGATACGGCCGCCACGCGCGCCAGCGGATCATGCTCGGCCTGGGCGAGCAGCTCGCCGGCGACGTACTCCGGCCGCGCGTGCGCATCGCAGACGACCAGGACTTCCGACGGCCCGGCCAAACCGTCGATGCCGCAGACGCCGAAGATCTGCCGTTTCGCCTCGGTCACGTAGACGTTGCCGGGTCCGACGATCTTGTCGACCTTCGCGACCGTGGCCGTTCCGAACGCCAGCGCACCCACGGCTTGCGCGCCGCCGATCGCGTACAGCTCGTCGACCTCGCACAAACTGCAAGCGAAGAGGATCGCCGGATTGATCGAGCCGTCGCGCTGCGGCGGCGTCGTCACGACGACCCGCTCGACGCCCGTTACCTTGGCCGGTACGACGGTCATCAACACCGTCGAAGGCAGCGATGCGCTCCCGCCCGGCACGTAGGCCCCGATGCTGTGCAGCGGCCGGGCCAGGAATGCATACTCCGAGGCGTCCGCGGTGTGATAGCGGATCTCGGCCGGTAGCTGGCGGGCGTGAAAGTCCGCGATGCGCTCGCGCGCCCGCTCGAGCCCGGCCGCGATGATCTCGGGGACGAGCCGGCGCGCGTTCTTGCGCGCCGGCACGTCACGCCGCAGGGTCGCGAGGCCGGCAGCGGGGTCGTCGAAACGTTGCGTCAGCTCGACTACGGCCTCGTCGCCGCGCGCGCGCACGTCGTCGAGAATTCCGCTGACGCGCTCGCGAATCTCGCGCGGCGCGTCCCAACCGCCGGCGTAGAGCGACGCGAGCGCACGCTCGTCGCCGGCGTCGGCGATGATCATACGCGGACGGTGCCGTCGAGCCGTTCGAGCAGCGCGATGATCTGGGCGTACTTGGTGCGGAAGCGCACCGGGTTCACGACGAACCGCGCCGTGCTCGGTGCGATCTCGTCGACGATCACCATGTCGTGCTCGCGCAGCGTCTTGCCGGTCGCGACCAGATCGACGATCAGGTCGGCCAGACCGACGAGCGGGCTCAATTCGACCGAACCGTGCAGCGGGATCAGCTCGACCGGCAGGTCCCGTTCGGCGAAATACGCCTCGGCCGAACGCGCGAATTTCGTCGCCACGCGCAGAAACGTCGGCAACGGCGCGCCTTCGTGATAGCGATCGATGCGCCGCGCGGCGACGCACAACCGGCAGTAGCCGAATTCGAGATCGGCCAGCTCGCTGACCGTGCGCTCCGTTTCCCACAGCACGTCCTTGCCCACGATGCCGCAGTCGGCCGCGCCGAACTCGACGTACGCCGGCACGTCGGAGGGACGCAGGAACAACAGCTGCGTGCCGTCCGGCGTTTCGACTGCGAGCTTGCGGCCGACGTCGTCGGGCACGATGATGCCGGCGCTGCGCAGGCGCGCGACGGAGTCGTCGTAGAGCGCGCCCTTCGGCACCGCGATCGTCAGCATCAGAGGGCCTCGGTCTTGCGCGGCGTGTTCGCTTTCGGCAAGCGCTTCTCGGGCGCGGGCGTGACGCGCACCTCCCGAATCGCGCCGTTCTCGGCGATGACGATGCGCGGGATGCCGTGCTCGCGTGCTTCGGCGACCAGGGCGGCCTCGTCCTGACCGCTGGCGGCGTAACGCACGACGTTCCCGGCCGCGCGCTCGCGCGTCGCGACGACGTCCGCACCGCTGACCAGCACGTCGATGCGATGGCGCCGGCGGGCGATGTGCTTGCCGCGCCGTTCGAGCGCGATCAGCAGCCGCTCGACGCCGGCACTCCAACCGACCGCCGGAACCGCGTAGCCGAACTTCGGCAGCAACGAGTCGTAACGGCCGCCGCCGCACAGCGGGAAGCCGATCTCGGGCAGGTAGCCTTCGAAGATGAAGCCGGTGTAGTAGTCGAGGTCGCGCAAGAGCGCGAAGTCGACGGAAACGCGATCGCCGTAACCGAGCGCCGCCGCGCGCACGAGCAGCGTTTCGAGCCGGTCGAGCGCGGCTTGGCTTTCGAGCGTGGCGCACACCTTGCGTGCCGCTTCAATGCCCTCGCGTCCGCCGCGCAGCAACGCGAAGTCGACCAGCAGCGGCTTGCCGAACGCGCGCAAGCCGACGATGTTGCGCTCCTTCATCAGGTTCTTGGCAACCGGAATGTCGTTGCCGGTGAGGCCGACGCCGGCCAGAATGCCGTCCACCACGCGCGAGTCGTTGATGTCGTAGGTCGCATCGCGCATGCCGATTTCGTCGCACGCTTCGATCGCCATGAAGAGCGTCTCCGCGTCGGCGTCGATGCCGGCCGAACCGATCAGCTCGACCCCGGCCTGGGTGAACTCGCGCATCCGGCCTTCTTGCGGCTGCTCGTAGTAGCGAAACGCCGAGGCGACGTACGACAGGCGCAGGGGCAGCGGGGCCTCGCGCATCCGGGTCGAGACCAGCCGCGCGATCGGCGTCGTCAGCTCGGGCCGCAGCGCCAGCGTCGTCGACCGGCGGTCGTTGAACTGGAACGACAGCTCGGTCAGCTCGCTGCCCAAGCCCTTCTCGATGACGTCGAAGCGCTCGAACGTCGGTGTCTGCACTTCCTCATACGACCAGCGCCCGAACACCGCGCGCAGAACTTGCTCGATGTTCCGTTTGCGAGCCAGCTCGTGCGGCAGCCAATCGCGAACCCCTTGCGGTAGCTTCATGGCAGCATGGTGATGGGCCGAGCACCGCGGAATCGTGCCATGCCGGCCAGGTTTCGGCGAGGCCGGTTGGGGGGCCCCGCGCCGAAGGCGTGGGGGGCGCGGAGCCGGGGGCGGAGCGCCATTAAACCGGATAACCCGCGCGCACGTTTTGGGGGCCGACGATCCGTTCGAGTTCGGCCTTCACGTAGGGCGCGTTGGCGATGCCGCGCGAGCTGCGCTTCGTCTGACCGTTGGCGTGAAACACCAGCGGCACCATGCCGGGCGACTCCTCGAGCAGGCGCGCCAGCTCGTCGACGTGGTTGCGCGACGACACCGTCACGTGCCAGCCGGGAACCTCGGGCGGCGGCGCCTGGCGTTCGAAGCGCTGCACCTCGTTGACGGAGAGGCTCAGCTCGAGCGGCGCCTCCTCGCCCGGAACGGCGCCGCGCCGTTCGCGCGAACGCACGCGGCCGTTGATCACCACGATCGCATCCTCGACGAACGCCGGCTGGAGTTGCGGATACGACTTCGGGAACACGATGCACTCGATCGAACCGGTCATGTCTTCGATCGTCGCGAAGAGCATCTGCTGCTGCGCCTTGGTCAGCGTGCGGCGCACCGCGGTGACGAGACCGGCGACGCGGGCCGGCGAATCGTCCTCGAGGCCGGCCAAGTCTTTGATCGGCGTCGCGCCGGTGCGCGCCAGCGCGTCGGCCACGTCGGCCAGCGGATGACCCGAGACGAAGATCCCGAGCGTCTCCTTCTCCCAGGTCAGCAGCGTCATCGTCGACGGCGCGGCCAGCGGCCGCAAGGACGGCGTGAACGCCGGCGCCGCTTCCTCGAGCATGCCGAACAGCGAGCTCTGACCGAGTTCCCGGTCGCGCGATTCACGTGCGGCCGCGTCCAGCGCGCCGTCGAGCGCATCGAGCAGCTGCGCGCGGTTGCCGGGCAGCGCGTCGAGCGCGCCGCATTTGATCAGCGCCTCGTAGACCTTGCGATTCACCGTTTTCAGATCGACGCGTTTGGTCAAGTCGAACAGATCGGTGAACTTGCCGCCGGCGGCACGCGCGGCCAGGATCGCATCGACCGCGCCCTCACCGATGCCCTTGACCGCGGCCAGGCCGAAGCGGATCTGCGAGCCGACGACGGCAAAATCGACCAGCGATTCGTTGACGTCCGGCGGGAGCACCGCGATGCCCATCTTCTTGGCTTCTTCGATGTACTCGACGAGCTTGTCGGTCTTGTCGCGCACCGACGACATCAGCGCCGCGAAGTATTGCAGCCGGTAATTGGCCTTGAGGTAGCCCGTCTGATAGGCGATCCAGCCGTATGCGGCGGCATGGGACTTATTGAAGCCGTATCCGGCGAACGGTTCGATGAAGGCGAAGATGTCCGCCGCGAGTGCGGGACCGATGTCGTTGGCGCCGCAGCCGGCGATGAATTTCTCCCGGTAGTACGGGATCTTGTCCTTCTGCTTCTTGCCCATGACCTTGCGCAGCTCGTCGGCTTGGCCCAGCGTGAACCCCGCCAGGTCGCGCGCGATCTGCATCACCTGTTCCTGATAACAGGCGATGCCGTAGGTGTCGCTGAGGATCGGCACGAGCTTGGGGTGCAGGTACTTGGGCGTTTTACGGCCGTGCTTGCTGGCGATGAAATCCGGAATCCAGTCCATCGGGCCGGGCCGGTAGAGCGCGACCAGCGCGATGACGTCGTCGAGACCCGAGGGCTTCAGCTCGACGCACACGCGCTTCATGCCGTCGGACTCGAGTTGAAAGACGCCCAGCGTTTCGCCGCGGCCGAGCATCTCGTAGGTGCGCGCGTCGTCGTCGGGGATCGTGGCCAGATCGAAATCCGGCGTGGTCGTGCGCCGGATCTCATCGCTGGCCGCTTTCATCACGGTCAGGTTGCGCAAGCCGAGGAAATCGAACTTCAAGAGGCCGACGCGCTCGACGACGTTCATGTCGTACTGCGTGTTGACGTCGCCTTCGCCGAGCTTGACCAGCGGCACGTGATCGGTCAGCGGGTTCTTCGAGATCACGACGCCGGCCGCGTGGGTGGAGGCGTGCCGGGCCAAACCTTCGATCGAGTTGGCGGTGTCGAGCAGTTTGCGGATCTGCGGATCGCCGTTGTAGAGCAGCTTCAGCTCGGGGATCTGCTCGAGCGCGGCGGCGATCGACAGCCCGCCCGGCCCCGACGGGATCAGCTTCGCCACCCGATCGACGTCGGGCAGCGGAACCGCCAGCGCCCGGCCGGCATCGCGCACCGCGGCGCGGGCCGCCATCGTTCCGAACGTGACGATCTGCGCGACGCGCTCCTTGCCGTACTTTTCGGTCACGTAGTGGATGACTTCGTCGCGCCGCTCGACGCAGAAATCGGTGTCGATGTCGGGCATCGAGATGCGTTCGGGGTTGAGGAAGCGCTCGAAGAGCAGTTTGAACTTGATCGGATCGAGGTCGGTGATGCGCAGACAATACGCCACGATCGAGCCGACCGCCGAGCCGCGGCCGGGGCCGACCGGGATGTCGCGGTCGCGCGCGTATTTGATGAAGTCCCAAACGATCAGGAAGTACGAGCTGAAGCCCATCTTGAGGATGACGTCCAGCTCGTACTCGAGCCGCTCGCGCAACACCGGATCGTTCTTCGCCCGATCCTCACCGTAGCGCTCGATCAGCCCGCGCTCGCAGATCAGGCGCAGGTACTCGTCCGCGCCCATCTCGACGACGCGGTCCGGCGATGCGTCGAGCCCCTCCGCCGCCGCCTTCCCCGCCAGCACCCCGGCCACGTCGGCCGCCGCGCTCTTCGGCACCGGATAATCCGGCAGGTAGAAGATCTTGTCCGGAATCTTCAGGTCGATGCGCTTGACGATTTCGAGCGTGTTGTCGCAGGCGTCGGGCACGTCGGCGAAGAGCTCGCGCATCTCTTGCGGGCTCTTCACGTAGAACTCGTCGGAAAAGAATTTCATCCGGCTCGTATCGGCGACCGTCTTGCCGGTGCCGATGCACAGCAGGACGTCGTGCGCCTGCGCGTCGCCGCGCGAGAGGTAGTGCGAGTCGTTGGTTGCCACCAGCGGCAGATCCAGCTCGCGGGCGACCGAAATCAGGCCGGTATTGACGACGTCTTCTTCGGGCATTCCGTGACGCATGATCTCGATATAGAAGCGATCGCCGAAGATCTCCATGAACTCGCGCGCCGCCTTGAGCGACGAGGTGCGGTCGTTCTTGAGCAACGGCGCGGCCACCAGACCCGACATGCATCCCGACAGGACGATCAGGCCGCGGTTGTGCGCGGCCAGCAGATCCATGTCGATGCGCGGCTTGTAGTAGTAGCCCTCGAGAAAGCCCTTGGAGATCAGCGCGGTGAGGTTCTTGTAACCCTCGTCGTCGGCGGCCAGCAGCGTCACGTGCGCTTCGTCGCGCACCGTGCGATCGAAGCGCCCGCGGGGCGCGATGTACGCCTCGCAGCCGATGATCGGCACCAAGCCGTGTTTGCGCGCGCTGTCGTGAAACTCGACCGCGCCGAACATGACGCCGTGATCGGTCAGCGCTACGCCCGGAACGCCCTCGTCGGCGCTGCGGCGGCAAAGCGAATCGACACGGCACGCGCCGTCAAGCAGCGAGTACTCGCTATGAACGTGGAGATGGACAAACGACGAATCAGACAACTGCGACATACTTCTTCAACCGGGCCCTTCCAACTCTTCCTCTGGAGGACCGCAGCACTTCGCGCCGCTCAGCACAGGCTCCGCGAGGACCGCAACGGATTCGGCGCAGCCGAATCCTAACGGCGCTCTTGTAACGACAGCGGCATCTGCGCTTCGGTTACGTCGCGCACGAATGCCGCTCGTGCGTCGCTGACCCAGCGCGGGTTGCGCGGGTCGGCGGTGACGACGCGATTTTGGCCGCCGCCCTTCGCCATGTAGAGGGCCAGGCGCGCGAAGCGCACGAGCTCGTCGTGATCGCTGGCGTCGAGGGGGAACGCCGACACGCCGATCGAGAGCGCGATCTGGGGCAAATGCGGCGGGACGTTCTTCGTGATACGCTCGACCATCATCCGTGCTTGGACCGACGCTTCCTCGTGGTCCATGCCGGGAAAAAGGGCCAGGTAGAGCCCGCCGCCGACGCGGCCGACCGAACCGCGCGTCGACACGACCGACTGCAGCGTGTGCCCGACGTAGCTGACGACGTCGTCGCCGATCGCGTAGCCGTGGTCGCGATTGATCCCGTCGAGCCGGTCGATGTCGAGCAGCCACACGGAGACCGGCCGCCCCGAGCTCTTCGCCGCGTGCACCGCATCGACCAGCACCTCGTTGATCGAGCGATAGTTGAGCAGGCCCGTCAACGAATCGTGCAGCGCTTCGTTGCGCGGACGCGCGCGCCGCAGCGCGCTCACGTACGCCGAGCCGGCAAAGGTCTGCACGGTGCGCAGGAACTGTTCCTCGACGTCGGTGAGCGCCGTCCCGACCAGCTCGATGTCGATGCCGCCGAAGCGTTCGCCCTCGTTGACCAGCCCGAGGCCGACGTGGGTGGCTCCGTCATGGCTCGTCACGACCAGGCTTTCGCTGGCCTGGGCGCCGCGGATGACCTCGGCCTCGTCGTCGGCCGGCGCGAGCCGGGCCGAGCGCACCCAGTGAAGGGCGCCGAGCGCGTCCACGACGTCCGCGCTGACCGCGCCGGGATCGCTCGAGGACTCCAGCAGGTGGGCCAGGTTCGCCATTACGTTCAGCCGCTGCATGTCGTGGATGGGATCGCGGTCGTCGCTGACCAAGTGGTCGCCGAGTTTGGACAGCGCCAGCCGGGCGCCGATCGCAAGCGCGAGCGAGCGGCAGGCATCGAGCACCAGGAAATCCCAGATCCGTTGCTGCTTGAGCACGTCGACGACCAGCGCGCCGATCCAGACGCCGTTCGAACGGATCGGGGTCAGCACGGTACCGCGCAGGCCGCCGTACCAAAGCATCTTCCGCTGCTGCGGGGTGAACGGGAAGGTCAGGGCGTCGTCGATCGTCGCCTGGACCCCGCTTTTGAGCGCGCCCCGGGCGAATGCCGGCAGCCGGGCCGCCGACTGGGTGTAGCCCATCAGGTCGGGCCAGTCGCCTTTAGAGGTCTGGGTGACGGTGAAGCGTATGCCGTCGGGGCTGATGCGTGCGATATATGCCCGGTCGACCTCGAGCAGGAGCGGAATGCGCGAGACGAGGCGCTGCAAACCGGCGGCCCCATCGTCAAAGAAAGGCGCAAGGTCCTCGATGAGGTTGGTGACCACGGCCGAATTTGCGGGGATTTGCGGGGCGGGCATGATCGGGGCGGTCAGTCCTGGATCCGAGCGCACGCTGTCCTTTCCGACGGTTCTAACCCGCCCGTTCGCCGTCGTTGGCGCAGACTCCGCATGGTCGGGCCGCTCGTCCGACGAAAATCCGGGTGCCCGGCTTCGTTCTAATGGTACACTCCTGGCAAATCGGTTTCACTCGTTCATAAGGGGCGTTTAGGTTGATCAAACACGACATCGTCGTGGTCGGCGGTGGCCTCGCCGGGATGCGCGCCGCGGTGGAAGCCGCCGAGCGCGGTGCCGACGTTGCGATCGTTTCAAAAATGCATCCCGTCCGGAGCCACTCCGGCGCCGCGCAAGGCGGGATCAATGCCGCCCTCGGCAATGAGGCCGAGGACACGCCCGAGGCGCACGCGTACGACTGCGTGAAGGGCTCGGACTACCTCGGCGACCAGGATGCCATCGAGGCGATGGCCGAGGATGCTCCGCGCCAGATCATCTGGCTCGAGCACCGCGGCTGCATCTTCTCGCGCATGGCGGACGGCCGGATCGCACAACGTCCCTTCGGCGGGGCGAGCTTCCCGCGGACCTGCTACTCGGCCGACGTAACGGGCTTAGTGATCCTGCACACCCTGTGGGAGCAACTCGAACGGTTCGGCGTCAAAGTCTACGAGGAGTTCTTCGCGACCTCGCTGTGCGTAGAGGACGGGATCGGGACCGGGCTGACCGCCTACAACATGCGCACCGGCGAACTCGAGCTGGTCAGCGCCAAGGCGACGATCTTCGCGACCGGCGGCGCCGGCCGCGCGTATGCCAAGACGACCAACGGTTACGCCTCGACCGGCGACGGGATGGCGATCTGCTACCGCGCCGGGATCCCCTTGATGGACATGGAGTTCGTCCAGTTCCACCCGACCTCTCTCAAGGAGAACGGCGTGCTGCTCTCCGAGGCGGCGCGCGGTGAGGGCGCCTACCTCCTCAATAAAGACGGCGAACGCTTCATGTTCAAATACGCCCCGAACAAGGGCGAGCTGGCTTCACGCGACGTCGTCGCGCGCGCCGAGATGACCGAGATCAATGAAGGCCGCGGCGAGAACGGCTGCGTCTTCCTCGACCTGCGCCACCTCGGCAAGGAGAAGATTCTCGAGCGGCTGCCTCAGATTCGCGAACTGGCGCTCGACGCGACCGGCAAGGACGCCGTCGACACGCCGATCCCGATCCTGCCCGGCATGCACTACTGGATGGGCGGCATCGCGACCGACAAGGACGGTGCCACCAACATCCCCGGCGTCTACGCCGCCGGCGAGTGCGCTTGCGTCAGCGTCCACGGCGCGAACCGTCTGGGCGGAAACTCGCTGCTCGAGACGATCGTCTTCGGTCACCGCTCGGCAACCCACGCCGCCAACTACATCAAGTCGGTCGGCGACGTTCGGCCTGCGGAGAAAACCTACAAGGCCGAGCGCGACCGCCTCGACGGCATCCTCGCGCGCACCGGCGGCGAACGCCACCCGCAGACGCGCAAGGCGCTCAACACGGCGATGAGCGATCACGCCTTCATCTTCCGCGACGACAAAGACCTCGCCGCCGGTGAGACCGCGCTGCGCCAGGTCCGCGAGATGGCGCAAAAGATGACGACGATGGACAAGTCCAAGACGTTCAACACCGATCTCGTCGGGTTGCTCGAAACGGAGTTTCTAGTCGACATCTCGATGCCGGTCATGATGGGCGCGCGCAACCGCACCGAATCGCGCGGCGCGCAAGCTCGCACCGACTACCCCGATCGCGACGACGTAAACTGGATGAAGCACACCCTGATGCACTTCCAGGGCCCGACCACCGATCCCAAACCCGACTACTCCCGCGGCGTGACCGTCACCAAATTCCAGCCGGAAGTGCGGACGTACTGACCATGTCTTTTATTCTCGATATCTTTCGCTTCGATCAAGCTACGGATGAGGAGCCGCACCGCGACCAGGTCGAGTGCCACATCCCGCCGACGATGACCGTGCTCGACGCGCTCGAAAGCGTGAAGGCGGAAACGGACGGTTCGATCACGTTCCGCCGCTCCTGCCGTTCGGCGATCTGCGGCTCGTGCGCGATGAACATCAACGGCACGACGGGCCTGGCCTGCAAGACGCGTGTCGACAGCGTGCTGCGCAGCGACAACACCGTCGCCGTGGACCCGATGCCGAACTTCCAGCCCATGAAGGACCTCGTGGTCCACATGGACCCGTTCTGGGACAAGTACACGCGCCTCAAACCCTACCTGCAGCCGGCCGACAAGGATTCCGACCACGCGCTCGAACGCCGCGTGTCGCCGGAGGACATGCACAAGCTGGTCGCGGTGGCAAACTGCGTGATGTGCGCGACCTGCTACGCGCTCTGCCCGGTCGTCTCGGTCGACCCGGCGTTCGCCGGCCCGGCCGCCATCGCGTACGCGTACCGCTTCATCGAAGACGTGCGCGACTCGAAGCGCAAGGAACGCGCTGCGCAGATCAGCGAGGACTACTTGTGGCTGTGCGCGCACTGCTACGCGTGCTCGTACTGCCCCAAGCACGTTGACCCGCAGGACGACATCATCGCCGTCAAACGCGCGACGATCGAGGAAGGCCTGATCGACCATCCCGGTCCGCGCCACGCGCTGGTCATCGCAAAAACGATCAAAGCGACCGGGATGCTGCACGAAACCGAAGTCATCCAAGGCACCGTCGGCCGCTTCAACATCAAGGGCCTCATCAAGGTGGCGCCGTTCGGCTTGCGCCTCGCCATGGCCGGGAAGATCCCGCCGATGTTCCTCAAACCCGTCCCGAAAGTCAACGAAATCAAGATGATTTTCGACACCCTGGAGGCTCCCGTACTCGCATGACCGCCACCCTTGAAGCGCCTCAGACGAAGCGCAAATCCAAGTCGGCGCAAATGCGCAAATACGGCTTCTTCCCCGGCTGCGTCGCCAAGGAGTCGTGCAAGGAGCTCTTCAACTCGACGATGCTGCTGGCCGACAAGCTCGGCATCGAGCTGGTCGAGCTGACCGCGGCCGCCTGCTGCGGCGCGTCGGTCCTCAACGACACGAACCGCGACGTCGCGCGCGTCCTCAACGCCCGCACCTACGCGCAGGCCGAGGCGCTCGGTCTCGACGACGTGATCACGATCTGCTCGACCTGCACCGGGCACATGCGCGCGTCGAACAAAGAGCTGCTCGAATCCACCGACCACATGGGCCAGGCCAACGCGATCCTCGGCAAGTTCGGCGCCAAGTACAACGGCGGCGTGACCGTGCGGCATCTGCTCTGGCTGCTCATCGACGACATCGGCCTGGACGAGCTGCGCAAGATGGTCGTCAACCCGCTCAACGGCTTGAAGGTCGCGCCGTTCTACGGCTGCCACATCATCCGGCCCGAATCGGTCAACGGCTGGGAATCGTCGCGCAACCCGCACTCGCTCGAGGACATCATCGAGGCGTTGGGCGGCGAAGCGATCGACTACGCCGGCAAGACGCGCTGCTGCGGCTTCCACGTACAACTCGAGAAAGACGGCATCGCGCCCGCGATGGTCGGGCAGAACATGCGCATGGCCAAAGACAAAGGCGCCGAGGCCGTGCTCACCCCGTGCCCGCTGTGCCACCTTGCGCTCGACGGCTACCAGGCCGATTCGGCCGCCCGCTGGGGGCGCACCGACCTGCCGACGTTCCATCTTCCGCAGCTCGTCGGCTTGGCGCTCGGCATCGACGCGTCGACGCTCGGCCTCAACAAACACATCGTGTCGCCCGGACTCGTTCTACAAGCCCACGATCTCGCGCCGGCCCACGTCGCGTAAGGAGACGCCCGTGAATTATACCGTTCCCGTCATTCTGTGCATCCTGTGCATCGCCATCATCGTCACGATCTTCCTGGGCGGATTCAGCGAGGAAAAACGCGTCGGCGGCCGCCGCTAGAATCCGCTAGCACGCGCTAACCGCGGGGAGCCGGCCGCGGGCGGGCTGAAATCAGCCGCTCGCTCCTTTGGTCCCGACAGGACGAGATCTTGACGTCGCCCGACGAGCTCACCGCTCCGACCGTCCCCGACTTCCAGGCCGACGCCGAAGCCGTCGCGGCGTACATTGACGCGCGCGTCAACTATTTCAGCAATGAAGCCAGCGCGGAGGAGGAGCGGACCCGGCCTCGTTCGCGCGGCGGCGCGCGGCAATCCGAGCCGAGATCGACACGGCTGCACAGCTGCTCGAGGCACGCAAGTCGATGGCCGAGGAAGCGCTGTGGTGGAGTTGCGCGACCGCGAGTTTGCACAGGAGCGGATTTCACAGCTCGAGGCACCGTGCGACGGCGTGACGATCGTTCGCTGCACCCGCTACGGAGACTTCACGTATTTCATCTGGCGTGATCTTGAAAACAAGCTATACGCGCTTGCGTACGAGCCACGGTTGGAAGCGCTGATCGACTACGTCCTGGACGTCTACTGGCTCGTCGACTCTTTCCGCGTTCGAGCGACGGCCGGTTCCACCGGCTGGCCGATGACCGTCGCCGAGCACTACGCCGCGAACTTCAAGGACCCGGCAGACGCGCGCTACGCGCACCAAACGGAGCGCGCCGCGCTGGACGTTGCGCGAACGGACATTCCGCCGATGAGCTATCACCGGAATTTGGAGCGCCAGGGCGACGAAGGCGACCTGATCCAGATCTTGGCCGCGTTTGCGGAGACCCTCCCACAGGGCACTGCGGACGACTCGTAGCCGGGATGTTCCCGCACGAAACGGCGGACCGCGGCTCGACGTAGAAGCGCGCCCCATGGGCGACATCGAGTTCCTCGGGAATCGCACGGCGACCATCGCGGGCGTCAACATCGGCGGAACCAACACGACGGTCGTCGGCGGGCTCGAGGACGGGACGATCGTCGCGCGCTGGAGCGGTTCGACGCCGGTCGACGACGGCGAGCTGCTGATCGATCAGGTCGTCGCGGCCGTGCGCGAGGTCGCGCCGACTGCGCGGCGCATCGGCATCGCCGTCGGGGGGCCGCTCAACGTGCGGCGCGGACAAGTTACGGAGGCCGTCCATCTGCCCGGTTTGCGCGGCGTGCGCCTGCGCGACCGCATCGCCGACGCCACCGGCAAGGCGGTCGGGCTACATCACGACGCCGCGGCCTGTGCGCTGGCCGAGTGGCGCTGGGGCCCGAACGCCGGCGTCGACGGCCTTGCCTACCTGACGTGCGGCACCGGCTTCGGCTGCGGTCTGGTCTTGGGCGGCCGCGTCCGCTACGCCCTGGACGGGCGCTCGCCCGAGATCGGCCACGTGCGCTATCGCGAAGAGGGCCCCGCGATCTTCGGCAAGCCCGGCTGCTACGAAGGGTACGGGTCGGCCAACGCGCTCGGCCTCCTGCTCAGCTACCGGCGGCCGAAAGACTTCCCGATCGCTACCCCCATGCAAGTCATCGACGAGGTACGGCACAACAATCCGGACGCCAAGTGGGCCCTGACGGCGAACGAGCGCGCCGTGGGCTCGGCGTGCGCGATGCTGGCCGACCTGCTGGCGCTCGACTGCATCGTCCTGGGGACGCTCGCCGCATACCTCGGCGATCCATGGGTCGCGCGCGTGCGGGACTACTTCCGCGACGAGACGCTGGCCGTCAATGCGGACGCCTGCGTCGTGCGTGCGGCGATGGACGACGTCCAGGACCGCGCGGCGCTGGCGGCCGCGCTCGACGCGGACGAACAGAAGGGTTGGCGCAAGCGCTAGGTGGGCTCTCGGGCACGCCAGAAAGAGAGCACCGTCGTACCACGTGCGATGAGGAGAACAGACATGGCTCGCAAGACTGATCTCTACATATCGACGCAAACGGGGCTCTTCCGCGGCATGATCAACGCGTCGGTCGAAGACGTCGAACCGCTCGGGCTTGCCGACGGCGTCGGCACGCTGACGACGGTCGTCATCGACCACAAGAACTCCGATCGTCTCTACGTCGGCACGCGCCGGGCCGGCGTCTTCGTTTCCGAAGATCGCGGTAAGACCTGGCACGCCAAGAACCACGGCCTGATCTACAAAGAGTGCTGGTCGATGGTGCAGCATCCGCTCACCGGTACGATCTATCTCGGCACCGGGCCGGCAGCGGTCTTCAAGAGCGTGGATTACGGCGAAAGCTGGGCGTTCTGCGAGCAGATGCACAGCATGCCCGAAACGATCGATTGGACGTTCCCGAACCCGCCGCACATCGCGCACGTCAAAGGTCTGGCGATCAACCCGCAGGACCCCGATCAAATCTTCGGCGCGATCGAGGAGGGCTGGCTCGTGCGTTCGCTCGACGGCGGCGCGACCTGGGCGACGCTGAAGTCCGGCACCGATTTCGATTCGCACACGGTCAACGTGATGCCGAACGATCCGCGCGTGCTGGTGTCGACCAGCGGTGACGGGATCTACCGCAGCGAGGACGGCGGCGACCATTTCGCGCCGGCAAACGACGGGCTCACGCGCCGCTACTGCGCGCAGCTCGTCGTGCACAAAGACCAGCCGGACGTGCTGTTCACGGCCGCGGCCGAGATCCCGCCGCGCGGCTGGGCGAAGCGCCCGGAAGGCGCCAACTCGAAGTTCTTCCGCAGCGACGATCAGGGCCGTTCGTGGAGCGAGCTGGGCGGCGGCTTGCCCGAGCACATCAAAGGCGCGCCGCGCGCCACCACCGGACGGCCGGAACGAGCCGGATCGTTCTTGGTCGGCATGAACGACGGCTCGGTCTGGCTGAGCGATGATTTCGGCGATTCGTTCAAGCAAGTCGTCGGCGGTCTCCCGCACGTCTACGGGCTGACCATTTCGCCGAACTGATCGCGCTCAGCCGTTCGGCGGCTGCCGCAATCCCACCGTCGCACCGTTGGCATCTTTGATGCTCGCGACCAGCATGCCGTAGCCGACGTCGGTTACGTCTTGCACGACCGTGCCGCCGGCTGCTACGAGCGCTTTGAGATTGGCGGCGATGTGTCGCTCACGGTCCGGTAGGCGAGCTGGCTCACGACCGTCGTGGCGCGCGTCTGCCTCGATGCGCTGCCGCCGGCGGAGCGCGTCGCGGTCGGGAAACTTCCCGGCATTGGTGGCGCTGTTGGATCCGAACGCAACGCTGCGTGCCGACGCGACGGTAATGGCGATCGGCTTTCGAAAACTGGTCAAGGCGCGCATCGCCGCGGGCGGGGTTAGTGCAGGAAGTCCGGCGAGAACAGATCCGTCGCCTCGAATCGCGCCGGGATGGCACCGTACTGCGCTCCGGCGTCGATCACCGGTTGGATCGTGGTCAGATCGACCTTCTCCAAGAACGTTGCGCGTGCCATCTTACGCACGACCGAGACGTCGAGGTTCATCCCCTTCGCAACCAGCTCGGCCGTTTGGTCTTGATGACGATTTGCCCAGGCCGCGGACTGCAGCTTGATCTGCGCAAAGCGATGGGCGACGTCGCGGTTCGCAGCGATCCACGTCTGGGTGGCGACGAATCCGTCGATCATCCACCGCGGACCGATACCGTCGAACGCGTTACTGAAGAAACGAGTGTCGCTCTTGGACTGTGAATAGAACGGCTCGGGCAAGATTCCGGCGTCGATTCGCTTCGAGGTGAGGGCCGCCGTCATCGCCGTGTTCGGAAGCTCGAGAAAGTGGACTTGTTTGGAGTCGCCGCCGTTCTTGTCGATCCACGCCTGGGTCGCGATATGTGCGATGCCGGCGAGCACGTTGACGCCGACCGTCGTCCCCGAAAGGTCGCGAGCCGTCCGCAACTTCGAATCGGGCGCGACGACCATGACCGTCGTCGGGTCCTTCGAGGTATAGACCGCCCCGGTCGAAATCATGCGCAACGGCGCACCGTGCGCGAACGCGACGGCAATCGAGAGCGTGTTCGAATCGGCGATGTCGAGCGAGCCGCCGAGCATGGCGGCG
>Ga0181536_10001771_pt1 | contig 25068 bp, 15 predicted proteins | sample PEATcosm2014_Bin_41_FD_121105 | JGI IMG/M metagenome (GOLD analysis project Ga0181536, IMG submission 121105) | Peatland microbial communities from MTU Mesocosm Facility, Houghton, MI, USA - PEATcosm2014_Bin17_60_metaG | ecosystem: Environmental > Terrestrial > Soil > Wetlands > Peat | place...
ACCGTGAAGCTGTTGAATTTGCCCGCGCCGCGCGGCACCTTCTCAAACAACATGTCCAATCGCTCGGTGGGCGCAGGTTGCGAGGGAGGCTTGCCGAAGATCGTATAGTCCCAATTGGATTTGGGCGGCGCCACCCACTGCGGGGTGCTGTGTTGATTGGCGTATTCGATGACCACGCCCAAGCCCCCTTCGCGCACCGGGTCCTCGGGCGCGCCCAGAATCCAAACCCCAGGCTTGTTCATCTCCACCCAGGCATCGATGCGCTCGCCCGGGCCGAGCATCAATACGTCCACCGCCGCGGGAACCGGCACGGGATTTCCGTCCAGCGCGATCACGTTGAATTTGTGGCCGGGCAGCGCGAGGTGACGATTCTCGATCGCGCTCGCGTTCAGAAAATGAAACATCACGCGTTCGCCCTGCTTCACACGGATCGGCTCGCCGGCGCCGAGCGCCTTGTCGTTGATCGAAAAAATATCGGCTTGCACCTCCAGCCCCGGCTGCCGCGTATCCATCACGGCCGGCCTTTCCGGTTGCGCCCCGGCGGGATCGAGATCGTCGTTGTCCATCGCCTGGTTGCTGAAGTAGGGCTCCCAATCGCGCAATGCCAGGTAGTGTTCCTGATCGAAGTTGCCGGGATTGTTCGCTCCCTCGATAATCAGAAAGCCGAACATTCCGGTATAACTGCCGCGGTGCAGGTCATCCATCGACATGGTGTGCGTGTGGTACCAGCGGGTGCCAGCCGGCGTGGGCGTGAACTGATACTTGCGGCTTCCGTGCGGAGGCACTACGGGGGTACCTTCTTCCTCCGATCCATCCACATCGGAGGGAATGAGCAACCCGTGAAAATGCACGGTCTCCGGGACGTCCGTGTCATTGATCACGTTCACCGTGACGGGAACACCTTCCTTCATCCGCAGCCGCGGCCCCGGCGAGGTGCCGTTGTATCCGACGGTGCTGAGAATGCGATTGGGCGCCAATTCGACCGTGACCGGCCCGATCTGCAAAGTGAAATCAGTCGCGGCGACGTCTTGCGGGCCGGACGGCGCCAGAAAGGATTGCGCCAGCATTTGCATCTGCTGGCCCACCAGCCGGCTCGTTGCCGCCGCCGCTACTCCTGCAATCTTGAGAAAATCGCGTCTTTGCATAATTAACGCCGCATGATCAATGCCGGGCCAGAAATACAGCCTTCGATTATGGTACCGCCTGGATCCACTCCCGCCAAATGAGGCTCGCCCTCCGGCGCGCAGGTCGTCGCCCCCCCGCTGGAGACGCTCGCGCGCTTCTGATATCCTGCTAGCAACATCCGAGGCGATTATCTTATGAAGCCGGTGCCGCCCATCTCCGCTCTTTTCCTCCTGTTGTCGCTCAGTGTCGGGTTGTTTGCGCTGCAATTTGGAGGGTACGGCCGCCAGCGATACTCCGACTACGGTGGATCGAACATGCCGTCGGAGTTTTATTGGACCCGGCTCCAGTACAATTCCGGCTACGCGAACGGCAGTAGTTTCGGATATCGCCGCTTTTACGGCGGTTGGTCCCGGGATTTTCCCAAGGCCGATAACGACTGCTTGATTGCCCTGCGGCGTTTGACCCACATCAACTCACCGTCGCCCCTGAACGTCGTCGATACCGATAGCGATCATCTCTTCGACTATCCGTGGATCTATGCCGTCTCGGTGAACAACTGGACCTTCACTCCCGAGGAGGCCAAGCGCATGCACGATTATCTTTTAAAGGGCGGCTTCCTGATGGTGGACGACTTCCACGGCACCGACGACTGGGAGCATTTCATGGCCGGCATGCGCATGGTGCTGCCCGACCGGCCCGTCGAGGATCTCAAGGACGCCGACGAGATCTACCACGTTCTGTACGACATCAACGAAAAGTTTCAGATCCCCAGTGAAGTCTACGTCAACACCGGCCGCACCTACGAGAAGGACGGCTATGTGCCCAAGTGGCGCGCCATCCGCAACGACCACGGGCGCATCATGGTGGCGATCTGCGCCAACATGCACCTCGGCGACGCCTGGGAGTGGGCCGATAGTCCGCAGTACCCCGAGAAGTTTTCCGGACTTGCTTTCCGCATCGTCCTCAACTACATCACCTACGCCATGACCCATTAGACATGAACCCTGTAAGCCTCTTCCCACAGTCCGCAAGCAGTCCACGAGCCCATGTTCGAGTTCTTCTTTAAGTATCCGCGTTCGGTGTATGCGCGCGGCCAGTTTGCCCTTCTGGGGGCATGGCCGAAGTGGATGCTCGCGCTATTAATCCTGGCCGTGGCTGGCGCTCTGGCGTGGCTGATCCGCTCCCGCCTGGCGCGCGCCGCGCCGGTGATGCGCGGTTGGCGGGCCTGGGTAATCTGGAGCTTGCAGACGCTGCTGGCGGCGGTGGTTCTGGTGCTGCTGTGGCAGCCGGCCATCACCGTCGCCGAGTTGCGGCCGCAACAAAACATCATCGCGGTGCTGGTGGACGATTCGCGCAGCATGGCCATACCGGAAGGCGGTTCCACGCGCGAGGCGCAAGCCATTCAAGCGCTCGAGAGCGGCGTCTTAGCCAGCCTCAACCGCTCCTTTCAAACGCGTCTTTACCGCTTCGACGACGCGCCCGTGCGCATCGACAGCCTCCAGGACCTGCGGCCCAAGGCGCCCTCGACGCGCATCGGCGATACCCTCCGGCAGTTGAGCGAGGAGACTTCCGACCTGCCCATCGGCGCGGTGGTGCTGCTCAGCGACGGCGACGACAATGCCGGAGGCATCGGCGCGGACGCCATTAACGCGCTGCGCGCCCGCCACATTCCCGTTCACACCGTGGGCTTCGGACGCGAGCGCTCCGCACATGACGTGGAGCTGGACGATGCCGAGGTTGCTCCGCGCGCCTTGGCCGATTCGCGCCTCGCCGCCAAAATCACCTTGCACCAGCGCGGATACGGCGGCGTCAGGATCAACCTGACGGTGCGCGACGTGAGCACCGGCCAACCCAAGCTGCTGGCTTCCCGCGGCATCGCGCTGGGAGCGGACGGCAACCTCCAGACCGAGACTCTGATGTTCAATATCGGCGGCGCGGGCGCCAAAACGCTGGAAATCGCGGCGGCTCCACTCCCCGGCGAGGAGAACACGGCCAACAATACCTTGACCCGCGTGGTAAATGTGGGCGCCGATCCGCGCCGCATCCTATACATCGAGGGCGAACCGCGCTGGGAGTACAAATTCATCCGCCAGGCGGAAGAGGACGACCGCATGGTGCAGATCGCTTCCATCGTGCGCACCACCGAAAACAAGTTCTACCGCCAGGGCATCGCCGACCCCAAGGAGCTGGCCGGCGGCTTCCCGTCCCGCCCGGAGGATCTTTTCGTCTACCAGGGATTGATCGTCGGCTCGGTCGAAGCCGGCTATTTCACTCCCGTGCAGCAGGAACTGATCCACCAGTTCGTGGATCGCCGCGGCGGCGGCCTGCTGCTGCTGGGCGGCCAGTACGCCCTGGCGGATGGGGGCTGGAACGCTTCCAGCCTGATCGACCTGCTGCCCACCACGCTGCCTACCCAGACGGCCACCTTTCATCGCGAGGCCGATCCCAAGAACGGCGTCACCCACACCACCGCCGAACTGGCGCCGGCCGGCGTGGACAGCATTATTACCCGCCTGGTGGACGACCCCGCGGAGAATGCCGCCAAGTGGAAAAAGCTGCCCTACCTGATGGATTACCAAGACCCCGGCGTTCCCAAACCGGGAGCGGCGGTTCTGGCCAACATGATTACGCCCGAAGGCCGCAAGCTGCCGCTGCTGATTACGGAAAACTTCGGCCATGGCCGCACCGCCATCATGGCCACGGGAGGCAGTTGGCGCTGGCAGATGAGTTCGCCTTTGGGCGACACCGCGCACGATCTGTTCTGGCAGCAGCTTCTGCGCTGGCTGGTATCGGATACGCCGGGCCACGTAGTGGCTTCCGTCCCCGCGCAAATGCTGCTCGACAATGGCGCCATCACTTTTACCGCCCAGGTGTTCGGCCGCGACTACAACCCCGCCGCCGATGCCAGGGTCGAAGCCCATATCCTGGGCCCCGGCGGCGTCAGCGCACTGGTGGAGATGTCGCCCGCGCCCGATAGTCCCGGCCAGTTCCAAGCCGCCTGGTCCGCTCCCAAACCGGGCGCTTACCTGACCGAAATCACGGCCCAACGCGCCGATTCCAGTTCCGGCAAGGTCGAGGAACTGGGCCGCGACGTATTGACTTTTCAGCGCATGGACGGGATCGCCGAGAACTTCCACGTGGAGCAGAACCGCGATCTGCTGGAACGCCTCGCCGCGCAAACCGGCGGACAATATTGGAAGCCGGCCGGCCTGGGCAAACTGGCCAGCCGTATTCCCTTTTCCGAAGCCGGCGTGACGGTGCGCGAGACCAAGGATCTGTGGGATTTGCCGCTGGTCTTCCTGGTGTTGCTGATGCTGCGCTTCTCCGAGTGGTGGCTGCGGCGCAAGTGGGGGATCGTCTGATGTTACAGCGCTTCCTCGATCCCGCCATCCTGGCCGGCATTTCCGGCCTCGATCTGGTCGCCAAGACCGTGGTGGATGGCTTCGTCGCCGGCCTGCACCGTTCTCCCGATTTCGGCTTCAGCCAGGAGTTCGCCGAATATCGCGCCTATACTCCCGGCGACGATCTTCGCCACGTCGATTGGAACGTCTACGCCCGCACCGAGCGCATGTATCTCAAGCGCTATCGCGGCGAAACCAACAGCGTGTTGACCATCCTGCTGGACGCCAGCAACTCGATGCAGTTCGGCTCGCACGGCGTCAATAAGATGGATTACGCCCGCTATCTGGCCGCGTCGCTTTTCTACCTGGCCATCCACGGCCAGCGCGATGCCGCCGGGCTGATTATTTTTGACGACGAGATCCGTAACTACATCCGCCCCTCCACCCGCCAGGGCCAACTGCATCGTTTGCTGGCCGGCCTGGAACAGGCCGAAGCTCGCGCGCGGACCGATTTCGCCAAGCCCATGCGCTACTTCCAGGAGTTCCTGAAGCGCCGCGGCATGGTGCTGATCGTCTCCGACTTCTGGGAATCGCCCGAGAGCATTGTGCGCACCATCGAGCCGCTGCGCTTCCACGGCAACGAAGTGATCCTGTTCCACATTCTCGACCCCGAGGATGTGCGTCCCCAGATGCATGGCCCGTCCATCCTGGTTGACCTGGAGACCGACCAGCGGCTGGAGGTGACTCCCGATTACGCCCGGCACGAATACCGCGACAAGATACAGGCGCATCTTACCGATCTGCGCGACCGTACCCGGGCCGCCGGCATGGGCTACTGTCTGCTCATGACCGACCGGCCGCTGGACGAAGCCCTGCGCGAATACCTCACGCTGCGCGGAGGCCGCAATTAAATGGGATTCTTCGCGCCGTGGTTTCTGGCCGGCCTGGCGGGGCTGGCGCTGCCCGTCTATTTGCATTTGTTGAAGCGCCAAACCCGGACACCCAGGGCAGTGAGTTCGCTGATGCTGTACGAATCGCGCACGCAAAGCTCGACGCGCCATCGCCGGCTGCGCTATTTTCTGCTGCTGTCGCTGCGCCTGGCGGTGCTGCTGCTGTTGATTCTGGCCTTCGCCAATCCGTTCGTCAACCGCAATGCGGCCGCGCTGGCCAGCAACCGGCTGGTGCTGCTGGTGGTGGATAATTCCTTCAGCATGCGCGCTGGAACCCGCCTGGCGGACGCCAAGCAGGCAGCCATCCAGGTGCTGTCCGGAAAGGGCGCGGCGCGCGCGCAGGTGGCGGCCTTTGGCGCGCAGTTGCGGTTCATGACCCAACCCATCGCCGACCAATCGGCCCTGCGCGCCGCCGTGCAGGCCATCCAGCCCGGCGATGGCCACGGCAACTTCGGCGAGCTGGCGCGCGCCGTGCGGGCCCTGGCCGCCTCGGTCCACACTCCCATCGAGTTTCATCTGTTCAGCGACATGCAGCGCGGCGACCTGGCCGGCGCTTTCTCCGACATGGCGCTGCCGGATAACGTCAGGCTGGTGACGCATGCCGTAGTCGGCAAGGCGCAACCGAACTGGACGGTGGAACAGGTGGACGCCCCCGGACAGGTCTGGGGGAAGGACGCCAAGCCGGTTCACGTACAAGCCGTGATTGCCGGCTATGGAACTCCCGCCGCCAGGCGCACCGTATCGCTGGTGGTGAACGGCAAGACCACCGCCGTCAAGACCGTAGCCGTTCCCGCCAATGGACGGGCCACCGTGGACTTCCCCGCTCTGGAAGCGCCCTACGGCTTCAACCGCTGCGAGGTTAAGATCGATTCCGCCGACGCCTTCGCGGCCGACGATCTCCGCCGCTTCGCCGTGGAGCGGAGCGACCCGCAAAAAGCCTTGCTGATTCATAACTACGGCGACAACCGTTCCCCGTTTTACGTGGGCGCCGCGCTTTCCGCGGCCGCGCAATCGGCTTTCGCCCTGGAATCCATCAACGTCAACGAAGCCGCCGACCGCAAGCCGTCCAATTACGCGTTCATCGTTCTCTCCGATCTCAATACGCTGCCTTCGCTGCTGGAAAATTCGCTCACCCAATACGTGCGCTCGGGCGGAAGTCTGCTGATCGCCGCGGGAACTTCCGCCGGCGGCCGTTCGCAGATTCCCATTTTCGGAGCGCACATCGTGGAAGCCCGCGACTACACGCGCGTTCCGGACCGTTACATGGCGGTCGGATCGAGCGACCCATCCTACCCGGCCGTGGCCAAGGCCGATGGCTGGGTGGGCGTGAAGTTCTTCTATGCTCTGGATGTGGACCCCGGCGACGCGCGCGTGATCGTTCGGCTGGGCGACCAGACGCCGCTGTTGCTGGAGAAACGCATCGGCGAGGGGCGCGTGGTGCTGCTCGCCAGCGGGCTCGACAACCTGACTAACGATTTTCCCTTGCATCCCGCGTTCGTCCCGTTCATCGAGCAGACGGCGCGCTATCTGGCGGGAAGCGAGCGCCAGGGCGGAGCGCGAACGGTGGGCGCTTACCTCGAGCTGCGCAATACCAAGGAACAAGCTCAAGGCGTCGAGGTCACCGACCCCGAGGGCAAGCGTCCGCTCACCCTGCGTGAGGCCGCCTCCGCGCAATCGTTCCAGCTCACCGAGGCGGGCTATTACCAGCTCCGCCTGGCCGATGGCCGGCAGGATGAAATCGGCGTCAACCCCGACCCCAAGGAATCCAACCTCGACGTGATTCCCGAGGATGTGTTGGCATTGTGGCAGGGCAGAGGCGGGGAAGCTTCCCAGTCACAGCAGGCAGCGGCGCCCGGCCCGGCAACGCCGCGCAAGACGCCGCAAAGTCTGTGGTGGTATATCATGCTGCTGGTGTTCGCTTCCGCGGTTGCCGAATCGGCGCTGGCCAGCCGGTATCTGGATACGCAGCGGGAAGACGCGTAGTCCGGCGAAATTCCGGATGGGAGCGAACCAGGCCCCGTCCAAGCCCTCTGCCGGCAATCGGGGGTTGGCGGAATCCGACGCGAAGCGGCCTGGCGTGGATTAGGCAAGTATGCTATTACCCTTTTAGGGAAGTCGCTGGCGCCATTTTTCAGGGTCGCGAGAGGTATGAAATACTGCGTAGACCGTTACCGCCCGGCCTGCCCCGCCCTCGTAAAAGACAGCATATGGAAAGCGCCGCACCAGGGATCGGCGATAAGTCTCATGAACGATTGGGAACATCTCAGGTCGGCGGCCAATGCGCGCAATACAGGCATCGACCGAACTCAGAAATTCTTCGCCGAGTCCGACTCTTCGACCCTCGTACCAGGCGTAAGCTTCTGCAATGTCCAGCTCCGTTTCTGGAGCAAGAACCAGTTCAACGGCCATACCGGCCGCGCACTCTTTGTTTCACCGCTTCCCACGAGAGAGCCGACCCCGGGTCCTGCATAAGATTTGTCTTGCGGCGCGCCAACTCCTGTTTCTGCCATTCCTGCACCGGCACAGCCTCGGGTGTGGCCGCAAGGTCATCCCAAAGATCTTCCACCAGTTGCAGTTTCTCGGACGGGCTCAGATCAAAGATGGATGGTTCTGTTCGGCTCATTGCGCTCCCCCCTGACAATTCTCTCAAAAAACCGCGGCCGCCTGGCCGATGGCCGGCAGGATGAAATCGGCGTCAACCCCGACCCCAAGGAATCCAACCTCGATGTGATTCCCGAGGATGTGTTGGCATTGTGGCAGGGCAGAGGCGGGGAAGCTTCCCAGTCGCAGCAGGCAGCGGCGCCCGGCCCGGCAACGCTGAACAAGACGCCGCAAAGTCTGTGGTGGTATATCATGCTGCTGGTGTTCGCTTCCGCGGTTGCCGAATCGGCGCTGGCCAGCCGGTATCTGGATACGCAGCGGGAAGACGTGTAGTCCGGCGAAATTCCCTGGCCAAGCCATCATTGCCGGTACGGGAGTCACGGCGAGGCGCATTGCCGGGTGGCACAACCTGGGCCTTGCCCCGAAGAAATCCCCGTCGTGGGCATAGCTGTCCGTGAGCCGGCGTTGGACGGCGACGTTGCGCTCGAATGCGATTTTTCACTCCGGACCGCCGGGGAGTCGGCCGGATGCTTGCCCCGTGGGGTGAAATGTGGAATCCACCTGGGGACCTCGGCGCAGAACGCTCTGTACTCAGAGCCAAAACTTGCCCTTAGAGTTGGTTCTTCGTAAACCAGCACAAAAAGGTGACACGAGAGCCAGACCAGCCCGCCGTATTCAAGCAGCTTCACGTTTCCGAGGATCAAGGCTTGACCAAAAATGGTGCTCACCACCGCGAGATACATCGGATTTCGAACATAGCGATATAGCCCGGTGACAACCAGATGGCGGGCCGGAAAAACCGGCGCCGGAGTGCCCACGCCCTGCACCGCGAATCGTACGAACGAATCCAGGAGCCCAACCGCGCCGATGCCGATCAGAATGCCACCGGCAAAGCGGAGAAGGGGCAACCCCAGGAAAGCAGCTTCGAGGCGCCAACCTGAGATCCACCAGGGCGCCAAACCGGCGACGAACCCAGGGGCGATGACCAGGAAGGCCGCAGAGCCAACCATCGCCAACACCTTCCTGATCATGCCCTCATGTAAGCAGTTCCCATGGCCATGTGCAATGCGGATCGGTGGGTCGCCCCACGCGCCTGGGCTGACATGTCTCATCCGGACGGCCGATCTCCCCTGACGATGCTGGGTTTGAGGGCCGCTGGGCCGCTGCCCACGGACCTCGCCAGTGCGATATCCTTGATGCAATAGCACTGGCGATGCCGTCGGAGGGTCCGTGAATTTCCGCGCACAACTTCACGCTTATATTGCACAACTGGAACAACGTCTCCGTTGGAGCGCTTGGTTGCGCGGCCTGGCCATTCTCACGGGCAGCGCGCTGGCGGCGACTCTGGCGCTGGTCCTGATCGCCAATGCGCTGGCCTTTTCGCACGGCAGCGTGACCTTCGCCCGTTTCGCACTGATCCTGGTTCTGGCCCTGGCCGCCGCCGTTGGGTTGGCGCTGCCTTTGCGCCGCCTGACCCGCCGCCGCGCGGTGACAGCCGCCGAAGCCGCTTTCCCGCAGTTCCAGCAGCGCCTCACCACCTTCACGGAGCGCGACGGCCAAGATCCATTTATCGAGCTTCTGGCCGGGGAAACTTTGCAAATCGCCCGCTCCGCCGAGCCCCGCCAAATGGTCACGGATTTCCGCCTTTGGAGCTTGCTCGCCGCGGGCGTGGGCGCCCTCGCCATCCTGATTTGGATGATCGCCGCCGGACCCGGTTTTCTGGGTTACGGCGCCGCGCTGCTGTGGACGGGTCCGCATCCTGGCCAAGCCGTGCTCTACGACCTGCGCGTGACACCCGGCGACGCCGTGGTGCGCCGCCACGCCGACCAATTGGTTTCGGCCCTCCCCCTGGGCCTGCGGTCGCCCAAGGTCAAGTTGTATGCCCGTTTTCAGAACTCCCCCAGGTGGGAAGAGATTGTCATGCAGCCCAAGGCGGCCGGTAGTTTCGCCGGCGGCTACCAATTTCTGTTTGCCGGTTTGCCGGAGAACGTCGAGTACTACGTGACCGCCGGCGCCATGACGTCGAAGCACTTTACCATTCACGTCACGGATTTGCCGGCGGTGAAGCAGATTCGCGTCACCTACCATTACCCCGCCTGGACCGGCATGCCGTCCGAAACCGAAGAGCGCGGCGGCGATCTGCGCGCGGTTACCGGCACCGAGGCCGAACTCGATATCTCGACCGACCGGCCGCTGCCGGGCGGCCAGATCCTGCTGGATACCGGACAGCGGGTGCAGCTCACCGGCGGCGCGAATCATGTCTATCGCGGAACGGTGAAGATGGATCGGGACGGCGTATACCACGTCGCCGGCATTGAGGAGGGCCAGCCGGTTCGCGTCAGCGAGGATTTCTTTATCGAAGCCCGCAAAGCCAACCCGCCGCAGATTTCGCTGGTGCGTCCCGCGCGCGACTACCACGCCAGCCCCATCGAAGAAGTGACGGTAGCCGCCAAGGCCACCGGCGATTACAGTCTGCAAGGCATGACGCTGCATTATTCGGTCAATGGCGGCCCCGAGACCGCGCTGGAAATGCTCCCGCACAAGGGCGGGAAACAAGCCGACGGAGCGACCACGCTTTCGCTGGAGGCTTTCAAGCTGGTTCCGGGCGACCTGATCAGCGTCTACGCCACCGCCAAGGATGCCAACGCCGAAGCCCACACGGATATGATCTTCATCCAGGCCGATCCGTTTGAGCGCGAGTTTTCGCAATCGCAGCAATCCGGCGGCGGCGGAGGGGGCGGCGGCGGAGGGGGCAATCAATCGGCGCAGATTTCGCAGCGGGAGAAGGAGATCGTAGCCGCCACATTCAAGCAACAGGCGGACAAGAACTCGACGCAACAGCAGGCCGCCGATATCGCCAAGCTTCTGTCGCAATCGCAAGCCACTTTGCGCGATCAGGCGGTCTCGCTTTCCGGTCGCTTGCAGGCGCGCGAGTTGACCGATGAAGTGCAGGCCATCAGCGATTTCCAGAAGGACATGATGGCCGCCAGCGACGCCATGGGACCGGCCGCGCAGCAATTGCAGCGGGAGAAGTGGAAGGAAGCCATCCCCAACGAGCAGAAGGCTCTGCAATACCTGCTGCGCGCGGAAGCCACTTTCCGGCAGATCCAGGTGGCGTTCGGCGGGCGCGGCGGCGGTGGAGGAGGCGGCGGGGGCGGCGCGGCGCGCGATTTGGCCAGCCTCTTCGATCTCGAGCTGGACACCGAGAAAAATCAATACGAGAGCCTGCAACCCCCGGCCACTACGGCCGAACAGAAGGCGCAGGAAGTCGAGGACGCGCTGAAAAAGCTGGACGAGCTGGCCAGGCGCGAGGAGAACCTGGCCCAGCAGCAACGCAATGGCGCCCAGGCTGCCGAGCAGAAATGGCAGCAGGAGATGCTGCGGCGCGAGGCGGAGCAGCTCCAGCGGCAAATGGAACAACAACTTGCCCAGAATGGCCAACAGGGACAGCAGGGGCAGCAGGGACAGAGCGCTTCCGCGTCCGGCCAGTCTGGCGGACGGCCGGGCCAGAGCGGCGGGCGTGCGGGCAATGCTTCCGGCGGGAACGCCGGCGGCCAACCGGCCGGCCAGGACAGTGCTGACTCGGCCAATTCCCAGCAAACAGCCGGCCAGTCCGCCGAAAGCCGCCAGCAGGCGGCTCAACAGGCGCTCGACCGCTTGCGCCAGGCCAACGAAGACATGCGGCGCGCCGTCTCCGGGAATGCCAGCGCGGCCGATTCCCGCCGCGCCGCCGACCGCTTGCGCGAAGCCACCGGCCTGCTGGGCCGCATGCAGCAGCAGGATGCCTCCGGGCGCCTCGACTCGATGGCGCAAACCGCCGATCAATTGGCGGCGCGGCAAAAGCAGCAAGCCGATCGCGTGCGCGACTTGATTGCCCGGCAGAATGCCAGCCGCGCCTCCGGCCAGCAGCCGAGCTCTCCATCCGCGCAGGAAATCGACAAAATGATCAACGATCGCCAACAGGTGACCGACGACCTGGCGCGCCTCACCCAGCAAATGCGCACCGCGGCGCGGGAGCTCGCTCCCACGCAATCGGCGGCCTCCGGCAAATTGCGGAGCGCGCTGGATGGCATGGACGAAAACGATCTCGGCACGCGCATGCAACGCAGCTCGGATTGGCTGCGCAGCGGCGACTTCTCCGATCCGGCCGAAACCGGTCTCACCAGCGATCTACAAAAGCTGGGCCAGCAGGTCAAGGACGCCGCACGCGCCTTGGGCGGTGGCGAACGCACTTCCGAGGAAGCCGCGCTCAACCGCGCCATGGACGATCTATCCCGTCTGCGCGATCAACTCGCCGGGCTTGGCGGACGCGCGAATTCTCAACCCGGCCAGGGTCAGCCGGGCCGTGCCGGGCAATCCGGCGGGCAACAACCCGGCCAGCTCAGCCGCAACGGGCAATCTGCGCAGAGCGGGCAACCCGGCCAGCAGGGCCAGCAAGGCCAGCAGGGAGGCCAGCGCGGTCAAGGCGGTCAAACCGGCGGCCGGCGGCAGGGCGGTCAAGGCGGCGGACAGCAGCCCGGCATCGTCGGCGATCAGGCCGCCGTTCCGATGGCCAATCCAAGCGGTGGCGCGGGCAATCGCAACAGCACCGTGTTCGGCAACATCGACACTGGGAATACGCGCATCCAGGGTCAGGCCGTGGCGCCCCAGCAAGGTCCCAACCCAGCCGATACGCAGCGTGAGATCGACCAGGGACTGAACCTCCTCAACCAGGTTCGCGCCGTGGTGCAGGATAGTCCGGAGGCGCGGCAACAGTTGCAGTCGCTGATCGATCAAATGCGCAACCTGGATCCCAAACGTTTCCCCGGGAATCCCGCTCTGGTCGAGCAGATGCACCAGCAGCTCGTCAGCGGCGTAGACGCGCTGGAACTGCAACTGCGCCGCCAACTCGATGCCGGCCGGGGTGGCACGATCCGCAACGCCGACCCGACCAAGATCCCCTCCGGCTATCAGGATTCGGTCGCCGAGTACTACCGCAAACTTTCGGGTGGCGGCCGCTAGCTGCCTTTGATGGACCCTGGGAAGAGATGGGCAGCCGTCTCGGAAGTACCCGCAACGCGCAGAGACTGCCGCTGGCCGCGCCGTTCGTTGCGCATGAGTGTACAATCGATGCTGTTCGGCATAACGGGTTCCCTGAAGGTCACAGATGATGACTTTGATCCAACACTTATCCAACAACACCGCCGCTTATGGAGTCTTTGCGAAGACCAACGATCCATTCTTTATCGAGATCATCGGCAAGGCCGGGTTCGATTTTGTGATTCTCGATTGCGAGCACGGACCGAACTCGCCGCGGGAAATGTACCCGCTGGTACTGGCATCCTGGCTGAGTGGCCTTCTGCCGGTCGTGCGAGTAGGCGGGCTATCCGACATCGACATCGCGCGCGCACTGGATCTTGGGGTGGCGGGAATCCAGGTGCCACACCTCGGCAACGCCGAAGAGGCGCGGCGGGCTGTCGAATGGTCGAAATTCGCGCCTCGGGGTACCAGAGGGGTTTGTAGATTTGTGCGAGCCGCCGATTTTTCGCTGCAAACTCGCGCCGAGTATTTTCAACGCCAGAACGATGTTGCGGTAATCGGCATGGTGGAAGGGGCCGAAGGAATCAGGAACCTGGATGAGATTTTGAATGTCGAAGGCATCGACGTTCTGTTTATTGGACCGTACGACCTCTCGCAGGCGCTGGGTGTGATCGGCGAGGTAGAGAGCCCGCGAGTGTTGAAAGAGATCGAAGTCATCGTTGCCAAGTGCAAGGCTCGTAATCGGACCGTGGGCACTTTTGTGGACAACATGGCTACAGCGAAACGATACAAAGACTTGGGCGTTCAGTATCTGGCTTACTCCGTCGATGTTGGCATATTTGCCGACGCTTGTAGAGCCGTTCACAACGATCTTCGGGCTCTCTAAACACCTACCGGCTGAAAGCCCGCAGGTTGGGGCTGCGACTGAGAGTCGCCTGAAGTACGTAGCTGTCTTGGTGGGGCAGGCGGGGCGCCCTCTGGGCACGCCTGCCCCACCCTTCCGACCCGTATCGTGGGATTAAGGAACTGCCTGAAACAGTGCGGCGCCGTGCTGCGGCAGCGTCACCTTCAGCACCCCCGCGCGGCCGAGATCGCGGTGTGACCACAGATCCCGGACCCGGTAGGCCGGACCGCTGAATCCGAGATCTTTCCATGAATACTGGTAAGTTGCCGGAGACTCGCCCAAGTTGAAGACAGCCATGTAGTAGCCATCCTTCGATTCCGTTTCCGCGACCCACAGAGCCTTCTGCGGATCGACGATGACGGGGCGATTGCCGGTGGAGTGCTGATTCACTCGCAGGACGTCGCGATTGGTGAGGAGAGCGAGTGTGGATGCATCGTTGCTAGGCAGATCGCCGCCCATCATCAACGGCGACCGGAAAATCGCCCACAGCGTCATCAAAGTGCGTTGTTCATCCGGCGTGAAATTACTGCGGCGGTCGTTGCCTACCTCGGCGCGAATGCCGATGCGGCCCAAGGGAAGCATGTCGGCATCCGGCCATGCGCCGGGCCGCGCGAACGGGGCCCATGCCCTGGTCAATTCAAACTGTCCTTTCAGAGGCTTCCAGTCATCCCAAAAGTCATGCGAGATGCGCCAGAGCTGGGCCCACTTACCGACGTCCGCAGCCATCTCCAATGGCGTAGGGCCGGGAGAAAGGCTGAGCACGATGGGGCGCCCGCTCTTGCGCAACGCCGTACTCAACGCCTGAATCTCGGCCCCCTGGTAGGGCGAGCTCATGTCGTCGGCCTTGACATAATCCACGCCCCAGGAGGCATACAGCGCCGCGATGGAGTCGTAGTAATCCTGCGCGCCCGGCTTGCGCATGTCAACGCCGTAGGTATCCACCATCCCAGTCCATTTGCAAACGTTGGTCTTGTCGGCGACATCGGCCGCGCGATGCGACGACCCGGCGATGGGCAGATTGTCGTCGACCGCTTTTCGCGGAATCCCGCGCATGATGTGAATGCCGAATTTGAGCCCTTTCCGGTGCACATAATCCGCCAGCGGCTTGAAGCCGTTCCCGTTGGCCGCGGATGGAAAGCGGTTCGGCGCAGGCACAAACCGGCCGAAGGAATCCAATGCGATATTGTTGGGGTCCGGGATGTATCCATGGGTCTTCACTCTGGGCGTGTACCACTCGATGTCCACGACGATGTACTGCCAGCCGAATGCCTTCATGTGCGCCGCCATATAATCGGCATTGGCCTTTACCTCGTCTTCCCGAACCGTATATCCGAAACAGTCCCAACTATTCCAACCCATGGGCGGCGTAGCGGCGAGTAATGGATTCGAGGAATTGACGGGTTGGGAATTGCCCGCAGGCGCTACGGCCGCAAGCAGAAACGCTCCAACCAGCAGGGAGCGCCGCAAGGCGAATTGACCAAGAGAGTATCTCGTAAGCAAGGTGACCTCCTGAACAGTGTTAGCTGCCGCTTTCCTTTCGAATTGTCTAGTGCCCTACCAGGTAGCCTTTGAAATCGATAGCCTGCGGGTCGGGGTTCTGGTAAGTGATCGGCTTCGGATCCAGCCAGGCCACCACCTTATCCTTGATGGAATACGCAAAGAAATGATTTCCATTGGGGTTGTAGTGGCCGATAAAGTAAAGCTTCATGTACTCGTCAAACGGAATGCTGTACCTTTTGTAGTCGCGGAGATGGACTTCATTCATGTCGAAGTAATTGACTTTCTCATTGGCCAGGTAATTCACAATCTCCTGGTCATAACGCCTTCCGGTTTGCCTCATTTCGGCCATGGCGCGGTAGGGATCGAACAGCACCACCATGAGTTTTTTCCCGTTTTGCCGGGCGAACTCGCGGGCTTTTTCCAGAATGAACAGGGTGGCGCGCAAGGAATACCGGTCCAGGAGTTCGCCAGCCTGCTGCGGGAGGGTCGATTCCCTGCTCCAATCGATGGAGTAGTTCAAGTGAGCTGCCAGCTTGTCGATTCGTGCACGGTCTAAATCCCGGATATATCCCAGTTTGAACGCATAGAGTTGCAGCGCAAGGTCGTCCTTCAGGCGGTTCACCATGAACTGCGGGTCCGTCATTTGATAGAGCGCGGCCGGCGTGGGGAGTTCGTTCTCCTTCTCGACAAAGCGCCCCGTTTCCAGGTCCATTTCCAAGTGCGCCCAAAAGTTACCGTGGAACATGCTGCCGCCCCGGTTGCTCCAGGTTTTGTAAGTGGCGGCGTACCGGCAGCGAAAGAGGCTGCGGATGTGGTCATCGCCCCAGACATAGAAAATCAGGTATTCCGCCCCGTGACCGGTCCGCTCTTCCCGCAGCATCCTGCGGTAGGCCTGATAGACTCCATATCCACCCACACCGAAGTTCCGTACCGGTTCGCCCAAATGCCCCGCCAGGTACTCCTGCCAGGTTTCGCCATCGCTCACCTGATGGCACTGCGTAAAACTGTCGCCGTACGTGTTGATGCGGCATTTCTTGCCGGCATACATAAACGAGGTACGAGCGCCGTTGGATTGAACGGTGGAGATGGTGGCGCTCCCATCCATCCCGTCCGCGGGCAGATACGTGCCCAGGACATAGCCCAGCTCGAAATCGAATCGCGCCCAACTGGGTCCGTCCAGGAAGCGTTGCAATTCCTGCCGCGGAACAGCGCTCTCTTGCAGGAACTGTTCAAAGGTAGGCTTGCCCGAAACGTCCGCCGCCCCGGATTGCCAGGCCAATAGCCCAAACAGCAACCCGATGGTTAGCGGACGATTGCCTTTCATATCGTGCTTCTCCTCCTCGCGTAAGAAGCCCCGGCCGGCTTCTTTCTGGGCGCCCGCAATACCGCGGTTGCTATGGGTACGGGAACCAGCACTGCTCGATGGTGGCCGGAGGATCTCCGGCTTCCGCCATGCGCGCCGCGAGCCGCGCGCGGAGATCGCCCGTAATCTTCCGGTATTCCTGCCGGCCGATCAGATTCACCTGCTGGTGGGGATCGGCGTACAGGTCGTAGAGCGCGTATTCCACGTAGCGGCTGGCGTTGGCCGCATCCCGCCAGCGTGCATCCTTGGGCACGACGACCGCATAGGTGTATTGCGGCGTGCGCAGGCCCCGGCCGGTCCAGAACTCCGACATCTCGAAGTACACTTCGTCGCGCCAATCTGCGGTGCGCCGGTCCAAGAGCCCCAGGAAGCTATGGCCCTGCATCGACGCGGGCACGGGCAGCCCGGCGGCTTCCAGCAGCGCGGGTGTCAGGTCCACGTGACTGACCAACTCGCCGGCCGGAGTCCGCCGGTTGAAGCCGGGGCCCTCGATGACCAGCGGAACGTGGATGGAGCTTTCGTGCGGGCTGCGCTTGTACTCCGTGTTGCGGGTCTTGAAATGGCAGCCGTGGTCGCTGGTGAAGATCAGGATGGTGTTGGCGGCCAGGCCGGTTTCGACCAATGTGCGGCGGAGGCTTCCCACGGCGTCGTCCATTCGCGCCACGCAGGCGTCGTAGTCCGCCAACTGGCTCGGCCACGAGCCGGGCAGCGGCCGCAAATCCAGGGGGACGAACGGGTTGGGGTAGCGGTTGGCGTATTCCTTGGGTGGAACGAAGGCGTCGATATCGTTCTGGTGGTGCACTTCCAGGTAGGAAACCACCAACAGAAAAGGCGACTTGGCCGACCGCAGGAAGCGTTGCGCGAGCTCCGTCATGAAGTCCGTGCGGTACTGGCCGGAAAAATGAATCGGCCGGCCCGCGGCGTCGAACAGGTCGCCTTCATAGGCGTGCGAGGTGAATTCCAAGAGGTTGGCGCCCTCCCAGAGATCGAGGAAGCCTCCGCGGTTGGGAGCGGGGACGGGGCCGTACGTTTCAGGATGGGCGTTATCGTTGGGCGAGAGGTGCCACTTGCCAATGTAGTTGGCGGAGTAGCCCGCCTGGCGCAGCGTGGTGGCCAGCGTGGTGGCGTTCGCAGCCAGTCCAAGGCCGTTGCGCCAGACGCCGTGGCGGGCGGGGTATTGTCCGGTAAAGATGGTCCCGCGCGCGGGAGCGCACACCGGTTGGTTGGTGCAGGCGGAGCGGAACAATACCCCTTGCGCCGCCATGGCATCGAGGTTGGGCGTGAGGTTCATGGGATTGGTTCCCATGGCCCCGATGCAGTCCGCCCGGAACTGATCGGAGATGATGAGCAGGATATTAGGCCGCGCCCCGGCAGGCGTGTTCTGCGGCATCGCCGCGGAGGCGGCCACCGCTCCCGGCACCCCGGCCAGCCAGTTTCTACGTGTCATGATGGGCATTGTAATTCACAATCGCGGGCCCGGTTCTCTTGGCAGCACCGCGTTACGGACGCACGGTGACCATCGCGACGCCATGCGCCTCCACCGGCGCGGAGAACTTGCCCGTGAAGGCGCCTTGATCCTTGTGCTGCCACAGGTCGCGCACCGTGGCCGCGAGATGCGATGGGTAACCCAGGTCTTCCCATCGCACGGAAACTTCTTGCCGGCCGTTGCCGCGATTGAGGAGCACGACCGCGCGGCTGCCGTCCGCCAACTGCCTGGCCCACACCTCGCGGTCTCCGTCTTTGTGGACGCGCCGGCCCTCGAGGCCGAGCGGATCCTGGTCCACCGCGATCACTTCTTTATTGGTAAGGATCTCCTGGATCTCGGGCGTCATATTGGCGAGGTCGTTGCCGGCCATCAGAGGCGCAGCCAGGAGGCACCACAGGCTGAAGTGCGAACGGTACTCGGTGGCGGTCATGGCGCCGTTGCCGACTTCAAGCATGTCGGGATCGTTCCAGTGCCCCGGGCCGGCGTAGTTTTCGAGGCCCGCCTGGAGGTCCAGGATGCTCAGCACGCCGAGTCCGCCCCCAGTCGCCTTGCCATCCCACTTGTCCGCGATATCGCCGGTGGTGCGCCACAAGTTGCCCACATCCCCGGCCCACAGCCACGGCTTATTGCTGCCCCACTCACAGAGGCTGAAAACGATGGGGCGCCCCGACGCCAAAAGCGCGTCGCGCATGATGGAATAGGAAGCCTGTGCGTTCTGCGTGCTGGTGTTGCACCAGTCGTACTTCAGATAGTCGACGCCCCAGGCCGCGTACTGGCGGGCATCCTGGAATTCGTAGCCGCGGCCGGAGGGGCGGCCCTGGCAGGTCTTGGTCCCGGCATCGGAATAGATGCCGAATTTAAGACCCCGCGAATGAATGTAATCCGCCAGCGCCTTGATGCCGGAAGGGAAGCTGTTTGCATCGGCAATGATGTTGCCGTCTTTGTTGCGCGAAACCTGCCAGCAGTCGTCGATCACGATGTACTGGTAGCCGGCTTCCTTCATGCCCGACTTGACCATGGCGTCGGCGGCCCCGCGGATGACGCCTTCGTTGACTTTACACGCGAACTTGTTCCAACTGTTCCAACCCATCGGCGGGGTTTTGGCCAACCCATTGTCCAGGGCGTGCAGCAGCCCGGGGATCAACATCAGGATTCCAGAAAGAAAAATGGCCCGTTTCATAACTGCTCCTCTTTCCGATTTCACAGTATCCCGCCTGGGGGGCGGTCAGAAGCTGCCGCGGACCACCCGGCGGTGCTCGTGCCACTCGCCGCTGGCCGCGAGCGCCAGGCTCCGGCCGTCCTTGTAGGTGAAAGTTCCTTTGTAATCCCACAGGGGGTAATTGATGTATCCCTTGCCTTGAGGCACATTCATCGCTTTCCCGCTCAGCGTCCCGAAAAGCTCTAGCTGCCCTCCATCGGTGTCCATGACAATATGCGCTTTCTTCGGCCATTCTTCGGCTGGATCCGACAGCTCGATTTTGATCTTGCCGGGGTCAATGACATACCAATATTGGCCGTCGAGGGATAAGGCTCCGGAGCGCGACTGGTAGCCGAAGTTGTCCTTCCCCTGAACCGCCAGAAGATATCCCTTATCCAAATTGATGGGGAAGTAATCGCTCATGGGGAGCACCAGCGAAATCGTTCCATCCAGAGGGGTCGCCGCCCAGCTCCAGCGGCAGCGTTCCTGGACGCCGGTGCCGGACAACTGAACCTTCGTGTTGCCGGAGTACAGGGCCCCTTCCACCAGCGACAAATCCTCGAAGCCGGATGAGAAAATGTTAGCCTTCGGGCTTTGCACCAGCGGGTAACAGTAGGGGATGCCTCTGCCTCTGAATCGCAGTTCCAGCTTGACGCCGTTCTTCAACTCCACGGTCACATCCATGCCCTCGGGCGCGAATATTACCGTGCGCGCCTGCTGCCCTTGAGTATCCGAATGCACGAACGTGATTCGTTTGGCGGCCAGGTCCACTTCGAACTTTTCCTGCTTCAAGGGGACCCGGTACAACGGCGGTCCCAAATCCTTGTCGGGCGCGCCCACTTCCCTGAACATGAGGCTCCCGCCCATTACACGCGAGTGAGTGAAACTCCAAAGGAACGCGTACTCCAGTCCGTTGCTTCCCTTCAGAGTGGCGCTGTACCACCAATTTTCGATCACGTCTTTGTCCACCAGGTCGCTAATCGGCAGCCGCGGGAGCATGTCCTCAAAGCCGGATTTTCGCGGCATCGGCTCTTTGAAAGCGAGCGGTTGGAACGCGGCCAACGCATGTCTGTCCACGTTCTCCGGAATCGTCCAAGGCGTGCGGGCTTTTCCGGCGTCTTGAGCGCGCAGTCCCGCTCCCGATAGGAGCAACAGAGCCGTTATTGAAAGCGGAACGCCTGCTAGCGCAGTGAATATTTTATTCATGAGAATGTCCCTTCATGCTTTGCGATTTCAAAGAATGCCCGCGCGCAAGCCGGCAGCCCGTTGAACCGGGGCGGGCGCCGCCCAACCCCCGGCGGGCGCGCAAAGTTTAGAGATACACCATAAGCCCTTGGACAGATCCGGACTGGCCCTATATGACATGTTAATAAAAGCCTTTGACATGTCTAAATGTCGAAGAGTATACTATCTCAAGTGCAGTGTCGTGTCAAGACGAGAAGTTGACAGACGAGAAGTTGCCGGAAGCTCAGGTCATTCGCCTCTTCCGCCAAGCCGCTATGCCGGTGGCGCCGGTCCTCCTCATCCGCAACGACGCGCCGTTGCGCGTCCTCGGGGAGGTCCAGGCAGGGGATCGGGATGACTTCGCGGCTATCTGCGGCGTCGCCCAAACGGTGCGAGTTCTGGAAGGATATTCGCAATGAAGCGTCGGGATTTTGTTAAGAGCGCGTCCGTCGTGGGGGGTGGCCTGCTTTTGCGGCCAGGCTCGCCGTTTTCCTTACACGCCCAGGAGGCGAAGGCGGACCCAGCCGTGAATCGCGTGCTGGTGATGTTCAAGTGCCACTTCGACGCGGGCTTTATAGATACCCAGGCCAACGTCGTGCAGAAGTACTTCAACGAGTATTTTCCCCGGGCGATCGAGATTGCCCGTGCGCAAAACGCCGGCGGCAAGAGGCGCTATGTGTGGACCACCGGTTCCTGGCTGCTCTACGAGTATCTGGATCAGGCCTTGCCCGCGGCACGCAAGACGATGGAGCAGGCGATCGCCCGCGGCGACATCGCATGGCATGCCCTTCCTTTCAGTTGGTGGACCGAAATCCTCAACCGATCCATGATCGAGGGAGCACTCGGTTTATCGCAAGCCCTGGACCGGCGGTTTGGCGTGGTTACATCGGGCGCCAAAATGAGCGATGTCCCCGGTCACACGCGCGGCCTCATTCCGCCGCTGGCCCAACACGGCGTCGACTTTCTGGATATCGGGAAGAATCCCGCCACGCCTTTCCCGGATGTGCCGCCGATCTTTCTGTGGAAGGATCCCTCCGGCGCCAGCCTGCCGGTGGCGTATCATGTCGACTATGGCGGCAGCGTGCGAGTCCCCGGCTCCGGCCTGGTGGTGGCGGCATGTGTCCGGGGCGACAATAGCGGCCCGCATACCGAAAAAGAGATCGACGCCGTGCACGCGGACTTTGCGGCCCGGTTCCCGAATGCCGAAATTATTGCTTGCAACCTCACCGAAATCGGTAAGGAGATTCGGCCGTATCGCGACAAATTGCCCGTGGTCACCCAGGAGATTGGCGATACCTGGATCTACGGACCTCCCAGCGATCCCCTGAAATTGGCCCGCTTTCGAGAAGTAACACGGCTGCGAGATGCCTGGATTGCCAAAGGCGAATTGAAACGCGGGGATGGAACCGACTTGGCCTTACTGCGCCACGCCCTGTTGGATGCCGAGCACACGGGGGGAGCCGACACGAAGCATTGGCTGGACTACGACCACTACACGCCCGCCGACCTGGCTAAAATGCTCGACCAGCCCAAGTACAAAGTGGTGCAACAGAGTTGGGTGGAAAAACGGCAAGATCTGCTGGATGCCGTCGCGACTTTGCCCGAACCTCTTCGCAAGGAGGCCGACAAGCGCCTCGCCGGCCTCCGGCCGGTGGTTCCCAATACTGCCGGATTGGAGGAGCGACTCGTGGCCGGGGCGGTCGAAACCGAGCATTTCGTAATCGCCCTCGATCCCCGAACCGGCGCTATTCGTCAACTGCAAAACAAGCAGACGGGACGCGATTGGGCTTCATTCCGTCACCCGCTCGCGCTGTTTTCTTACCAGACGCTCTCGAAAGCCGATTACGACCGCTTCTTTGACGACTACCTGAAAAGTCATGAGGATTGGGTGCCAAAGGATTTCGGCAAGCCCAATATCGAACGGTTTGGCGCCCAGAGCCGCACCTGGCTGGCCAAGTTCTCCGCATGCCGGGCGGGTAGAATCGCGAACGGCCACAGGATCGTTGTCCGCTTGAAGATCGACGATGCCGAAGCGCAAGAGTCCGGGCGGGTCGCATGGCCGCGAGACATATATCTCGAGTTGATCCTGCCGGACGCCGAACCGGTTGTCGAGATCGCCTTTTCCTGGTTCGGCAAAGTTTCCAACCGCATGCCCGAAGCGCTTTGGCTCAGCTTCCAACCTGCCGCTTCCGATCCGAGCGGCTGGCTGCTGGAAAAATCCGGCGCGCCGGTTTCGCCATTCGACGTGGTAAGCGGGGGGAACCGCGTCATGCACGCGGTTCTCGGCGGCGTGCGCTACAACGGCCCCGAAGGCGCCTTCGCCATCGAAACACTGGATGCGCCGGTCGTCTCGCTCGGCGAAAAGATGCCGGTACGGTTCTCGAGGGACCAGCCCGACCTCGCCCTGGGGCTTCATTTCAACCTTTTCAACAACGGCTGGGGAACCAATTACATTCAGTGGTTCGGTGAAGATATGCGCTTTCGCTTCCGGCTTCGCGGGTGAGACAGCTTGGCAAGACGCCGGAATTGATGTCTAATAGTCGAAGGCACTCGTTCCCCGGCCGTCCGGCCTATTGAGCAAAGATGCGTCGCGCGTTTGTATCGATCCTGCTGGCTTCGCTCAGCTTTCCGCTGATCGCGCCGTTGCTCATCGCCGATACGGAATCTAATTTGCCCCCGTGCTGCCGCCGCAATGGCAAGCACCATTGCGCGATGATGGCGACGGTCGAAGGCGCGTCGTCTGGCCGCGCGTTCCGCGCGATTCAGCCAAAGTGCCCATGTTTCCCGGCCGCCAATACCGTGCCGGCTAACCCGAATGCCGCGTTGCTACGGAGCTTGCCAGAGTTTTCCGCGTTGCTGTTCAGCCGGCCCGCGGGCCAGGCGCGAACGGCGGCGGGGTATCGGATTTCGTTTAACCGCTCGCGCCAGAAGCGCGGACCGCCAGCGCCTCTCTCCTGATTACTGTGGGGCAGGTTGGCAACCTGCAGCGGGTTGGTAACCCGCCTGCGAACGCTTGTGCGGGCGGCCCGGCTTGCGCCGATTGACAATCGGCGGCTGGATGCCATCCTGCCCCACACGCTCCCTAACGGTCGCCGCGCGGTTTCGTTTCGTTCGTTTGCAAGAATGGCCGAACTGCACGGGTCAGAGCCGCGACCGTCAGGGAGCGGTTGCCGGCTTGGTTGGCACCTCCACTCAACAAACTGGAGATCAAATGAAAGGTATTGGCGAAAAGTGGGCGTGGTGTCTCGCGGTCCTGTCCGCTGTGGCTGCCGGCAACGGCGCCCTTCGGGGCATTGTTCACGACCCGCAGCATCGGCCGCTGGCGGGCGCGCGAGTCGTTCTTCACGGCCCAGCGTCAGCGTCGACGAACACTGTGCAGTCCGATGCGAACGGGGAGTTTCAAGTGAGTGGGATGGCGGAGGGCATCTATTCGGTGACCGTATCGGCGCAGGGGTTCACGCCGCTCGAGCGGCAGGTAACCGTGACCGCGGCAAACGCGCCTGTGCTGCACTTTCAGCTCGAAGTCGCGGGGGTCAGTTCCAGCGTCGAAGTCTCCGGCGCGGCGAGCAAGCTGGACGGCCAGGCTTCGACGGTTCAGACCATGGTTTCGTCCCTGGAAATTACACGCGTTGCCGGAGCGGACCAGACCGACAGCCTGGCGATGATCACCGATTTCACCCCGGGCGCTTACATGGTTCACGACATGCTCCACATGCGCGGCGGCCATCAGGTGAATTGGTTTTTCGATGGCATTCCTGTCGTCAATACCAATATCGCGGCCAACGTGGCGCCGCTGATTAATCCCAAAAACGTGGCCGAGCTGGAAATCGAGCGCGGCGGTTTCTCGAGCGAATACGGCGATCGCACCTACGGGTTCTTTAATGTGGTGACGCCCTCCGGTTTCGAGCGTAACAACAATGCCGAGCTGATTGCGTCGGCGGGCAACTTCGGTTCCACCGACGATCAAATCAATTTCGGCGGTCACACCGAACGTTTTGCTTACTACCTGAGCTTTGACGGAAGCCGCTCGGAATTGGGGCTCGCGCCACCGGTTGCCGCGGTCATCCACGATCAATCGAGCGGCGAAGGCGGATTTCTGTCTCTCCTGTATAATCCCAGCGCCAAAGATCAACTTCGGTGGATCGCTTCCATTCGCCAGGATCATTACCAGATTCCCAACACCGAGGACGATCAGGCTGCCGGCATCCGCGACCTCGGCCTGGAACAAGACGACTTAGTAGGTTTCCATTGGACACATAGCTTCGCGGATGGAATCATGCTTACACTCGCTCCCTATCTTCATTTCAACAGCGCGCATTACCTGGGCGGGCCGAACGACACTCCTTTCGCACTCGAC
>Ga0181536_10001772_pt1 | contig 25056 bp, 27 predicted proteins | sample PEATcosm2014_Bin_41_FD_121105 | JGI IMG/M metagenome (GOLD analysis project Ga0181536, IMG submission 121105) | Peatland microbial communities from MTU Mesocosm Facility, Houghton, MI, USA - PEATcosm2014_Bin17_60_metaG | ecosystem: Environmental > Terrestrial > Soil > Wetlands > Peat | place...
CTGCGGCAGAAGATCTCCGGCGGATTCCGATCTGAGGATGGCGCGAAGGACTTCGGCGTTATCCGTTCGCTTCTCTCAACGGCGAAAAAGCAGGGCTGGGATATCCTCCAGGCGATAATCCGCGAGCCCGCGAACCGGATCGCTGAACTCCGAACCGCTTGACCGGGTTTTGGGGTAGCTGGGCTGTTACCAGACATCAGCCAAGGCCAGCCGGAACCTCAATCCTGGGACGTCCCGACGACCGGGAATGTTGCTCACCCGCGTCTGCGAACAAAGCGGAGAACGGACTGCAAGCCGCCGGCTATGCCGTTAGGCATCCAAACCGATACGATCAGCATCAGAGCGCCGAAGACAAGCAACTCCGCCTCGGGCGCGATCTTGATGATTTCCGGAGCGCAATACAGAAAGAAGGTGCCGAGCACCGATCCCCAAACCGAGTTTTTGCCGCCCACGATGACGTAAACGAACAGCAAGAGCGACGGCTGAAACGCCAGATCCCCAGGTTGGGCCGTTCCGAATCTGTGCGCGTTCAGCGCTCCCGACAACGCGGCCATCGCCGAACCAAGTCCGAAGATGGCGATCCGCAGCCGTTTCACTCGCACACCGAAAACCTCTGCCAGTTCCTGGTCGTCGCCCATCGCGCGGATGCGCAAACCGGTCGCGGAGCGATCCAAAGCCCAGGTGAGAGCGAATATGGCTGTCGCGGCGGCGATGATGGCGGGAGCGGAGGTCACGAATGGGATGTCCGTCATGCCCAACGCGCCGCCGATGAAGGAAATCTGACTGACGACGGCGACCGCGGCGATGGTCAGCGATAAGGTCGTCACCGCGAAAAACCAATGATGCAGCCTCAAAGTCAGCGCGGCATACAGCGCGCCGGCCAGAAATCCAGCGATTAACGCGACCGGGATCGACACGGCGGGCGACATTCCGCCACGTGTGCTCAGCAGGCCGGAAACATATCCGCCGATACCGACGAACACCCCCATGCCAACATTCATCTGGCCGTTGCGAATTTGCAAGAACAAGCCCGTCGCGGCAATCGAGGCGATCGTCGCGGACAGTAAAATGGTGGACCAGAATTCCATCGCCGCGCGGCCGTTAACGGTTCGCCGGCACGCGCAGCAACCCGCTCGGACGGATCGCGAGCACGGCCATAAGGACAACGAACACGCCGACGTCACGCATCTGAGAACCGAATTGACTCACGGTCAGCGCCTCGACCCCTCCGATCAGCAGCGCGCCGAGTACCGCTCCCGGCAGGCTACCAACACCGCCAACGATCATCGCGACGAGGCCTTTGATGGCGTACGACACCGCCATGTACGGCGACACCAGGCCGTAGCTCAGCCCGACCAGACAACCGGCGATGCCCGCCAGAGCAGCCGTGATAGCGAAGGTGATCAGGATCACCCGCTCGCTGTTGATGCCCATGATCTCAGCGGCATCGCGGTTCTGCGCGACGGCACGCATTTGGCGGCCAAAGCCGGTACGGGTGACCAGGATCTCCAGTAACGCGAGCAGCACAGCCGAAGCGACAAGGCTGACGATCAGACCCTTGGACGCCAGAAATCCGCCGATACGCACAAAGGCGCGCAGGTTGAAGGGGAACACAATCGCCTTATTGCCAAAGATCAGAGCGGCGGCGTTCTGCAAGATCATTCCGGCCCCGATCGTTCCGATCAGCGGCATCTCGATCGCCGCGTCACCCTTGAAGCGCCGCCCCGGCCGCAGCGCCAGGCGCTCCACCAGCAGCGCCACCACGAGTGTTACGACACAGGCGATCAGCACCGCCTCGATGGGCGCGAGACCGGCGGAGACAGCCCAGATGATCGCGAAAGCCGCAACAGTGCCGAAGTCGGCATGCGCCATGTTCAGCACGCCCATGATGCCGAAAATCATCGTGAAACCAACGGCGTACAGCGCGTAAACCCCGCTCGACAGAACCCCGTTCAGCAATTGCTGCGTCAGCATCCGTTAGTCTCCAAGATAAGCGGCCTGGATCATGGGATCGTCGCGCAAAGTCGCGCTGTCATCATCGCGGATAACCTGGCCTAGCTCCAGCACGTAGGCGCGCGAGCAGAGATCCAACGCGCGGTGCGCGTTCTGCTCCACCAGCAGCATCGGCATGCGCTCGGCCCGCCTCAGCATGGCGAGCGCCCTGTACACCACGTCCTGGATCACCGGCGCGAGGCCGAGCGATGGCTCGTCAAGCAACAGCAGGCGCGGCCTGGTCATCAGGGTGCGGGCAATCGCCACCATTTGCTGCTCGCCGCCCGACAGCGTTCGGGTAATCTGGTTCCGACGTTCCCGCAGACGCGGGAACAGCGCATGGATTTCCTCGAGTTTCGCGGCCCGCTCCTCGCGCGGCAGAAACCGTCCCCCCAGAAGCAGTTCCTCATTAACCGTCAGCCCAGGGAACAGCTCGCGTCCCTCGGGTACATAGCCGATGCCAGCCCGGGCGATCGCATGCGTGCGAAGTGCCGTGATGGATGCGCCGTTGAAACGGATTTCCTCCGCCGTGGCACCGGCGAGCCCCATGATGCCACGCAGCATGCTGGTCTTCCCGGCGCCGTTCGCACCGATCACCGCCACCGCCTCATCCTCGCCGACCGTAAGATCGATCCCGCGCACCGCCGCGACCGCGCCGTAGTCCACACGCAGGCCGCGAACCGACAGCGTCGCGCTCATGCGGTGCTCGCAGTGGTGCCGAGATAGGCCGAGATCACCTCCGGATTTCGCCTTATCTCGGCGATCGTGCCGGTCGTCAGCACCTTGCCAAAATTCAGCACCACGACCTGGGTGGAGGCGCGGGCGACCAGATCCATGTGATGCTCGACCAAGATCACCGCGACGCCATCCTCCGCGATGCCGCGGATCAGGTCCGCGAGCACCAGTTGTTCGGAGGGCGTCGTGCCGGCGGCGGGCTCGTCGATCAGGAACAGCGACGGTTCAGTGGCCAGCCCGCGGGCGATTTCCAGGCGGCGGCGTTCGCCGTAGGAGAGTTCGGCCGGCCGCTTTCCCGCCGCCGCCGTCAGCCCAACTCGCGCCAACAGTTCCTCCGGTGACTGTACTGGACTGCGCCCGCGCGCGCGCCGCGTGCGCCGGTAGGACATCCTGGAAAGCAGCAGATGTTGCAGCACCGTCAGGCTTTCAGACAAACGAATGGACTGGAAGGTGCGCGTGATGCCGAGGTCGACGAGGCGCGACAATGGGGTCAGCACCACGTCAATGCCGTCGATCCTGATGTGGCCTGAATCGATCCGGATCATGCCGGAAAGACAACCAAGCAAGGTAGATTTGCCGGCACCGTTCGGACCGATAACCGCGGTCACCTCACCGGTACGCGCGGTCAGCGAAACGTCATCCAGAGCCAGCAGCCCGCCGAAGCGTTTGGAGACGCTGTTCACCTCGATCAACATAACGCGGGCGGCTACTTCGCGGTGTCGTAGCCACTCGGGCCGTAGACCAACAGGCGCGGCTCCTGACGCGTGTTGTCACCGGAACCGTCATAGGTATAGAGGCCGTTCAGTCCCTCCAGATTTTTGGTCGCGCCAAGTGCGTCGCGCACCTTTTCGCGATCTGTCGAACTCGCGCGCCGGATGGCATCCGCCAGCAACATGACCGCGTCGTAGCCGAGAGCGACATAGGCCGGCGGCTCGGCCTTGGCGAATTTCTTCTGATAATCAGCGACGAACGCTTTGACGATGGGCCGGTCGTCTTTCGGACTGAACGGCGCGAAGGTGATCGTGCCGTAAGCGCCCTCCTTCGCCAGCGAACCAATGCGCGGATCGTTCAATCCCGCCCCTCCGAGTATTTGCGCCTTGATGCCAAGCGCGCGTGCCTGACTGATCGCCAGCGCGGCCTCATCCGTGGTCGCGGCCAGATAAAGCAGGTCGGGGTTCTGCTCGGCGATCCGCGTCAGTTGCAAAGAGAAATCCTGTTCACCGGTGCTGAAGGATTCGATCCCTTTCAATTCAAGCCCAGCACCCGGCGCCGATGCCTTGACGGCTTCCATCTCCGACACCGTGAAATTGTTTTTCACGTCGTACAAGACGCTAACGGATTTAAGGCCTTTGGCAGCCTTGACCCGGCTCAATACCGTGGGCATCGCCTTGCCGACGATGACCTGCAAGCGAAACGTGTAAGGACTGAACTTAGCGAACGTGGCGGCTGAACCAATCGATATCAGCGGGAGCTTCACTTCGTTGGCCAAGGGGTCGAGCGCCACCAGCTCCACGGATGAGATCGACAGCATAGCGACGACCTCCGGGCGGGCAGCATATTTCCGATAGATCGCGACAGCTCGCGCGCGTTCCATACCGGTGTCGTCATAATCGATCCGCAACTTCCTGCCGAGTACACCGCCTTTCGCGTTGACTTCCGCGACGGCGATGTCCGCCCCGGTGCGTCCGTCCTCGCCATAGGCTGCCGCCGCACCGCTCAACGTGAGGCCGCCGCCAATGACAATGTCATCGGCGGCTACAACTGGCCTGACAGTGGCGAAGCACACACTCAGAAAGCAAAAAATCACCAGAGCTCGTCTCGCTTGCTTCATGTCGGTTCCTCAGGTGGCGGCGACTGCTTGTGCCCGTTATCTGGAACAGACGATGCCGCATGGGTTCCGCGGCGTCAAATCAACGCGATTGGGTTCCGACGTTGTCTCGCCTGATCCTGTTGCCCATGTTCGCTGGTCTCGCGCTGCCCGATACTGATGTCGCGTTCATGCGGAGCCTGATCTCCAAGGCGGCGTGCCATACCGAGAAATTCAAGATCGCCCGACCGACATGGAGACGCCAGTACGTCACGTCCTTGATTCCGCGGTTATTTTCTGACTCGATGCCGCCGCCCAACCAGGGAGCGGATTCGTGGCGAGGAAAGCAATCGCCGTCAAAAAGTACGTTGTCACGGTCAGCGATGAGGAGCGGGACCAGTTGGACGACCCCCGCGACAACTCCCCCCGCAGCGCCACGACGCCCGCTACCCCGCCCAAGACGACGCCGGCCGCGTCGCCACCTCCCGCTCCGGCAACGCCCGCGAAAACCCAGGCTTCGACGCCGCCTCCGGCTGGCGCCGCCGGTCAGGTCCAGGCAAACACCGCGAATCGGGTGGCGAGAATATCATCATCGCCTCGACCGAACCACTCCAAACCACTGGTCGGCCAGATTCGGCATCTGACGGATATTCAGAAAACCCGCCCAATCAACAGCCTGAAAACCCGAGGAGTTCCACCACCTCCATCGCATCCTCCAACCTATGCGAAATACATTTGATTTCCGCATGGGAAGTCGCGAGCATGGCGAAGGCATTACGGGCGGCAATTTACCCGCGGGTCAGTCGGGATAGTCAGACCACGGAGAATCAGCGGGTCGTGCTCACCAGGCTGGCGGAGCGCCGTGGGTTCGAGATTGTCCACCAGTATGAGGACCAGGGGATAAGCGGCGGCAAAGGCCGCGACAAGCGCCCGGCGTTCGACCGGATGCTCAAGGACGCCATGCGTCGCCGGTTTGATGTCTGTTTGGTTTGGTCCATGGATCGCCTTGCGCGCAGCGTGCTTCACGTCGCACAGGCGATGGCCGAACTCGACGCCGCCGGGGTGGCGCTGATCAGCGAGCAACAAGGCATTGATGGCACCGGTCCATTCGGACGGGCCATGATGCAGATGGCGACGGTCTTTGCCGAACTGGAACGGTCTATGATCAGGTCAAGGGTCATGGCCGGACTGGATCGGGTCCGCGAACAGGGCAAGAAGCCTGGCCGTCCATCGGTTGGTCGCAAGGTCGAGGAAACCATCCGTCAGCAGCTCGATGCCGGTCATGGTATCTTGAAGGTGGCCAAGATGGTTGGGGTTGGCAGCGGTACCGTGCAGCGGGTGAAAAGGGAGATGGCGGCGGTTGCATAACGCTACACTCCGCTCGGCAGTTTAGCCCGCATCAGCTCTTTTCTGTCGATCTTGCGCCCATCCACGACAAACGTGCCATCGCCGATGGCGTGAATGGTCCTCTTCTCTTTGCGGGAGCGGTCTAAATAGGCGGCAACTCCTTCCAGGACGACAATGCTATACCGATCGATGATATCGACGACCCGGCACTCGATATTCGCGACGCACTCCTTGACGAGCGGCGGGCGGACATGCTTGGCCTTCGCGCGCGTCAGGCTGAATTTCCCGAACTTCTCCACATCTCTTCCGGAGCATGTCCCCACGCCGATGGCAGTATCGATCAGGTCGACCGTAGGAATGGCAATCACGCATTCCCTTGTCTCCTGAAGCGCGGCGTAGGAATGGTTCCAAGGCCCAGTTGTAATCGCGAATGCCGCCGAGAAATCCAGAACCATGGTCCAGCTGATGGTCATGACGTTGTCTTTTCGACCATCATTTGTCGTGACCAGCACGACCGGCCCTGGTTCGATCAATGTGAAGGCTTTGCCGATCGGCAGACTTTCCATGCTCGCCCCCGCTCTGGACGGGACCGAATAGCACATAATCGCCGATCCCGCTCGTGCCCGGCGGTAATCACCGCGGAATGTCGATCTTGGGATCCGGGAAAAGGACCTCCGCCTCACAAACCGCCCAAGGCCTGAAAAGTGGACGGATGACAGCGGCGAGGAACCTCAGAACCGCCGATCTGAACGGCGAACGGAGGAGCACGTCAAGGAACTCGGAACGTCGAACATTCCGTTCAACCTACTCGATCCGATCGGCTGAGCCGGCGGGACAGGCCTGTTGGCGGGCACGCTGGCCCCGTGGGACCTGCCAGCGCCTTATGTTGTGCGGTGGCACCAGCGAAAGTACAAGTCGCTATCGATCGCGGGCTGACGCGAGACAGAGACGGGGGGGACGGCGCATGGCGGCGGATTACAGTATCTGTCTTGGCACGGCCGGCTGGGGCGTATGGCACAGCCCAGATGCCGGAGAATCGTGGACGCGGCACCGGGCCCCGTTTCCCCTCAATAGCCGCATACAGGCGTTGGTGGCCCACCCTATGCAGGCCCAGACCATTCTCGCGGGTGGCGATACCGGCCTGTTCATCAGCCACGATGGCGGCGCTCGGTGGGAGCGCATCGGCGCCCAGGGGGATTTGCCAACGATCTGGTCGCTGGCCATCGACCCGGTTGATCCCAACATTCTCTTCGCCGGCACCCGTCCGGCCGGGGTCTATCGCTCTCGGGATGGCGGGCGGCGATGGGAGAAACTGGCCGTGGACATCGCCCGGGAATGCGCGATCGGCACACCGTTCGTGACCGCCTTGGCCGTGGACCCGGACGATCATCGTATCGTCTGGGCCGGTGTGGAAATCGACGGCGTCTTCCGCAGCAAGGATGGTGGTGACACCTGGGCGCATCTCAGGAAGGGCATGTTTGACCTGGACGTCCACGACATGACGATCGCGGCGACGCGGCCCAAGCGCCTGTACGTCAGTACCGCGCGCGACATGTTCATGAGTGACGATCTCGGCGACACCTGGCAGGTCCTGGGTATCAAGGACAAATGGCCGCTGCCCTATGCGCGCGGCATGGCGGTCAAGTCCGATGATCCCCGCGTGTTGTTCGCCGGGTGTGGGGAGACCACGACGGGTGAAAGGGGACACGTGCTCCGCACCACCGATTATGGGCAACGCTGGGAGGTCCTGCCCCTGCCCACCCCGGCGAACGCGACCCTGTGGGGCCTTGCCACGCATCCCGCCGATCCCAATCGCATTGTGGCGTTCACTCTGTTCGGCGAGGTTTATGTCAGCGAGGACGCCGGTGCGTCCTGGCGCAAGATCGCGCGTGACTTCGGCGAGATCCGGACGGCGGTCTGGGTGCCGAACTGACCCGCATCCTCCGGCGGCCGATGGAGCGGGTGGACATTGGCGAGGACAGCGTCGACGTCCGCCTCCGGCTGGATGGGTTGTCGGGGGTGGTACGGGATCTGGCAACTCAGCCGAGGTCAACGGCACGAGTACGACCGTCACGGTGCGCTTGCCGCTGACCCTGCGTCGGCGTGGAAGCCGGAAGGCCATCGTCACGCCGGCTGGCGTGCCGCCCATGACGGCCCGGGTGGACATCACACTGGTGAAGGGGTTGGCGCGGGCGTTCAGGCGGCGGAAGTTGCCGGAGACCGGGCGTTACGCCACGATTGACGAACTCGACAACGCCGAGACGAACAACCCCGTCCCAGGTGGCACGCGTGTCGCGGCTGACGCTGCTGGCCCCGGACATCGTGGAGGCGGTCCTGGATGGACGGCGGTCGGCGGGCATCACGCTGCCGGCGCTGATGAAGGCGTTTCCGGTTGAGTGGAAATCTCGGCATCCGCGCGGATGGCTGGCCTAACGAGTCACCCTGGCGGCAGGGGCGGCTCGAACATCCGCCAGGCGCTTCATCGACGCATCTGTCTGACGCGGCGCCGCGCCGATCATGACCTCGGTTATCCGGCCGGGCGTCAGCGCGGAGGCACCGGTTTCGCGCTCGCGGGTGGTCATTCCGCGGGGGCGATGGCACCATGGCCACGGAATCGAACGAGGGAGAGACCGTCATGGTGATGCGCATTCTCTGGCCGAACCTGCCGGCTCAGCTTGTCCCGGTCGCGACCGAAGCGGTCGGCCCAGGGTTCGAGACGGTATTCCGGGAGAAGTTCGAGGACGTCACCGACGAGCAATGGGCGGACGCGGACGCGGTCGTCGGCGGTTGCCCCCCGCGATACATCGATAAGCTGCGGAATTGCCGCATCTTCGTGAAATACGGCGTCGGCTATGACGACGTCGACATCGAGCGTTTCGGCAAACTGGGCATTCCGGTCTGCAACGTGCCGGATTACGGCACGCGGGAGGTCGCCGACCACGCGATCGCCCTGATGATGACCCTCGCGAAGAGCGTCGCCTATCACGATGCGGAATTACGCGCCGACCTGAAGGGCAACTGGCGCCCGGCGCATAACCCGTTCGGACGCCGCCTGTCGGTGTGCACATATGGTGTCGTCGGCATGGGCCGGATCGGCACCGCGGCGGCCCGGCGCGCCAAGGCCTTCGACATGGACGTGGTGTTCTACGATCCGTACCAGCCGAACGGCTATCAGTTCGCGATCGGGGTGCGCCGCGCCGACACCCTGGCCGAGCTGATGGGGCAGTGCGACTTCGTCAGCATCCACACGCCGCTGACCGCCGAGACGCGCGGCCTGATCGGCGCCGAGGCGTTCGCCGCCGCCAAACGGGGCATGATTCTGATCAACACCGCGCGCGGCCCGGTGGTGGACATCGACGCGCTGTACGACGCGATGAAGGACGGCACGGTGCTGGCCGCGGGCCTCGACGTGCTGCCGGAGGAACCAGCGAACTCGCAACGGCGGCTGATCGCGGCATGGCAGAAGAACGAGGACTGGATCCGCCATCGCCTGTTGCTAACACCGCATTCGGCCTTCTACACGCCCGAGAGCATGCGGGATAACCGGGCCTTCGCGGCCCGCACCGCGGCGCGTTTCCTGCGCGACGGACGGCTGGAGAACTGCGTCAACAAGCAATTCCTGGTGCCGAAGGGCTGAGACGGCGGCGGGAACGAAGGCCGGAGCGCGGATCGGCCCGGCCGGCCGGCGCGAGCGCCTGACGCCTGGCCGGGACCCGGCAAACATCCATTGGCCGTCGTCGACGATCAGTCGCGGGTGCGCGGGATGGAGGGGCCGCGTGTGATCGATGCATCCATCATGCCGACGGTGACATCGACAAACACCAACGCACCCACCATCATGATCGCCGAAAAAGGCGCGGTCATGATCAAGGCGGCCGCGCGGGAGCGGCTGGCGGCCTGACGGTCACTGGGCTTGTGTCACAAGGCGAATTTGAAATTCTCTGTCTCGCGATGGGAGCCTCGTACGATCCATGAAAGACAACAGCATATGGCGGGCGGTGCGCGAGGGGCGGGCCGCGCTTGGGACCGGGCTCAAGGAGTTCGCGTCGCGCGGCGTCCCGTGGATCATCGAGGCCTCCGGCTTCGACTACTGCATGATCGACCACGAACATGGCGCCTTCGACCTCGAAACGATCGCGGATCTCGCCGGGTGGTTTCAGGCCACCAACGTCTCGGCGATCGTGCGGATCCACAAGTCCTTCACGTATCTGATCCCCGCGATCCTCGATCAGGGAATCATGGGCGTGCAGGTCTCGGAGGTCGATAACGTCGAGGAGGCGCGCGCGATCGCGCGGCAGGCGAAATATCCGCCGATCGGCGATCGCGGTATCTCGGGGCAGGGGATGCACACCGGATACCGGAGCTATGGCGCGCGTCACGCGTCCGAGTATGTGCCATGGGCCAATGCCAACATCATCGTTTGCGTGGCGATCGAGTCGCTCGAGGGCCTGGAAAATGTCGAGGCGATCGCGGCCGTGGAGGGCATCGACATGATCGCCTATGGCCACTCGGACCTCAGCGCGCGGCTCGGCGTGCATCTTCAGCTTGAGCACCCGACGTTCAAGGCAGCCGTGCGCCGGATCGCGGAGGCCTGCGAGGCGCATGGGAAACTTGCCCGAGGGTCGGCGGAAACCGAGGCGCAGATCGAGGAGTACTGGCGGCTCGGGTGTAAGGTGCTGAACCTGCCTGGGACCGACGTCAGCACGTACCTGGATGGGCTGAAGGCGCGGGCTGGGCGGGCGCATGCGCGGCTGAAGTCCATTGGCGTGCCGGTGCCTTGAGGGGCGGCGGTCAGGACGGGGTTCCGATGACGGCGCCGGGTCAGCTTTGCCACGGGTCGACAACCCGGAGCCCGCCCGCCTCGAAGGGCGACGTGTCCCGTGACGCGACGATGAAGCCACGCGAGCCGGCGATCGCGGCGATGTATCCATCCGGCGTCGGAAAGCCGCGACCAGCGTTACGAGCGGCGACAGCGAGCACCGTGTAGTGGCGTGCGGCATCGGTGTCGAACGGCAGCACGCGATCACCGAACAGCTCGAGCAAGCCATCGAGTGCGCGCGTCAAAGTATTCCTGCGCCTGCCCGCCGGCAGCACACCGATCCCGAACAGCATCTCCGCCAGGGTGACACTGGTGAGGTAGAGCGTTTCGGCGACCTGCTCGTTCAACCAGGCCCGCACGGCGGGATTTGGCGCCGGCTTCATCGCCTCGGAGATCACATTGGTGTCGAGCACGATCATTCAAACTGCATCGGATTAGCCGGCGATTTGTCCCGCGTCTGGTCGATGGCCGCGATGTCCTCGTCCGTGAGCCCGACCTTGCGGCCCAGGGCGGCAAGTGCGTCGCCGAGGCGAACGCGCTTTGGCGGCTTCACGGCCCGTTCCAGGATATCGCGGATCTCGGCCTCGGCGCTGCGGCCGTGCTGGGCGGCGAGCACCCGCAGAGCACGATGCACGTCATCGGGCACATTCCTGACGGTGATCGAGGCCATGATGTCAGACTACCTGGAGTGCTTGGGTTGATTGCATCCTAGAGAAATGCCCGCATTGCCGCAACGGGGTACCCCTGGCTCGCGGCTGTTGCCGAACCGGAGAGCCTGTCTCTGTATGGCCACGGAACGTCGGCAGCCGTGAAGAGTTTCGGACGCCGCTTGACGTACGAAAGTCTCCGAAGAACGAACCCGCGGTGTGCGGTCCGAGGCTTATGGGGATTTGAGGAGTTGGCTGTGCGGGGGGTGACCGGCGCGGTGCTCACCCGGCTGCTCGGCATCGCTGTTCGGGAAGTTTCGCCGACCGATCGGGGCACTGATCCAAGGCCACGGGCGGTCAAAGTCGCTGATGGCGTCTGGGATCAGCATGCTTAACGATGCGGGCCAGCCGCTGTGCGCGCGGTGTGTCGATGGCCGAAGCCACATGGCAACGACATGGCGTAGGCATGAGCCGTGCCGGGTCACGGCGTCACCGTCCCGGTTGGTGCGGGACAAATCGGCGGCGCGCGCGGTTGCATCCCGCGTTGGAAAGTCTCGATGATGATCATGCGCCCACCGCAGCACGGACAGGGCGGCCGCGGATCCGTTGGTTCGACCGTTTCAGCCGGCTCAACGACCGGCGGCACCGCGAGCGGTTGCCGGGCGCGGGCGACATTGGCCTTGCGGCCGGCGTTCGCGAGCAGGCCATAGTGCCGAATGCGGTGAAAGCCCTTCGGCAGCACGTGCAGCAGGAAGCGTCTGATGAATTCATCCGTGGCCAGCGTCATCGTGCGATAGCGCTCGGCACCGTCGCGGCGATAATCCTTGTAGCGAAAGGTGACGCCGCTTTCGTCGAGCGAGATCAGCCGGCGGTTGGAGATGGCGACACGGTGTGTGTAGCGCGACAGATAGGCGAGCACCGCCTCTGGCCCGGCAAACGGTGGCTTGGCGTAGACCACCCAGTTCTTCTTCCGTAGCCGTGCGATGAGAGACAGGAAGACACGTTCCTCGCGCAACCCCGCATGGTCACCGAAGAAGGCGAGCCGGCCCGCGGCATGCAGCTCGAGTAGCCGCGTCAGGAACAGTCGGCGGAACAGTTTGGAGAGGACACGGACCGGCAGCAGAAACGCCGGCCGGGACGACACCCAGCGCGTGCCGTCCAGCGAAATGCCGCCACCCGGCACGATCATGTGGATGTGCGGATGGTGCGTCAGCGCCGAGCCCCAGGTGTGGAGCACGGCGGTGATGCCAATGCGCGCGCCAAGATGACGCCGGTCGGCGGCGATGGTGAGCATGGTCTCCGACGCCGCCCGGAACAACAGGTCGTACATGACCGCCTTGTTGTGGAAAGCGATGTCGGCGAGTTCGGCGGGAATGCTGAACACGACGTGGAAATAGCCAACCGGCAGCAGGTCGGCTTCACGCGCGGCCAGCCACTCGCGCGCCTGCGCGGCCTGGCATTTGGGGCAGTGCCGGTTGCGGCAGCTGTTGTAGGCGATGCGCTGGTGGCCGCAGTCTTCGCATCCTTCGACGTGACCGCCCAGCGCCGCCGTGCGGCACGTTTCGATGGCCGACATCACCTTGAGCTGGTCGAGACTGACATGACCAGCGTGCGCCGCCCGCCACACCGGTCCGTGACGGCGGAAGATGTCGGCGATCTCCAGTTCGGGGCGCATCGCCGGCTCAGCCGCCGGCGTTTGTCTGCTCCCCGATCAGCGCCACGATCTTATCGAGAGGACTGGTCACGGTGCGGACCGTCCGGGTCGCCACCCGCGTATAGAGTGCGGTGTTCTCGAGCTTCGCGTGTCCGAGCAGAACCTGAATCACGCGGATGTCGACGCCATCCTCGAGCAGATGCGTGGCGAAGCTGTGCCAAAGCGTATGCGGGCTTACGTGTTTTGTAAGATCGGCGGTCTGTGCCGCCTCTTCGACGACGCGCCCGAGCTGGCGGGTGGTGATCGGCTTGCTCGGGTCCTGGCCGGGAAACAACCAACCTCCGGGCAGCATCACGCCCTGGCGCCGGCCTTCCCGCCACCAGGCCCGAAGCAGGGTCAGCAGGTCAGGCGAAAGCATGGCCTGGCGATAGCGTCCACCCTTGCCGCGTTCGACGCGGATCAGCATGCGCTCGCTGTCGATGTCACCAACCTTGAGCGACGCCACTTCGGCGACCCGCAGGCCCGCGCCATAGGCAACGGCCAGGGCGGCACGATGCTTGAGGCTTTTTGTCGCCGCCAGCAGGCGGGCGACTTCGTCGGCACTCAGCACCGACGGGAGCGTGCGAGGATAGCGCAGGCGGATGAGCTTGCGGGACAGATCCGGCCGGTCGAGCGTGTGCGTGAAGAAGAAGCGCAGCGCCGCCACGGTGCTGTTCATCGCCGGGGCGTGCATCCCAAGCTCCGACTGATGAACCTGGAACCGGCGAATATCTTCAGCCGCGGCGGTGTCCGGCGAGCGGCCCAGGAATGCCGCGAAGCCCGCGACGATGCGGATGTAGTAGCGGCGGGTCTTCTCCGAAAACCCACGCACGGTCATGTCCTCTACGAAACGCTGGCGCAGCGCACTGCCCGCGGCGGGAGAGATCGGCTTGTTCATGGAGGGCTCCTCTTGGTTGAAGGGAGCCCTCATGTTCAAAGCAAGCCGCCAGCCCACTCAATCCAGGCGATTCACCGGGTGTCGCGCGACACCGTCACCGCAAGCACCATCTCCCGCGCAGCGGGTTCGTTCTTCGACCCACCTCGGACATTACGCCATCATTCAGCGACAGGATTCTGACCGCGACCACCGATCCAACCTCGACGGCGGTACACCGATGGAGGCAAGACGCGACATGGCGCATCCTCCCAGCGATCAACGGTGAAATGGGGGACAGGATGCGACTCCAGGGCAAAATAGCGCTGCTGACCGGCGCGGCGGCCGCGATCAAGGGCGCGTTGATGGGCTTCGGTGCCGCGGCGGCGCATCTGTTCGTGCGCGAGGGCGCCAAGGTGGTCCTGACCGACATCCGCGACGATCTGGGCGAGCGCGCGGCGGCTTCCCTGCGCGCCGATGGCCATGACGCGCGTTCCCATGCGCCTCGACGTGATATCGGAACAGAACTGGGCCCAGGTGGTGGACGCGGTGATGGCGGCGCACGGACGGCTGGATATCCTGTTCAACAACGCCGGTGTCGCCTTTCCCACCAACGTCGAAAACATCGCGGTGGAAATCTGAGACCGCGAGCCTGGCGTTCATGCCAAGGGCGTTTTCCTGGGCACCCGCACCGCGATCCCGGCCATGCGCGAAGGGGGAGGCGGGTCGATCATCAATACGTCCTCGGTCATGGGCATCGTCGGCAGTCCCACCTCGCCCGCCTGGTCGGCCGCCAAGAACAGCACGCCGATGGGTCGGCTCGGTACCGCCGAGGATATCGCCAATGGCGTGCTGTTCCTGGCGTCCGACGAATCATCCTGGGTCACCGGCTCGGAACTGGTGATCGATGGCGGCATGACGGCGCGGTAAGCGCATATCAGTCCACGGCCCGGCCGCGCGCCGCTGGGGGCCGGCCCGTTCCAGCAGCCGAGCAACGGTCGTGCGAGCTGAGATCTCGCCGTCCCGTGTCGTTTCCACACCCCGCTCGGCCGGGACTCGCGCCCCGGCCGTGCCGTCGCGTTCTATCCGAGCGTCACCTCGGCCTCGATCACTTGCAGATCGGCGGTCATGATCATGCCCTTGGTTTCCGGCCCCAGGTAAACCGCGATGATATACACGACCAGCGAACCGATCGCAGCGTACATCATCGGTTTGGCGAAACCCATGCCCTGGTTCACCGCGAAGTAAGTCAGGATCGGCGCGACGGCCGCGCCCCAGACCGCGCCCTGATGATAGATGAAACCGGAGGCGGTGGCTCGTACCTCGGTCGGGAAGCGTTCCGACAGCCAGCCCGGGTTCAGGGCATCCTTGCCGCTGAAGAAACAGATGAACAGCAGGAAGAACGCGAGGAACAGGGTCCGATCGACCTGCGTGATATACAGCGGAATGAGGAACAAGGCGATGATCGTGGGGATCATCAGCGCCCAGCGCCGACCGACGCGTTCCGACACCGCGCCCCAGAAGCTGCAAGCGAGGAACGTGAGGATGTTGCCCCAGAACACCGGAACGGACACCTGGGCCGGTGTCCAGCCCAGTTCTTTTGTCAGATAGGTGCCGAGCATGGCCCAAACCGCGTAGTAGACGCAGAAGTTCGCGGCCATCCACACGCAACCCGTCAAGGTGTTGTACAGATATTTGCGCTTGAAGATGGCGAACAGTGGCAGAGTGACCTGCTTTTGCGTCGCGTTCTGGATCTTCTTGTTTTCCGTCCAAACCTCGGGCTCTTTCACGTACATGCGGATCCAGACGCAGGCCAGGGCCGGTAGCACGCCCAGGATCAGCATCCCGCGCCACCCGTAGCCCTTATGCCATGCTTCCAACGGTCCATACAGAAAGCCGTAGGCCAGGCCGGACAGTGCGAAGCCCAATCCCCAGGACCCCTGCAAGACCCCGGACATCAGCCCGCGAGACCGTGCCGGCCAGGATTCCATCGCCAGCGCCGCGCCGGCCGGCCATTCCGCGCCCATGCCGATGCCCAACAGCGCCCGGATCACGAACAGGAAGGTGAAGCTGGGCGAGAAGCCCGCGAGGAAATTGCAGATGGAATACCAAAGAATGGAGATCATCAGAGGCGCCCGGCGCCCCAGCCGATCGGACAACCAGCCGGACGCCGTCGCTCCGGCCAGGCGCATCACCAGCGTGACCGAGAAGATCGCGGTCACGTCGATCAGCGGAACCCCGAACTCCTGCGCGATCGGCGCCATGATCAGAAGGAAGACGGTGAAGTCGAAGGCGTCGAGCGTCCAACCCATCCAGGCGGCGCAATAGGCGTACCATTGGTCCTTGGTGGGTTCTTTCCACCACGAAACATTTGCCGTGTTTTCGGCGTATCCAGACATCGCTTTGAACTCCCTGCTTGTGGCCTACCTGTGTCGGATGGGCTTTTATTTGCCCATTCCGTGCGAAGCCTATCAGTGAGTTCAAGCGGGATGCAACCAATCCCAGCGCGAGGCCGATGTGGGGCTTACCGGTGCCGGATGGCCCAGGCGCGATGCGGTTCTGGCGCTTCTCAATCCATTCGCGGTGCGCCAGCACTCTAAACCATTCCCCGGATGCGCCCGCCATCGACCCGGATCATGCTGCCGGTGATGTAGCCGGCCTTATCGCTGGCCAGGAACGCGCCCATCGGTCCGTATTCGCCGGGCGTCCCCACCCGTCCCGCGGGAATCTGCGCCACCGCGTCAGCCATCCGCTCGGTCAGGGCCTCGTCGAAGCTGATGTTCTTTTGCCGCCCCAGCGCCGCCGCCGATTCCCTGGTCCGGTCGGTGAGGATCGTCCCCGGCGCCAGCACGTTCATCGTGACGCCGTCCTTCGCCACCTCGCCCGACATCGTCTTGAGCCAGGCCCAGATCGAGGCACGCAGCGTGTTGCTCAGTGCCAGGTTCGGGATCGGCTGTTGCATGCCGGTGCTGCCGACCACGATGATCCGGCCCCAGCCACGCGCGCGCATCGCCGGCAGCAACTTGTTGGCGATTCGGATCGGCGAAACCACGATGTGCTGGAACCACTCCACCAACTGGACCTCCGTCATTTCCGAGGCGGTGCATTGCGGCGGGCCGCCATGGTTCACTACCAGGATGTCCACGCCGCCCATCGCCGCGACCGCGGCCTCCGCCAGCCGGTCCATGGCCTCGCCGGAAGCGACATCCGCGACAACGCCGATCGCGCCCGCGGCGCCTTTGGCCCGCAGCGCCGCCGCCGCTTCATCCAGCCTGCCCTGGTCGCGCCCGCTGATCGTTAAAGCAGCGCCTTCCTCCGCCAGGGCGTCCGCGATCGAGCGGCCCAGTCCTTTGGTCCCGCCCATCACGAGTGCCCGACGGTTCTTCAGTCCGAAATCCATGGTCCGCTCCCGCGATCGTTGACCGGCATCATAGGTGGGACGCGCGAGGCGGGAAATGACCTGGGCGATGCTTGTTTCACCGCTTTTCCGCCCGGACTGGAGCGCGCGGAAACATGCGGGACATTCGATCCGCCGCGTACCTCGCGACGAGGCCGATATCAACACCGTAGCGCTGCCGCTCACCCTTACCGGCATCAAGACGCGCAGGCCCCGCGGACACAACCCGCTGTCGATGCGGGCGAAGGGCGTGACTGGCCGTACTCCGCGCCTCGCCGGACCTGCTCCGCGGTTCAAAATTCAAGGAAGGTTTGATCGATAGCTTTCCCGTGTCCGCTGCCTGAGACATCGTCCGGGAGGACACCTCTTGCCGGGCTATGGGCGGGCCATTTGACCGGTGTCGTTACTCCGCGGCCTGACGATCTCGACTGTAGCGGTTTATCACGGGTCGCAGGCCAAGGTTTTCGCGCAAGGTCTTGCCTTCGTACTCGGTACGAAACAGCCCCCGGCGCCGCAGCTCAGGAACAACCATCTCGACGAAATCCTCGCCGCCACCGGGTAATGTGGCCGGTGTGATGTTGAAACCATCGCAGGCCACTGCTTCGAACAACTCCTGCATGGCATCGGCGATATCAGCGGGCGTACCGATCTTCGCGGAGCCGGTGAGACCGGAACGGAGGTACAGCTCACGAATCGTCGGCTTCTCTCGTCTCACCCGCTCGACGAGCTGGGCGCTGATGCTGCGGAGTTCCTGAGGGCCCAGCGCGTTGTCGGGCACCGGCTCGTCCAGCGGATAGCCCGACAGGTCACCAAATGCGCTGTAGAGTGAGCCCAGGCCGGCCAGCGGGTCGATCAACGCCTGCAACTGGTCATACTTCGCCCGCGCTTCCACCCGCGTTCGGCCCACGACCGGACAAAACGCCGGCATGATCTTCAAATCATCTGGCTCACGGCCGTATTTCGCCATCCGCCCCTTCACATCGGCGTAGTAGGCGCGCGCGCTGTCGAGTGAGCCGTGTATCGCGTAGATGACGTCGGCGGTCGCCGCGCCCAGCTCACGACCTTGTTCGGAGGCGCCGGCTTGTACGATCACCGGATGGCCCTGAGGCATGCAAGCCACATTCAAGGGGCCTCGCACCTTGAAGAACCGCCCCTGATGATTGAGCACATGCATCTTCGCTTCGTCGAAATACCGGCCGGCCGCCTTGTCGAACAGAAGCGCGCCGTCCTCCCAGCTGTCCCATAGTCCTTTGACCACCTCGACGAACTCGGCGGAACGCGCATAACGCGTGTCGTAGTCCAGCGTCGTCTCCAGACCGAAATTCTGTGCTTCGTGCTCGGACCATGACGCGACCACGTTCCAGCCGGCGCGGCCTTTGCTGATCAAATCCAACGTGGCGAACTTGCGCGCCAGATTATACGGCTCGTTGTACGTGGTAGATGCGGTTGTCACCAGACCGACATGCTGGGTGACCATGGCCAGGGCCGGCAGCAACGTCATCGGTTCCAGCTCGACCATGTCTCTGCCGGTCCGAGACAGCGACCCACGTGGCGTGTCGCCCTGACGAATGCCGGCACCGTCGGCAAAGAAAATCATGTCGAGCTTGCCACGCTCGGCCATCTGGGTGCCGCGCACATAATGCTCGACATGCAGTGTGCCGTCGGCGGGCACATCCGGATGGCGCCAGGCGGCCGGGTGATAACCATGGCCGCGTATCGACAAGCCGAGCCGCATCTTGCGTGCGGTCATCACTCAGTCCTCTCAGCAAAATGGCGCGGCGGATCGCTGACAATCGGCACTTTTTCCAGATGGTGAATCATCGGGATATCCCTATGCCGCACCGCGTCGTCCGATAGCGGTCGCACCGCCTTGCGCGCAGTGGTCCGGGCATCCGCAAGCCCAGATCCGCACACATGTTCCGCCAACCCACTGGCTGAATCTTTGATTTGCCCCATGTCCGTCATCTTCTTCCGCCGCTTTTCCGCGTTTTACCAGCGAATACGCCGCTGGCATCAAGGTCAAGGCTAGCCGAGTGGCCGCGTCCCGCCTGAGCGTACCACCAGTCTCCGCCAGCAATGAACGCGACATCAAGGCGGCGTGAACCGCGACTGTGCACAGCCCGGCCAATCAGTCATGATCGGGCTCGCGGCGCTAGACGGGCATAAGCTGGCGTAGCCTGGGGCCGTGGGAGACACACCGGCGGACTGGGGCTCACCATCGCCGGGGCAATGGGGAGGTAAATGTGCGCTCGAACACGATGACCATGCGGCCGCTCACCGGTTCGATTGGCGCGGAGATCCTGGATCTCGATCTGCGTGGCATCGATGACGCGCGGTTCGCGGATATTCGCCGGGCATTCCTCGATCATTGTATGCTGGTGTTCCGCGATCAGCACCTTGGCGCGGCGGATCTGGCGGCCTTCACCCGCCGTTGGGGCGAAGTGTTCGTCACGCCGCATGCCACTGCCCTGGACGGGTTCCCCGAAGTGATCGCCATCCGCGATCGTGGCAAGGCGAACACGACGACGGAATACTGGCACACCGACTCGGTGTTCGCGCCAGTACCGCCGGCGCTGTCCATCCTCGCGAGTCAGGTGCTGCCGCCGGCCGGCGGCGATACGATGTTCGCCAACCAGTATCTGGCCCATGAGACGCTTTCGCCCGGCCTGAGCGCGCTCGCCGGAACGTTACGGGCTGGCTATTACCGTGCCGCCAACATGGGGCGGTTGATGGGCGATCTGTCGGGCGCGGTGAAGACCGCGGACCATCCGGTGGTCCGCACGCATCCGGAGACCGGGCGAAAGGCGCTCTATTTGTCGTATGACCCGACGGTCCGATTGGAAGGTTTCTCCGAAGTCGAGAGCCGCGCGATCGTCGCGCTGTTCGCCGCGCATGCCACGCAACCAGCATTCTGCTATCGGCACCGCTGGCAGCCGGGCGACCTGCTGATGTGGGACAATCGCTGCGCGCTGCACTTCGCCGTGCATGATTACGGCGAGCAGGAGCGGCTGCATTACCGCACCACGGTCGCCGGCGACGTGCCACGATAGGTGAGGAAGCGTTGTTACGGATTCACACCGATTTCCACAAAATCTCCACACCACGTCCACCGAACCAGGCCGCGTCGATCGTGGAGGCGGTCCTGGATGGGCGGCAGGCGCCGGAGATGACGCTGCCGGCGTTGATGAGGGCGTTTCCGGTGGAGTGGGCGGAGCAGCGGGCAGGATTTAGCAGCCAGGCCTGAAGTTGTCATGTGTGTCGACGACCCTTCGGACCCAGACGGAAAAGTGAGAATTCGGAAGGGCGGGCCGATCGAGATCGCGCGCCCGCCTGGTTGACGCGGCGCAAGCGCGTATCGTCCCCGGACACACGACGCCGAACGAAGCGCAGGGGAAACAGCCACGACGGGGCGATGGATAGTGACGGTACGATTTGTTCGATAAGATCCCAACCGGTGCGTACCGAACATCGATCTCAAAAAGGAGGACCGACCTTGGCGAAAATCACGTTCCCCATCGAGGCGACGCATATCATGATGTTCGCGCGCGCCATCGGCGATGAGAATCCGGTCTATCATGACGCGGAAAAGGCGAAGGACACCGAAGTGGGCGGCATCATCGCGCCACCGACGTTCACCGCGGCCGTGGCGCAATTCAATCCGGACGGCTCGCGTCCCAGGCCCGGTGAGAAGTGGTTTGGTTCCGGAAAACGGCCGACCGGCATCGAAGGCAAGGCCCCGTCGGCCGGCGGGTTGAACGCCGAGCAACATTTCGAATATTTCCGTCCGGTGCGTCCCGGCGAAGTGCTCACCGCCGAGACCAGGCCGGGGAAGACCTGGGAGCGCGAGAGCAAACGCGCCGGCAAGTTGTTTTTTTCCGATCGCATCACCGACTTTCGCGATCAGAATGGAGAACTCGTCGTCTCCGTCCGAAGCGTCAGCGTCAAGACCGAACGTCCGGTGGATCCGCGTTGAGCGGGCACGGTTGACGCGGGTCCTGGCCGACCTTCGATCAATCCAGCCCACGACACACGAGGCCGCGTGATGTCCGAGGCAACCGAGACTATGATGGTTCGCGTGCCGATGACCGATCTGAACCAAGACCGCGGGAAGGGAAGGCCCCCAGGCGAAAGCAATGTATGATCGCGAGAGGGCAGTGGCGTAGTCTGGCGTAGAAAACCGCTGGTAGACCGCCGTCATCGCGCCATTGGCGGCAGACCGGACATGAATTTCACCAGATACGGCTTCCAGACCGCGGCGTAGTAATGGGTGAAATGCCCGTGCGTGTCCTTGCCATAGGGGGTCAGCACGTAGGTGCCGTGCGCGATCTTCTTGAACGCGCGTTCGACCGTGCCGAGCGTCGGCGGGTCGGCGAAATCCTCGACATTGTTGATCAGCATCACATGGGCCTTGATCTTCGGCAGGTCGGCCTCGGGGCTGTAGTCGTAGATCGATTCGAGCTCGTAGAGCGTGTTGTTGGCGTCGCCGTTTTTCAGCAGCGTTGCCAGGCGCTTGTCGTAGAGCGCCTTGGCCGCTTGCATGGTCGGCGCTTCTTCCTGAATGCGTACTGGGCTCTCGGTCAGGTCGTTGCCGGCCGCCACGTACATGGAGAGGGTCGGGGTCTTGTCGTAGTCGCCATCATGCCAGGCCGGGTCGTGGCGGATCAGTTCGGCGGCGGCGTGGCGCAGCATGTAGTTGCGGCCGCTGATCTCGACCGGCTGGCACGACATCCCGATCGTGCCATCCATCAAATCGGGATACCACTCAGCCCACAGAAATTGCTGCATGCAGCCCAGAGAGCTTCCGATGATCAGCCGCAAATGGCCGACCTTCAGCCCGTCCGTGACCAGCCGGTGCGTCAGGTCGACCATGTCGTGGTATCGGTAGCGTGGGAATCCGGCCTTCAGACCATCGGACGGTTTCGAGGAGCCGCCGCGGCCCAGCGCGTCGGGCATGATGATGTAATATTTCGCCGGGTCGAGCGGCTGGCCCGGCTTGAACAGTTCGTCGGCCAAACTCGAGCGAAACCAGTTGGCGCCGGTGCCGGTATTACCCTGCAACAGCAGCACGGCGTTGACCACCAGGCCCTCCGCGTTCCGTTTTGCCGTGCCGATCGTGCGGTAATGCAATTTCACCTCCGGCAGGTTCTCGCCGCTGGTGAATTTGTAATTGCTGACGACGTAATCGCCTTCCTGATAACCGGGCCAATTGGTGATCGGCTCTTTTGCCGTCTCTTGGGCCAGCGCCGGAAGCGCCGCGGCCAGCAAGACGGTCACGATCAACGCGCGGACGGACATTCGTTGGCCTCCAATGGTCATTCGGCAAACCCATCTTAGCCACGATTGTCGAGCGCCGCGAACGGGGTTCGACGGGGCCTATGTTGGGCTGATCCAGAAGATCGCCGCCGAAGCCTGCCGCGTCCGCAAGCGCGACCTGCCCCGCAACGCCACCGGCATCCGGGGCGCGCTGGCCTGCGAACTGGGGTTCGATTGGAAGGTCTGCCGCGGGATTGGCGTGATGGCGCGCGCGGTAGGGATCGTCGGGCACCTGCTGGAGGAGAGCCGCAATCCGATGGCGGTGGATCTGTGGCCGCGGACTGAGGAGGAGGCGACGCGGCATTTCCGGGAAGAAAAGTGACGCAATGCCCGTGGAGATTGATTCGTGGCAGCGGAAAGCCCGGACGATGACCAGGCTTTATCGCGAGACGGTTGATCCTGGTCCGTGCGCCCGCCACGTTTCGGCGGCGGGGACCGCGCATCGGGGTGCGTGACCCGCCGGCTGCGCTGGCGCCCTGACGGCTAGGACAGCGCCAGTTCGCGGTAGCCGCCCGACGCCACCGCGTCGCAGCGCTGGCGGAAGGCGGGGTGGCCGCCGCTGTAGCGCATGACCCTGCGGACCTGTTTGCCCTCCAGGTTGCGGTTGATGCCGGTCATCCACGAGTCAACCTCGGTGAACAGCAATCCCTCGTTGGTTTCAATGACGTGATCGGTCCAGGCGGCGACGGCTTCCGGGGTGGCGTCGATGCGTGTCAGGCCACGGTCGCGCGCGAAGCGGATCAGAGCGGTGACCCAATCGGAGGTGTATTCGACCGCGCGCGGGAAGTTACCGAGGCCGGCGTGCGGGCCCATCACCATCATGAAATTGGGGAACCCGTCCACCAGGATGCCCAGCAACGTCCGCGGCCCGTCCCGCCATTTCTCCTTCAGCGACACGCCATCGACGCCGCGGATATCGATGCGGTCGAAAGCGCCGGTAATCGCGTCGAAGCCGGTGGCGTAGATTATCATATCAAACTCGTAATCAGTGTCGGTCGTCCGGATGCCGTCCGGCGTGATGCACTCTATCGGCGTTTCGTTGAGGTCGACGAGTTTGACGTTCGGCTGGTTGTAAACCTCGAAATACCCGCTTTCCAGCGGCACACGGCGCGTGCCAAAGCCGTGATTTTTGGGGATCAACTTCTCGGCGACGGCCGGATCCTTGACGCGCTCCCATATCTTGCGCGCGAGATAATCGGACATCAGCTTGTTGGCCTCACGATCCACCAGGACATCGCGGAAATTGCCCATCCAGATGCCGAAGCCTGGCTCGCCATAGAGCTTTTCCCAGAACGCCTCCCGTTCGGCTTCCGTGACCTCGAACACGGAGCGGGGATCCGCGGCATGGATGAAGCAGCCGAGGGTTTCCTGGCAGCGCGCGAAGATGTCCTGGTAATTCTCGCGGATTTTACGCATTTCCTCCGACGTGACCTTGGAATTGTGTAGCGGTGCCGACCATTGCGCGGTGCGCTGGAACACCGTCAGGTGGCCGGCGGTCTTCGCGACCTCGGTGATGGTCTGAATGCCGGTCGCGCCGGTCCCGATCACCGCGATACGTTTGCCTGCGAAGCTGACCGGTTCCCTGGGCCAGTTATGCGTGTGGCAGGACTGGCCTTTGAAGGTTTCGACACCGGGAATGCGCGGCAACGTCGGCGCCGACAGCACGCCGACCGCGGTGATCAACAGTCGCGCCGTGCAGTGGCCGCCATTGTCCAGCGTGACATCCCAGCTTCTGGTGTCTTCCCGGTAATGCGCGGCGGTGACGACGGTCTTGAACTGGATGTCGCGCCGCAGGTCGAACTTATCGGCGACGTAATTCAGATAACGCTCGGTTTCCGGCTGGCCGGCGAAATGCTCCTCCCAGTCCCATTCGTCGAGCAGTTCCTGGGAGAACGAGTAGCCGTAGGTCCAGCTCTCGGAATCAAACCGCGCGCCGGGATAGCGGTTCCAGTACCAGGTACCGCCGACGCCCGAGCCGGCTTCGAACACACGAGCCGTCATGCCGAGTTCGCGTAGCCGGTAGAGTTGGTAAAGGCCGGACACCCCCGCGCCGATGACGATCGCGTCGAAATCGGGGGCTGTCATCGTGGCCGGCTGACGCGCGGCTTCCATTATGGCGTTCATACGCACCTCTCCCTCGATAAGCGCTGGTGTGCTTCCGTGCTTCTGATTCGATCCGCCGCCCAGTGCGGGGCGGGTCGAGCGGACATTGCTGGGCCGGATGCAGGTTATCCTGATTTGTCGCCGGCGCGCCAGCCGAAGGCTTCGGGAGGAACCAACTCATACCAACCCGCTGAAAGTGTGACTCTCACCCCCATCACGTCATGGCCCGGCTCGTCCGGGCCACCTATCGCCGCACCGTGCTTGAACAGGTGGCCCGGACGAGCCGGGCCATGACGTGGAAGAGAGGACGCCATGTGTCAATCTTTAAG
>Ga0181536_10001773_pt1 | contig 25056 bp, 17 predicted proteins | sample PEATcosm2014_Bin_41_FD_121105 | JGI IMG/M metagenome (GOLD analysis project Ga0181536, IMG submission 121105) | Peatland microbial communities from MTU Mesocosm Facility, Houghton, MI, USA - PEATcosm2014_Bin17_60_metaG | ecosystem: Environmental > Terrestrial > Soil > Wetlands > Peat | place...
ATACGATCGCCGGATAGAGCCCCAGGCTGGAGTTGTTGACGAAGACCCGGCCGTTCACTTCACCCACGTCGATGGCGCGGATAGCGCCGGTAAGGGCAATCTCGACGGCCGCTTCCAGCTCGAGCGGAATGCCAAGCTCTTTGGCGAAGTGGTTGAGCGTTCCCACCGGCAGCACGGCCATTGTGGCCTCGGTATCGACCAGCGCCGCGGCGACCGCACCGACCGTGCCATCGCCGCCCGCGGCCACCACCGTGCGCTCGCCGCTGAGAACGGCCTGGCGGGCCAGCGAGGTGATCTCCTCCCCGGCACGCACCTCGTGGACGACCGCCTCGCTTCCGCGTTCGCGCAAGTACCGGACGAGTTGTTCGCGCACCCTCGCCCGCTGCGCGCGGCCGGCCCGGTGGTTCAGCAGGATAGTCACGCCGGCCTCCGTGAGGCAGGCTGGCGGCGTTCCCTGCGGCGCTCGATCGGCCGATTCGCGTAACCCACGGTGGCGACCCAGACGGTGGCGGCGGCGTAGCCGGCGATGACGTCGCTCGGATAGTGCACGCCCAGGTAAATGCGCGAATAGCCGATCAGGCCGGCGAGCAAAACCGCGCCCGCGAAGATGGCGGCGCGCGCGGCCGCGCCGCGGACGCGCTGCCCAGCGAAAAGCGCGAGCGAGCCCCAGAGGCAAACCGACAACAGGGCGTGGCCGCTCGGGAAGCTGTAAGAGGCGGGTTCGGGCGTGCCGAAATAGCTGGGGGGCCGGGCGCGGAGGAACACCACTTTGAGCACCCGGTCGAGCACAAACCCGCCCGTCATCGTGACGAGGAAGAGCAGGGCTTCGCGAGGCCAGTGGGCGACGCGGAGAAGGATCAGGAACGCGATGAGGCTGAAGGCGACCAAGAAGGCGGGCGAGCCGATGAGGCTCATCAGGCGCATGAACCTGGTGAGGGTGGGGCTGGAGTGGGCGTGGACCCAGCCGCGAACAGAAGCGTCAAAGGGCACGGCGGCCTTATGCTCGACAAAGTCCGCCAGCCACAGGAACAGAGCGAGCGCGGCCACGGCGGCAGCCAAACCCAGAACCAAGCGTACGCTGACTCTCATACTTGAATCAGGATTTCCATTATCGCTCTTCGCGCAGGTTCAGTGTACGCCCAGCGAGTGCCTTGTGATCCACAATTGTGGGGCGTGGCTCTGACCGAATCGAGTATTCCATCACTTGCGATCGTCCCATCGTAGTCGAGTGCCAGTACGCCGAACTTCAAGGGTCCTCCTTCGTGCGGCGAGTCGCAGCATTCTTACACCTGCAATTCCGTGCGGGTCTGAAACAGTTGCAGCACCTGGCTCCGCGAGACCATGCCACGTAGACGGCCATTCGCCAGAACCGGCAGTTGATTCAGGTCATTGGTTGCCATCACGTCGAGCGCATCCTTCAACGACGTTTCCGGCGTTGCCGTGCGCAAACGGTCCGCGGGCACCATGACGCTGCAGAGCTTAGTGGAGGGCCACAGGCTGCGCTCGACGTGTTTGATTTCGTGGGGAGTGATCAGACCAGCGAGTTTGCCATTATTCTCCACGAAGAAACAGCGTTTCCCGCTGCGGAGCATATCTTCATCGACGAAGTGTTGGATATCCAACTGTCCGTCCACGATTGGACAGTCGCTGGACATCAGGTCCGCTACGTGCCGGCGCTTGAGAACTGGTGCGACTTCCACTTCGCGGTAGCTTTCCGCAGCCGCCTGGATCAAGAACCAGCCAATGAAAGCGATCCAGAGCCCGTTCCAGCCGGCTCCTCCGAACACTTCCATCAGACCGAGGGCGATGAACACGAACCCGACGCCCTCGCCGATTCGTGCAGCAATGCGCGTCGATTGGTCGGCGTTGCCGGTTTTCCACCATATGAGTGCGCGGAGGACCCGCCCTCCGTCCAACGGGTAACCGGGAATCAGGTTGAAGATCCCAAGGCCGAGATTAATGTAGCCGAGCCATACAAGCATGGCCACGACTGGTGTCGACGCGTTAATGCCCGAAGTCCAGCCGCACAACCGGGCCGCACCCAGGCATACACCGCCTATCGCACAACTGGTAAGGGGGCCGACGATCGCCATCCAGAACTCGGTCCGTGCGTCGGCGGGATTTCTTTCAATCTGAGATACGCCTCCGAGCGCGAACAGGGTTATGGAACGGACCGGCAGATTGTGCGATTTTGCGACGAGCGAGTGCGCGAGCTCATGCAGCAGCAGAGAGACAAAGAAAAGCAGCGCCGTGACAATGGAGAGCGACCAGATCAGCGCCTGGCTCCAGTCTTTATGCGCTGCGCTGAATTGGCCTGCAACTGACAGTACGATCAGGAATGCAATCAAGAACCAACTGTAGTGCAATCCGATCTGGATGCCGAAGACGCTGCCGAGTTTAATATTCGTTCGCATTTTACACCTCCGGGCAAGCCGCTTCGCTGCCCCTAAATACTTAGCCAGCCTGGCGATTCGCGGGCGGGTTCACTTGGTCACCCGCGGGAACCGGAACGTTCTCAATTCTTGTCGGCCAATGGCCCCAGCAGTCGGCGGAGCGTTGCTGATGCATTGGCCGGGACGCTTCAGATGCTGATCACGGGGCACGGCGACTCGCGGATGATCGCGTAGGTATTTGTTGTCAACCTGCCGCCCATTCTATCGTGAGGACCCCTGCCAATCACGAGCAGCTCAGCCCCCGCTTCTTTTGCTAAAGAGCACACGATCTTTGCTGGTTCGCCTTCTTGAATGTAAACCGTGGCCGCGGTGCCCCCGGCCGCGCCCAGCAAAGTCTCGACTGCCCTCCGCGCCCTATTCGTAACCTCCGTCCTCCATTCGCCCGAGAACGGAAGGTCGCCTCCGGGACCGAGCGGTGGCACGGCATGCACAATGCCGAGCTGGGCCTGGAGGTCGGCCGCGAGTTGCGATGCCCATTTGAGAGCGTCTGGACTTTGCGGGCCCAAATCGATTGCACAGAGGATTTCTGAGAACTTCGCGGGCTTGGCGGCAGCGTGCTCTTCCATGTGAACCCCAGTCAAAACCGGACAAGCGACGTCATGAAGAACCTTCGCTGTGACCGAACCGATCAGGAATCTCCGGAATACGCTATAGCCGTGGGTTGGCATGACGATCAGATCAATCCTTTCGGACTTCGCGAATCCGATGATGATCTCTGCCGGATCGCCCTCATAGAGCACACGTCGTACGTTGATGTCTGGAAGGCGACTTTTGCCGGCCTTCGCCAGTTCTTCGTCCTTTTCAACGTGAAGCAGGATCAGTTCTGCGTCGAACTCCGCGGCGACTGCTTTGGCGTATGGCAGCATCTCTATACACCGATCCGAAAAATCCATGGGCAATAGAATCCGGGAGATTGGAAGCATAGTTGACTCCTGATTGAGATCCGAGCACTTGGAGGACCAACCCATGTTCGCTAGATGTTTACCACGGGGCAGGATGACTCACGAATAATTGTGAAGGACGTTGTGCGTGCAGTTCCGGCGTCATCTGCTTTTGGGCTCCGTCCGATTGCGACAAGATCAGCGTGCAGTTCTTTGGCCTGGCGGCAGACCGCTTCCGGAATGTCTCCGCCCGCAAAGAGGATCTGACCCTCTTTTCCTAATATTCGCTTGACTTTATCGAGTTCTTCGCGATCCATCCGGCTGAGCCGCTCTTGCGGAGAGTCCGGCTGTTCGCCCGATTCAAAGTTCCGCAGCACGTACAAGACGAAGAGGCGAGCCTTAAATGCCGCAGCGAATTGTGAGGCCCAGTTGACTATGCTCTCGCTGCGGGGACCGAGATCCACCGCGCACAGCACGGTGTGAAACATTGGCGCTGGTCCCTGTTGTGCATGGGCTGTAATCCAAACGGGGCAACTTGCTTCCCTCAGCACTTCTGCTGCTACGGAGCCCATCAGAAAACTCTGAAATGGCCCGTAACCGTGGCTGGCCATCATGATCAGATCCACGCGGTTCGCCCGGGCGAGATCGATGATCTCCTGCACGGGATTGCCATCGCGGACCACCAGTGAAAGCGAAGCTCCCGTGAAGTCGCGGCCCAGCAACGTCTTGAGCTCGTGCGCCTTCACGCCGCCAGGCTCGAAGCGACCGGACTCCTGCTCATGCGGGTCGACCACATGCAACACAGTCACGTCGGACTGAAAATGGCGGGCCAGGACCTCCGCCTGGCGCGCAGCGTCCAGTGAACGCTCGGACAAATCCACCGGCAAAAGAATTCTTCCAAACGGCGCCATCGACCACCTCCACGGCTCCCAAACCTCAATCCTTCGGCTGGGACCGGCCAATACGCAATTCCCGCTCTGCTCGGAGCCAATCTTCTTTTGGAGAGCCGCCCTGAAAACCACGGGCTTCCCAATAGGAATAGGCTAGAGCGGCTATCTCCTCATGGGACGGGCAATTGTCGGAAATAACCTCGACTTCCGCAATTGCCACGCCAACAGTTTCGTTTTCGCGCGCGCAGGGTTCAGCTTTCGCGCGCATTTTCGATTTTCCTTTCGGTTTAATCTTGGTGTTCATTTTCGATTCTCCTGCTTGATTCCGGTCCATCATACTCCGGACATCAAGACCCATTAGACCCCGGCCCCCAGCGCCGTAACCGCGGCGTCCCGGGCATGAGTTCCGTTGTCTTCCGCAAGCTGCCAGGCGGTGCCCAGCACCCAAAGCAACTCTTTCGCCTGAAATGGCTTAGCCAACACATCGTGACCGCCCAGGTTCAACACTTCCGCCCACAGATTCTCGTCCGCCAGTCGAGCGGCGACTATGAGCAGTGGAGCATGCGGCAAATGCCCGATCGCCGCGAGGAGGTTCTTCCAGTCCCCAAGTGGCAGATCCCGCTCGGTCATGACCACTGGAACCGGGTTATAGCGCAGGAAATCCATAGCCGATTCGAGGGTTCGGGTTTGGTAGAGGATCCAACCCTGCTGGGAAAAGAAATCGCCCAGGAACCGGTGGTCCTCTTCGACGCCACTCACGAGCAAGGCCGCTCTCCGTGCAATCACAGAACTGCCCCGGCGGGGTTGGGACAGGTCACCCGCCTGAGATGGAGTATTGTGAGCCGTCGCGGCCGCGCCTCCAACACATGCAACACGCTTTGAAGCAATCATCAACGAGCAATCGCACATGGAGCCGCCTTTAGATCCGGACCCGGACCGTTTCAGATTTTCCACTGCTACGGAGCAAAGAGTGGGCCAAACGCCACTGCCGGCCCGAATTCGTTCACTTTCCGTCCGGGGAACGATTTTCGGTGACTGCGAGATCGCCTGATGTTGGCCACGATACCCCGAGGAAGTCCACTTCTCGACTTGGTGCCCAACACTTCGTCACCGCGCTGAGCCGCGAACAATAGAGGGTGGTTCCCAAAATGAGGCACTGGACGGCTCCTGGCCGAAACGAACTTCGGCTTAGCAGGCAATTATGGCAATTCTATTGCCTCTTTGAACAGTGCCATGGTCGAGAGACTTTTCGGCCCGGTGGTACGTGAACTGCTGTAAGTGGCCCCAGCCAGAAAGCTATCGAAGGAGATTTGACATGCAACAAGCGCCGTTCCACGCAGCATTAGCGCTGATTCTTTGCGCCGTTCCAGGACTTGCCCGCAATCCCGGAGATTTACCCAAGCCCGGCTTTAATGTGTATTCCAAGCAACAGGATATCGAGATCGGTAAGGAAGCGGCGGCGAGGGTCCTACAGCAATACCAACAAGTGCAAAACCGTGACTTGCAGGCGTACGTCAAGAAGATCGGTGAGCGGCTCGCAAAAACGCCAACCGCTTCGGGTTCCGGGTTTCCGTTCAGCTTTACGCTCCTGAACTACAAAGAAGTCAACGCGTTCGCGCTGCCCGGCGGGCCCACTTTCATGTTCACTGGTTTAATTAACGCGTCAGGCAGCGAAGCGGAGCTGGCCGGTGTGCTGGCGCATGAAATTTCACACGTCGCGCTGAGACACGGGACGCACCAGGCGTCCAAAGCGAACATCATTGCGCGGCCGGCCCTGCTCATTGGAGCGCTAAATAGCCTGACGCTGCTGGGCCGTCTCATTAATGTCGGACTAGGCCTCGGGCTCAATGGAGTTTTTCTCAAGAACTCGCGAGAGGCTGAAGCCGAGGCAGATGCACTCGGCACGCACATCATGTCCGAGGCTGGTTACGATCCAGTGGCGCTCGCCCAGTTTTTCGAGAAGCTGGAAGCCCAGGGCGGCCCCGGAGTGCCTGAGTTCCTTTCCGATCACCCCAATCCTGGCAATCGCATCGAGGCCGTCGAAGCCGAGGCACGGACGCTGCCGCATCGAGTTTACACTTCCGACAATCACGAATTTGACCGTGTGAAAGTCGCCATTGCCAAGCTTCCAGCTCCGCCGGATCTGCGGCCGAAGGATATCGGAATCGTAAGCGCCAACGCTGCTGGATACAACAAGCTCAGTACGGCCCAATTCTCGATCGAGTATCCTTCCACCTGGCACGTGCTCGGCGATTCCGAGTCGGCCCTAATCGCGCTTGCGCCCAACGAAGGAATCGCCACTGGTGCGAGCGGTGAACCTGCCATCGGATACGGCTCGGTGCTGAGCTATTTCTTCGCGGACCCTAGCCGGTCGTCATTGGGCGAGGCTACCGACGACCTGATACAGCGCTTGCGCGCCGAAGATCCAGGAGTACACCGGTCGGGACAACAGACCACCACCGAGGCGGGCAAGCATCCGGCTCTCATCACACCACTCAGCAGCGATTCCCCGTTCGGCGGCGCAGAAACCGACATGCTGCTTACGGTGGCGCGGCCCGAAGGTCTGTTTCACCTGATTTTCATCTCGCCGGAGCGGAACTGGGGCGAAGCTCATCTCACGTTCGAGCATATGGTTCAATCGATCCGCTTTGTTCAGTAGCTTGGCCCGCGATAGGAGGGTACACCCATGGCAACCGTCCCGTCCGCATCCCCGGAGACTCTGCCGGCGGATTCGCCAGACGTTTACTGGCATGCCCTGCCGGCCAATGTGATTTGCGCCAACTTGGGCGTTGACCCTGCATCTGGCTTGAGCGACGAGGTTGCGCGCAATCGATTCCTTGTATTTGGCCCGAACCACCTGTCGCGGCAGAAACAGGAAACGGTCTGGGACATTTTCCTGGAGGAGATTCGCGAACCGATGATCGTGCTGTTGCTGATCACTGGTGTCTTGTATGCCATCTGGGGCGAGCTAAAGGACACGCTGACCATCTTCGTCGTCATCCTGGCGTTGCTATCGGCCGAGGTGCTCAACGAACGCCGCGCCAAGCGAGCCATCGGCGCACTGATCAAGCTTTCCGAACCAACCAGCCCAGTCATTCGCGGCGGCCAACTTCGAGAGATTCCGGCGGATCAGATCGTTCCAGGCGACGTGATCGAGATCGGACCCGGGCGGCGTATCCCGGCTGACGCCCGGCTCACCGAAGCCTATGGTCTGGCGGTTGACGAATCCGCTTTAACCGGCGAATCAGCCCCTGCCGAGAAGGTGTCCGATCTGATCCTGCCGGAAAGGACGCCCTTGTCCGACCTCCGCAACCTGGTCTTCGCTGGCACGACGGCGGTGCGCGGGCGAGGCACCGCCGTGGTTGTGGCTATCGGCATGAACACCGAAGTCGGGCGAGTGGCCCGGCTGGCGCGTGAAGCCAAGGCGCCCCGCACGCCGCTCCAGAAGGCCATGAAAGAGCTTTCCCAAACGCTTGCGTGGCTGGCGGTTGGCTTCAGCGTGCTGGTTCCGTTGCTGGGTTGGGCGCTCGGCAGACAGCCGCTTCCACAGATGATTTTGACTGGTTTGGCGCTTGCCTTCTCGGTGATTCCGGAAGAGCTGCCTATCATTGTCACCATGGTTCTGGCATTGGGCGGATACCGCTTATCGAAGCAGCACGCCATAGTAAAGCGCTTGCAGGCGGTTGAAACGCTTGGTGCGGTGACCGTAATCGCAACCGACAAAACCGGGACGCTGACCGAGAACCACATGGAAGTGAACCGGGTAGACCCTGAAGAACTGCGACTCAAAATCCTGGAGCTGGGCGTCCTCTGCAACGACACTCTGGAAACTAACCTGGGCGATCCGCTGGAAACCGCGCTGCTGCGGTCGGCGCGGGAGGCGGGCATCGACGCCGCGGCATTGCGCCGGCCTTATCACCTGCGGAGCGACTTCACCTTCGACAATGCCCGGAAGCGAATGTCCGTAGTCTACGAGCGCGGCGGCGAGCTTTGGGTCGCGGTGAAAGGTGCGCCCGAGGCAGTGCTTCCGCTCTGCGAATCGCAATGGCATGCGCCCGCCGCGCGGCAACTTTCGGAAGCAGACCGCCAGGCCACGCTGGCGTCGGCGGCGCAAATGGCGAACGAGGGCTTGCGCGTCATAGCGTTCGCGGAAAGAAAGATGCGAGACGCTGCGTTATCGCAAGACCAAGCCGAGTCCGATCTCACGTTCATCGGGCTGGCGGCGTTGTCGGACCCGCCGCGACCCGACGTGCCCCAGGCCATCGCGGCGTGTTTCACGGCCGGCATCCATCCCGTGATGATCACGGGCGATCATCCATTGACTGCCAAGGCTGTCGCGGCTCAGATAGGCCTCGACGGCGGCCGGCATCTGCTGACCGGAGTCGAACTGGATGCGATGTCAGATGCAGGCCTGAAGCGAAGCGTCGCGGATGTGTCCATCTACGCCCGCACGACGCCGGAGCAGAAGCTGCGGATCGTTCGAGCTCTGCAGTCGCGCGGCGAAATTGTGGCCGTCACGGGCGATGGCATCAACGATGCGCCGGCGCTGGCGGCAGCCGATGTCGGGATCGCCATGGGCCAGACTGGAACCGACGTGGCACGCGAAGCGGCCAGCATGGTCCTGGTCGACGACAGTTTTGCCACCATCATCCGTGCCGTGAAGGAAGGCCGCATCTCGTTTGAGAATTTGCGGAAGGGCGTGCGCTACTATCTGGCCTGTAAAGCAGCCCTGATTTCGATCGCGCTGGTGCCCGTCCTGATGGGAGTCCCCGTGCCGTTCGCGCCCATCCAGATCATCCTGATGGAACTCTTCATGGATCTGGCAGCTTCAGCCGCGTTCGTGGCGGAGCCCGCGGAAGCGGACTTGATGCGCCAGCCACCCCGCGATCCGAAAGCGAAATTTCTCGATCGCTCCATGTTGCAAGGCATTTTTGTTCCTGCGACTGGTCTTTTTGCGGCGGTCTGTGGCGTTTACCTGGCCACCTGGCACAGTGGCGCCGGCCTGATCGCGTCACAGACCATGGCGTTCGCCACGTGGCTGATGGGACATGTTTTCCTGGCAATGAATTTGCGCTCCGAACGGGAGCCGCTGTTCCGGGTGGGACTCTTTACCAACTGGGTAATGGTGGTTTGGGCCATGGCAACGCTCGCTCTGTTGCTGGTGGCCACTCTGGTCCCCGGTGCGCGGCAGTTGATCAAGGTGACATCCCTGCACCCGGCACAGTGGGCGCTGGCTGTGGGAGCAGCGTTTGCCGGCACATTTTGGATCGAGGCACGCAAGCTCGCGCGCGGGATCAGGAGTGGAAAGGGTTCAGAACAGATACTTTAGTCCGAACTGGATCTTCCGCGGACATGATAATCTGAGGTATCGCGATGCTGCGTCGGGATTTATTTGGCATTACCCATGCAAGTAGCTACTCCATGAATCGAAAGGTCCCATAAACGCCCTGCTGGAACAGACCAGGCGGCCGCTGAGTGCCAGCTCGGTTTTTGACGGCAAGAGCAATGATCGCATTGCCCTGGCGGTTGCCACGCCGCTGCGCGTGGCCGTCTTGTAAGGCGTGACGACGAAATGCCTATTCAAATCTCAAGCTCCACCAACTATGCTGCGCTGATCTCCGGACTGCGCGGGAACGGCGATCCGGCGGTTGTGGTGTACTTTGCCTCGACGTGCCACCCTCTCGCCGCGCTGAGCGCCTCAATGAAAGCGGCCTTCCCGCGCGCGACCAGCATCGGTTGCACTACCGCGGGTGAGATTTCCTCGGGTAAGATGACGACGTGTTCCATGGTCGCCATGGCGCTTCCCCCCAAGGTTGTTAGCGCCGCCGCCATCGCGGTGGTGGAGGACCTCAAGAGTCCGTTGGCCGTCTCCGCCGCTCTGGAGAGTCTGGCCGCTCAGATGGGTGGTCCGCTTTCCGAACTCGACCGGGACACACATGTGGGGCTGATCCTTGCCGACGGCCTGTCGGGCGCCGAGGAAGTGGTCATGGAACGAATTCGCGATTTGACCGATATTCCCTTCGTTGGCGGCTCGGCCGGTGACGATCTGGCCTTTCACGCCACCCTGGTCGCCGCCAATGGCCGCACCTTTGAACATGCCGCCGTTCTCGCGCTGTTGCGCGTACCGGCCGGCTACCGGATCATCAAGACCCAGAGCTTCCGCTTGCTGGGGAAAGTGCTGACCGCCACTGCAGTGGATGAGGCCGCTCGCACCGTGCGTCGCTTCAATGGCGTGCCCGCCGTGGAGGCGTACGCGGAGGCGCTGGGAATCGACAGTGCCGGCGCGCCCGCCCGCTTCATGAGCAACCCGGTGGGCCTGGTGGCGGGCGACGAACTCTTCGTACGCAGCCCACAGCGCGTTCTGGAAGATGGCAGCATCGTATTCTACAGCCGGGTTCCGGAGGGCGCGGAACTGGAACTGCTCGAATCCACCGATATCATCGCCGACACGGGCAGGGCGCTGGAGGGTTCTCACCGCGCCCTGATTGTGTTCAACTGCATTCTGCGCACGCTAAAACTACAGGAGGAAGGCCAGTGCGAGGCCTTCGGCGCCTTGTTCGCGAATATTCCGGCAGTGGGCTTCAGTACGTACGGCGAAGCGTGCATGGGATACATGGGCCACATCAACCAGACATCGACGATGCTCGCATTCCTGTGACGCTCGGCGTCAAACCTCTTTGGCGCGTGACCTTGGAGTTACGCCATCGCCGAGGATTTTGCGAATCACAGGCGCGGACAGAAATATCTGCCGAAGTGGTTCTTCCGCGGGCAGCGAATTCGCCAGCTGCATGATCGTCTCGCGGCAGAGTGCCCGGTGGCGTTCCGCCAACTCCCGGTCGCCCGCGTTCCGGTAGAGCTCGAAAGCGGTCCCGTGAACGCGCCAGCTCGCCAGCGGCACCTCGAAGCCTTCCGTCGTCGACAAAGCCCTGGCGATGCACTCTTGCGCGCGCGAGGCGTCGAGTTCGGCCAGCGCGAACCGGGCATTCGCTTCCCAAGCCAGTGCCTGCCAGAAGCGCTCCCCGGTTGCCAGCGTAACGCTGAGAAATCGTTCGGCCTGCGGCCGGGCTTGCGTCAGATTTCCCTCCGCAAGCCAAAGCTCGGTGAGGCCCGATTCCAGGGGCATGCGCCAGTACCAGTCGTTCAGCGTTTTCTGGCGATCCATTTCGTCCCTTGCCGCGAAGAGGTACTCACGCGCACGATCGTACTCTCCCAAAGCTGCCTCCGCCAAACCCCGTAGGATCAGGGACTGCTGGAAAGGGTAGGGAAACGGGGGTGGAAAGTCAGGCGCAGCGCGCAGCATAGGATCTCGGACCAAGGGAACCGCCGACTCGCAGATCGTCAGAACTCCGGCAAAATCGCAGGCCTGAAGATGCAACCAGGCCCGGCGGAGTTGCATGGCGCGCGCCCGGAAAAAATAATCTCCATTCTTGTGCGCCGTCGTGATCGCTTCCTCGATCTCCCGCAAAGCCTCGCCCCATTCTCCCAGCAATACAAGATCCAACTGCTGCACGTGCTCCCATAATCCCCAGCGAATACCGGACAGGGACGGGTGAACATTGTCGAGATCAAGCAACATCTTCATGCCGTCGGCGTAGCTTCGAAGCGACTCACGGTACTCGGACGAACACCACTGGATGCAACTGTAGTCGAGCAGGTGCGGCGCGACGACGCGTGGGTCGCCCAGTTTCCGGATCTCACCGATCGCATTCCGGTACTCCTCGGCGAGTTGAGGATTCCATCCACACAGCCACAAGCGGAAAAAAAGGCAGCCCGCATAAGCTGGAAGGCGCTTCATCGGATCGGAAGTCCGAGCGACGTGGAGTGCCCGTTCCAGCAGTTCGGAACCCCGCTCAGAACTCTCCCATGACCCAATGAGTCCCCACTCGACCAGCCCATGCACCTCAACGTCGATCAGGCCGTAGTGGGCCGCTCTTGCACTTAGGGCCGCATAGGTTTCGGAGGCACGGATGTCCCCCGACGCAGCATAAATCCCGGCCAGCCTCTCCAGAGTCCCGGGCTCGCTCACGGCGCGATCCGCATCCGGCAGTTTCTTCGCCAGCTCCAGAGCGTGCTCCAGAATCTCCGTGGTTTGCTGGGGTTCAAACCGCCGCCCGGCCGTATCCGCAGCCAGCCACAAGTACTTGATGGCACGCTGCCAATCGCCACCCTGTTCGAAGTGCCCAGCTAGTTCAGCCGCCACTTCGCTTTCATGCCTGGTGAAAAGCTGCTCCAGCCGCTCTCCGATGCGCAGGTGCAGCTTCGCCCGGCGTCCGGGTGTCTGCCGGTGGTAGAAGACCTCCCGGTACAATGCGTGCGTAAACTCGTAGCGCACCGAGACGGACCCGTCCGGAAACTGACGCGATCCCGCCCAGCGCACCATGTGGTAACGGCGCGACAGCGCGTCGCAAAGCTCTTCAAACTGCCCCTCGTCCAGATTCGCGGGGATGGCATTGACGCTCGCCGAAAACAAAACGCCGTTAACGCTGGCCACTTCCAGCGCCCGTTGCTGTTCGCTGGTAAGGTGATCGATTTGGGATTCGATCATCTGACGCAGAGTCTCCGGCACCTCGAGAGCCATTTCCTCGATGGGGACCTTGAGACGCCACCTCCCGTTCTCGCGCGCGATCTGGCCATGCTCGGCCATGTGGTCCAGGGCGGCGATCATGAACAACGGATTGCCGTCCGAGTGCCGATGGATCAGCTCGGCAAAACCCTCCGGCAGGCCGCATCCCGGAGCGTCCGTGTTCAGGTACTCGGCTACCTCCCCTTCCGAAAGCGGCGCGAGCGTAATTTCGTGGCACAGGTGATGAACCAGCAGATCCTGCTTGAGCTGCTTCAGAGGATGCTCCGGAGCTACCATGTCCACCGGCCGCTTCGTGATGATCACCATTGCCTTCGCTGCCACCCGCTTGCGGGCGGAAGCGGAGATGAGATCGACAGTCGAAGGATCCACCCATTGCAGATCCTCGAATATCCACAATAGGGGCGCTTCCAGGTTCAGTGTGTCCAGGGCCTCGCGGATCTCGCGCAGCATACGATCTCGCGTCGCTCCCAGGATCTCCTGCTGCAACATCTCGCGCTGTTCGCGCTTTAACAGCGCGGGAAACTGCACCAGCCAGGTGGGCGCCTGCGCGGCCAGAATCTCCACCACCCGCTTCCCCCCCGGACCATGGCACAATTGACCCACCGCTTCCAGCACCGGGTAATACGGCTCCGCGCCTCCGTACCCTTCCACGCATTGCCCACGGGCGATGCGGAGGTTTGGTTCCCCGGCGGCGGCCAGGCGCTGGAATTCATCCACCAGAGCGGTCTTTCCTATTCCCGGCTCCCCCGTGATGAAGACGATCTGGCGCTGGCCCTTCAATGCCTTTCGAAGGCAGGCTCGCAACGCATCAAGCTCGCGTTCTCTGCCCACCAGTCTGCCGCGATCCGGGCTCGCCGGCGCCAGGGCTCCTTGAGACTCGTCCTCCGTCACCGTGGCCACAAACCGATACCCGCGCCGGGGCAGGGTCTCGATGAAAAGAGGATTCCTGGCGCGGTCCCCCAGCGTGCCCCGGATGTCGGCGATCTGATACTTGAGAACCTCCGGTTGGACGAAGGTATCGGGCCACACCGCCTCCAGGAGCGCATCCTGGGTCACCAGGCGGCCGGCGTGCTCCACAAGATAACGCAGGACGGCGAACGCTTTGGGAGTCAGCATGACGCGTTGGCCGTCCGGGGCATCCCCGCGGCGCCAAAGGCACTGATTGGCGGTGTCCAGCCGGAATGGCGGAAATTCCTTCAAGACCGCAGCCCTTCGCTTTCAGCCAGAATTTCCTTCTTCAGACTTTGATGATCTTGTTAGATTCTACACCGGGCCGTTATCCTTCGCTTCCGCGATGGTATTCGTCTCCAGTCGCCCGCGGGATCATTCGGCTAAGCGGCTGGCTCCAGCGGCTGCAAAGCGATTTCGCGGCACAGATGATGAATCAACAGATCCGGCTTGAGCGCCTTCAGCGGATGTTCGGAACTCACTACGTCCGCCTGGCGGTAGATGCCAACCAGCATCAGTTTGGCCGGTGTCCGGCTGCGCGCTACGGCGGAGATCAGATCCACCGTAAAGAGATCCGCCCACTGGAGATCCTCCAACACCAGCAGCAGCGGGCTTCCCGACGCGATCGTGTTCAGCGCGTCCCCGATCTCGCGCAGCATGCGTTGCCGAGTGGCGCCCACGATTTCCTGTTGCAGCATTTCGCGATGTTCGTGTTTCAGCAGCGCGGGAAACTGAACCAGCCAGGTGGGCGCTTGCGCGGCCAAAGTTCGGACCACCGAGTCTCCTCCAAAACCACGGCACAACTGACCGAGCGCTTCCAGCATCGGGTAGTAAGGCTCCTTGCTCCCATAGCCCTCCACGCATTGTCCGCGCGCCACGCGAATGCCCGGCACGTTCGCGGCAGCCTGATGCTGAAACTCGTCGGCCCGGGGGGTCTTGCCGGCGCCCGGCTCCGCCGCGATGAACACGATCTGCCGCTCGCCGCCGGACGCCTTCCGCAGGTGATCCCACAACTCACCCACCACTCGATCGCTTCCCGCGAATCCGCTTTGCGCCGGTCTCGTAACAGGGCTTTGGTTGACCGCGGCGATGAACCGGTACCCACGCCGCGGCAGGGTCTCGATGAAAAGAGGATTCTTCGGGCAGTCCCCCAGCGTGCGCCGGATATCGGCGATCTGATACTTCAGGACCTCAGGTTGGACGAAGGTATCGGGCCAGACGGCGTCCAGGAGTTCGTCCTGGGTCACCAGGCGGCCGGCGTGCTCGATCAGGTAGGCCAGCACGGCAAAGGCTTTGGGAGTCAGCAGGACCCGCTCGTCTTCCCCCGCGTCCTCGCGGCGCCACAGGCATTCATTCACGGGGTCCAGCCGGAATGGGGGAAATTCCTTCGCGCTTGCGCTTACCAAGCGAGGGTGGCGAGTGGCGGCGCGGGGTCGCCTCGGTTGTTTGCGGAAACCCGGGTGGAAACCCGGGAGGGAATGGCTGATTGCTGCGCTCATCTGTTGCCGTTCCTTTCTTTGCTTCTCTGATTGTGGAAGCAGTTCGGCCTGGCGCCAACCCTAATTGGGAGCGCGGTCAGTCACCTGGATAGTTATAGAGAGGGACGCTACTTTGGGGGGGTAAAACTACCGCGAGCCCGATCCCGAATTTCGAGCCGCTTCCGCCCAAAGAGGCGGGAATCAATGGACCATGCCCCCGGCCCCAGCATTGCCAGACCAGCACCCAGAACCGCCAACAGAAGGTGAATCGACGTTTCGCTCTTCGCAAGGACGGCGATCCATAGCTCCATGATCGCTACCACCGCTCCGGCGATGGGCGTCCACAAGCCTAGCAGGAGAAGGATACCCGCAACGGCCGCGACTACGTCCAATGCGACTGTGATCGGCTCCCCAAGCGCATCTTGGAAAAGGTCTAATACCCCGTAATGTATTAAAGCGACGCCTGCGCCAACCCGCAGACACAAAAGACCGATTCCGGGCGAACCACCGGGAAACGTTGAGAATAGACGTTGCAGAAAGGCACCTGCCTTCAGGTTAAGGAATCGGAGCCACGATTCGACAGCCTAGAAACTGGGTTCCGGCGACCCCTCTTTCGAGGGGTATCGGGTTGGTTACAGATCGATGATCCCGCGCTTCAACCCGATGGTGACGGCGTGCGTGCGGTCGTTGGCGCCCAGTTTGGCCAGGATGTTCTTGACGTGGCCCTTCACCGTTTCCTCCGTGATCGAAAGCTGGGCCGCGATCTCCTTGTTGGCATTTCCGCCGGCGATCAGCCGGAGGACGTCGATTTCCCGCGAGGTCAAAGCGTCGTCGGTGGCATGCTCGGCGATTTCGGAGGCGATCTCGGGTGGCACGCGCTTTTGCCCGGCATGCACGGCGCGGATCGTCTCCAGCAGTTCCTTGCGCAGGAGGCCCTTCAATAAGTACGCCCGCGCGCCGGCTTTGAGGGCGCGAATCACCTGGACATCGCCCGAATACGTGGTCAGCACGATGATGCGCGCGTCGGGGAACTCTGCGCGAATCGCGCCCATGGCATCGATGCCGTTCATTTCCGGCATCTGCAAGTCCATGAGCGTGACGTCCGGACGGTGCTTGCGGAATTGTTCGATAGCCTCTCGCCCATTGGAGGCTTCCGCGGCGAGCTCCATATCCGGCTGGCTCCCGACCAGCCCGGCGATGCCTTCGCGCAGGAGGGGATGGTCGTCGACGGAGAGTACTCGAATCATTGTCGGATAGGCCTCCTGGCCTGGCCCGTCGCCAGGGCAGGCCGCCCGGCCTTACTCCACGCGCTGAAGCCTGCGCCACCAATGACTGCGGGCCAGCGCTGTTCCGTATGCAATCGAGCCGGGTATATTCAACTCTACCTCCGTTCCTGTTCCGCTTCGACTCCACACATTCAACTGCCCGCCGATTTGTGTGGCGCGCTCGAGCATTCCAGCCAGACCGTAGTGGCCGGCGACTCCTTCCTCCACGATTCCCGGATCCATGCCGCGGCCATCGTCCCGGATCCGCAACCGCAGCAGCTTGTCGCTATACGTGATTTCCGCTTCGATCCGGCGCGCCTGCGCGTGGCGGAAGGCATTGTGCACCGCCTCACGAGCAATCCGGTAGATTTCATCCCGGAGGATCGGCGGCAGATTCCGTGCCCGGCCTTCCACTACCAAACGGAACCTCGGGGAATCCTGGGAGGCCAGCTCGTCGCCCAGGGCTCTCACCGCCTGCACGAGGTCGTTGGCGGCCATCGTCGAGGAACGCAAATCGTGGATCGCCTCCCGGCCCTCGACGATTGCCTGATCCCCCGTTTCGAGAGCTTTTTCGAGTACGTCCTTGGTTTCACCCGCGGGAAGCCGGTCGACTCCTACTTGAAAGCGGAGCATCGCTCCCTGAAAGCTCTGTAACAGCGTGTCGTGCAGTTCGCGGGCGATGCGCGTCCGCTCGTTAACGCGCTCTTCCAGGCGCACCTCATCGATTGCGGCTAATGACAGCAAAGTTCCGCGACGTTGCTGACTGAGTGTTTGGCAATGGGCGATGCCCATCCGGATCGCATTCAATAAGACTTCATCGTCCACGGGCTTCGTAAGAAACTCCAGCGCGCCCGCCTTCATCGCTCGTACTGACATTGGAATATCGCCGCGTCCGGTGAGGAAAATGATCGGGATCTGAACATCCGCTTTGGCAAGCTCTTGTTGCAGATCGAGTCCGCTCAACCCGGGGAGATGAACGTCCAGCACCAAACAGCCCGGTACTTCAGCTCGGGTGCTGGCTAAAAACTCTTGCGCCGACGAAAAACTTTCGGCCCTCAATCCTGCGGAGCGAATCAGACCCCCCACCGCTTCGCGCACTGAGGCATCGTCATCCACCACGTAGACCGCGGCACCCGTGTTATGCATGGCAGCACCTTCTTCCAATTGCACGAGGTCTTGAACGGCCTCGCTGCACCTTCTTTGTTTAACCTCGCAAATGAAGCACGTTCATATGTGTTTGTCTTTATCGCATTCCAGTTCGATTGTCTTTCGTTTGGCGTCGTTTCGATCCAGAGCCTTGCGGATTGCACTCAGCAGCTCATCCTCACTCAGCGGTTTGCTCAAGAAATCCACGGCGCCGTTGGCTAAAGCTCTCGACCGCGCCCAGTCATCAGACCCATGGGCGGTGATGAAGATAACCGGCATTTCACGATGACTGGCCAGCAGGTGACGGTGGAGTTCGATACCATCCATCCCCGGCATGCGCACATCCAGTATCAAGCAGTCGGTATCGCTCAGATGATCCGAATTCAAGAACTCCTCGGCGGAAGCAAATATCTTCACAGCGAACCCGACAGACCGGATTAAACCTTCAATGGCTTCACGGACGGACTCGTCATCATCGACCACGGAAATGAGGGGACGATTTGCCATTGGCATCTATTGTGCGGTGTTTCGGAAAGAGAATCTATTAGACCTTGGTATCGGTTGCCCCCGCGGCCTGGAGTGCTGCCGCGCCTGCAATTATTTCGCGCGCCGTATCCCCAGCATATCCGACATTCTCACAAGGTCCGCCAAAGAGCCGGCCTGCATCTTGTGCATAACCTGGCCTCTGTGAGCTTTAACCGTGATAACGCTTTTCCCCAGTTCGGCGGCGATTTGTTTATTGAGCAGCCCGGAGACCACCCGCTCCATCACCTCCCGCTCGCGCGGTGTCAGGGATTGGTAGCGGGCGTGCAACTGGCTGATTCTCGCTTGGTGCCGGCGTGCAGCCCGGTCGCGTTTTATGGCCCGTTGAATCGCGTCCAACAGATCCCGGTCAGCGAATGGCTTGGTAAGAAACTCAAGCGCTCCTGCCTTCATTGCCTGCACCGCCGTCGGAACATCGCCGTGACCGGTAATAAAAACAATCGGAATCTCGAGGTCGATTTCGGCCAAGCGCTTCTGCAGGTCCAGCCCGCTCAGATCCGGCAGCCGCATGTCCAGCACCAAACAACCCGGCGCATCGGTCCGGGGGTGAGCCAAAAACTCCTGCGCGGAGGCAAAGGTCTCGACCCTCAACCCCGCTGACCGGATCAGACCTCCCAAAGCCTCTCGAACAGACACGTCGTCGTCTACGACCAGGACGATTGCGTCAGGCTCCGGCAAAAGAGCTCCTAGTGGTGCTTCGCAACAGTAAAATGAAAAGTTGTGCCGGGGCCGTCATTCGCCATCGCCCAAAGCTGCCCCCCATGATCCTGCACAATGGACCGGCTAATCGAGAGGCCCATGCCCATGCCCCCATGCTTAGTGGTGTAGAAAGCATCATAAATCCGTTGCATTCTCTGAGGGTCAATACCAATCCCCGAGTCCTGGACTGTAACCCTCACCTGATCCCCCTCATCGTTTTGCGTTCTGATGACCAGTTCCCGCCGCCGTTCTTCAACGGTGCTCATGGCTTGGACCCCGTTCATGACCAGGTTAAGAACCACCTGCTGCAGTTGCACCCGGTCGCCCAAGGCAGGCGAGAGATCGTCCGCAAATTCCGTCCGTAGCGTCACACCGCTTCTGCGCACTTCGTCCCGGGCAAGAGCAACGACCTCCCGAATGGCCTCGTTCATGTCCAGCCGGCCCTTTACTGTGACAGTTTTCGTCGCCAGGGCCCGAATCCGGGCGATCACGTCGCCCGCCCGCTTTCCATCGCGGACGATGCGACGGGCAGCCTCGCGGGCTTCGTCGAGGTTGGGCGAATCTCCCGCCAGCCAACGCAGGCAGGTATTGCCGTTGATCACGATGCCCGAAATCGGCTGATTGACTTCGTGGGCGATAGAGGCCGCTAATTCTCCCATGGTCATAATTCGCGTGACGTGGGCGAGATCCGCCTGCGCTTTCCGCAATGCTTCTTCGGCCCGCTTGCGGTCCTCGATGTCGGTACGCGTGCCGTACCACCGAAGGACACGTCCCCGTTCATCCCGCAGCGGATTGTCCCGGATCAAGAACCAGCGATACTGGCCGTCTTTTCCGCGTATTCGCGCCTCCATCTCAAAAGCGGCGCCCTCCGAAAGCATGCGCTCACGAAGACCCTCTAGCTGCTTCAGATCTTCCGGGTGAAAGATTTTGGCAACTGCGTCCTTGGACTGCGCCTCTTGTGGAGTAAGGCCGGTGTATTCCAGTTCGCGCCGGTTCGCAAAAAGAGGATTCCAATTCACGTCGAAAACAAAAACCTGCTGGGGAATCGCATCGATAAGCTGTCGAAGCTCCCCTTCGCCTTGCCGAACCCTTTCTTCGGCCCGCTTGCGGTCCTCGATGTCGGTGCGCGTGCCGTACCACCGAAGGACGCGTCCCTGTTCATCCCGCAGCGGATTGTCCCGGATCAAAAACCAGCGATACTGGCCGTCTTTTCCGCGTATTCGCGCCTCCATCTCAAAAGGGGCGCCCTCAGAACGCACGCGCTCACGAAGGCCCTCTAGCTGGTTCAAATCTTCCGGATGAAAGATTCTGGCAACTGCTTCTTTCGACTGGGCCTCTTGCGGAGTCAGGCCGGTGTATTCCAGTTCACGCTGGTTCGCAAAAAGAGGAGTCCAATCCGCGTCGAAAACAAACACCTGCTGCGGAATCGCATCGATAAGCCGTCGAAGCTCGCCCTCGGTTTGCTCCTTGCTGATCCACAACTGTTGGAGAGCCTCCTCGGCGCGCTTCCTTTCAGAAACATCCCGGATAACAGCCAAGAAAATCTGGCCGCCGGCCGTTTCCATTGGGCTGAGCATGATATCAACTGGAAATTCGGCGCCATCTTTGCGTCTGCCGAGGAGCTCTAACCCGGTGCCCATCGGGCGGACGCTGGGGTGGGCGCTGTAGCTTCCCCGGTAGTTGGGATGGGCGGTTCGGAATCGCTCTGGCATGAGGGTCTCCACCGGAAGTCCCAGCAATTCGGCCCGCGTGTATCCGAAAGCACTTTCAACTTGCGAATTCACGTTCCTGATTCGTCCGTTTTCATCCGTGACGACAATCGCGTCAGGCGAAAACTCAAAGAGGTTTTCGAACAGAGTCTGGGTGGGGTCTATCTTCTGGGGCTTCTGGGGTGTTGGGTCATTCATCTTACGCCCAGCCTCGGGTCGATACTTCCGTTGCTTGGCAGAGCGTCAATGCTCGGTACCATTGCTCGGAACGGCCGCCGCCGCAGGTGGCTCTCCGCCAATAGGAGCCAGTAGTAGCGCGCGCCTTTTTCCCCTGCCGTTGCCGATCCCCAGGGGATAGGCTATCATGCTTAGCCCCGGTTGTGGAAGACCATACGAGCCGAGCTGGCCGAATCTCCCAGGCGGGGCTGTCGTTGACTGGAGGGCAGTTCCGGGCCGCGTCGCTTCCAGAGCGGCGATGCCTTCGCGCAGGAGGGGATGGTCGTCGACGGAGAGTACTCGAATCATGGATTCATCTCGCCCTCCGGCGGAACAGCCAGGATCTGGTGCGCGCCGGAGATGTCCCGTAAGCAATCGGGCCGGGTACGCTCAGCTCGATCTCCGTGCCGGCGCCGGGTCCGCTCCAGATATGCAATTGCGCGCCAATTCGCGTGGCGCGCTCGCGCATTCCGGTCAGACCGTAGTGGCCGGCGATTCCTTCTTCCACGATTGCAGGGTCCATACCCTTTCCATCATCCCGGATACGGAGCCGGAACAGCCGTTCGCCATATGTGATTTCCCCTTCGATCCGCCGCGCCTGCGCGTGGCGGAAAGCATTGCGCACCGCCTCGCGGGCAATCCGGTAGATTTCGTCCCGCAGGATCGGATGCAGGCTCCGGGCCTGGCCTTCCACCGTCAGACTGAACGTTGCGGAATCCTGGGAGGCCAGTTCGTCGCCCAGCGATCTCACCGTCTCCGCCAGATCGTTGGTGATCACGGTAGAGGAGCGCAGATCGTTTATGGAGTCCCGGCCCTCGGCAATCGCCTGGTCCCCCCGCTCCAGAGCTTTTTCCAGTGCCTCCCTGGCCTTGCCCGGGGGAAGCAGGTCGATTCCCACCTGAAAGCGCAGCATCAACCCCTGAAAACTCTGCAACAGCGTATCGTGCAGCTCGCGGGCGATGCGCGTGCGCTCATGGACGCGCTCTTCCAGGCGCATATTGAATTCCTGAGCGATCTGATGGAGGCGGTAGCGGTACAGCGCCATGAGCAGTGCCAGAAAAAAGATCGCGCAGAGGGCGTAAAACCAATCCGTCTGGTGAAAGTGCGGCTGTAGCACGAACCGCACGCCGGCCCCCTGCTCGTTCCAGATGCCGTAGTTGTTCGCTGCAGCCACCTGGAACGAGTATTTTCCGGGAGCCATGTTCGTGTAGTGCGCAGTGCGGCGCGTCCCGGCGTCCACCCAGTCCTTATCAAAAGGTTCGAGCCGGTACCTGAAGCGCAGTTTTTCCGGGGCGGAAAAGCTGAGGGCCGTGAAGCGGAAATCGAATGTGTTGTTGCCGGGGGGTACGGAAGTCTGGCCGTCGCGCGCCAGCGTCAACTTGTTTGCCCATGCCTCTTCCAGTACCACGGGCGGAGGAAGGCGATTGCCCGCGGTGGGGTCAATGGCCACGACGCCGCGCAGGGTGGGAAACCATATCCGCCCGTCCCTGGTTTTCCAGCCTCCAGGGCTCCCTCGATTGCATTCGCTGCTCCTCATGCCCTCGGCGATCCCGTACAAGACCGGCAAAATGGAAGAGATTTTCCCAGCGGCAAAATCGTTTAGCTCCTGCAGACTGAGGCGAAAGATATTCTGATTGGAGCTGAACCAGAGATTGCCCTTTCCGTCCTCCAGAATGCGCAGCAACATGTTATTGGGCAGACCGTCTTTCGTCGTAATCGCTTTCAGGCGGCCGTCCCGAAAACGGAACAGTCCCCCGCCGTATGTCGCAAGCCAGAGAGTCCCGGTCGAATCTTGGTAAATATCCGATATGTGGCCGGGCAGACTTCGGTTCTGCTCGTGCAAGAAGGCTCTGCCGCCTCGTACATAAAAGAGTCCCTCGACGGCAGCCACCCAAAAGCCGCCGTCCCGGCCCCCAATAATATTCTGCACGCCGGAGATGCCGGGGATCTGATCCAATTTCCCCTCGCGAAACCGGTAAAGCCCGCCGGGGCGCTCCTCCATGGCCCCGCCGATCCAAAGTGTGCCCTCCCGGTCCTGATAAATCGATCCCACGGCCGGCGCTTCCACCTTGAAATGGCTCAGCGCGCCCAATCGCCAGCGATACAGCCCGCCGTACCCGCCGAACCACAGGTCGCCATCGGCCGTCTGGGCAATGGCGAGAATGTCCGTCACACCCGGAAACGGATGAAACCGATGCCCATCGAACCAATCCAGCAAATCCCCGCCCAGCCAGATGCGGCCCTCCCGATCCTGAAACACAGTGTTGAAGCTTGCATCGGAGAGGCCTTCGTCCTTTGCATACGCCGTCAGCGGGGCTGGCCGGAGACGAAGCAGCCCCTTCCCAATCATTCCAATCCACAGGTTGCCTTCCCGATCCACCAGGAGGCTGCGTACCTTGGGCAATTCGCCGCCATTCGCAGGCAACGATAATGGTTTGGGAGGAGTGAGCCTCCCGTCCACAATCCGAATGAGTCCGGCCGGGGTGAATAGCAGCAATTCCCCATCGGCGCCCTCCGCTATGTTGACGGCATACTCGGGATTCCCCGCCAATGCGCGCCGCCCAACAGGCGGCAGCGGTACGTCGGAGAATACCCCCTGGTAATAGCGCACCAGCCGATACTCGTCGCGGACAGCGACCCAAACACTTCCGTCGCGAGCTTCTTGAACGAGAAAAACACTCGGCTTGCGGACATTCAAGGTTGCGATGGAACCGTCGGCGCCGAAACGCACAAGGTCTGCTCCACAGCGAAACCACATGCTTCCGTCCTGCGCCTGCAGGTAAAACTCCCTGACCGCCTTCCCGCGGTGAGCGGGATAAGCCTCCAGCTTGGCGCCGGCAAACTTTGCTACGCCGCGCGAGCTTTTGATCCACACGTTCCCTTCGTCATCTCCACGGATGGATGTGATGAAACTGCTCGGCAAGCCGTCGCGGTCGGTGTATGTGGTGGCAACGCCGTTTTCCAGCCGGATGAGACCGCCTTCCGTACCGATCCACAATACTCCGGAACGACTTTCGTACAGAGAGAGGATGCGATTGCTGCCGAAACCCGGAGTACCCGCCGAGTCGAAAACCCTGAAGCGTTCGCCATCAAAGCGCGCGAGCCCCCCGAATGTGCCTATCCAGAGATAGCCGCGACGATCCTGCAAGATCGCACTCACCGAGTTTTGCGGCAGACCTTGCTCCGTTTGCCAAACCGTGGTGACGTACTGCGGGGGTTGTGATTGTGCGGGCGCGGGAGCGCTTAAGAGACTGGCAAGCAGACCTGCGGCAAGAGCAATTGCGATCCGATGCTGCCGTGGATGCTGCGCCATTTCTGCTCGTGTGCCAGTTGGGCGGGTCGGCAGCAGGAAGTACTGGTGGACGCCGATTGAAGAGACGGCCGCTAACACCGCAAGTCCTGGACCTCCATACCAGCAACTTATGGCCAGCGCAAACGCTAGCAAAAAAACCCAATATTCTGTTCAATTCTACACTGGGACGCGAATTCGAGCTACCGGGCTCTGCAAGCTCAGTTCCGCCATCGCCTGGCGCATGGACTCCAGACGCCGCTCTCCAACACCTGGGCGCACTCGATTTCAGTCACAAGTTCTGAGAATTTTCTCCAATACACTGATCTTGCCGGACTTAAGGCCGGTCCGAAGCTCCCGCGAAGGGCCGTTTCTTGGCAGCCGCCCGCTACACTGGAATAAGAGGATAGAAGAACGCGGCGCAGTCCGCCTGGATGGTGACCGCAATCGGGTACTGGAGTACCTGCTTTTCGCCTCGTAAATCATTGATTCTAGCTAAGAGAACCGGTACTCAGTACCGGTTTTTCCTTTTGGGAGAGACTCTATGAAACAACCAAGCACGACGATCGACGAAGCCTTCGATGTGGGAACGTGGGTGGGGCGCAGGCAGGCGTTCGCCCTGGTAGCGGGACGCTGTTCGGCCGCCGATGCCGAAATCCTGTTCGAAATCCGGGAGAAGAAACTCTTTCGGACGATCGAACACACCTGGGAGGAGTTCTGCGTCAAACGTCTGGGCATGACCCGCGGGTACGTGGACCGGGTCATCCGGCAATACAACGATCTCGGTCCCAATTTTTCCAAATTGGCCTGCTTCACGCGGATCAAACCCGCGGAATACCGCCTGATTGCCGGAGCGGTAACCGAAGAAGGTCTGGCCTACGGCGGCGAAGTCATCGCCCTGGAACCGGAAAACGCGCCGAAACTCGCCGAGGCCGTCGAAGCGCTCCGCCGCGAT
>Ga0181536_10001774_pt1 | contig 25043 bp, 15 predicted proteins | sample PEATcosm2014_Bin_41_FD_121105 | JGI IMG/M metagenome (GOLD analysis project Ga0181536, IMG submission 121105) | Peatland microbial communities from MTU Mesocosm Facility, Houghton, MI, USA - PEATcosm2014_Bin17_60_metaG | ecosystem: Environmental > Terrestrial > Soil > Wetlands > Peat | place...
AGCCAGGCCGATCACTGGCCACTGAGTGGCCCGCGACGCTAGAAAGAAATCGACGGGTGCAAAATGGCGGCGCGACATCAACAGGCCAAGAACGACCAAGCCGCCCACATACGCGGCGATTACCGCCCAATCCAGCGCGCTCAGAAGAAGCGGTGCTGAGCTAGTCGGCATGCAGGCGTTGGATTCGGGGCATCGACATCATCCTTCGCGAGCGCCGAGTGACAGCGCTGACATTTGGGGATGAAGTCGGTTACTATGCGTCTGATCAGCACGGCTCTTGAAACACCATAGGCGAATCCGGATTGCCATAAAAATTATGAATTACAGGTAGTTAGAAGAAGCCATGACAATCAAATGCATCATTATGTTAACTACTGCGCTCGCCGGCATGCAGTCTGTGGCCGCCTTCGGTGACAGCCAGTCATTCCCCGCTCAAAGTGTACCTGTGAACGGGTGGCAGAGCACTGCGCACGATTCTGCGGGTTCGGCCGAAACGGACCGGTTCGTCGACCGTCTGTTGGCCCAATTGAGCCTCGAAGAGAAAGTGGGGCAGATGATCCAAGCGGATATCGCGTCCATTTCGCCGGCGGAGTTGCGCCGCTATAAATTGGGCTCCATCCTCGCGGGCGGCAACGCGGCTCCCGGCAACGATGTTCATAGCTCGCCGCAGGCATGGTTGGACTTAACCGACGAATTCTACGAGGCATCGTTGGCCGATGCCGGTGGTTCCCACCCGCCTATTCCTATCTTGTTCGGCATCGACGCGGTTCACGGCGACGCGAAAGTGCGCGGCGCTACCATTTTCCCGCACAACGTCGGATTGGGAGCCGCGCACGACCCTGAGTTGATTCGCCGCATCGGTCAAGCAACCGCCGCGGAAGTTGCCTCGACAGGGGTCGACTGGACGTTCGCGCCCACCGTTGCAGTGGTCCGCGACGTGCGGTGGGGCCGTTCGTATGAGAGCTACTCTGAGTCTCCGGAACTCGTCGCGGCGTATGCACCTGCGATGGTGACGGGACTCCAAGGGCAACTCGGTACACCGCAATTCATGGCGCCGGGCCGCACGTTGTCGTCGGTCAAGCATTTCGTTGGCGACGGTGGGACGCTCGCGGGACGCGATCAGGGCGACACATTGACATCGGAAGCGCAACTCATGCGCGTGCATGCGGCCGGATATCCCGCTGCCATCAAGGCGGGCGCTATGATCGTGATGGCGTCCTACAATAGTTGGAACGGGGTCAAGGTGCACGGCAATCACCACCTGCTTACCGACATCTTGAAAGGACGCATGGGCTTTGAGGGCTTCGTGGTGGGCGATTGGAATGCGCAGGAGCAACTCCCGGGATGCACCAAATCCAACTGTCCCGCCGCGATTCTCGCCGGTATAGACATGCTGATGGCGCCGGATGGCTGGAAAGAACTCTATGACAACACCTTGGCCGAGGCTAGGTCGCGCGAGATCCCGCCGGCGCGCATAGACGACGCGGTACGCCGGATCCTGCGTGTGAAAGTCATGGCGGGACTGTTCGACCGAGCCGCGCCCAAACGGCGCAGCGACGCCGGGCATTTCGAGGAATTGGGGAGCGCCGCGCACCGCGCTCTCGCGCGCGAAGCGGTGCGCAAATCGCTGGTGCTGCTCAAGAACTCGCACGGGACGCTGCCGTTGAATCCACATGCACAGGTTCTCGTGGCGGGCGCCGCCGCCGACGACATCGGTATTCAGAGCGGGGGCTGGACCGTCGACTGGCAGGGCAATCACAATTCGAACGCGGATTTTCCCGGCGCAACGTCGATTTACGCGGGCATCAACGCCGCGGTGACTCGGTCGGGCGGGTCCGCCCTGTTGAGCCGCGACGGCGGATTTCTCCGCAAGCCCGATGTTGCCATCGTCGTCTTCGGCGAAAAGCCCTATGCAGAGTTCGAAGGTGACCGGGAAACCTTGGAGTTTTCACCCGAAGACAAAGCGGATTTGATGATGCTGCGGCGATTCCGCGAGTTGGGCATTCCGACAGTGAGTATTTTCATATCGGGGCGCCCGTTGTGGGCCAATCGTGAAATCAACGCCTCGGACGCCTTCGTCGCGGCGTGGTTGCCGGGTAGTGAGGGGGAAGGGATTGCCGATGTTCTATTCAAGGGACCGGATGGAACGGTGCCATTCGATTTTACGGGACGGCTGGCTTTTTCGTGGCCCGAGAGCGCCATGCCCGTCACGTTCGATGCCAAGGGGCGCGTGAGCGGCGCCTTGTATGCGAATGGTTTCGGGCTGGATTACCGCAGCCATCCGGCAGCGGGCAAACTGCCCGAGGATCCGCGCATCGCGCCGCGTTTTCATGCGCCGCCCGGCAGCCTGTTCTTTGCTGGACACCCGACGGCCCCCTGGTCGATGTTCGCCGCCGATGGCGACGCACAGGTCCATATCACCACCACTCAAACCAGCCCGCATGGCGTGGTTCGCGCGACGCTCACCCCCGGCGGGGCCGTGGTCTATTGGAATGGCACGCAAGACGGTATGCTGCGAATCATTGGGCGCGAGGCGGACCTTCGGCCCGGCTCGAGCACGGAAGACACCATCGATGTACGCTATCGCGTCGACCACGCGCCCGACGGCCGGGTTGCCTTGGGGATGAGGTGTACGGATCCGCTTTGCGCTGCGACCGGCGGCGCGATGTTCGACGTGACGGGGAGTTTCCAAACAGCGAAGCTCGGCGCGTGGAATCACTTGGTCATTGCAATGTCGTGCTTGAGGACTGCGGGGGCGGAGCTGGGCAGTATTGACGTACCGTTCTCCGTCGAAACGTCCGGCAAATTCGGGCTGACAATTGCGGACGTCCGTTTGACGCCGAATGCGCAGCTGGCGCACGCGCCGTGTCCGCCGTTGGCGGACTCGATGAAATAATGGATTCAAGGCGAGGTCTTCACGGTTCCGCATGGCACTCATACCCACTTCGGTGACGATCCAGGAAGTCGCCGATCTTGCGCGCGTTTCCCCCAAGACCGTTTCGCGAGTCATCAACGACGAGCCGCGCGTGCGATCCGATACGCGCAAGCGGATCCTCGAGGCCATCGAACAGCTCAATTATCGACCCAATCTCAATGCGCGTGGGTTGGCGAGCAATCGATCGTTTCTCATCGGACTGTTCTGCGATAAGCCGGGCGATTACCTGAGCGAATTCCAAGCGGGTGCCGTCGAGCGCTGCCGCGAGTCCAGCTTGCATTTGATGGTCGAACCGTTGGACGTGCAGGGACCTACCATCGACAAGCAACTCGATACATTGCTCGGACAACTTCGGCTGGAGGGCGTGATCCTGCTGCCGCCGTTGAGCGACCATCCGACCGTGCTCTCCAAGCTTCACGATGCCGCCATTCCCGTCGTGCGCATTGCGCCGAACAAAAACTTGAGCGCGGGACCCTCCATCGGCATCGATGACTATACCGCCGCGCGGCAGTTGACCGCGCATCTGCTGAATCTTGGACACCGGCGCATCGGCTTCATGTTGGGTTCACCGGAGCATGGCGCTACCCAACAACGCTATCTAGGGTTCATCGACGAGATGCGTGCTCATCAAGCTTCAGTGGACACCGATTTGGTTCAAACCGGCAACTTCATATTTTCCGATGGCTTGGTGTGCGCCGAGCGCATGTTGCGGTCGCCTGCGCCGCCCACCGCCATTTTTGCGAGTAACGACGATATGGCAGCGGCGGCCATCTCGATGGCCCGAAAGTTCGGATTGAGTCTTCCGGGGCAATTGTCCGTCACGGGATTCGATGATGCGCCGGTCGCGACCATGATCTGGCCTGAACTGACCACGGTGCGCCAGCCAGTGGCTGCCATGGCTCGGATCGCAGCGGATCTCATCATCCGGCATGAGCCGCGTCGTCATGGCTGGCCGGAGCGCGTCCCGCGTCATCTCCTGGACCATGAACTCATCATTCGCAATTCGACGGCCCGGCCGGCTCGCGGATGATGATCTGGCTGCGCGCATTCGTGGGCGCCTCAAGGGGCGCGGAGTCCGCTAATGACATCGCTGACAGCACGGATTGCCTGATTCTGGGGCTCGCCACGAAGGCCCCTCCCGCCAGCCGAACCTGATTCTGCGGGGTCACAGCACGTACAGGAGCGGCATATTGCTGCTCCGCGGCCCCCACATTGCTCGGCGAAGGACCGAGGCCCCAGATTTGTCAGCGCTGACATAGACCCACCTATTGATTAAACATAAAGAAAATATTTATTCGTTGACTACGGCCGCGGGCGGGGGTAGCCTCCCGCGTGCGTCGACTCGGGTCAGTCACCGGTCGATGGGGGGTATAAAGCGCAAAATAGTGGCCTGGCAGAAGCATCAATAGCATGCCGCCGAACACCATGCCAAACGCGCCATTGTCGAATAAAGCTAACTTTTGGGGGACCTCGTACCATGTCGCATCGCAGGGAAAAACGCGCACGTCAGGCCGCTCGTTTAGCATTAATGACAGCGGTGTCATTCGATGCTTCGCTGATGGGTCATCTGGCTATCGCTGCCGACCAGACGCAATCGACTTCGCAGACCACTGCGCAGGACAGCGAATTGACGGAAATCACCGTCACCGGCTACCGCCAATCGCTGCAGACCGCCTTGGACACCAAGCGCGACTCCGATCTGCCGATCGAGTCGGTGGCCCCTGAAGACATCGGCAAGATGCCCGACAACAACGTCGCGGAATCATTGCAGCGTCTGCCCGGCGTGCAGATCGATCGCTCCGGCGCGAACGGGCAGGGCAATTCAGTACTCATCGACGGGTTGAGGCAAAACCTCACGACGCTGAACGGCGATGTGTTTCTGACGGGAAAGGAGTTCTACGTGTCCGGCGAAGCCTCCGGCGGCGGCGCCGGCAGCAACGCGCAGTACGGTTCGCTGGAGACCATCCCGAGCGAATTGGTGAGCGGCATCGACGTCATCAAGAATCCCAATGCGGCGCTCACCGAAGGCGGCCTCGGCGGCACGATCAATTTGAAGACCGCCGATCCGCTGCTCGCGCCCGACGGCTTGTCGCTCGGCGGCCTGTTCCGCGAATCGGACGCTCAACGGCAAAACGACAAGACGCCGGATGCCACAGTGGTCGGATCCTACAAGGTCAATGATCGACTGGCATTCAATGCGAGCCTCACGTACAGCGATTTGAAGACTCATACCGAAGAATTCGAGGATTACAATCGCAACGGTTGGTCCATCACGAATTCGGCGACGAAACCCTACGCAGGTTCGCTGACGGCCGCCGACGTAGGGACGATTCCCCAGAACTACGTCCTTCCTCAGCTCGGATATTTCAGTGACATCGAAGACGAATCCAAGGAGAAGGGCGCGTCGTTCGACGTCGGCTTGAAGCTGACCGACTCGATCACCACGAATTTGCTGTGGTTCTATTCGCGGGAAGACGAAACCACGATCAATTACTCGGACAAGGCATGGTTCAACGGCCAGAACACGGCGCCGGTGCCCGGCCTCGACCCGACGCAGCCGTACTCGATCGACGGCAACGGCGTCGTGCAAAATGCCACTTTCAATGCGCTCGGCGCCGAAACCGCCACGCTCTTTCAGGAAAACATTGCTCAGGCCAACAACTTTCAATGGGTCACGAAGTTCGACGACGGCGGCCCGCTGCGCGGCCTTTTCGATGCGTCGTTTGCGCATGCGACCTCGAACCTGCAGGCGGCGCAGGCCGACGTGGAGCATGGCCTGTACGACACGGGGGAAGGCGTGGCGACCTCGCCCACGGCGCCGGGCTGCAACAACGGTCAGCTTTGCGCCACGTCGACCACGGGCAATCACGGCTATGAATTCAACTACGCCAACGGCGGCACGTCCGGCCTTCCCTCCGCGAGTTACACGGGCGCGAACGCCAACGTCCTGAGCAATCCGGCCTACACCACCTTCAAATCGAACTGGGCCTGGGCAAACTACACCGACCAGAAGGATTTTGCGGTCAAAGGCGAAGTGAAGTGGGATCCGGCTTTCATCACCGACGTCAAGACCACGATTACCGCGGGCTTGCGATATGCGGGCCGTGACGTCGACCAGACCTTCGGTCGTTACTTGATCAACGGCACGCTCGCCGACGGCCAGGTGGCCGGCACCAATACCGGGACCCCCGCCGCGGGCTTCGGCCCTTGGCTGTACTACCAGGATCCGGGATACGGCACCCCGAGCATTCCGTATTCCACGGCGGTGTCGGCGCCCAACTTGGCGCTGACCGTGAATAATTTCGCGGTCGGCAACATTATCGTGAAGAATCCCACGACCAGTGGGCTGAACCACCCGTCGACGTATCTGAATCAAGTGTGGGCCGGCGCCGGGGTGACGAACAACACCGAGCAATTCTTCAAGGATAACTTGAGTTCGTTCGACGTGACCGAGCGCACCACGGCGCCTTATCTCATGCTCGACATGGGCAGCCCGAGCAGCCGCTTTCACATGAACTTCGGCGTGCGGTTGGTGAACACCGACCTGACGATCGACGGCGGTGCGGCCAACCCGCATCCGACGTATTACGGCACGGCCTCCTGGAACGGTGTCCAGTCGAACGTGATACCGGTCACGACCAAGCGCAACTACACCGACGTGCTGCCCTCGTTCAACTTCGTGCTCGATGTGACGGACAGCCAGAAGGTGAGATTCGGCGCCGCGCGGGTGGTCGCGCCGCAGGATCTCTACTCGCTCGGGCTAGGCCCCTCGTACAACTTTACGCGCGGTGCGAGCAACCCGGTGACCGGCGCAGCGCAGTTCAAGTTCGATGGCGGCGCGGAAGGCAACCCCAACCTCGACCCGTATCGCGCGTCGCAGTTCTTGCTGTCCTACGAGAACTATTTCGCACCGGGCGGCCTCGCGAGTATTGCCGGCTTCTACAAGCAGGTGGACAACTTCGTCGAAATCGAGAACATCCCTACGTTCGAGAACGACGACTTCGGCGGCCACACGGCCAACGTGACGGAGCCCGTGAATGCGGGCAACGGCCGGATTTACGGCATCGAACTCGGCGGGCAGTATGCGTTCGGCGACGCGGTCGCGTGGCTGCGAGGTTTTGGCGCCGCCGCCAACTACACCTACTCGCAATCGCAGTCGACGCAGGTGACGAGTTTCGGGAACCGAGGACCCATACCGGGCGTGTCCCGGGACGCGGTCACCGGAACGCTGTATTACGAGAACCACGGCTTTTCCATCCGCGGCTCGTATTCCTATCGCGACAAGGCCATCAACGACTCGGAGACGGGCTCCACCTTTCCGTTTGGCGGAAAGGTGTACCAAATCTTTGCTGCTCCCTACGGGCAGTTCGATGCACAGGCGAGTTACGACTTCAACAAGCATGTGGGTATCATCTTCTCGGTGCAGAACCTCACCGATGCGTCCCAACATACTTATCTGCAATGGCCGAACGAGCCGTTCACCTATGATAATTGGGGCCGCCGCTTCTTCCTCGGCGTGAAGGGCAAGCTCTAGGTCCGTACCACCACGCCGACGCCCGTCGGTGTGATGGTAGATTGCAGGTGCCGACCGTCGCGCGAGGGCGGCTGGCTGGTCGGGAGGCGGGCTGGTGCTTTCTCGTTTCGAGGTTCGGGGCAATGTCGAATAACTTGCAGATCAGACGCATCGCGATCGTCGGCGGCGGCACTGCCGGTTGGATGGCCGCGAGCATCCTGGCGAGAGCGCTGCCGGGCACCGGTACCGTCATCACGGTGATCGAGTCGCCGGACATCGGAACCGTGGGCGTCGGCGAAGCGACCATTCCGCCGATCATGGACCTGCTGCGCTTTCTCAATATCAACGAAGGCGACTTCGTTCGCCATACCCAGTCGACCTACAAGCTCGGCATCAGGTTCACCGATTGGTCGCGCATCGGTGAGTCCTATTGGCATCCCTTCGGTGCGTTCGGCAGCATGATCAATCTGCGGCCGTTTTTTCATGCTTGGCACAAGGCGCGCGCGGACGGGCTTGAGTTCCGGTTCAACGATTTCACTTTGTGCGCCACCCTGGGGGATGCGCGCAAGTTCCGGTTTCCGGACCCGGCGAGCCAGGGTCCGGCCGCAGGGTTGCGCTATGCCCTGCACTTCGATGCCACGCTGGTGGCACAGTACTTGCGCAGCTACGCCGAACGTCTGGGCGTCGCGCGGCTCGAGCGCAAGGTGGTCGGCGCCACGCGGCGAGCCGACGGATTTCTCGATGCGCTGCAATTTTCCGACAGCTCGACGCTGCAGGCGGACTTATACATCGACTGCAGCGGCTTTCGCGGGGTGTTGATCGAGGAAATCCTGGGCACCGGCTATCTCGACTGGAGCGCCATGCTGCCGTGTGATCGGGCGGTGGCGTTGCCGACGGCGTCGACGGCGGCGCGTCCGCCGTATACGAATTCCCTGGCACGCAGCGCGGGCTGGCAATGGCGCATTCCGCTGCAGCACCGTGTCGGCAACGGCTACGTGTACTGCAGTGCCTATTGCAGCGACAATGAGGCGCACGATGATCTCATGAGCACCGTGGGCGGCAAGCCGCTCGCCGATCCGCGCTTTCTGCGCTTCGTGACCGGCCGGCGTAAGCTCCTGTGGAATCGCAACTGCGTCGCACTGGGGCTTGCCTCCGGGTTTCTGGAGCCGCTCGAATCCACCAGCATTCATATGGTGATGAGTGGTGTGTACAAACTGCTCGAACATTTTCCCGACCGGAGCTTCGATCAGGCCAACATCGATTCGTACAACTCGGAACTGATCGCCGAATCCGAACGGATCCGCGATTTCATCGTTCTGCACTACTGCCTCACGCAACGCGAGGACGCGCCGCTGTGGGCGTACTGTCGCTCGATGAATCTGCCGGACAGCCTAATGCAGCGCATCGAGCTGTATCGACACACCGGACGAATTCGAGTCAAGGCCGGCGAATTGTTTACGGACCTTAGTTGGTTCTACATTTTCGAGGGCTTGGGCGTGCGGCCGGATAGTTACGATCCGCTGATGGATGTCGTCACGGTGAGCCAGCTCGGCGAGATCATGGCCTCCATGGCCGCTGCCACGGCGGCGACGGCCAAAGCGGCGCCGTCGCACGACAGCTACTTTGCGGCCAACACCACGACCGGCAGCCGCGCCGCTGCCGCTCCATGACCGGTCCCAAACCGCTGCTCGGCGGCGTTGAGCTGGGCGGCACGAAATGCATCTGTTTCGTCGGTACCGCTCACGACGACATTCGAGCGCAAGTGTCCGTTCCAACGGGAAGTGAACCCGAGACGACGCTCCATCGTCTGGTCGATCAGTTGAACGCGTGGCAGGCGATCCACGGACGAATTGCCGCGCTTGGCATCGCCTCCTTCGGTCCGGTCGACCTCGCCGCGCGGTCGTCCACCTACGGGTTCATCACGTCCACCGCCAAGCCTGGCTGGCGATTCGTCGACGTGGCTGGCTACCTATCACGCGCCTTCGACGTGCCCACGAGGTTCGATACGGACGTGAACGGTGCAGCCCTCGCCGAAGGGCGCTGGGGCGCGGCCCGCGGGTTCGCTGATTTCGCTTATCTCACGGTTGGTACGGGGGTTGGCGTGGGTTTGGTCGTGAATGGAGGTCTGGTCTATGGGTTCGGCCACCCAGAGCTTGGCCATGCGCGAGTCGCGCGCCTGGCCGGGGACGACTGGGCGGGTGCTTGCGCTCTGCATGGTGATTGCGTTGAAGGTCTGGTGTCGGGTCCCGCGATTGCTGCGCGTGCCGGTGTGCCGGCCGACCAGGTGCCTGCCGACAGCCCGCTCTGGCACCCCATCACGCACGCCTTGGCGGAGCTGATGCACACCATTGTGTTGGCCACGGCGCCACGGCGAATCATTCTGGGCGGAGGCGTCACGCTGGCGCGGCCCGAACTTCTGAGGCGCGTGCGTGCGCTGCTGCTGCAAAGCCTGAACGGCTACCTGGCTCTCGAAGCACTCGTGGGGCCGATCGAGCAATACATCGTGGCCCCGGGGTTGGGCCCGCTCGCGGGACCCTTAGGTGCCCTCGCTCTGGCAAGCGACGCTTACCGCTTGGACTCGCGAGTTGTGACGGGCTGATCGCGTCAAGATCCGCTACCGCCACACGAATCGCCCACCATGCGCAGAAAAAATATCTCGAGCGAAGCGGTTAGCGTCGAGCGCACTCAAGGGCCGCAACTCTCGGGCAGCAACCTCCAGCGTGCCGGCGATCATAACCAGCGTGTGACCCTGCACGCGATTCGCGTAAACGGTCCGGTGACCCGGATGGCGTTGGCGCTGCAGACGGGGCTGACTCCGGCGGCCATTGCCAATATCACCAGCCGACTGCTCAAGGATCGCCTGATACTCAAGGCGGGACGGACGTTGGGGGCACGCGGACAACCGGCGACCAAGTTGGTGGTCAATCCCGACAGCTGTTTCTCGATTGGCCTCAACGTCGATCGCGACCACATTACCTTGGTGCTGCTCGACTTTGCCGGCCATGTACGTGCGCGCGCGGCGCGCGAGATTCATTTTGCGAAGCCGGCGACCGTGCGCACCTTTTTTCAGCGCGCAGTGGGTCAGATGATGAAGCAAGCGGGGATCGCGCAAAGCAGGGTGATCGGCGTCGGCGTCGCATTTCCGGACGATATTGCCCGGGCGCATTTGCCCGATCAGCCCGGCGACTATGCGGCCTGGGCCGAGGTCAAAGTGGATGACCTGCTGCGCGATGTGCTGGGCGTCCCTGTGTTCGTGGAAAATGACGCCGCAGCGGCGGCCATCGGCGAGATGCAGTTCGGTTCCGGTCACCGCTATCGCAGCTTCTTTTACTTGCTGATTACGGCGGCGCTCGGCGGCGGCTTGGTGGTCGACGGCAGCTACTATCGCGGAGCGCATGGACGCAGCGGCGAGATCGGTTGGCTGCATGAGCGCGATGCGTCGGGCAAGGACATGCAGCTGCAAAATATCGTGTCACTGTCGGCCCTCTACAGCCGCTTGGCCGAGGGCGGCTACCGCATCGCTTCGCCGCACCGCCTGACGCGCCTCAGTGCCGGCGCCCGCGGGATTGTCGATCGCTGGATCCAGGAATCGACCGATGCGTTGGTCAAATCCCTGGTGGCGATCAACTGCCTCATTAATCCGGACGCCATCTTGATCGGCGGCCGGCTCCCGGCCGTTCTGGTCGATCAGCTTGCCGCAGCGCTCAACGAACGCATGGCTGATTTCGCTTCACAGCTGCCCGCCATCGCACCCGTTGCGCGAGCCATCACAGCCGACGACGCGCCGGCCGTAGGCGCCGCCATTCTGCCGTTCAATCACAGTTTGCTGCCGACGCGCTTCGCCCTTCTCAAGGGCGACTGATCTCAAGGACTGAGCCACCCCGGGCTTCCAACCCATGGTTGAAGTCGGCTGACGCTAGGAGTGCGTCCTTGCATCGCGCGATTCCAGCAGGGGTTTCAGCGGGCCTAAGAATTTTTCATAGTGGCGCCAGCGTTCGACCGATGATGCGTTGACTTTTTGCCGCACCTGCCACTTGCTCGCCGTAACTACGGTGCGTGCGGTCCGATGGAAGTCGAGACAGCGGGGATGCCAGGGTAGAGCGATGAAATCCAGCATCTTGCGGCTCCACGCCTCCAGGTCCGCAACCAGTCCCTCGTACGGCACCTCCAGCATGACGCCCGCGGGGAGGACCGTTCGCCAGTGCTGCATGAGGCGCCGATATTCGCGGTAGTAGTGCGCGAGATCCTCTAGATCGTTGACATAGGTGTTGGCGGCCTCAAAGCGCTGGAAATAGATGGACAGACATGTATCGATCGGGTTGCGCCGCATGTGGATGATTCGGGCATTCGGCAACGCCGCGTGTATCAGTCCCAGCAATAGAAAATTGGTGGGATATTTGTCCACCACCCGCGGCGCGTCAGCCGATAAGCGCTGCAGCAGTTCGACGTATCCATTGCTTAAGCCGGCGAGCACGGCGTCGCTCATATCGATCTCGGGCGCGTTGGCAGCAGATGCGCCGGCGATTGCCGCCGCCGACTCCGCGCCCCAGAATGTCAGTTCGCCGGCGCCAAAGACGGCCGGATGTGACGCGAGGATTTGTTCGGCCAGGGTGGTACCCGAACGCAGCATGCCGACAATGACTACCGGACGCGTCGATGGATTCGCCGCGCTTCGCTGCAGCCTGAGCCACGTTTGGTTGTGGGAACGGATGATCAAATCGATGGTCCGCGTCAGCAGGGATCTGTCGTGAGCGGGCCCACACAGCTTGGCCAACTCGTTCGCACGCTGGTAGTTGAGGAAGGCCTTTTCGAAATCTTCGAGGTCATCGAAATATTTGCCGATGGCATAGCGTAAAGACAGTTCCTTGTGGGGCGGCAGCCCTTGCCCCGCCAGGCGTTGTGCCTCGGCCAGCCAGGCCTCGTCGGCGGGGGTCATCCGGCGCAGGCGCGCGAGGCCGGCCCAGGCTTCGGACGATTCGGGGTCGATCGAAATGACTCCTCTATAGAGAGCCTCCGCCTCAGCGAACCGGCCGGCGTCCGCTCGCAGTTCTGCCAACACCGCCAGCGTCGCGGCCGAGTGCGGATTGATCGCGAGCGCTTGGCGGCAAATCGCTTCGGATTCCAAAGTGCGACGTTGCAACCTCAGCGCGGTGCCGAGCTCGGTATATGCGGCGACAAGATCCGGCTTGATCAGCAGCGCTCGTCGGTAGCCCGCCACCGCGTCATCGAGCCGGCCGATGCTTCGCAGAGCGTTGGCCAAGTTCAAGTGCGCCTCGGCAAAATCGGGGTTGACCAGCAGCGCTCGTCGGAAGCTCGCCATCGCGTCCTCAAGTCGAGCGAGACTCCGGAGGACAGTCCCCAGGGTGTTGTGCGCTTCGGCGAAATCAGGTCTGATCTCGAGCGCTCGGCGGCAGTTGGACACCGCCTCGTCCAGTTGTCCCAAGCGTGCCGACGCCTTGGCGAGATTCTCGTGCGCTTCGGCAAAGTCAGGTCTGGCCTTAAGCGCTCGACGACAGCTCGCCACCGCGTCATCGTCCCGCCCAAGCTCCAACTGTAGATCGGCTAAATTATTGTGCGCCTCGGCAAAATCGGGGTTGATCGCCAGTGCGCGTCCGAAGCTTGCCGCCGCATCCTCCGGCCGCCCGAGGCGCCCGAACGCGTTGCCCAGATTCAGGTGTGCCACGGCGTCATCCGGCAAGCATTGCGCCGCCCTCGCCAGAGCCTCCAGGGCGTCTTTGCCTTGCTTGCCAAGGGCGACGGCCAGCAATTGCCAGACGAATCCGGACTGCGGCCGAGTGCTGAGCAACGCACGTGCCGCGCCTTCCAATTCCGCATAGCATCCGGCGTCCAACAGCGCGATGAGCGGGCCCAATTCGACTCCTGGCGCGTCGTCGGTCAGACGGCGGCCGCTGCGCCGCTCAGCGTGGGCCGCAGGGGCTAGTCGCCCACAGCAGGCCTTGTATCTTTTTCCGCTGCCGCAGGGGCATGGGTCGTTTCGTGATATCGCTGTCATTGCTGGCACATGCAGAGTTTGCCAAACCCGCTATTCACTATGCCGCGATATGATACTTCGCTTGCACGCTCGCGGCACAATTGACGCATCTGGCGGCTCACCGTGGAAGGATGGCCGCCAACGATCGAGTGTTTTATTTGTCTTTACTCACTGTCATGATTGTCAGCGCTGACATAAGGCCGCGGCTTGAAGGGAGGAACTATGGGACGCGTCAATTCGTGGCTGAGTGTGGGAGGCTGGCTGATTGCGATTCTATCCATGACGTCACTATCGCTGGCCGCGACTGGCGGCGCATCGGACGCTGCCGTCAATCTGGGCCCGTACAATGTGACGTTCCTGGAAGGGGGCATCGGTCTGGCGCGGCCGCTGGCTGCAGGATCCAACGCGGTCTTGGCGGCAGTTTCGTGGTCAATGACCGGCTGGATGAGTGCGGTGCGGCTGCAGCCCGGTGAGGTGATCGTGGCCGCGGTGGGCGACAGCGCCGGCGGTCCAGGCGCCGATGGCTGGCGCGGTATATATCTGGCGGACGGCGAACTCAGGGCGTCGTGGGGCCCTGGGGCAACGCTGCGCAGCGGTACGACCTTGCAACCGGGGCGCTGGTACGCGGTTGCGGCGACCTACGATGGTACCTTTGCAAGACTCTATGTCGATGGAAAGGAGCGTGCCAAAGAGCGCGCAGCGACGACCGCGGTTGATCCTCGAATCGAGCTTGCGCCGGAGATTGTGCATGATCCGGCCATGCCGCCACGGCACTTCGGCGGATCGTTGGCGCAGTTCACGCTCACGCCCTTCGCTCAAACGTCGCAAGAAATCCTATCGCTCGCGCGTGCTCAGCCGCAGTTCGCCCTCATCACGTTCAATATGGTCGGCGCCGGTTGGCCGTGGCAGGAACGCGCGTGGCGAGGACTCCAGGAGCCTCAAGATCCGTGGACGTTACCACGCGCCAATACTCCGCCAAGCGCGCCTGTTGCGGTCATCGCAAAGGCGGCGCCGCGTGATCTGCAAGCGCAGAGCGATGGTACTTCGATCATCCGGAACTGGCAGCTCGCGCCGGCGCCGCTCATAGGCGTCACCGGCGATGAGTTGTCGCAAGCGCAGTATCAGGAACGAGATTGGTATCCGGCGGTCGTGCCGGGGACGGTGCTCACCAGCTTGATTGCCCGAGGCGTGTATCCCGATCCCGATTACGGCCTCAACAATCTTGCCATCCCGGACATCTTAAGCCGCCAAGACTACTGGTACCGCAGCGTGTTCTCGGCGCCGGAGACCTATCGTGACCACGACCTCACCCTTATCTTCAAGGGCATCAACTACGCGGCGCAGATCTGGTTGAACGGCCGGCGCTTGGGCGAGATCCGCGGTGCGTTTACCCGAGGCACGTTCGACGTCACGGGCATCTTGCGAGCGGGTGAACTCAACGCGATTGCCGTGCGCGTCTCGCCGCCGCCCCATCCAGGGATACCGCACGAGCAATCGATGTCGGCCGGCCCCGGAAACAACGGCGGCGCGATGGCCATTGACGGGCCCACCTTCATCGCCTCCGAGGGCTGGGACTGGATTCCTGGAATTCGCGACCGCAACACCGGCATCTGGCAGGACGTCGAGATCAAAGCCACCGGCGCGCTGCACCTGCGTGATCCGCACGTGATTACTCATTTGCCGTTGCCGCGTACCGATACGGCAGACATCTCGATCGTTGTTTCGATAGAGAACCGTCGGACCACCTCTGTTACCGGAACGGTCATTGCAAGTTTCGACGGCATCAGCGTCGAGAAGACGACGGTTCTGACACCCGGCGTGAGCGACGTGACGCTCGATGCGGCCGAGTTCCCGCAGCTGCACCTAACCGCGCCGCGCTTGTGGTGGCCCAATGGCTATGGTCCGGCGGGCCTGTACGCCTTGCATATCGACGTGCGCAGTGACGGCGCGGTGTCGGATTCGGCCTCGATTCGCTTCGGTATTCGCGAGCTGACCTATGAATTGTCGTTGTTCGACCACGATGGTCGACTGCGACGCGTCGAGGTCGATCCGGCACTCGGAACCCTGCATGGCGAGCGCCTGATCGATGTCCGTCACGAGGCCATCAAGCGCACGCCGCAAGGCTGGGCGGAGAGCCTGACAGCCGCCGGCGAGAATTCGCGGGCCGTCCGGCCCGTCGGCAGCGAAGTTTTGAGCCCTTATCTCGTCATACGCGTGAACGGCGTGCCGATCGCCGCACGCGGCGGAAGCTGGGGCATGGACGATTCGCGCAAGCGAATCTCGCGTGAGCGACTCGAACCGTACTTCCAACTGCATCGCGATGCCCACCTGAACGTCATCCGCAATTGGCTCGGTCAGAATACCGAAGATGTCTTTTACGATCTGGCGGATGAATACGGACTGCTGGTACTCAACGATTTCTGGGTTTCGACGCAGGATTTTCAAATGGAACCGCAAGATCCGGCGCTGTTCCTCGCCAATGCCCGCGATGTCATCAGCCGGTACCGCAATCATCCGTCGATCGCGGTATGGTTCGGCCGCAACGAAGGCGTACCCCAGCCCATCCTCAACGAAGGCTTGGCCGATCTCGTGGCGACGCTCGACGGCACGCGCTACTACACCGGGAGTTCGAACTCGGTGAATTTGCAGGGCAGCGGTCCGTACAATTATCGTCCGCCCGAGCAATATTTCACGGAACTCGCGCACGGCTTCTCGGTGGAAGTCGGTACTCCCTCGCTCTCAACCCTGGAGTCGCTGCGGGCATCCATACCCGCGGCCGATCTTTGGCCGTTGAATGACACCTACGCCTATCACGACTGGCATTTTGGCGGGAACGGCGATGTGGCGACTTTCATGTCGGCGCTTGCGGAGCAGTACGGGCCGGGCACGAGTCTCGATGACTTCGAACGCAAGGCGCAATTGATGAATTACGTGTCATACCGGGCGATCTTCGAGGGCTTTGCCGCGCATCTATGGACGCAAAACAGCGGACGATTGTTGTGGATGACGCACCCCTCCTGGCCCAGCAACACCTGGCAAATCTATAGCGCCGATTACGATACCGGCGCCGCCTATTACGCGGTAAAAAAGGCGTGCGAGCCGGTGCATGTGCAGTTGAACCTGCCGGACTTCGCCGTTGCCGTCGTCAACACCACGCAAATCGATCAGCGACGTTTGGTACTACGAAGCCGGGTGCTGTCGTTGGACAATCGGCTGCTGGGCGAACGCGTCGACCACCTCGACGCGCGCGCCAATGCGACGACCACGCTCAAGTCCCTGGCCGAACTATCGCGTGCGCTGCCGCGCGAGCGGTTGGTGCTGGTGAAGCTGACTTTGAGGGATAGAAACGGCGCGTTGCTGTCCGATAATACGTATTGGCAGGGCGGCACGTCCGCCGACCACCAACGTCTCAATGAACTCGCAGCGCAATCGATTGGTATGGCGGCCCGCAGCCATGCGTCGCCTTCCGGCACGGTGGTCGCCGTACGCCTCACGAATTCCGGTCACGCCGCGGCACTCAATGCGAAAATAACCATGCTCGACGAGGCGGGGGGGCGCGTGCTTCCGGTCTACTACGGCGACAACTACGTCACGTTGCTGCCCGGGGAGGCGCGCGAGATAGAGGTGCGCTGTCCCGCCGGACCAGCGCAATGCGCGCGAGTCGCGCTACGCGGGTGGAACATCGTGCCGAAGGAAACCGTCATCTCGCGCTGACCAATCCCACGGTGCGAAGCAGCGGTTTCATCGTCAACCCTTGCACGATTAGAGTGAGCAACACCACGCCGTAGGTGGTGTGCAAAATCATCTCGCGATGGATGAACGTTGCGGGTAAGGCGAGCGCCAGCACCATCGAAAGACCACCTCGAAGTCCGCCCCAGCTCAAAACCGTCGCCCAAGCCAAGGGAAAGTCGGTGCTACCCGCTGCGCGCATAACGGCGTACTTGCCGTAGACGACCGCGGCCCGGGCGATGTTGATCGCAACCCAGCCAATGATGATTTCCGGGAGGTAATGCGTGAGCGTTGCCAAGTGGATCTCGGCGCCGATCAACAAGAATATGAAGCTGTTCAACAGAAAAGCGGCGTAGCTCCAGAAGGAATCGACGGCGGTCCGTGTCGAGGGTCGCATGCCGCCGGCGCCCCACGTGCCCGTGATGAGGCCGGCGACAACGCATGCAATGACGCCCGATAGGCCAAGCATCTCAGCGACGATGAAGGTCCCATAGGCGCTCAGTACGGTGACCGTGAATTCGATCATGGTATCGTCAATCGTTCGAGTGAGCGCGCTCGCCCCGATGCCAATCGCGGCGCCCACCATCGCAGCCAGGCCCGCGACTCGCACGAACTCCAATGCCGCGCCTGACCAGCTGATTTCGCCGCCTGTGGCGAGTCCCAGCACGATCGTGAAAATTACCACGGCCGTCCCGTCGTTGAAGAGTGCTTCGCCCTCAACGAGCACGCAGAGTCGAGGGTCGACTCCCAACGACCGAAATATCGAGAGCACACTGATCGGATCGGTGGCCGAAATCAAGGCGCCAAATGCCAGCGCCTCGTTGAGCGTGACGGATCCCGGTGCCAACCGATTGACTCCACCCCACAGCACCACCGCGGTGAGCAGCGTCGACAGCACGAGCCCCGGTACGGCGAGTGTCAGGATCGAATAGCGCGCTTGCCAGAACCGGGCAAAGTCCAGTTCGAACGCGCCCTCGAACAGCAGACCCGGAAGCACCACCAGAAACAACAAGTCCTTGGTGAGTTGCGGCCCGGAGAACGACGTCACGTTGCCCAGCGCCAGTCCTGCGATCACCAATCCGATCGCATAGGGCATGCGGACGCGATGCGAAATGATCGCGACCACGGCCGCGATGGCGAGAAGCGCGAGCAGGTTGATTTCGAGTTGTGCCAAGCGCCCTGCCGCTCTGCGGATTACCGTGCGTTGAGAAAGGTGAGCACGTTACCCGGAACTCGGTGAACGCACAATAATTGTGCCTTGGCCAAGCCGCCGCGCACTGATCAATCGGTAGCGCGCCGGTTCGTTTCGTTGCGTATGCGAAGCGACCGGTGAAAAGTGTGACGCGTTGCCTAAGTCGCGATTGTCCGACGAATCCTCCGAACCGAAATGGGATGCGCTTGCGTGCGTGAGGTCCGCGAGCCGTTAAATATGGCAAGCGCAATCATTAACTGTCCGTCAGGAAGTAGGCCGCGAACCCGTTGCGGCGTTGTTTCCTTCAAGACCCGGAAATTCCGGCTTCAAGGTGGTTCCAGATACTTTCTTCAACTTCGAGGGATGACAATGAACAACTTCGCTAAAAAATTACTGAGCGTCGCGGCCGTTTCGGTCGCATTGGCGGGTTTCGCCGGGACCGCAACCGCGGAAACGACCTGGCAGAAAAACCATCCGCGCCGCACTCAGGTGAATGGCCGCTTGAATAATCAGAACAAACGGATTCATCAAGACGTCAAGAACGGTACGCTGACGAAGGGCCAGGCGGCCGCGCTGCACCACGATGACCGCCAGGTTCGCCAGGAAGAGCGCGATATGGCCAGTCAAAACGGCGGCCACATCACAAAGTCCGAGCAGAACGTTCTGAACCAACAAGAGAACGGCATCAGCAAGGATATTCCGCCCAAATAAGAGCTTGTGCAGGGCTCGGGGAGCGGCTCTCGGAGCTCCCCGGCCGCTCGGTTGAGCGGGTCGGACATTGGAATATGGCGTTAGTCCTTGGAGCCGGATTTCTTGGAGGTGCTGCCGCCGCCCTCGTTCTTGAAGTCATTCGGCTCGACCCGATAACGCGCCAACAGCTTGTAGAAATCGGTGCGATTGCGTTTGGCGAGGCGCGCCGCCTGGCTGATATTTCCAGAGGTAGCCTGTAGGTTGCTGCTTAAATAATTGCGGGCGAACGTTTCTCGCGCTTCATCGTATGTGGGCATCGTTGTTACCATTCCGCGCAGCGATCGTTGAACGAATTCCTTGCTCATGATTTTATTGTGCGACAGCGCGACGTTCTGTTTGACCAAGTCGAAGAGCTGGCGCACGTTTCCGGGCCAATCGGTCGTTGCAAGAAGTTCGATGGCTTCAGGCGTATATATTTTTCCGCTGCCGCCCGGCTCGGTCGCCTGCTCCAGGAAATGAGAGACCAGTAACGGAATGTCCTCGCGACGCCGACCCAACGGCGGTATCTCTATCGGCAAGATGTTGATGTGAGAGTAGAGGTCCTGCCGAAAGTCGCCGCAGTGCATGAGTTCTTTCAGATCGCGGGACGTGGTGCTGATCAAGCGCGCATCGACACGCGGCGCTGCCTGTCCATGGCCGGATGGTTCACGCAGCGCTGCCATGAGCTCCGCTTGCAGCCTCGACGGCAGATACCCTATCTCGTCCAGCAACAAGGTGCCGCCGCGCGCCGCATCGATGGCGCCCAACCCAAGCCCCACGGTGCCCTCGGCTGCCGGCCCCCGCCGACCGAATAATTCGATTTCGAGCGCGTCTTCGTCCGTGTCCTTGCAGCGGACCGCGACGAACAGCTTGTCGCGGCGCCGGCTTGCGGCGTGAATCGCACGCGCGAGAATCTCCTTCCCCGTTCCATTTTCTCCGGTCAAGAGCACTGGCGCATCGCTGCGGGCCGCTCGATTCGCCAGTCCAAGCCGGTCTTCCATGAGCTGGCTGCGGGCGACGATTTCCGCCCGCCAGTCGCCGCGGACCAGTGCGAACGTGGAGGTTGCGATAGCACGCTGCACTTGCCCCAGCAGCTCGGCTTTTTCGACCGGCTTGACCAAAAATCCAAATGCGCCGCACTGCGTGGCGCGCACCGCCTGCGCGATGGTGCCGTGCGCGGTTACGATAATGACGGTCACTGCCGGCCACCGGCTTTTCAATTCGTTCAGCAGGCCGAGCCCGTCCATCGCGCGCAAGTGCAAATCGGTGACCACGAGGTTGGGCCGTGATCGGACGCACGCGTCCAGGGCAGCCTCGGCGCTGTCGACGGATTCCACGCTGTAATTGGCGGTGGTCAGACGGGTCGTCATGAGACGGCGGGACTCAACGTCGCCGTCGACCAGCAATACGCGAGCCTTGCGCTCCGTCTGCGACGAGATGTCGTCTTTGCGTCCCCTTCCCGCTTTCGGCCTGGGACTGATACCGAACCCGAGTGAGGTGGTGAGTGGAGGCGATTTGTCGTTCATAGGCTGCGGTACTGTTGCATCAGCCGAAAACTTAGCAATGTGCCGCGCGCTTGACTGTAGGGGATTTATGGCAATTGTCCTTAAATTTGCCGAAGCGTCGACGGCGGGGGGATTTGAGGCTATTGCATTCCTTCAATGGGGACAACGCATCGACGGCCCGGTAACGGGTCAGACCTTTCCTACCGGCTTTGCCTATTCACGTAGCCGCAAAGAGGCGGCCGATCGAGCTGCAAACCTAGGTTACGCGTTGCGCAGACGCCATTCTGTGGCGGATTTGTTATTGTCGAAGGTGTAGAATGGTTATTTAGAGGGATTTCTCAGCATGAATGACATCCGGTTTACGCGAGCCATCGCGGCGTTGGGAGTGATGTGTGCGGCGTTTTTCGTCATGGGTGTCGCGCACGCCGCGGATTATGCCGATACGATCGCAACCTTCAAGAAGACCGGCGAATGCCGACGGTTTTTCGACACCAGTTATGCTTACGCGGTTTTTCCCACGGTGGGGGAGGCCGGGTTCGTGGTCGGTGCCGCAGTCGGGAAGGGCCGCGTCTATGTGCATGGTCGCTTGGTAGGCGACACCACGATGACGCAGATCAGTGCGGGCTTCCAGGCCGGAGCGAAGGCGTACAGCCAGATTATTTTTTTCGAGGACAAGCGCGCCCTCGATGAATTTGAGTCCGGATCGTTTGAATTCGAGGCCGGCGCCAGCGCCGTGGCGATCACGGCCGGGGCGGGCGCCAGCGCCGGCACCAACGGCGTTCAGGCCGGCGCCAGCGGGACCGAGAAGAATGCGACATTGGTCGGCGCTTACAACAAGGGCATGGCGGTCGTCACGGTTGCCAAAGGCGGCCTCATGTACGCCGCCACCCTTGCTGGACAGAGGTATACCTACAAACCCCGCGGCTAGGAGCCAGGCTCCTAGGGAACGTTCGATCCATATGATGGCTCGCGCTACAGTTGGGTCGGGCGGGAGAGCGGTATGCCGTGCCGCTTGATTTTCCGATACAGCGTATTGCGGCTGACTCCAAAGTGCGTTGCCACGTGGCTCATCACCCAATGATGCTGTTCGATAACTCGGAGCAGCGCGTTGCGCTCGGCGCTCTCGAAGGTGATCTCCGGTGCCGCATCATTCGCATGGTTCGCATGGTTCGCATGGTTCGCATGGTTCGCATGGTTCGCGTGGCCGCGCTCGCGCGGCCGCACAGCGGTGTTGCGGATCTCCTCGGGAAGGTCACTGACGCGAATGACGCCGTTCTCACCCAGCGCCAGCGAGGCCCGAATCGTATTGCGCAACTCGCGGATATTTCCGGGCCAGCCGTAGTCGAGCAAGCGCTGCAAGGCCGCCATTTCGATGGCGGCGTCTTCACTACCACCCGATTCGCGGTCGATGCATTTGCGTATCAATGTTTCCTTGTCGCGCCGCTGCGCGAGCGGCGGCAGATCCAAGGTGATGCCATTCAGACGATAATATAAATCTTCCCTAAATTCACCGCGTTCCAGCAAATCGTGAAGATTGCGATGCGTAGCGCAAATGACGCGCAAATCGACTTTCACCGGCGTCTCGCAGCCAAGCGGCATGACTTCTTGTTCTTCGAGCACACGCAGAAGGCGGGTCTGCAGAAGCAGGGGCATATCGCCAATCTCGTCCAATAACAAGGTTCCGCCCGACGATTGCAGGATGCGACCCCGCATGCCCTCGCGACGCGCGCCGGTGAAGGCGCCGGCCGAGTAACCGAACAATTCGCTCTCAATGAGCGATTCCGGAATGGCCGCGCAATTGACGGCAATGAATGGCTGCTTTGCGCGGGCGCTTGCAAGGTGCAGGGCTTTCGCAAACGCTTCCTTGCCGGAACCCGTCGGCCCGCGAATGACGATGGATACGTTTCGATCGGCGACACGTTGCGCGTTGCGCACATTTCTCAGCATCTTCGGATCTTGGCCTGCGAGGTCCTGCAGCGTCAGCGCGCCCGGCGCATCGCCGCGTGCGACATGCACAATGGCGCGGGTCGGAGCCGCTAACGGCGCCGAATTTCGCAAACTGTGTTGGCTACCCTGCACCAAGCTCGCGAAATATCGCCGGCCATGCAGATTGTCGCGCAATTCCCAGATCGCGCGGCGCCCGGATTTGACCGTCGCCAATAGTTCTTCGTAGGACATGTCGAACACGTCGGCGATCGACCGTCCCACCAATTCGTTGCGGCTCTCGGCTCCGAGCAACTTCAAGCCCGTCATATCGGTCGCTACGATGGTCCCATCGGCGGCCACGGCGATGGCGCCATCGTGCAGCAGATCGACGAATTCCGGGCGAGGATGGAAGCGCAGCATTGAATCGGTCTGATGGCGCCGCAGGAATAAGCACTTCTCGATCAAGCGCGCGGATGTGTTGACGAGCGCAACCGTGTGCATCTGGGACTCGCGGGTGCCCGATGCATTGACGCACGATGCGTCCAGCACCGCGACGATCTTGCCATATTGATCGTGTATCGGTGCAGCGGAGCACGATAGGCCGACGTGCCGAGATCGGAAATGATCCGACTGGTGAATGGTAATCGGACGCGCTTCCGTCGCGCAGGTACCGATTCCATTGGTCCCTTCTCGTTGTTCGCTCCACTCTGCGCCGATGATCAATCCCGCGGAAACGAACATTCCTTTCAATACCGGATCGATCTTTTCGCACAGGATGACGCCGGAAGTGTCTGCCAGCAGCAACGCATATCCCGAACCCGAGATCTGCTCGTAGAGGGAGTCCATCTCGGCGCGCGCAATCTGCACGAGCTCTTCATGCTCGGTCTGCAAAGATTTCAGACGCGTCCCATCCAATACGGTCGGCCGGTATTCACGTGCTGGGTCCAGCTTGAAATCGTTCAGGCAGCGTCGCCACGACTGATCGACGCCTGGCGCGGTGTGTTGCGCGACACCGTGCATCAGGTCGTTGCTCACGTGCCGATATACACGATCCGCGTGGTGGACCATCTTGTCTCTCACGCGCGCAACTGCCCGTAACGGCGGAAATTATTCTGTTCGCCAGCCATGCATGTTCCCTTGCCTTGGCTCACTTTAAACCTGCGGAGCCTCACCGTGTCAAGCAAGCAATGACATGTGTCATCGGTATGACACTCTTGGGGCTCCGGCGGTGACACTGACGAATGTTGCATCGCGGGTAGAAGTTCGGCCCCGCTGCCGGTGCGGCGTCCTCGCTTGGCTTGATCCCTAGCCCATTGACCGACACTTCGGACCGCATCGTCTTTCGTTCACGCTGCCTCGACATATATTTGGCATGCGGCTTGCTATGGATCTTGCTATGGATTTGGTCTGCGAGGTGCAACTGGAGGAGACTCGGGCGCGCTTCGCATAGATCCACAACAAGATTGCTAGCTTCGGAGGGGGGCATGTCATTAGCGCTCGCACGTCACGCTGTCCAACCAACCCATGGGGTCCGTTCGCTCGTCGCTCCAATCGGAGAACCTGACGCTGTACGCAGCGCCTTCCATAAAACATCCACGGTGACACGCGCACCGATTTTGAAGGAGTTAAGAATGAGCACCACGAGAAATGCTTTATTGATTGCAGCCAAACGCATGCGGGGCGGCGTTGTTGCCGCGGCGCTGTTGATGCCTGTGCTGGCGCACGCCGACATGCCGGCATACCCGTCGGTCACTAGCGAGCGGTTGGTCAGCGCGCAGAAGGACAACGGCTGGCTGATGTATCGACGCAATTATGAGAGCACCGGCTATGCGCCGTTCGACCTCATCAATGCCGGCAACGTGGGCAAGCTGAAGGTGGCGTTCGACTACGAAAGCAATCTCTCACAGGGGCACGAGGCGGCCCCCGTGGTCAACGGCAGATACATGTTCGTCACCACGCCGATGGATCATCTGATCGCGCTCGATGCGACCACTGGCAAGGTGCTGTGGAAGTACGAATATCCGATCGACAAGAAGGCGTTGAAGACGGTGTGTTGCGATGTCGTCAATCGCGGCGTGGCGCTCTACGACGATCTCGTGTACATGGCCACACTCGGCAATCACATCGTCGCGCTCGATGCCGCGACCGGTCAGGTGAAGTGGGATACCGCTCTGGCACCTCCGGGCGTCGGTTTTTTCATCTCCAGTGCGCCTCTGGTGGTCAACGGCAAGGTCATCATCGGCGACGGCGGCGGTGAGTACGGCGCGCGCGGTTTCATCGTCGGCATGAATGCCAAGACCGGCAAAGTCGAGTGGAAGACGTACACGACGGCGGCGCCCGGCACGCCCGGCGGTGACACCTGGCCGAAGGGCGCGTACCTGACCGGTGGCGGCAATCCATGGATCACGGGCACTTACGATCACTCGAGCAACACGCTCTTCTGGGGCGTCGGCAATCCGGGTCCGTGGCTGGCGACGCTGCGGCCGGGCGACAACCTATATACCGACTCGGTGCTTGCCCTG
>Ga0181536_10001776_pt1 | contig 25031 bp, 24 predicted proteins | sample PEATcosm2014_Bin_41_FD_121105 | JGI IMG/M metagenome (GOLD analysis project Ga0181536, IMG submission 121105) | Peatland microbial communities from MTU Mesocosm Facility, Houghton, MI, USA - PEATcosm2014_Bin17_60_metaG | ecosystem: Environmental > Terrestrial > Soil > Wetlands > Peat | place...
CTTCCGCGACACCCTGGGCGCGGCGCCCCGGTTGGTCGGCGCCATTGAGCCGGGCGACGCCGAGCGGGTGGCGCTGATCGCGAACTACTACGACAACATCCTGTCCTTCCTGGAGTCGCACCACGGCGGCGAGGAGGAGCTCGTGTTCCCGCTCCTGAGGGAGCGCTGCGCCGGCGAGGGCGCGCTGGTCGAGCACATGGCCGAGCAGCACGAGGAGGCGCTCCGCCTGCTCGAGGAGGCGCGGGCCTCGCTGGCCGCGTGGCCGGCGGGTGACGCGGCGTCGCAGCAGGCGGCCGAGGACGCCCTCGCGGCGCTGCACGCGCAGCTGGTCACCCACCTCGACGAAGAGGAGGCGAAGATGCTGCCCCTGGCCGAGGCCAATCTCTCCGCCGAGGAATGGAACGCGCTCCCCGGCCACGGCATGGCCAACTTCCAAGGCGACAAGATCTGGCTGATCCTGGGTCTCATCCGGGAACGAATGAGCGACGAGCAACGTGCTGCGATGCTCGAGGACATGCCGCCGCCCGCCGTCGAGATGTGGACCGGGTTCGGCGAGCAGGCGTACACGGACTACTGCGACGTGGTCGTCGTAGAGGTCTCCAGCCGCTGACCGCCCCGACGGGGCGAGGCGCTCACTCGCCCCCGAGGACGGCCGACGCCACCCTGCGGACGCGCTCGGGGTCGGCGAACACGTCGATCTCGGCGATCCGGTCCCCGGCGACCGTGAAGGCCATGACGACGTGCGCCCGCCCGGCGAGCGTGATCACGACGCCCGCGGCACCGTTCACGAGCGCCGGGTGGAGCTCTGCCGCCGGGTTGGCGCCGAGGCGTGCCTGGCGTGCGACGGCGTCGGCGCCGCGGACGATCCTGGACGCGGAGGGGCGGCCGGGGCCGTAGTCGGCCCGCAGGACGACGTCGGGGTGGAGCAGGGCGACCAGCGCGTCGAAGTCGCCGGCCCGGGCGGCCGAGAAGAAGGCGTCGACCACGGCGCGCTGGCGGGTGAGGTCCGGGTCCGGCGGAGCGACGGTGGCGTCCTTGACCCGGCGGCGGGCCCTGCTGGCCAGCTGCCTGGCCGCGGCCGGTGACCGACCGACCATGGGGGCGATCTCGTCGAAGGGGAGATCGAACATGTCGTGGAGGACGAAGGCCAGCCGCTCCGCCGGCGCCAGCGCATCGAGCACGACCTGGAGCGCCAGGCCGACCGAGTCGGCGAGCAGCGCCTCCTCCTCCGGTCCGAGCTGGCCCGCGCGGCTGATGACCGGATCAGGGAGGTGCACCTCGTCCAGGGACTCCTCGCGCCGGACATTGCGCGACCGCAGCATGTTGAGGCAGACCCGGGCGACGATCGTGGTCAACCATCCACCGAGGTTCTCGACCTCGCTCACGCCGGCCCGGCTCACTCGCACCCAGGCCTCCTGGACGGCGTCGTCGGCCTCCGAGAGGGAGCCCAGCATCCGGTAGGCGACCGCGCCCAGGTGCGCCCTCTGCTCCTCGAAGCGCTCCGCCAGCCACTCGTCCTCGTCCATCACTCGCATCCTCGCTGAAGGTGGTACCACCATGACCCCGCAGCGGCCTCCGATGTGACAGCGAGCCGAACGACCTCGATACCGCAGGCCAACGAACTGCGTGCGTCCCGCGGTCACATTCCCCGCTCCCGAGGTGTCAAGGAGGCAGACGAACCAGCCAACCGATGCGAAAAGGAGCAACCCATGCAATCCCGGATCAGCAACCCCGCCCTCAGCGTCACCGGCGTCCTCGACGCGCTCCAGAAGGTCAGCCACGCGGCCAGCCGGGCGGCGAGTCAGGCCGGTCTGGCGCAGACGACCATAGAGCTCGTGAACCTGCGCGCCAGCCAGATCAATGGCTGTGCCGTCTGCCTGGACATGCACGGCCGCGGCGCGAGGAAGGCCGGCGAGACCGACGAGCGCCTCTTCACCCTGGCCGCCTGGCGCGACACCCCGTACTTCACCGACGCCGAACGGGCGGCGCTGGCCCTGACCGAAGCGGGGACCCGGCTGGCCGACCAGGCCGACGCGGTGCCCGACGCGGTCTTCGACGAGGCCGCCAGGCACTACGACGAGCCGGCCCTCGCCGCCCTCGTCGTCTGCATCGCAGCCATCAACACCTGGAACCGGCTCAACGTCATCTCCGGCCAGGTTGCCGGGGAGTGGACGGCGCAATGGGCCAGCTGAGCTCCGAGGGCCCCGGGGTCGGCGCCCGCGGGTGTCGCCGCCCGCGGGCATGATCGGTGCATGGACGAGAGCTGGGACGAGCCCGAGCCCGACTTCGACCCCGATGGCCTGGGCGGGCCCGACGAGCTGGACGAGCTCGACGAGCTCGACGTCTTCGGCTCCCAAGGAGGGTCGGTCGAGGACGCCCGCCAGGCCGGCGACGACGGCGTCGCCGGCCTCGACAAGATCACGGCCCAGATGCCGGGGGGCGAGCACCGGCCCGAGCAGCAGGAGATGTGCCGGGCCGTGGCCGAGGCCCTGGTCACGGGCACCCACCTCGTCGTCCAGGCCGGCACGGGGACGGGCAAGTCGCTGGCCTACCTGATCCCCGCCGCGCTCAGCGGCAAGAAGGTGGTCGTCGCCACGGCCACCAAGGCGCTCCAGGACCAGCTGGCCGAGAAGGACCTGCCCCTGATGGAGTCGGGTCTCGGGCTCCCGGTCCCGCTGGAGTACGCGGTCCTCAAGGGCCGCAGCAACTACATCTGCCGCCAGCGGGTGGCCGAGGTGGGCTCGGGAGGGATTCAGCCCGAGCTCGGCGACGCGGCGGACCCGCCCGCCGACGAGCGCGAGGTGGAGCGCGCCGAGACCGAGGAGCGTGGCGCGCCGGCGCCCGAGGGCCTCGTCGAGGAGGTGCGCACGCTGGTGGCCTGGTCGCAGACCTCGGCGTCGGGCGATCGCGGCGACCTGAGCTTCGAGCCGTCCGACCGGGCCTGGAACATGGTGAGCGTCGGGCCCCGGGAGTGCCCGGGACGGTTCAACTGCCCGTCGGGCGAGCGCTGCTTCGCCGAGGCGGCCCGCGACCGCGCGGCAGGGGCCGACGTGGTCGTCGTGAACACCCATCTCTACGGCGCCCACCTGGCCAGCGGCGGCGTGGTCCTGCCCGAGCACGACGCGGTGGTCTTCGACGAGGCCCACGAGCTCGAGGAGGTCATGACCTCGAGCCTCGGCGTCGAGCTCACCCCGGGCCGCTTCCGCGCCCTGGTGACCGCCGCCCGCCCGCTGGTCGAGGCGCGCGACGCGGAGCTGCTCGACTCCCTCGGCTCGCTGGGCGACCAGCTCGGCGCGCTCCTCGTCGATCGCGTCGGGACGCGCGTCCTCCACGACGGCTCCCGCCCGCCGGTGGACGACCGCGAGCTGGCCGAGCTGCTCGTGCGCGCCGGCGAGGTGGCGCGCCGGGTCACCGACGCGCTGCGCCGCGGCGGCGCGCAGCGGACGCTGCTGTCCGACGGGGGCGACGCGGCCGACCCCGACCGGGCCAGCCGCAAGACCCGCGCCCTGTCGGCCGCCGCCAGCCTGGCCGAGGACCTGCACCGTCTGGTGGGGCGCGGTGACGGCGAGGTGGCCTGGGTCGACGGCACCCGGCGCAACGCCCGGCTCCGGCTCTCCCCCATTGACGTCGGGCCGGCGCTGGCGGGGATGCTCTGGGGCGAGGTGACGGCCGTGCTGACCAGCGCCACCATCCCGCCGCGCATCGTGGAGCGGGTCGGGCTCGACGGCTTCCCCACCGAGGAGCTCAACGTGGGCAGCCCCTTCGACTACCGCTCCCACGCGTTGCTCTACGTGGCGCGCCACCTGCCCGACCGCCGCGCCCCGGGGGCCGAGGAGGCGCTGCACGAGGAGCTGGCCCATCTGCTCGAGGCGGCCGGCGGGCGCACCCTCGCCCTCTTCACCAGCCGGCGCGCCACCGAGGCCGCGGCGGACGCGTTGGCGCCCGAGCTGCCCTACACCCTCCTCCGGCAGGGCGACCTCCCCAAGGGCCGGCTGCTCGAGGAGTTCGCGCGCGACGAGACCTCCTGCCTCTTCGCCACGCTCGGCTTCTGGCAGGGGGTCGACGTCCCAGGCCGCGCCCTGTCGCTCGTGACCATCGACCGCCTCCCCTTCCCCCGCCCCGACGACCCGTTGCTCCAGGCGCGCCGCGACCGCGCCGGCGGGCGCGCCTTCCAGCTGGTCGACCTGCCGCGGGCGGCCACGCTGCTGGCGCAGGGCGCGGGCCGTCTCATCCGCAACGCCGACGACCGCGGCGTGGTCGCCGTCCTCGACCCCCGGCTCGCCACGTCGTCGTACCGCGGCGTCCTGCTCTCCACGCTGCCCCCCATGCGGCGCTCGGTGGATCGCGCGGAGGTGGAGTCGTTCCTTCGGCACGCGCTCGAGGACGGCGCCGCGTAGGCGCTACTCGGCGAAGTCGAAGGCCAGGGTGCCCTGCACGTCGACGGTGCCCTCGGTCGCCACCCGCATGACCCAGCGGCCGGCCACGCGGCGCAACTGCTCGCGGTCGAGGGCGTAGACGCGCGCGTTCGGGCGCACGTCGCAGACGAGCAGCCCGGCCTCGCTGAGGAGACGGAGGTGCCGCGAGACGCCCTGCCACGGGATGTCGAAGCGCCGCGCGATGTCGTGCGAGCTCATGGGACCGTGGTGGTCGTGCAGCACGGCGAGGATGCCGCGCCGGGTCTCGTTGCCCAGCGCCCTGAAGACCCGGTCGAGCGTGGCGGCGTCGGCCACGTCACGCAGCGTGGGCGGGTCCGGTCGCCCCGCCGGGAAGGCGGGGTCACGGGGCCGGGCGGTGGGCACCCCGAAACACTAAACGGTGGTGCTTAGAGTCGCCCGTGGCGCGCGTCAGTACCCGAGGCGGTCGAGCATCTCGGCGCGGTTCTGCCAGCGGCGCTCGACCTTCACGTGCAGGTCGAGATAGGTGCCCTCGGGCAGCTCCTCGCGCGCCGCGATGCCGACCGCCTTGAGGACCTCACCCCCCTTGCCGATGACGATGGCCTTCTGGGAGTCGCGCTCGACGATGATTTCGACGCGGATGTGCGGCCACTCCCACTCGGTCACCCGGCAGGTGATGGCGTGTGGCAGCTCGTCGCGGGTCTTGGCCAGCAGCTGCTCGCGCACGAGCTCGGCCACCCAGAGCGCCTCGGGCGTGTCGGTGACGACATCGGGCGGGAAGAAGGGCGGGCCCTCGGCGAGCCGGGCGACGACGTGGTCGGTCAGCGCCTCGACGCCGCGGCCGGTGCGCGCCGACACCGGGAAGTACTCCACGCCGGGGAGGTCGCCCAGCGCGTCGACGGCCGCCTTGGCCTCGGCCAGGCGCTCCAGGACCTGGGCGCTGTTCGCCCGGTCCACCTTGTTGACCACGACCACCAGGCTCGGCACCGGGTCGGCGTCGTCACCGTCGTCGTCGTCACCGTCGTCGTCGTCACCGTCGTCGTCGCCGTCGTCGGCCCGGCCGCTGACCGCCGCACCGGCACGCTGCACCTGGCGCGCCGCGCGCTCGAGCACCGTCCGGTCCCCCGGGCCGATCTTCGCGGTGGCGTCGACCACCGCGAGGATCACGTCGACGTCGTTCAGCGCGTCCGTCGCCGTCTCGTTCAGCCGGGTCCCGAGCGCGGTCTTGGGCCGGTGGATCCCCGGCGTGTCGACGAAGACCACCTGCGCGTCGGCCTCGGTGTCGTGGAGCACGCCGAGGATGCGGTGGCGCGTCGTGTTGGGCCGCGACGACGTGATCGCCACTTTCGTCCCCACCATCTGGTTCACCAAGGTGGACTTGCCCACGTTGGGACGGCCGACCACCGCCACGAAGCCCGAGCGCATCAGGCTCAGTTCCCGTTGTGGTTGGCGCCACCCGGCCGCTCGCCGTCGCCACCGGCGTGGTCGGCGCCGGCGTGGGCGCCCGTCGCCTCGATGCGGACCCGGCCGATGCGCCGCCCGCGCACGTCCAACGCGGTGAGGCGGAAGCCGTCCACCTCGACGGAGTCGCCGGCATCGGGCACCCGCCCGACGAGGTCGAGCATGAGGCCGCCCACGGTGTCCCACGTGCCGCGCGGCAGCTCGGCGCCCAGCAGCTCGTCCGCGTCGTCCACCGAATAGAGCGCGCTGACGAGCACCGAGCCGTCGTCAAGGCGCTCCACGGTGGGCTCCTCCACGTCGAACTCGTCGACGATGTCGCCCACCAGCTCCTCGAGGAGGTCCTCGAGCGTGATCAGCCCCGCCGTGCCGCCGTACTCGTCGACGACGATGGCCATGTGGTACTTCTCCTCCTGCATCTCGCGCAGCAGGTCCGAGACCTCCTTGGACTCGGGGACGAACTTGGCCGGCCGCACGCTGTCACGGACCATCTGCGCCGCCTTGCCGACCCGCTCGGCGCGCACCAGGTCCTTGGTGTACGCGATGCCGATGATGTCGTCGATCCCCTCGCCCTCGACGGGGATGCGGCTGTATCCGGCGGCCAGCGCGGACTCGAGCGCATCGCGCACCGTCACGTCCGACTCGACGATCACCATGTCCGGACGCGGCGTCATGACCTCGCGCGCCACGGTGTCGCCGAAGTCGATGATGGAGTGGATGAACGTCCGCTCGTCGCGCTCGATCACGTTCTCCTCGTGCGCCACGTCGGCCATGGCCTTGAGCTCGGAGTCGGTGATGTAGGAGTGGCGCATGCCGCCCCGGTCGTCACCGGTCGCGCCGATGATCCGGTTGGCCAGGCCGATGAGGAGGGCCGAGAGCCAGCGGATCGGGGGGAAGCGGATGAGAGCGCTGACGATCGGCGCGCTGAGCAGCGCGGCCCGCTCGGAGTTCCGCACCGCCCAGTTCTTCGGCACCGCCTCGAAGAACACGAAGATGACGACGATCTCGAACACGATGCCGAGGAGCACGCCGAGGCCGCCGAAGAGATGCTCGGCGACGATGCCGACCAGGGTGGCGGAGACCAGCTGGCAGATCAGGACGAGCAAGAGGATCGGGTTGAGGAAGTTGGCCGGGTTGTCGATGAGGCGGGCCAGCTGCCGCGCCCCGCGCTTGTGCTCGTCGACCAGGGACTTGGCCTTGATCCGGTTCATGCGGACCAGGCTCGTCTCGGCCATCGCCAGCACACCCGACCCGGCGAGCAGCACCACGATCACCACGATCAGGATCACGTCCTGGGCATGGAATCCCGATGTGGCCAACAGGGTCCCCATCCTCACGCCCCGTGACCCACCCGGTAGAAGCGTTTGAGCAGCTGCTGTTCGAGGGCCTCCATCCGCTCCGCCTCGGCGTCGTTCTCGTGGTCCATGCCGAGGAGGTGCAACAACCCGTGGACGACCAGCAGCGCCACCTCGTCCTCGAAGGGCACCTCGTGCTCCTCGGCGTTGCGGGCCGCCACGACGGGGCAGATGACGACGTCGCCGAGCAGCATCAGCGCGCCCTGCTCGGACGAGGTCCCCGGCCCGGTCCCGCCGAAGTCGGGCGAGCGTCCGGTCGGGCCCGGCTCGTCCTCGATGGGGAACGACAGCACGTCGGTCGGGCCGCTCTTGCCGAGGAACTGCTCGTTCAGCGCCGCGATGGCGTCCTCGTCGACGAAGAGCAGCGACACCTCGGTCTCCCCCTTGACCCCCCGTGCCAACAGCACCTGGCGCGCCAACTCGGCCCAGCGGGCCACGTCCATCGGATGAGCCTGCTGCTCATCGGCGGCGAACACGTCGATCGTCACTGCGTGGTTCCCGCCCGCCCTTCTGCCACGTCGTAGGCGTCGACGATGTCGGCCACGATCTTGTGGCGGACCACGTCACGGCGGGTGAGGTGGACGAACGCGATGTCGTCGATCCCGCCGAGCACGGGCTCGAGCCCCACCAGGCCCGAGCGCCCGCCCGGCACGTCGATCTGGGTCACGTCACCCGTCACCACGCACTTGGAGCCGAAGCCGATGCGGGTCAAGAACATCTTCATCTGCTCGGGCGTCGTGTTCTGCGCCTCGTCGAGGATGATGAAGGAGCTGTTGAGCGTCCGGCCCCGCATGAAGGCGAGCGGCGCGACCTCTATGGTCCCGCGGTCGAGGAGGCGCTGCGCGCCCTCGGGCTCGAGCAGGTCGTAGAGCGCGTCGTAGAGCGGCCGCAGGTACGGGTCGACCTTGGCCATCAGGTCGCCGGGCAGGAAGCCGAGCCGCTCACCCGCCTCGACCGCGGGCCGGGTGAGGATGATGCGCGCCACCTGCCGGGACTGCAGCGCGTGCACCGCCTGGGCCACGGCCAGGTACGACTTGCCCGTGCCGGCGGGGCCGATCCCGAAGGTGATGATGTTCTGCGAGATGGCGTCGACGTAGCGCTTCTGCCCGGCGGTGTTGGGGCGCACCGTCTTGCCGCCGGCGGCCCGCACCACCTCGGAGCGCAGCACCTCGCTGGGGCGGATGTCCTCGCGGACCATGTCGATCGTGCGGGCCAGCGTCGACGAGTCGAGGTCCCGCCCGGACTGGGCCATGAGGATGAGCTCGTCGAAGAGCCGCACCACGACTTCCGCCGCGGGGCCCTCGACCGAGATCCGGTTCCCCTGCACCACGATCTGGTCGTCGGGGAAGGCCTGTTCGATCTGGCGGAGGTGCTCGTCGCGGGTGCCGAGCAGCCCGGCCATCAGGTGGTTGCCGGGGACGAAGCACTCGGCGCGCAGGGTCGTGGTCATGAGGCGGTCATGCGCTGGCAAAGTGTCCTTTCAGTGGTTCGCCCCCGAGCACGTGCAGGTGCAGGTGCGGGACAGAGTTCATGGCGTCCGGCCCGACGTTGAGGACGAGCCGGTAGCCGCGGTCCGGTACGGCCACACCGGCCGCCTCCGCCACCGCCCGGGCCGTCACGAGCATGTCGGCCAGCACCGGACCGTCCTCGGCGGTCACGGCCGCGGCATCCTCGATGTGACGGCGCGGCACCACGAGCACGTGGAGGGGCGCCGCCGGGTTGATGTCCTTGAAGGCGACGGTGGTCTCCGTCTCGTGCACCCTGTCGGAGGGGATGTCGCCCGCCACGATGCGGCAGAAGAGGCAGTCGGTCATGCCCGGGGTTCGCCGTCCTTCTCCTCCGGACCGATCACGCGCCCGAACTTACCGGCCGCCGGGGCGTCCTCGTGACCATGCCGGGCCGTCACCTCGTCACCCCCGCGCCGGGCCGGACCCCGGTGATCCGTCCACCGCGGCCACGGTGCCCGTACGCAGGGAGGCCAGGAGCGCGCCCGCGGTGACGGCGGCCGTCTCGGCTCGCAGCACGCTCAGGCCGAACCCCACGGTGGGCAGCCCGGAGGCCAGCTCACCCGAGCTCCAGCCACCCTCGGGGCCCACGGCCACCACGCGCTGGGACACGGTCGGCCGGTCGCCGCTCAGCTGGGCCAGCACGACCTCGCCGGGTCCGCCGAGGTCACCGAGGTCGGCGAAGGACACGGTGTCGGAGACCTCGGGCAGCCAGACGCGCCGGCACTGGGCCGACGCCTCGCGCGCCACCCTGCGCAGCCGCTCCACCGTCGCCTTCCCGCGCGTGCCGGTCCAGCGCACCACGCTGCGCTCGCTGAGCAGCGGCACGATGCGGTCGATGCCCAGCTCGGTCAGCTTCTGCACCACCCATTCGGGGCGCTCCCCCTTGACGGGCGCGAAGGCCACCGTGAGGGACGGCTCGGCCCGGGGCTCGAACTGCACGGTGCCGTCGCCCCCGACGCCGGTCCCGGCGGAGAGCGGCTCGAGGTCGGGCTCGCCGCGCCAGACGGTGCGGGCCCACCGGCCGAGCCCGTCCGCCGCGATGACCTCCTCGCCCGGGCGCAGGCGCAGCACCCGCCCGAGGTGGTGCACGTCCTCCTCGTCGAGGGTCGGGTGGGCGGGATCGCGCACGAGGACCTGCGCCGCCGCGGCGGCCCGCACCGCGATGGCGGCGTAGGCGGGCTGGGCGGTGCTAGCCAAAGGCGGAGCGGATGCGGGAGAAGACACCCTCGCCGCCGCCGGCGCCCGGGGGAGAGACGCCCTCGCCCCGCAGGGCGGCGTACTGGCGCAGGAGCTCGTCCTGCTCGGGCGTGAGGTCGCCGGGCGTCTCGACCAGCACGTGGACGAAGAGGTCGCCCCGGCCGCGGCCGTGCAGGTGCGGCACGCCGAGGCCGCGGACCCGCTCCACGTGGCCGTGCTGGGTGCCCGGCCCGACCGTCAGGTGCTGGGGCCCGTCGAGCGACTCGACGTCGGCCTCGGTGCCGAGGGCGGCCTGGGCCACCCCGACGGTGAGCGTGGTGTGGAGGTTGTCGCCCTGGCGCTCGTAGCGCGGGTCGGGCGTCACGGAGAGGTGCACGAAGAGCGAGCCGCTCGGGCCACCCCGCTGGCCGGCCGCGCCGCGGTCGGCCAGGCGCAGGGTCAGGCCGTCCTCGACGCCGGCCGGCACCTCGACGGTGAACGTGCTCTCCTGCATGCGCCGGCCCTCGCCGCGGCAGTCCGCGCACGGGTTCGGGATCATTTCGCCGGTGCCGCTGCAGCGCGCGCAGGCGGCGCTGGTGACCACCTGCCCGAGCAGCGACTGGCGCACGCGCCGCAGCTCGCCGCTGCCCTGGCAGTCGACGCAGGTCGCCGGATCGGTCCCCGGCGCGGTGCCCCGGCCGGCGCAGGTCGCGCACAGGGCCGGCAACCGGACCGAGATCTCCTTGCGGCAGCCGAAGACGGCCTCGGCGAATTCCAGGTCGAGGCGCACCTCTGCGTCGGCACCGGTCTGGGGCCCCCGGCGGCGACTGCCGCCCCCGGCCATCTGCCCGAAGAAGGCCTCGAAGATGTCGCCCAGCCCGCCGTCGAAGCCGAAGCCACCCACGCCGCCGGCCTGCGCGCCGAAGACGCCCTCGGGCCCCAGGCGGTCGTAGCGGGCCCGGCGCTCGGGGTCGCGCAGGACCTCGTAGGCGACGGTCACCTGCTTGAAGCGGGCCTCGGACTCGGGGTCGCCCTGGTTGGTGTCGGGATGCAGCTCGCGGGCGCGCGCCCGGTAGGCGCGCTTGATCTCCTCGTCGCTGGCGTCCGGGCGGACGCCGAGCAGCGCGTACAGGTCACCGAGCCCGTCAGTGACGGCCATCGTGTCCTCCGCCCAGCCGCTCGCCGAGCCGTTCGCCGACCACGTGGGCCGCCGCCATCGCCCGCGGGTAGTCCATGCGGGTGGGGCCGAGCAGCCCGACCGCGCCGAGGGCGTGGCCGTCGAGGGACACCGGCGCCACGACGACGGCGCACGACGACAGCGGCTCGAAGCCGTGCTCGGTGCCGATGGCGACCGAAAGCCCGCGGTCGAGGACGTCGCGCAGGAGGTTCACGACGACCAGTTGCTGCTCCAGGATGGCGAGCACCGAGCGCACGGTCTCGACGGCCTCGAAGGACTCGGCCAGGCGCGGCGAGCCGCCCACGAACACCTGGTCGGACTCCATCGACTCCATGGAGCCGACGGCGGTCCGGCCGGCCGTGATGAGCGAGTCGACCTCCTTGGACCCGCTGGCCGGCACGGTCCAGGGCCCCGAGAGGGTCTGCCCCACGAGATGAGCGCACAGCAGCGCGCCGGCGCTCCCGAGGGCCTCCTCGGAGGTCCCGTCGGCGAGGTCGATGGTCCGCTTCTCGACGGCGCCGTCGGAGAGCACCACGACGAGGAGCGCGTGCTGGGGCGAGAGGCCCACGAGCTGGACCGAGCGAATGGTGGCGGTCTCGTGGGAGGGCCCGACCACGACGGCGGCATAGGAGGTGAGCTCCGTCAGCAGACCGGTCGCCCGCTCGAGGACGGTCTCCATTTCGCCGTGCACCTGGGCGAAGAACTGGGTCACCTGGCGCCGCTGCGTCGGGCCGAGCACACCCGGCGCGGTCAGGTGGTCCACGAAGAAGCGGTAGCCCTTGTCGGTCGGGATGCGCCCGGCGCTGGTGTGGGGCTGCACGAGGTAGCCCTCACGCTCGAGCGCCACCATCTCGGAGCGCACGGTCGCCGGGGACACCTGCACCCCCGGTGCAGTGGCCACGTGGGAGGAGCCGACCGGCTCCGCGGTCCCGATGTACTCGGTGACCACCGCTTCGAGGATGGCGGCCCGGCGGGCGTTCAGGTCGCGCTCGTCACCGGCATCGGAGGTCGGGGCGGTGTCGGCGTGGGATGTCATTGGCGTGCCTGGCACTCAAGTCTACCGAGTGCCAGGGGTCCGGCCCCGGGCAGGCCGCAACGGCCGGTGAGCGGCCCGGTCGGCGGCCCGCGCCCGACGCCACGCTGCGGGTTCGTCCGGGTCAGTCGTCGCCCAGGCGGAGCGCCGAGATGAAGGCCTCCTGGGGCACCTCGACCCGGCCGATGTTCTTCATCCGCTTCTTGCCCTCCTTCTGCTTCTCGAGGAGCTTGCGCTTGCGGGTGATGTCACCGCCATAGCACTTGGCCAGGACGTCCTTGCGCTTGGCCTTGACCGTCTCGCGGGCCACGATGCGCCCGCCGATGGCGGCCTGGATGGGGACGTCGAAGAGCTGGCGCGGAATCAGCTCCCGCAGCTTCTCGGCCATCTTGCGGCCGTAGACGTCGGCCGAGCCCTTGTGGACGATGGTCGAGAAGGCGTCGCACGGCGCGTGGTTGATCAGGATGTCGACCCGCACGAGGTTGGCGGTGGCGTAGGCGGCCGGCTCGTAGTCGAGGCTGGCGTAGCCCTTGGTGCGGCTCTTCAGCTGGTCGAAGAAGTCGATCACCACCTCGGCCAGCGGGATGGAGTAGACGAGCTCGACGCGCTCGGGCGAGAGGTACTCCATCCGGGACATCTCGGCCCGGCGGCTCTGGCACAGCTCCATGACCGTGCCGGTGTACTCGCTCGGCGTGATGATGGTCGCGGTGAGGATCGGCTCGTCGATGTGGTCGATGCGGCTGGCGTCGGGCAGCTCGGTCGGGTTGTCGACGTCGAGCTCGCTGCCGTCGGTGAGGAAGGCCCGGTAGGCCACGCTCGGCGCCGTGGCGATCAGCGAGAGGTCGAACTCGCGCTCCAGGCGCTCGCGCACGATCTCCATGTGGAGCAGGCCGAGGAAGCCGCAGCGGAAGCCGATGCCCAGGGCGTGGGAGGACTCCGGCTCGAAGGTGAAGCTGGCGTCGTTGAGCTTGAGCTTCTCGAGCGCGTCGCGCAGGTCGGGGAGCTCGTCCCCGTCCACCGGGTAGAGGCCGCAGAACACCATGGGCTTGGGGTCCCGATAGCCGGCCAGCGCATCGGTGGCCCCGTGCTGGGCCGTCGTGACGGTCTCGCCGGACCGGGCCTCGCCGACGTCCTTGATCCCGGCGATGAGGTAGCCGACCTCGCCGGGGCCCAGCTGCTGCACCGGGAGCGCCGTCGGCGTGCGCACACCGACCTCCTCGATGTCGTGCACCGCGTTGGCCTGCATGAAGCGCAGGCGGGCACCCGAGTGCAGCGTCCCGTCGACGATCCGGAGGGAGCTCACGACGCCGCGGTACTGGTCGTAGGAGGAGTCGAAGATCAGGGCGCGCAGCGGCGCCTCGGGGTCGCCCTGGGGCGGCGGGATGCGGGCGATGATCGCGTCGAGCAGCTCGGGCACCCCCTCGCCCGTCTTGGCCGAGATGCGCAGGATGTCCTCGGCCGGCAGGCCGAGCACGTGCTCGATCTCGAGGGCGCAGCGCACCGGGTCCGCCGCCGGCAGGTCGATCTTGTTCAGGACCGGCACGATCTCGAGGTCGTTCTCGAGGGCCTGGTAGCAGTTGGCCAGCGTCTGGGCCTGGATCCCCTGCGAGGCGTCCACCAGGAGGACGGCACCCTCGCAGGCGGCCAGCGAGCGGGAGACCTCGTAGCCGAAGTCGACGTGGCCCGGGGTGTCGATCAGGTGGAGGATATGGCCGCTGTGGTGGACCCGCACGTTCTGGGCCTTGATGGTGATGCCGCGCTCCCGCTCGATGTCCATGGAGTCGAGGTACTGCTCCCGCATGAGCCGGGGGTCGACGGCTCCGGTGATCTCGAGAATGCGGTCCGACAGGGTCGACTTGCCGTGGTCGACGTGGCTGATGATGGAGAAGTTGCGGATGCGCTCGACCGCGACGGGTCCGGTGGAGGTTGCGGAGGGAGGCACAGTCAGTCGATCGTACCGGTCCACGTCGTCGCCCCTGGTCGCCTGGCCTGGGAACTCGGTGGTGGCCGCCGGAGATGCCGGCTGCCGAAATCGGGCCACCACCTGCTACAGTTGTCCTCCGCACCGGTGGACCACGCGCCCGCCGCCGCCCCCTTTCGAACGCAACCGAGGATCGACACGTGGCCAACATCCAGAGCCAGATAAAGCGGAACCGCCAGAACGAGAAGCGCCGGCTGCGCAACAAGTCGGTCCGCGCCGAGCTGCGCACACGCTCCAAGAGCGCCGTGGCGGCCGCCGAGACCGGGTCCGAGGACAGCGCCGAGGTCCTGCGCCTGGCGGTCAAGCGGATCGACAAGGCCGCGTCCAAGGGCGTCATCCACAAGAACACGGCGGCGAACCACAAGTCGCGCCTGGTGCGGCGGATCGCCGCCATCGAGGCGGCGGCCGAGTAGCCCGCCGGGTCGCTTCGCTCGCTTCCTCTTCGTCTTCCGCTCCCCTCCCGCTCCCCCCTTCCCTCCGCGGCTCCCTTCACCGCGACGGCGCGGTGCCGCGGCCGCCGGCCCCGTGCGCTACCCGGCCGGGTGGAAGGTGAACATCTTCTCCGGCACGATCCGGGCCCCCACGGCGTCCGCGTCGTCGAGCCACGCCTCGAAGGACGGCCCCTGCTTCGGCAGGTACTCGTCGAGCATGGCCTGGCGCAGCTCGCCGAACCCCGGGTCGTCGAGGGCGAACAGCTCCGCCCTGCCGTGCACCGTCACGGCCAGCTCCTCCCCCGGCAGGTGGGTGGCGCTCACGGCGGGGCGGGCACGCAGGTGCCGCATGCGGACCGCGTCGCGGCCCGAGCTGAACCAGAAGGTGCCGTGGAGGAAGTAGCCGTCGACCGGGCCGGCCAGCGGGCGCCCGTCGGCGGTGACGGTGGCCAGCACGAGGAGGCGCATCCCCTCGAGCCGGTCGACCAGTTCGCGCGCGGCGAGGCGCCGCTCGTCGCCGATGATGCCGCGCAGGTGCGGCCCGGCGGAGTCCATGGAGGCGTCGAGCAGGGCCTGGAGGCGTTGGAGTTCTTCTGGTGTCTCGAGCATGTTCCGAGTCCAGCACCCGGCTGCTCGCCCGGCGCCGGTCGCGTGGGAAGCTGGGGGCGATGGCGGACGGACTCGTCCTCACCCGCCGGCTGTCCGAGCGGGGCGTCCACGAGACGGCACAGCGCGCCGGGCGGGCGTCGGGCGCAGGGGTCGTGCGCCACTACGTCGGCTACGAGGAGTGGCCCGAGGCGGGCTTCCTTCGTCGGGAGGTGGCCCGCCACGGCGTCGCCCTGATCCTGGGCTTCGGCGACGCCATGGAGGTCTTCGACGGCGAGGTGGGCAGCGCCGCCCGCACCCTGGGCGCGTTCGTCGTGGGCAACCAGTCGCGTTCGAGCATGACCGGGGTGGGCGGCCACCAACTGGGCGTGCAGGTGGAACTGACCCCTGCCGGCGCGCTGGCGCTGCTCGGTGAGCCGGCCGCGTTCAACGACGCGGTGGTGCCGCTCGACGAGGCCCTGGGCGGGCGTGGGGCGCGCCTGGTCGAGCGGTTGGCCGAGACGCCGACGTGGGAGGGGCGGCTGGGGCTCCTCGACCGGACCCTGGGCGTCCCCGACGCCGTCCCCGCGCTCACACCGGAGGTGGCCTGGCTGCGCCGGCAGCTGGTTGCGTCCAACGGGCAGGCCCGCGTGGAGCCGCTCATGGACGCGACGGGATGGAGCCGACGGCACGTCACGGAGGGCTTCCGGCGGCAGTTGGGCATCGCCCCCAAGGCCTACGCACGCCTGCTCCGCTTCGAGCACGCCGCCTCGCTGCTGTCCCGGCCCCTGCGGGACCGCACCCTGGCCGACGTCGCGACGGAGGCCGGCTACTACGACCAGTCCCACCTCACGCGCGACTTCGTCGCGCTGGCGGGGATGACCCCCGGCGCCCATGCCGCGGCGGCCGCCCTCGTCCCCGAGGTCAGGTTTGTCCAAGACGCCGGGGCTCCGGGTCGCGCAGAGTGAGGTCATGACGACAACCAACGACACCACCAGGGCCGCCGTCATCCCCGTGCTCGTCTACGAGGACATCGAGGCGGCCCACGAGTACCTCGTCGGCACGTTCGGGTTCACGTCGGGGGGCCTCCACCGGCTCGACGACGGGACGGTCGTGCACGGCGAGGTGCGCAACGGGGACGCCGCCATCTGGTTGCACCAGGTGACGGCCGAGCACGAGATGGCCTCGCCGCGCGGGGCGACCGCCTCGTACGGGGGCCTGTCCGTCGTGGTGCCCGACGTCGACGCGCACTACGCCCGCGCCAAGGCCGCAGGGGCACGGATCGACAGCGAGCCGACGGACCAGGACTACGGGTTACGCGAGTACGGCGCCCGGGATCCGGAGAACCACCGCTGGTGGTTCTCGTCCCCGTTGCCCTGACGCGCGCTAGCGGCGGGCGCGCTGGCGCGCCGGGCGGGCCGGACGCGTCTGGCGGGCGAGCCGGGCCACCAGGATCTCGATCACGACCTCGGCGTTGAGGCCGCTCGCCCCGCGCACGTCGAGGTCCGCCGCGGCGATGAGGTTGATCGCCTCGGCGATCCGGGCGCTCCCCAGCCGGCGCGACTGCTCGAGCGCCTTCTTGGCCACGAACGGGGCGGTGCCGAGCAGCGCCGCGGCATCGCGCTCGCCGCCGACGTCGTCCCCGTCGAGGGCCAGCATGTTGGCGAAGTGGCCGTGCAGGGTGGCCAGCACCTGAACGGGCACGAGGCCGCCGGCATCGAGCATGCGGTGGAGCACCAGCAGCGCCCGCCCCGGGTCGCCCTTGTCGATGGCGTCGGTGAGCTCGTAGCGCGGGACGTTGCCCGCTTCACCGAGATACGGCGCCAGCTCCTCGGCGGAGATGCGGGCGCCCTGGCCGTAGGCGGCACTCAGCGCGCCGAGCAGGCCCTCGACGCGACCGAGGTCCTCGCCGACGTGGCCGGCCAGCAGGTCGGCCGCCGCCGGCTCGAGCTTCACCGGCGCCCCGCGCAGGTGCTCGTGGAGCCACGCCTTGCGGTCCCCCGCCTTGCTCGTGGTCACGTCGATGATGCGCCCGGCGGCGTTGACCGCCTTCACGAGCGGTGCCGGGACCGTCCCGCCCCCGCCCACGAGCACGAGCACCGTCGAGGGCAGCGGGTCCTTGACCACCTCGACCAGCCGCGGCACGTCGGCGGTCAGCAGCCGCCCCGCCTCGCGCACCACCACCACGCGCCGGTCCACCAGGAAGGGCGGCGTCAGGCAGGCGTCGACGACGGCACCGACGCTGAGCTCGTCGCCGGGGCCCCCGCCGATCTCCTCCACGACGAGCGCGTGGTCGAGGTCGCCCACCACCTCGGCCAACAGGGTGCGCACCTCCTGGGCCACCACCGAGGCGTCGTCACCCTTGACGAGATAGGACGAGGCGACCGTCTTGGTCACCGGGCCTCGCTGACGGCAGCGAGCGCGTCGCGGGCCCGGCAGGTGCCCTTGACGTCGTGCACCCGCACAATGCGGCAGCCCCACGAGATGCCGAGGGCCGCCGCGCCGATGGAAGCCTCGCGCCGCTCGGTGAGCCCCAGATCGAGGACCTTGCCGAAGAATGTCTTGTTGGACGCGGAGAGCAGCAGCGGGTACCCGAGCGCGGCGAGGGTCGACGACGCGCGCAGAAGGGTCAGCGACTGCTCCGCCGTCTTGCCGAGGTCGAGACCGGCATCGAGCACGATGCGCTCGCCGGGGACACCGGCGGCGCGGGCGCCGGCCGCCCGGTCGGAGAGGAAGTTCGCCACGTCGTGCACGACGTCGTCGTAGTGCGGGTCGGGGTCGGCGACGCGGGGCGCGAGCCTGATGTGCGTGATCACCACCGCAGCACCGTGCTCGGCCGCGGCCGGCGCGTAGTCGGGGTCGGCCAGACCGCTGATGTCGTTGCCCATCACCGCACCCTCGGCATAGGAGGCGCGGGCGACCGAGGCGCGCCACGTGTCGACGGACACCGGTGTCCCGAAGCGCGCGGTCAGTCCGGCGACGACGGGGACGACGCGGTCGAGCTCCTCCGCCTCGGTGACCTCGGGTCCGGGACCCGCCTTGACACCGCCGATGTCGAGGATGTCGGCGCCGTCGGCCACCAGCTGCTCCGCCCGCGCGTACAGCTTGTCGAGCTCGAAGGTGGCTCCCTTGTCGTAGAAGGAGTCGGGCGTGCGGTTCAGGATCCCCATCACGAGCGCCCGGTGCGTGAGGTCGTAGCGGCGGCCTCCGAGGTCGAGCGCCGTGGCGACGGCGGCCGGGGCGGCCATCAGAACAGTCGCGTTGCCAGTGCCCGCCGGTACTCGTTGGTGCGGGGGTCGTCGGCACCCATCGCCTCGAGGAGATCCACGAACTCCTGCCGGGCGGCGTCGTCGTCGCGCACGCGACCGAGCAACTCGTCGAGCTTGGCCACGATCTCCTCTCGACCCGAGCCCGCGAGGTCGACACCCGCCTGGAGCAGGCGGGCCTCGGCTGCGAGGACACGGCCGGACTCGGTCTCGGGCAGGCGGCCCAGCAACGCCAGCGCCTCGGCCGGCTCGCCCCGGTCGATCAGGATGCGGGCCAGCGCCTCGGTGGCCGCGGCGTGGTCGGGCTCGAGCTCGAGCGCGCGTTGCAGGGAGGCCTCGTCGCCCGCCGCAACGAGCGTGTCCGCCTCGCTGGGCGCCGGCGCGAGGCGTTGCACGAACTCCGTCACCTGCGCCTCGGGCAGCGCGCCGATGAACTGGTCCACCACCTGGCCGTCGCGCAGCGCGAAGACGGCGGGGATCGACTGCACCTGGAAGGCCTGGGCGATCCGCGGGTTCTCGTCCACGTTGACCTTGGCCAGCTCCACCGCGCCGTCGGTGGCTGCCACGGCCTTCTCGAGCATGGGTCCCAGGGTCGTGCACGGCCCGCACCACGGGGCCCAGAGGTCCACGACCACGGGCACCGTCGCGCTACGGGCCACGACATCGGACTGGAAGGTCTCGTCGGTGACGTCCATCGGCCCTGACGCTAATGGCTGCGCCCGTCCGGGACGGACGGGGTGGCCCCGCACCAGGGACGATGACCGGCCCCCGGGGCGGGACCCGGGCCCTCGCCGTGGGCCCGGGTCTGAATTGGCCGCGCAGCACCGATTAGCGTCGGTCTGCATGTCGCAGGCGCCGGAGGGGATCCAAGAGGCCGAGGTCACCAAGTGGATGACCGACCACATCGAGGAGATCTCGACGCCCCTCGCCTTCACCCTGATCGCGGGCGGACGGTCCAACCTGACCTTCCGGGTCGAGGATGCCGAGGGGCGGCAGTGGGCGCTGCGCCGCCCGCCCCTGCACCACGTGCTCCCGACCGCGCACGACATGTCGCGCGAGTACCGGCTCATGCACTCACTGTTCCCGGCCGGCATCCCCGTGCCGGCGACGGTCGGGCTGTGCACGGACGAGTCGGTCAACGAGTGCCCGTTCTACGTCATGGAGTTCGTGGAGGGCCACATCCTGCGCACCGCGACCGAGGCGGAGGCGGCCTTCGACGTGGCCACGCGTCGTGACGTCGGGGACTACATGGCCGAGACGCTGGCCGCGCTGCACGACGTCGACCCCGACGCGGTCGGGCTCGGGGACCTCGGGCGCCACGAGGGGTACATCGAGCGCCAGCTCAAGCGCTGGCGCGGGCAGTACGAGCAGATGCAGGTCGAGGGGGTGGACCACGGCGAGATCGTCGGGCGCGTGAGCGACGAGCTGGCCCGGCGCATCCCCGCCCAGCAGCGGACCTCGGTGGTCCACGGGGACTACCGGATGGACAACGTCGTGCTCGCCGGCAACGGGAGCGTGCGGGCGATCCTCGACTGGGAGATCTGCACGCTCGGCGACCCCCTCGCCGACCTGGGGATCCTGATGGTCTACTGGGCCGAGCCCACCGACGCGATGGCCGTGCTCGGGCTCTCGCCCACCACGGCGCCGGGGTTCTCGACCAGGGCCCAGGTGCTCGAGCGCTACGGAGAGGTCTCGGACCTCGACATCAGCAGCGTCGGCTACTACATGGCATTCGGCTACTGGAAGCTGGCCTGCATCCTCCAGGGCGTGTACGCCCGCTACATCGCCGGCGCCGGTGCGGGCGACCAGGGCAGCGTCGACGGCATGCCGGCCCAGGTGCGGCGTCTCTTCGAAATGGCCGGCGAGGCCCTGGAGACGGCGCCGTGAGCCCCGAGGGACCCGGACTGACCGAGCTCTTCGAGGTGCACCAGGAGCCCGTCCTCAACGAACCCGTGCTCGTGGTGTCGCTCGAGGGGTGGGTCGACGCCGGCCTCGGGGCGACGACGGCAGTGGCCTCGTTGCTGGGCCAGGCGCACACGGAGCAGCTGGTCACCTTCAACGGCGAGCACTTCCTCGACCAGCGGGCGCGACGGCCGGTGGCGCACATCGTGAACGGCGTCACCACCGAGCTCACGTGGCCGCGCACCGTGGTGCGCCTGGGTGAGGACGAGTCGGGGCGCGACATGCTCTACCTCGTGGGACCCGAGCCGGACTTCCACTGGCGCGCCTTCACCGACGCCGTCGTCGGGTTGGCCCGCTCCTGGCGGGTTCGCCTGGTGGTCGGCCTGGGTGCCTTCCCCGCGCCGGCGCCGCACACCCGCCCCGTGAAGCTCGCCGCCACCGCGCCCGCCTCCTCGTCCGACCTCATTGAGCGGGTGGGCATCGTGCAGGGCGAGCTCGAGGTGCCGGCCGGCGTGCAGTCCGCGCTCGAGCTGGCCTTCGGTGACATCGGCACGCCAGTGGTCAGCCTGTGGGCGCGGGTCCCGCACTACGTGGCGGGCATGCCCTTCCCCGAGGCCAGCGCAGCCCTGATCGAGGGACTGGCCAGCGTGGGCGGGCTGTCGCTGGACTCCTCGGCGCTGCGGCGGGCCGCCGACAGCTCCCGGCGCCAGGTGGACCAGCTGATCTCGGACAACTCCGAGCACCAGGCCATGGTGCGCAAGCTCGAGGAGAGCATCGACGCCTCGGAGGGCAACGCGATGGGCGTGGACGCCGTGCCCTCGGGTGACGAGATCGCGGCCGAGCTCGAACGCTTCCTGCGGGGTGAGGAGCAGTGAGGGCGGCGCAACCGACCAGGGCGCAACCGAACAGACAGAAGGGACGCGGCAGATGAAGATCGACGGGGGCATCGGGTTCGACCCGACGGGCATCGCGGAGCAGGCGGCCAAGGCGGAGGCGAGCGGGTACGACGGGGTGTGGTCGGCCGAGACCTCGCACGACCCGTTCCTGCCGATCGCCATCGGCGCGGGCGCCACGGAGAAGCTCGAGTTCGGCACGGGGATCACCGTGGCCTTCGCGCGCAACCCGATGACGCTCGCCGTGCAGGCCAACGACCTGCAGCTCCTGACCAAGGGCCGCTTCATGCTGGGCATGGGGAGCCAGATCAAGCCGCACATCACGAAGCGCTTCTCCATGCCGTGGTCCCACCCCGCCCCGCGCATGCGCGAGATGATCCTCGCCATCCGGGCCATCTGGAAGACGTGGGAGACCGGCGAGAAGCTCGAGTTCCGGGGCGAGTTCTACACGCACACGCTGATGACCCCCTTCTTCGACCCGGGCAAGAACCCCTACGGGAACCCCAAGATCCTCCTCGCCGGGGTCGGCGAGCACATGACCGAGGTGGCGGGCGAGGTCGGTGACGGGTTCCTGGTGCACGGGTTCACGACCGAGCGCTACCTGCGCGAGGTCAGCCTGCCCGCGCTCGAACGCGGCGCGGCCAAGGCGGGCAAGACCCGTGACGACCTCACCGTGTCGTACCCGGGCTTCGTGGTCACCGGGATCGACGACGCGAGCACCGCGGCGGCGGAGACGGCCGTGCGCCAGCAGATCGCCTTCTACGGCTCGACGCCCGCCTACCGCCCGGTCCTCGACCTCCACGGCTGGGGTGACCTGCAGTCGGAGCTCAACACGCTGTCCAAGCGGGGCGAGTGGGTGAAGATGGGCGAGCTGATCGACGACGACGTGCTCAACGCCTTCGCCGTGGTCTGCCCGCTCGACAAGGTGGCCACCGAGGTGCGCGACCGCTTCGAGGGCATGGTCGACCGCTTCAGCTTCTACGCCCCCTACAAGGTCGAGCCCGGACTGTGGAAGGACGTCATCGCCGGCTTCCACGGCTGAACCGGGCGGCGGCGGGCGGCGGCCAGTCGACGGTGGCGGCCAGGGGTGGCGGCCAGGGGTGGGTGGCGCTTCAGATCACGACGTTGACGAGACGGGGCGGCCGCGACACGACCCGGGAGGGCGTGGCGCCCTTCAGGACCTCGCTCACCTTGGCCGACGCCAGCGCGACCTGTTGCGCATCGGCCTCGGAGATGCCGGCGTCGACCTGAATCCGGTCCCGGACCTTGCCGTTGACCTGCACCACCATGGTCACCGTCTCCTGGCGGAGCAGCTCGGGGTCGGCTCTCGGCCAGGACTGGAGGTGCACCGACGGCTCTCCCGGGTGGCGGCGCTCCCACAGCTCCGCCGTCACGTGCGGCGATAGCGGTGCGAGCAGGCTCAGGAGTGCATCGAGCGCCTCGTTCCAGACCTCGGCGTGCGCACCGGCGCCCGAGCCGGCGCCGTCGCTGTCGGCTCGGGCATCACCGTTGGGCGAGTCGCCGTTGCTCTCGCTCCCGCGCGCGTAACGCTGCAGGGTGTTGAGCAGCTCCATGCAGTGGGCGACCGCCGTGTTGTAGGACCAGCGCTCCAGATCCTTGGTGACGTCGGCGACGGTGCGGTGGACGGCCCGGCGGACGGAGCGGTCCTCGTCCGTCTGTTCGCCGGTGCGGAGGTGAGGCTCGGACAGGCAGGTGCGCCAGAGCCGATCGAGGAAGCGGCCGCAACCCTCAATGACCTGCTCGGTCTGCTCGGACCAGTCCATGTCGTCGAAGGGGGGACCGACGAAGAGGTGGAAGAGGCGCAGCGCGTCGGCTCCGACGGTATCGAAGTAGTGCTCCGGCGCGATGAGGTTGCCCTTGGACTTGGACATCTTGGTGCCGTCCATGCGGATCATGCCCTGGGCGAGGTAGTGCTTGAAGGGCTCGCGGTCGATGCCGGGCGCCAGGCCGACGTCGATGAGGGCCCGGGTGACGAAGCGCGCATAGAGCAGGTGGAGGATGGCGTGCTCGATCCCGCCGATGTACTGGTCCACCGGCATGAAGTGCCGGGCGGCCTCGGGATCAAAGGGGCGGTCGGTGCTCCAGGGGTCGCAGAAGCGCAGGAAGTACCACGACGAGTCCACGAACGTGTCCATCGTGTCGGTCTCGCGCCGGGCCGGCCCGCCGCAGACGGGACAGGTGGTGTGCAAGAACCCATCGTGGAACGAGAGCGGCGACTGCCCGGTGGGCAGGAACTCGACGTCGTCGGGGGCCACGATGGGGAGCTGGTCCTCGGGCACCGGGACCACGCCGTGCTCCTCGCAGTAGACGGCGGGGATGGGGCAGCCCCAGAAGCGCTGGCGCGAGACGAGCCAGTCACGCAGCCGGTAGTTGACCTTGCGCTCGCCGATGCCCTGTTCCTCGAGCCACTCGATGGCGCGCGCCTTGGCGGTGGCGATGTCGAGGCCGTCGAGGAAGCCGCTGTTGATCTTGATGCCGTCCCCCGTGTACGCGCCCCCGCCGTTCGCGTCCCAGTCCTCGGGCGGCTGGACCGTGCGGACAATGGGGAGGCCGTGGAGGGTGGCGAAGGCCCAGTCGCGCTCGTCCTCGGCCGGCACGGCCATGATCGCCCCGGTCCCGTACCCCATCAGGACGTAGTCGGCCACGTAGACGGGCACCGGGGCGCCGGTGAAGGGATTGACGACCGAGCTCCCGGTGAAGGCGCCGCGCTTGTCGAGGGCCGAGGGGTCCCCCTCCGCCATGCGCTCGATCTCGGTCTCCTCCGCCGCCCGGCTCCGCAGCTCCTCGACGGCGCTGCGCTGCGCGTCGACCGTGAGCTCGTCCACCAGCGGGTGCTCGGGCGCCATGACCGCGTAGGTCATGCCGAAGCTGGTGTCGGGACGAGTCGTGAAGACGCGCACGGTGAGATCGGGTCGGCCCTCGACCGGGAGGTCGAACTCGGCACCCTCGGAGCGCCCGATCCAGTTGCGCTGCATGACCTTGGCCCGCTCGGGCCACTCCAGGTCGTCGAGGGCGAAGAGCAGCTCGTCCGCATAACGGGTGATCCGGAAGAACCACTGCTCGAGATCGCGCCGTTCGACCACGTCGCCGGAGCGGTCGCAGGTGCCGTCGGGGAGCACCTGTTCGTTGGCCAGCACCGTCTGGCACCCCGGGCACCAGTTCACCGGGGCCTTGGCGCGGTAGGCCAGGCCCGCCTCCCAGAGCCGCAGGAAGATCAGCTGGGTCCACCTGATGTACGCCGGCTCGTGACTGTGCACCTCCCGGCGCCAGTCGTAGACGGCGCCGAGCCGGGTCAGCGACGCCGTCAGCTCGGCGATCCGGGCGTCGGTGAAGATCCGGGGGTGCGTCCCGGTCTTGATGGCCGCGTTCTCTGCCGGGAGGCCGAAGGAGTCGAAGCCGATCGGGCTGAGGACGCCTTTGCCCAGCATGGTCTGGTAGCGAACGACCAGGTCACCGAAGGTGTAGTTGCGCACGTGGCCCTGGTGGGCCGGGCCGGAGGGATACGGGTACATGCACAGCGCGTAGAACTTCTCGCGCGGATCGTCGTTGTCGATCTCGTAGGTGCCCGCCTCGGCCCAGTGGCGTTGCCACTTGCGCTCCACCTCCGGGACGTCGTAGGCCCGTGCCATGTCACAAGGGTAGGCGACGCCCCGGGCGCTCCTGATCCTGTTCGAGGGGGTCTCGGGGCACCCTTCACGCATCCACCCGCGACGGCTCCGGCCCTCCGGGCGGGCCGGAGCGCATTGCCCCGACTGCTAGCGTTGGCGTCCGCCACTGGGGGCGTAGCTCAGCTGGTAGAGCGCTTGACTGGCAGTCAAGAGGTTCGTGGGTTCAAGTCCCATCGCCTCCAC
>Ga0181536_10001779_pt1 | contig 25023 bp, 24 predicted proteins | sample PEATcosm2014_Bin_41_FD_121105 | JGI IMG/M metagenome (GOLD analysis project Ga0181536, IMG submission 121105) | Peatland microbial communities from MTU Mesocosm Facility, Houghton, MI, USA - PEATcosm2014_Bin17_60_metaG | ecosystem: Environmental > Terrestrial > Soil > Wetlands > Peat | place...
AAACAGCAAAGCATTTGCGGGCTGCAGGCGATATGCTAATCCCGCGACATCAAAGCAGATGGCGCAGCTTATTGCTTGAGTGACGCCCAGACTCGTGCAGTTATTATTGCGCGGGTACTTAGTATTAGCTTCGCTCCGTCCAACAAACGGCGAAACGCCTCGTTCAAATCGGCGTTCACGACACGGAGTGACGAGGCGCTGGTGTGTCTGAAGTTCAAAAGTCGATTTCGGTTTGTCAGGTCGAGCAGGCGTGTGCGAATCCTCTCAAGCCCTTCTTCCGTGGATTCACTGCCGTTCAAGTCCTGAATCTCCTCATGACCAAGTAGTATCACACCCGCGAAGTGTGGAGCTTTTTCGCCTCCGCCAGGATGCCACGCATATACTCGGCAGCCAGTTGGGCGTTCTTGTCGACGAAGTCCAAGCCCACCGTTTCGCCGTTCACCACCGGCAGCGGATGGCACAGTTCAAAGCCCGCGTAGCCCTGGTAACCGATATCGAACAAGCCGCGCATTTCGGCCAGGGCTTTTTCGTCGCCCTTCACCGTGATGCCATCGGGACCGCGATCGAACTCGCCGCCGTAATGCCAGAGCGTCTGCAGCGCGCCCACTTCGTTCACGGCTTTGCGCACCCCCGCCTCATCGAGCGTGTGCTCCAGCCGGGCGTCGAAGCAGATCTTCAGATGCGGCGACCCGACTTCGCTTACCATCCGCAGACAGTCGGCATAGCCCTTGTCAATTACCGGCGGGTGGTTTTGTAAAGCCAGGGTCACGCCGAAATCGCCGGCGAGTCTGGCCGCTTCGGTCAGGCTCGTGCGGCACCAGGCCCAGGTTTGTTCCGAGGAAAAACCCTGATGCTCGGCTTGCCACACAGCTTTCGCAAAATCATAGCTGCCGCCGCCCTCGGGCCGCAGCGTCACGCCCGGCCAGCCCAGGAACACCCGCAGCACCTTCGCGCCCAGGTCGGCCGTCATGCGCATCAACTCGCGCGTATAGACCAATTGGGATTCGCGATGCTCCGGAATGGGACTGCTGAAATCGTTATTGGCGGCGACGGCGTATATCTCGAGGCCCTGGTCGCCGGCCATGCGGCGGAGTTCGCGGCAGCGGGTCTGCGGCATATCGAGCGGATTGCCGTGAGGCCGTTTGCCGTCGATCTCCACGCCCTGGTATCCGAACTTGTGGGCGCGTCCGATGACTTGCTCGGCAGTCAGGGCATCCCCGCGATACCAGACACCGCCGTAGGTGATGCTGTACAGGCCGATCTTCACATCGGCGGCCGGTGCGGCTGCGCGCGTCAAGTCCGTCGCGGCCAGCGTACCGGCTGCCAGCGCCGCGGTTTGGACAAACCCGCGCCGGCTGATTGGATTCCGATCGTTACTCATGATGGTGTCACCTCCATACAAGCTTTGCGAATTGCGTCGGCTATCTCCCGCGTGGTCCGCTCATCCCCCAGCAGAGCACGATGCGGCAGCCAGTAGGCGTCGCCGATGCAGGCTTCGGCGACCGGGCAAGGCTCCACGCGGCAGCCGCCTTGTCGATAGAGCGGATTGCCGTAGAGCGGGTGCGGATAGAACGGCGTACAGGGCACACCTTGCGCGGTCAGCGCGCGATGAAACTCGTCGCGCGTGCGGCCCATGCGCTGGGCGTCGATGCGGCCTAGCAGCAGGTACCACGAGTTGGCGTTCTGCTGCCTGGGCACAGCTTGAAACGCCAGCCCCGTGACGCCGGCCAGCTCCGCGCGTAGGAGCCGGGCGTTGCGCGTGCGCCGGCAGATCTGCTCCGGCAGGCGCTCGAGTTGCGCCAGCAGCACCGCGGCCTGCAACCCGGTGATGCGGTAGTTGCTGCCCAACAAATAATGATAGAACCAGCCACCGCCGGGCTTGCGGCCTTGGTCCATGATGGACCATGCGCGCTCGGCGAACGCCGCGTCATTGGTGGTGAGCATGCCGCCTTCGCCGGCCGTCATCACCTTGGAATTCTGAAAGCTGAACGAGCCGGCCAGGGCCAGGCTGCCCGCGCGGCGGCCGGCCCATTCCGAACCGTGCGCGTGCGCGGCGTCCTCGATCAGCGCCAGGCCGCGCGCGGCGGCCAGCGGCGCGAGCCGGTCCATATCCGCGATTGCGCCGCCGAAGTGTACGGCCATGATGGCCTTGGTGCTCGGCGCGATGGCCGCGGCGGCGCGTTCCGGGTCCATGTTGAAGCTCAACGGCTCGATATCCACGAACACCGGCGTGGCGCCCACGCGCGACACCGCCATGGCCGTCGATACGAACGAAATGGCCGGCACAATCACCTCGTCGCCAGGGCCCACGCCCGCCGCGCACAGCGCCATCTCCAGCGTCACGGTGCCGTTCATGGCCGAGATGCCGTGCGCGCAATGCGCGAAGCCGGCGAACTCGCGTTCCAGCCGCTTGACGAAATCGCTGTGCCCGCCCCAGCGTCCGCTCTCCAGCACCTCGCGCAGCAGTTCGACTTCGCGCTCCGTCGAAATCGGCCAGTTGGGTATCTGCATTTACATCCCCTGCAGGAAATAATTGAACCGCTTCTCGCGGCCCAGCGTGGTCACCGGTCCATGTCCCGGCACCACCACGGTTTCGTCGGGCAGCGCGAAATACTTGTCGTGAATCGATCGCAGGAGCTGATCGCCATCGCCGAACGGCAGATCGCTGCGGCCGATGCTGTCGCGGAACAGCGTGTCGCCCGCCACCAGCTTCTTTTCAGCGGGCAGCCATAGGCTGATGCTTCCGGGCGTGTGGCCCGGCGTGTACAGCACGTGGAACTCCGCGCCGGCCGCGCGCAGGATATCGCCATCGCGCGCCGGCACATCGATCGCGGTCCGCTCCGGCGTGCGTACGCCCAGCCACGCGGCTTGCATGTCCATCATGTCCTGCAGCTTGTCGTCATTTTCGTTCATGTAGACCGGCGCGCCGGTGGATACGTGCAGCTTGTGCGCGCCGCCGATGTGGTCGATGTGCGCGTGCGTGATCGCGATGGCCTTCACGTGCAGGCCGTGGCGCGCCAGGATGCGCTCGATCTGCGGCAGGTTGTCGCCCGGATCGATCACCAGGGCGTCGCCCGACTGCTCGTCGCCGAAAATGGAGCAGTTGCATTGCAGCATGCCCACCGGCAGGATCTCATGCACCATAAGTAACGATTGTATAATCAACCCATGTTCGAAGCCCTAGGCATCTTCATGCGCTGGTTGCATATCGCGTCGGTCGCCACGCTGATTGGCGGCATGTTGTACGGCTGGCTGGTGCTGGTTCCGGCTACCGGAGCGCTGGCGGCGGAGGCGCGCAAAGCGCTGGCTGACAGGACCGCCGTGCTGTACCGCCCGCTGGTCTTCGGAGCGATTATCGCGTTGCTGCTTTCGGGCGGCTACAACCTGGCGACCAATCCGGGACACCATTCGCGCTACTACATTTTGCTCTGCCTGAAGCTGCTGCTGGCGGCGCACGTTTTCGCGGTGGGCCTTGTGCTGGTGACGAAGAACCCGGAACACCGCGGCCGCCTGTTCGGAGGGGCCGCGATCTCGGGCCTGCTCATCATTCTGATTTCGGCGTATCTGCGGCGGACTTTTTAGCCGAAGATGTCGGATAGCGGAACGGCGATGTCCGGATCGCTGGTGCGCAGCACCCCATCTTCAACGGCGTGCATGCCCTTGCCGGTATGGATGAAGGCTTCGCGGGTGCGGGGGTCGATCACCCAGATATAGCGCACGCCAAACTTCAGGTAGTCGGCGATTTTGCGTTCGATTCTGCTGGCGCGGTCTTCTGGCGAGAGGACTTCGATGCACAAGAAAGGCGGCTGCGTGAAAACCTCCTCGTCGGGTTCGGCGAGCATGGCGCAAACGTCGGGAACGCGATAGCGGGTGGCGGACACTCGAATGCGCTGTTCCACCACCACAAACAGCGAAGAGTAATGAATGCGGAGCGCGAAATGCAGGTTGCCCTGCGCTTTGGCATGGCTTTTCTTGCCCACGTTACGGTCCTCCAGTTCCCCATCCACGTAATCGCGGTCCGGATCGTAGGAGGTGGACAGGTATTCCTCGACTGGAACGAGCGTTGCGGCACCCATGTGCCCATTATGCCACGTGCGGCCAGCGGATCTCTTAGCCGAGGATCTCGGCGAGCGTTACGGCGATGTTCGGGTCGCTGGTGCGCAGAACTCCGTCCTCAACGGCGTGCATGCCGGTGACGGTGTGAATGAACGCCTCGCGCGTGCGGGGGTCGATCACCCAGATATAGCGCACACCAAACTTCAGGTAGTCGGCAATCTTGCGTTCGATTCTGCTGGCCCGGTCCTCTGGTGAGAGGATTTCGACACACAAGAAGGGAGGCTGCGTGAAAACCTCCTCGTCGGGTTCGGCGAGCATGGCGCAAACGTCGGGAACGCGGTAGCGGGTCGCGGACACTCGGATTCGCTGTTCCACGACCACAAAGAGCGACGGATAACGGATGGCGAGCACCCGGTCCAGTTTGCTCTGCGCTTTGGCATGGCTTTTCTTGCCCACGTTGCGATCCTCCAGTTCCCCATCCACGTAGTCGCAGTCCGGATCGTAGGATGTGGACATGTACTCTTCAACGGAAACGAGCGTAGAGGCACCCATGCGTCCATTATGGCATTAGCCGCTAGCCATTCTTCCAGGCCGTCCCTGCCCGATTTGCCGGTGTGCGGCGCGGGCGGTGTACGCCATGCTGGAAGCATGGAAAACGAATTAGTCGCCTTATCCAATGAATTGGCCGGAGCCGTGGAGCAGGCCGGCCGCTCCGTGGTGGCTGTAAATGCCCGGCCGCGCTTCGCTTCGAGCGGCGTCATCTGGCGGCCCGGCATCGTCGTCACCGCCGAACACACCATCCGCCGGCGCGAGGAGATCGGCATCGCGCTGCCGGACGGCCGCACGACTGCGGCTACGCTGGCGGGCCGCGACGCCGGCACGGACCTCGCCGTGCTGAAGCTGGCCGAAAACGGCATGCCCGCGGCCGCCTTCGGCTCCTCCGAAACGCTGAAGCCGGGCCAGGTGGTGCTGGCCATCGGCCGCTCGCCGGATTCCGGAGTCAACGCCACCATGGGGATCATGAGCGCGGTCGGCGGGCCGTGGCGCTCCTGGCGCGGCGGGCAGATCGATCAATATCTGCGGCTCGATCTCACGCTCTATCCCGGCAGCTCCGGCGGCGCCGTGGTGGATACCGCGGGCCGCGTGCTGGGCATCTCGACCAGTGCGCTCTCGCGCATCGCCGGACTCGCGGTGCCCGCCTCCACCGTCAACCGCGTGGTCGATGAGCTGCTGCGCACCGGCCACGTGTCACGCGGCTATCTCGGTTTGGGGCTGCACCCGGTCGCGCTGCCGGATGGCAGTACCGGCCTGATCGTGCTGTCCACCGAAGCGGATGGCCCCGCCGCGCGCGCCGGCGTGCTCATCGGCGACGTCCTGGTGGCTTTGGACGGCAAGCCCGTGCGCGACACCGACGACATCCAATCCGCGCTCGACAGGGAGTCCGTCGGCAAGCCCATCGCGGCACGCATCGTGCGCGGCGGGCAGGTCATCGAACTAAACATAACGGTGGGAGAACGGCCCAGGAGGGAAGACTGACATGGCGCGCGCGTTTGGAGAAATCGCGGAACGGTTGCGGCGTTCCACCGTCGAGGTGCGTTTGCGCGACGCCAATGTCTGGGGAAACGCCGGCGGCTCCGGCGTAATCGCCACGCCCGATGGCCAAATCGTCACCAACGCGCACGTGGCCCGCGAGGCGGACGCCACGGTTTGCCTGTGGGATGGCCGCGAGTTGCCGGCCACACTGCTATCGCGCGATACGCGGCGCGACCTGGCTACGCTCAAGGTGGAAGCCGTTGGCTTGCCCGCTGCCACTTTCGGCGATTCTGCCGCGCTGCGCGTGGGCGAACTGGTGATGGCTATCGGCAACCCTATGGGCTTCATCGGCGCGCTGACCACCGGCGTGGTGCATGCGCTGGGCCGCTTGGCCGGATTTGGCCGTCAGAGCTGGGTGCTGGCGGATGTGCGGCTGGCGCCCGGCAACTCCGGCGGTCCGCTGGCCGACGCATACGGACGCGTCGTCGGCATCAACACCATGATCGTGCACGGGCTGGGCGCGGCCGTTCCGGGCAATGCGGTGACGGCTTTCCTGCGGCGCGGCGCGTCCGGGTTTTCGCTGGGCGTGACAGTTCAGCCGGTGCGTCTGGAAGACCGGCGCTTCGGCCTGCTCGTGCTCAAGGTCGAGCCGGGTAGTCCGGCAGCCGCTGCGCCGTTGTGGACCGGCGACGTGCTAACCGGCGCCGGCGGACGGCCCTTTCGCTCGGTGGACGATCTGCACCTACTTTTAGATGGCGTGTTGGATGACGCGGGCGGCGTAATCCACCTGCAATTCCTGCGCGGCGAGCGCGCCGCCACACGCGAAGTGGCGATCCGCCTGGGGCATCCGGTGGCGGAGGCCGCGTGATTCGTCTGCTGATCGCGGCGCAATCCGCGATCGTGCGCGCTGGACTCGAGTCGGTAGGCGCGCAGGGGACCGGCATCGAAGTGGTGGGCGCCTCCGGTCTTGCCGGCCTGACTACAGCCATCGATCGGCATCAACCCGATGTGGTGCTGGCGGCGGTCGAAGCGCATCGCGACGAGCCGCCCGAAGACCTGATCGCACTGGCCGCCCGCGACGGCGCGCCCGCAGTGGTATTGCTGGCGCCGGATCTGCAGTCCACCTGGACCGGCGACGCGCTCCGCGCCGGCATCCGCGCGGTGTTGCCCGGCGATCTCGACCCGCGCGAAATCCTGGCGGCGGTGGAGGCGGCCGCCGCCGGGTTGGTCGTGCTGCACCCGCAGGATATCCCCGCGCTGGTGACCGACCGGCCACTGCCCACGGCGCAGACGCAAACGCTCACTCCGCGCGAGATTCAGGTGCTCGCGATGCTGGCCGAGGGCCACGGCAATAAGACGATTGCCTGGAAACTGAGCATCTCGGAACACACCGCGAAGTTCCACGTGGCGTCCATCCTGAGCAAGCTGAATGCAGGCACGCGCACCGAAGCGGTGACGCTGGGCATCCGGCGGGGCCTGATTCTGATTTAGCGGGCAAGGGAACTGAGCGCGGACGCCCGGTTTCTAACACATCAGTGTCCAGTCTGGATGCAATCGGCGTCGCGTTACTCCTGGCTGGCGGCGGATTCGGCGCACGTTGTCAGTCTCCCGCGGCTCCAAAGATCCACACGGGTGAGGTGCTAGGGTGTGGCCGCCTCATCCACTATGTCCGTCCTATATACCCGAAGGGGGCGAAGCGCCAGCATATCCAAGGCGTCGTAAAACTGCGCGCCGTAATCAGTGTAAAGGGTGAACCCCGCAATATTGATGTGCGGGAGGGCGATCCCGTGTTCGTGCCTGCCGCATTACGAGCGGTCAAGCGGTGGCGCTATTCACCTTGCCTGCTAGACGGTGATCCCGTCGAACCAATCACCGAAATCGTGGTCCCGTTCAGTCTCACGCAGTAGGGAGGACCGTCGCGGCGGGCGATAATTAGGGAAGCATGCCTTCCGGATACGACGCTCTGCACACCGCCGCGGGCTGGCTGGACCTCTCCGCGCGCGGGCGCATCTATGCCACCGGGGACGATCGCGCCCGCCTGCTGCACGCCATGACCACCAACCATGTGCAGCAGCTCACTCCCGGCACAGGATGCTACGCCTTTTTCCTGAACGCGCAGGGGCACATCCAGGCCGACGTCAACCTGCTCTGCCTCGAAGACCGGTTCCTGCTGGATACCGAGCCGGAAACGCGCGAACGCCTCTTCCGCCATCTGGACAAATACATCATCGCCGACGATGTCGCGCTCGAAGATGTCACCGAGTCAATGGCCTCGGTGGCGGTGGAAGGCCCGCATGCCGCCGCCGTACTGACGGCCGTTGGCGCGCCCGTGCCCCATGTTGAAGCTGCCGAGTACGCGCACGCGCCGTGGAACGGAGCGATCATCGCGCGTGTGAGCGAGACAGGCGCGCCGGGCTTCCGCATCTTCATGCCGGCGGAAGCGAAGGCCGGCTGGATCGCGCGGCTGGAATCCGCGGGCGCGGTCCACGCAACGCCCGGCGAGGCGCGCACCGTCCGCCTGGAGCATGGCAAGCCGCGCTACGGCGAAGATATCTTCGACACCACGCTGCCGCAGGAAACCCGCCAGATGCACGCTGTCCACTTCACGAAAGGCTGCTATCTCGGACAGGAGATCGTGGAGCGCATCCGCTCGCGCGGGCACGTCAACCGGTTGCTCGTGAAGCTGGAAGTGGACGGCGAAGCGCCCTTGGCCCGTGGCACTAAGGTGACCGCCGGCGCCGCCGAAGCCGGGGAGGTCACATCATCCGCGTTCTCGCCGGAAATGGGCAGGGTGGTCGCGCTGGCCTACGTGCGCGCGCAGTATGCGACCGACGCGACGGCGCTCGAAGCGGGCGGACGGACCGCTACTGTCAGGGCGCACGTCAACGGATAGCCTGGTCACCTACTACCGCGTCCGGCTCGTGAGTGAGGCACGGGAATGGGGGAGGCAGAGCACCTACAACAGACGCACACCGAATGGGACCGCCCCCTGCTCGAGAGGAAGGCCGCAACAGTTCCGACCGAGGCCGTGGTGCTAGCCGGCAACGGCGGAGCGATCGGGCGGGCTGGTCTTCAAGAATCTGCCGCCGGCAGTGCCCCTGTGGGCGGCCGTTTCTGGCATCATGATGGGCCTGTTCTTTCGGAATCTGGCCGGCTCGGCAAGCGGCTAATTCGGACACGGTCGTGCGCTGCCGTACGCGTCGCAGCGGGTGGTGGTCATGCCGGCCGTGCGAGCAATGCGACTTCGGCTCCGAGCGTCGTCAACTGTGCCGATTCGCTGCCAGGGACGCCGGCAAGGACAATGCAGTCGGAATCCAGCAGAGCCGGGGCCGCGCGCCGGTCAACGGCCGCACGCTTGATCGCTTTGGCGAAAATGAAAAAGCTCAGGTCGCTGGTGGCCTGCAAGTCAGGTAACGGCATAGGTTGCTCAGCATTCCCGGCCAGGACGACCAGAATAGAAAGCGCGGTCCAGCCCGCCACCGGTATCGCCTGGTTCCTTCTCTCCCAGCGCTGCTTCGCCTCGATGTACGCAGTGAAGCTGCTCGCCTTGGACTTTGCCATACCGGTATTATAGGCCTGATGCGTGGGGTCGAAGCTGGTGGCGGATCGTGGTCTCGGTCGCGGTTTTCATCCATGCGCGAACGCCTCCGTTTGTCGTAGAATCTACCAAACCTTTGGCGCCGGCGCCGCAGAGGACGTCCAGCGGACCCTAGCCCTCATCGCCACAATCGCCAAAGCCGCCACCGCCTAACCCCCAGTCCACTCCCGGAACGTCCATTCCCAAAACCGGACACTTTCACATTCCCCATCGCCCGCCCCTAACCTTTTTCCTCCATAGGAGTCATAATGTTACCAGCCCCGGAGCGATTGGCAGGCGCCGTGCCCTTCCGTCCGTGGAACCGAACATGGATGTACCGCGAAAAGACGCAGCCAAGAAACGCCTCATCAAGCGCATTATCATCGGGTTAGTCATCGTCATCCTGCTCATACCCGTGGGGTACTATGTGGGAATCCCGTTTGTCTTCAAAGGGCGTCTGAAGCCCGCCGCGCCGGGCGTGGAACTCTCCACCCTGTGGCCCGATACGGTGCGCCGCGGTCCCATGGTCCTCGAAGTCCACGGCCTGGGCACGCTAGTCCCAGAAGACACCCTGTTGATCCCGGCCCAAACGGACGGCCGCATCGACAAGATCCTCATCAAACCCGGCACGCCGGTGAGAGCGGACAGCGTGATCCTGACCATGAGCAATGAGGAGCTGCAGACCGCCCTGATGAGCGCCGAATACAATCTCAAAGCCGCGCAAGCCGCTTACACCGATTTGCGGGTGACCCTGGAAAAGCAAGGGCTGGACCTACAAGCTAATGCTGCGCAGGTTTCCGCCGATTACCATTCCGCGCAACTCAAGGCCGAGCGCGACGACGCCCTGGTAAAAGAGGGCCTGGTAGCCCCAGTGGATGCCAAGATTTCCGATGTGACCGCGCAGGAGCTATCCACGCGCAACGGGATTGAGACGAAGCGGCTCAGTATCAACCAGGAGTCGGTGGACGCCCAGTTGGCCGCGTCGAAAGTCAAGGTCGATCAGCTCGAAGCGGAGTATAAGCTGAAACAACAGCAGGTGCAGGAGCTCAAGGTGCGGGCCGGCGCGGACGGCATGCTGCAGGCGCTGCCGATTCCCGTTGAGGAAGGGCAGAAAGTTCTGGCCGGAACCGCGCTGGGCAAGGTCGCGCAACCTTCGCATCTGAAAGCCGAGCTGAAGATCGCGGAGACCCAGGCCAAGGACGTCACCATCGGGCAGCCGGCCGTCATCGACACCCGCAACGGCCTGGTGAAGGGCAAGGTCTCGCGCATCGACCCAGCGGTATTGAACGGCACGGTGACTGTGGATTGCAGGCTGGAAGGTCCGCTGCCGGCGGGCGCCCGTCCGGATTTGAGCGTGGATGGAACCATCGAGCTGATGCGGCTCGACGATGTGGTCTACACGGGCCGGCCGGTGTTCGGGCAGGCGGACAGCAAGGTCAGCCTGTTCAAGATCGAGCCGGACGGCAAGTACGCCAATCGCGTGCAGGTGACGCTGGGCCGCGCTTCGGTGAATACCATCGAGGTGAAAAGCGGGCTGAATGTGGGCGACCGGGTGATCTTGTCGGATATGTCGAATTGGGACCAGTACGACCGAATAAAGTTGAACTGAACCCGCGTGTGAAACGTATTGTAATGGAGACGAAATGGGCACTAACGGAAAAGAATCGCTGATTGTCCTGGATGGTGTGACGAAGGTGTTCGTGACCGACGAGGTCGAGACCCACGCCCTGTCCGGGATACAACTCGATCTGAAGAAAGGCGAGTACCTTTCGATTGCCGGACCGTCGGGCTGCGGCAAGTCGACCTTGCTGGCTATTCTGGGCTTGCTGGACACGCCGAGCGACGGCACGTACACGCTGAATAACCGGCCGGTCAGCGGGCTGAAGCTTTCGGAGCGCGCGCGGATTCGCAACCGGGAGATCGGCTTCATCTTCCAGGCGTTCAACCTGATCGGCGATCTGACGGTGTATGAGAACGTGGAATTGCCGCTGACGTATCGCGGGATGGGATCTGCCGAGCGCAAGAAGCGCGTGCAGGAGGCGCTGGAGCGCGTCGGCATGTCGCATCGCATGAAGCACTATCCGTCGCAACTCTCGGGCGGTCAGCAGCAGCGCGTAGCGGTGGCGCGCGCGCTGGGCGGCGATCCGGCCATCCTGCTGGCGGATGAGCCGACTGGAAACCTGGATTCGGCCAACGGCGAAGCGGTCATGAATTTATTGAAGGACCTGCACCGCAATGGCGCCACTATCTGCATGGTGACGCACGACCCGCGGTACGCGCAGTTTGCGGACCGCACCATCCGCTTGTTTGACGGCCGGATCGTAGAGGAAAGCGTCGAGGCGTCGCGGAACTGATCGCGCAAACCGCTCCCTGACGGTCGCGGCTCGGTAACGGTTGCGTCTATGTCGTAAACGTGTCGATCTCGCAAATGCGGTAACGTTACGGAGCCGCGCGCGTAAGCAAGCGGTTGGCAGACAGAGCAAGGCACAGAGGAGGGAGAATGCTACTCGCAAGCGCCCTGTTGGCGCTGGCAAGCGTGGTCAGCCTGCCGGCAAGCGGAAACTTCCATCAACAGTCCAGCCGGGTTTATCCTCTTTCGGCGCGGGGACGAGTGTCGCTCCAAAACATCAACGGCGATGTGCACATCCGCGCCTGGGACCGCAACGAAGTGCGTATCGCAGCCGTCAAGACCGCATCCAGCCGGGGCCTGCTGGACGAAGCGCGGGTCACGGTCGATTCGACCGCCGATTCGATCAGCATCCGAACCCGGTACGGCGACGGCTCCACCACGAATCCCGGCAGCGTGGAGTTTACGATCATGGTGCCGCGGCGTGCGCGCCTGAGCGAAATCAAGGCGATCAATGGCGCGGTGGATATCGAAGGCGTCAGCGGCGGAATCAATGCGTCGTCGGTGAACGGAACGGTGCGCGCGCAAAAGATTGCCGGAGACGTCCGCCTCTCGACCGTGAACGGAAAGCTGGAAGCCACCTTCGAGCGCCTGAGCGACGCCAGGACGATCTCCATGAATTCGGTGAACGGGCCCATCTCGCTCTCCATCCCTTACGACGCGGGCGCCGAATTCAATGCGCGCAACGTCACGGGCGGCATCGATAACGACTTCGGTATTCCGGTGAGGCAGGACCACTCCGCCGGCAGCCAGTTGCACGGCGTACTAAAGGGTGGCGGGACTTACATCGATTTGAAGAACGTCAACGGCACCATCTGCATCATGCCGATGTCGCACGGCCGCCGCGTCAGATTCACGTAGGATAGGCCTCCTGGCCTGTCATCTACTATTGCCATGCACCAAGACCTGCGCTACGCATTCCGCATGCTCCTCAAGAGCAAGGGGTACACGGCGGTTGCCGTGATCGCCCTCGCGCTGGGTATCGGCGCTAATACAGCCCTCTTCAGCGTGGCGGATGCCTTCCTGCTGAAGCCGGTGGCCCTGCCGAACCTGGAAAACCTGGTCGTCCTGATGGAGCGCGCGCCGCACCAGACGGCCAACTGGACCAGCGTCTCGCCGGCCAATTATCTCGATTGGAAGCGGCAGAGCCGGTCGTTCGCCGCGCTTTCACCATACTCGTGGGATGACGCCAACCTGACCGGCGCCGGCGAGCCGGAACGCATTATGCTCGCGCGCACCGCGGCCAACTCCTTCGAAGTGCTCGGCGCGAAGCCCATGCTGGGCCGCGTATTCTGCCGGAAGAAGGCAACGCCTTCGACTATGGACGCACCGCGCGGAGCGGCCAGAGCCAGACCGTCGTGCTGAGCTACGGTCTCTGGAAGCGGCGCTACGGCGCCGATCGCACGATCGTCGGCCAGAGACCATCAAGCTGGATGGCTTAAGCCGCACGGTGATCGCCGTGATGGTTAAGAAGTTCAACTTTCCGGTGGGCGTCGAAATGTGGGCCCCTTGGACGACGGACCCGCAGGAGAGCCAAGTGCGCGGGCGCCATTATCTCAAGGTCTTGGCGCGGCTGAAGCCTGGGGTCTCGATCCACCAGGCGTCCGCTGAGATGACCACCATTGCGCGGCGAATGAGCGAGCAGTATCCCGAGACCAACCGCGGCTGGGATGCGCAAGTCGTGCCCATCAAGTACTTCGTGACGGGCGACCTCACTTACCGGTACACGCTGATGCTGTTGGCCGCGGTTGGGTTCGTGTTGCTGATCGCCTGCGCCAACGTGGCGAACCTGCAGTTCGCGCGCGGCGCGGCGCGGCAGCGGGAGTTCGCGGTGCGCACGGCGCTGGGTGCCCACCGCTGGCGCGTCGTGCGGCAATTGCTGACCGAGAGCATCGCGCTTTCGCTGGTGGGCGCGGCCGTCGGCTTTGGCCTCGCCGAATGGGGCGTGCAATTGATCCTCGCCTACATGCCGGCGGATATTGCCCGCTACATCGCGGGCTGGTATGAGATCCAGCTCGACGCGCGCGCCTTCGCCTTTGCCTTGGGGCTCGCGGTGCTTAGCGGAGTTGTTTCGGGCCTGGCGCCCGCCATCCAAAGCTCGAAGCCGGATCTGAACGAAACGCTGAAGGAATCCGGCCGGGGGACTTCGGCGGGCCGCTCGCGGCAGCGCGTGCGCAGCGTGTTGGTGGTCTCGGAGCTGGCGCTGGCCCTGGTGCTGCTCATCGGCGCCGGGCTTATGGTCACGGGTGTGAAATCGCTGTTGGCCGTGCGGCAACCCTACGATCCCCGGCACGTTTTGAGCGTTCAGATCAACCTGCCGGAGGGCAAGTACAACGACCTGCGGAAGCGCGCGTCGTTCTACGGGCAGGTGTTGGAGCAGTTGCGGTCCGTCCCCGAGATCGAGTCGGCGGCCATCGTGCGCAGCCTTCCGTATGGCGACGGCCACCGCGTCGTGCAACTCGGCATCGAGGGCGTGCCGGTGGAAAAGGGCGAGTACCGGTCCGCGCAGTCGGAAACCATCAGCCCGGATTACTTTTCGTTGATGCGAATTCCGCTGCGCGAAGGCCGCATGCTGGGCGAACGGGATGGCGCGGAGTCGCTGCCGGTGGTGGTGGTGAGTGAGCGCATGGCGCGGCGCTACTGGCCGGGGCAAAGCGCGCTGGGAAGACGCATCAAGGCCGGCGCGGCGGACTCGGAGAAGCCCTGGCTGACGATCGTAGGAGTGGTGGGCGAGATTCAGTATGACTGGTTGGACAGGGAACCGCCTCCGGTCCTCTATCAGAGTTACCGGCAGGCGGCCGAGGGTTGGACGACCCTGGCGGTCCGCTCGCATGGCGATCCTATGCGCGTGGTGACGGCCGTACGGAGCCAGGTGGCAAAGGTCGATCCCGATCAGCCACTGGCCGAGATCAAGACGCTCGACCGGGTGATGACGGATGCGGTGCTGGGGCTATCGTACGTGGCGGTGATGATGACCGTGCTGGGCGTGATCGCGCTGGCGCTCTCCGCCATCGGAGTCTCCGGCCTGATGGCCTACGCGGTGACCGAGCGAACGCATGAGATCGGCGTACGGCTGGCGCTGGGGGCGCAGCGGGATTCCGTGCTGCGCATGCTGGTGGGCCGCGGCATGCTGCTGGCGGGCATCGGGCTGGGCATCGGATTGACCGGTTCGATCTTTATAGCGAGACTGCTGAGCAGCCTCATCTTCGGCGTCAGCGCAACCGACTGGACCACCTTCGGCGGCGTGCTGCTGGCCATGGCGGTCGTGGCGCTGGCGGCAAGTTATTTCCCGGCGCGGCGCGCGGCCCGGCTGGATCCAACTATCGCGTTGCGGCACGAGTAAAGGGGCGCCGCTCCTCAAAGCTTCCGGACCTTCGTGGCACAGGCGATCGTGCCGGCGATGGCGCCTGTGTTCGAACTTCCAATCCGGCTCCTTGAATTCGTTGCGCGAGGTGTCTTTTTCGGCAAGGCTGCGTACAGCCAAGCCAGACTGAGTCGCGGCGGTCCGAGCCACGCCGTTAACCCCGCGCTAACCTGTCGGTTATTGCACGCTGACGCGATGGGTGACATTCTGATCGTGGAGGTAGCTAGTATGAAAATTCGCAGCTTCGTTTTACTCTTGACTGTGGCGCTCTTCGCGATGCTCCCGGTTTACGCGAACAATGGGACTAATTGCCAGGATATCGCTGGAGTGTTGATGACGGACGTCGGCGCGATTACGCCCGGTGTTATCAACTTGGGGCCGGCCTTCGGAGATCTGGGAGGGGCCGTGTCGGCACAGATCCTCGGTCTGAACTCCGACGGCTCGTACAACGTGCAACATTACTGGGTTTCGAGTCAGGGCGACGTTATTAAGCTCAAGCAGGCCTTCCTCTATCCGGTCTACCCGATTCCCGGTAACACGGCGGTTGTTTCCATTCCGTGGGGGAAGTACATCGTCTACATCATCCCAGGCGGCACTGGAAAATGGGCTAACGCCACTGGCTGGGCCACCTTCTTCGGGATGGCCGACTTTAACGAGCTCACTGTCGTTCTGAGGTATCGGGGAAACGTCTGTTTCAACTTCGAGACGTCTCCGCCACTGCAATAGCCAATTACACCGCGCCCGGGTATACGCCCGGGCGCGGCTCGGTGCTGATTTCCGAATCGCCGCGGCTATGTGCCACACTCCCAAGCTCTGGTTCGACTATTGGAGCGACGGGCACGAATCCGTCTCTAGGTGGGAGCGAGCCGAAATCGACGCGCCCGCGAATTTCGAACTGAGCCACTACCCACGCCGACGGGATGAGTGACATTCTGACTATGGGAGGGAAAGCATGATTCTAGTTGTTGGAGGAACCGGAACGCTGGGAGGGGCGATCTGCCAGAGGCTTCGCGCACGCGGGCTGGCGGTGCGTGCGCTGGTTCGGCAGACCGCGAACCCAGCGCGCCTCCAGGCGCTGCGCGGCGCGGGGGTCGACCTCTGCTGGGGCGATCTGAAAGATACGGGCAGCCTGCGTGAGGCGTGCTATGGCGCGGAAGTAGCGATCTCCACGGCGTCGTCCACGTTGTCGCGCCAGGACGGAGACTCGATCGATACCGTGGACCGGCAGGGCCAGTTGTCTCTGATTGCGGCGGCGCGCGCCGCGGGGGTGGAACACTTTACGTTCGTCACGATTCCACGCAACCTCGTGCGCGAGTCGCCGCTGACGCGCGCCAAGGCGGAGGCCGAGCGCGCGCTGGCCGATAGCGGAATGGGTTACACCATTCTGGCGTGCAACTACTTCATGGAGGTCTGGCTGAGCCCGGCGCTCGGCTTCGATTATGTCCAGCGGAAGGTGATTCTCTTCGGAGACGGGCGGGCGCTGATCACCTGGGTGTCCTATCGAGACGTAGCCGGGTTCGCGGCGCGCTCGCACTTGACTCCGGGCGCACGCAATCAGATCCTGGAGGTGGGAGGGCCGCAAGACCTCAGCCCGCTGGAAGTCGTGCGGATCTTCGAGAACGTTTCGGGCGCGCCGTTCGAGTGGCAGTTCGTTCCCGAAGAAGCTTTGCTCGCCCAGCTGGAGCAAGCGACCGACCCGCTGACGGAAACTTTCGTCAAGCTGCAACTCGAGTATGTGCATGGCTGTCCTATGAATACTTCCGCGACTCTTCGGCTCATGCCGATGGAACTGACCTCCGTCGCACAGTACGCCGCGGAGGTCTGCGGGCAAAAGGGGGCAACCGCATGAGCCCGGTTCCGGCGAACGCAGTTGGCGCAATCCGCGTCGGGGACTTCCGGTGTTACCCGATCTCCGATGGTGACCTGCTCTATCCCCGAGCTGCCCTTTGCGGAGATGATCCCGAGCGAACCATTGGATTGCCAGAACACATCGCGGTGCCCTACACGCCTTTGCTGGTCGATACGGGATCGCACCGTATCCTGATCGACACCGGCGCTGGACCGATGGCGCCGACCACCGGTCACCTGGAGGAGAGCCTTTCGCGGGCGGGCTTCCAGGCGCGCGGCATCGACGTGGTGGTGTTGTCCCACGCGCACCCGGATCACATTGGGGGCCTGGCCCTGGAGGATGGAACGGCGAGGTTCCCCAACGCGCGGGTCCTGATGAGCCGGCAAGAGTACGATTTCTGGCACTCGGCCGATCTTCGCAGCCGGCTGGGCGGCGGCTCGGTATACGGCAATCCGGAACTCGAGAGCCTGATGGGCGGGTGGATCGACCGATACCTGCCGCCGGTCCGCGATCGGCTGGAGTGGCTCGCCGGTGAAGCGGAGATCGTGCCAGGGATAGCGGCCGTTGACGCGCCCGGCCACACTCCGGGCCACCTGGCGGTTGCCATCTCCTCCGGTACCGAATCGCTGCTGTTTGCGGGCGACCTGTTGATTATGCCGGACCAGGTTGCACATCCGGACTGGACTTCGATCTTCGATTTGGATGTGCAGACGCTCATCGCAACACGGCGCCGGTTGCTGGATCGCGCAGCGACGGATCGCAGCATCGTCTTCCATTACCACTTCGGCGAAGCGGGCCGGTTCCTTCGGCGCGGTATGCAGTTCGAGTGGGAGAGGCTGAGCTAGCGAGCGGCAGGCGTGCTATCCTCTATGGGGTATGGCTCCCTCGGAGCTGTCCCCGTCCGATATTCGTGCGCATCTGCACCGCGTCATGGCGAGCGCCGGGTTCATCGGTTCCGAGAGTATCCGGCGGCTGCTGGAGTTCACGGTCGAGAAGACGCTGGCAGGAGAGTCCGGGCAGATTAAGGAATACACGCTGGGGCTCGAAGTCTTCGGACGCAAGGAGTCATTCGATCCGCGGACGGACGCCATCGTGCGGGTGCAGGCGCGGAAACTGCGCGAGCGGCTGTTGGCGTATTACGAGTCGGAAGGAGCGCAGGAATGCATCCGGATCGAATGCCGGAAGGGCAGCTATGTCCCTCACATCATCGCGGCGCAGTCGCCGGAAGCCACGCCGCCACGGTCTATAGCAGTGCTTCCGTTCGCCAACTTCGGTCCTTGCCGGGATGACGATTACCTCTGCAACGGAATCACCGAGGAACTCATTTTTCAGCTCTCACGGATCGAGAATTTGCGCGTGGTGTCTCGCGCATCCTGCTTCGCATTAGGCGGGAGCGGCGGCGATGTCCGCTCGCTTGGGCAAAAGCTGCATGCGGACCTCATCGTGGAAGGGACCGTGCGGCAGTCCGGCGATTCAGTTCGCATCACGGCGCAACTCATCAACACGGAGGACGGGTATCACCTCTGCTCGGACCGTTGGGATCGTCCGATGACGGACTTATTTGCAGTCCAGGATGAAATCGCATCCATCATCGTGAAATCCTTGCGTCCCCATCTTGCCGCCATGCCAGCGGCTTCGCAACCGACCCACGACCGCGAGGCTTACCACTTCTATCTGAAAGGCCGCCACCTCTGGAACGAGCGAACCGAACATGGTTTTCGGCGGGCCATCGAGTATTACGAAGCCGCGATTGCGCGCGATCCTCGCTTTACGAGGGCGTGGTCGGCGATGGCGGACGCGTACCCCTCGATGGCGGCGCATGGGCTACTAGATCCGCCTGACGCATGCATGCGAAAGGCGCGCCAGGCGGCAGTCACGGCGTTATCGCTCGATCCGCGTCTGGCTGCCGCACATTCCGCAATAGCCGCGGTACTGATGACATTCGACCGTGATCCGGGAGCCGCCCGGCGCGAATGGAAACTGGCGTTGGAAATCGACACGAACTACGCGCATGCCTGGCACTGTCTGGCGGTGTGGGGCAATATTGCGGGCAGCAGGGACGAGGCGCTGGCGGCCCTGCGGCAAGCCGAGCGCCTGGAGCCTCTTTCCGCCGCCATCGCCTGCGATTTCGGGTTCCTCCTCTACTGGGCGCGGAGGTACGCGGAAGCAATTGACGCCTGCCGGAGAGCGCTGGACTTGCATCCTTCCTTTGCCCGCACGTACGTTCCGCTTGTGCGGGCTCATGCCGCCCAAGGGCATTACGACGAGGCGGCCGGGATTTGCCTCGAGGCGCGCCCGCTGTTTCGTGGGCGCGCATTTCTGGGACAATTACTGGCGACGCTGGCCTATTGCTATGGCAGAAGCGGCCGGCCGGCGGAGGCGGAGGCTGTACTCGATGAACTCCGGCGGATGGGCCGTGAGCACTACGTTTCCGCCTATGATCTCGCAACGATCCACGCGGGCATGGGCAACCACGAAGAGGCGATGGAGAGCCTGCGGACGGCGGTCGAAGAGCATGCCTTCTGGCTGATCGCATTGCCGATCGAACCACTGTTCGATCCGATGCGGGGAGACAGGCAGTTCGAGCAGCTCTGCGATGGGATCTGGGCAAAAGAGAAGAAGTGATTGCTACTCGCCAGGCTCGAGCCCAAAAAGTGGCCCATCATAGTAGCCGCGCAGAACGAGCGTTTGCAGCGACAAGGGCTTTCGATTGGACGGGGACACGTGCGCCCGGAGGCTTGAGCCTGCGAGCATATTCTCAGAAATGGCAAGGGTTCCGGATCCTCGACGGTCTCCAGCTTGATATCGTGCGGAAAGGCGGTGGTCTTTGCGTACCGTGCTAACTGGGCCGACGAAGCGATCCTGAAAGAAAAGAAACGGCAGAAGCAGCAACGGGGAAAGAAGCGGGCCGCGGAAGGGTTGCGCTGACTCCGCCAAGCTGTCACGCAGTCTGCAAATCGCTGCGGTCGAGCCAGCGAGGGGTCAGTTAGTGTAATACCGCAATGTGCGAGAATCAAACGCGAGGAGGCTCGATGAAACCTACCAGCGCACTTTTCGCCTTGCTTGCCGCTTCGATGCCGTCCGCTTGTGCGGCCGAGGACGTGGCGGCCACTCCGCCGATGGGCTGGAACAGTTGGGACTGCTACGGCACCACCGTGACCGAAGCGGAAGTGAAGGCCAACGCGGATTACATGGCGCGGCACCTGAAACAGCACGGCTGGCAGTACGTGGTCGTCGACATTCAGTGGTCCGAGCCGAACGCCCAGTCGCACGGTTACCGCCCCGGCGCGCAGCTCGCGATGGACGAGTACGGCAGGCTCATTCCGGCGGTGAACCGTTTCCCATCGTCGGCAGGCGGGGCGGACGGCCGCGGCTTCCGGCCTCTGGCCGATTACATCCACGGGCTTGGACTGCGCTTCGGCATCCATATCATGCGCGGCATTCCCAGGCAGGCGGTGAAGGCAAACCTGCCGGTCCTCGGCAGCCAGTTACGCGCCGGCGATATCGCGGACACCGCATCGATCTGCCCGTGGAACACCGATATGTACGGTGTCGATCTGAGCCGCCCCGGCGCGCAGGATTACTACGATTCGATTCTGAAGCTCTATGCCGATTGGGGCGTGGACTACATCAAGGCCGACGACATCGCGCGGCCCGCGCATCGCGAGGAGATCGCCGCGTTGCATCGGGCGATAGGGAAGACGGGGCGTCCTATCGTATTGAGCTTGTCGCCGGGGCCCGCCATGATCAAGGACGTGGCATTCCTCCAGGACAACGCCAACATGTGGCGCATCTCGGACGATTTCTGGGACGACTGGAAGGCGCTGCGGCTGAATTTCATCCTGATGTCGATCTGGGGCGGCGTCGGGCGGCCGGGCGCGTGGCCCGACGCGGATATGCTGCCGCTAGGCCGCATCGGCATTCGCGCCGAGCGCGGCGAACCCCGCATGACGCGATTCACGCGCGACGAGCAGCGCACGCTGATGAGCCTGTGGTCGATCGCCCAGGCGCCGCTGATGTTCGGCGGCGATTTGCCCAGCAACGACGATTTCACACTGTCGCTGATTAGTAATGATGAGGTGTTGGCGGCCGATCAGCACGGAGCCCACGGCGGCGCGTTTGCGGAAGGCGGCGACAGCGTCGTCTGGACCGCCGACGGCTCGGGCACGGACGAGAAGTACGTGGCGGTGTTCAACGTGGGCGAGGCTGGCCCGATCGATATTCGCGTCGAGTGGGCCGCTCTCAAGCTGCCCCAGCGGTGCGTGCTGCGGGATTTGTGGGAGCGGAGGGACATCGGGACGATTTCGGGCGGGTACACGTTCCGCGTCGGACCGCACGGGTCGGGGATCTACAAGATAAAGGCGATCCAAAATTAAAGGCCCCGGCTGGGTATCCGGGGCCTATGCACTCAGAGGGTTGGCGGCGGGAGGGGACTCGCCGCCAGGGATGCTGTCTGTATTGAGTTCAATGTATCATTTTCAGATCCGTTTGTCCAGTACCTCGCGAAATTATTTTGAGAATTTTTTGGGGGTAAAAATTAAAGGCCCCGGCTGGGTATCCGGGGCCTATGCACTCAGAGGGTTGGCGGCGGGAGGGGACTCGCCGCCAGGGATGCTGTCTGTATGACCCTAATGTAACTCTTTCAGGTCCCTTTGTCTAGTATTTTAGAAAAGATTTTCGAAAATATTTCAGCGCGCGGATTCTGTCGAAAAGCTCCACAGTTCCAGCGGTTTGCGTGGTGGTAGAATCCACCGCATGGAAGATCCGAATACAGACCGAAGGCAGTTTCTCAGGTCGGCAGGGGTGGCGCTGACCACTTCCCTGTTTACAGGCGACGTTAGGGGCGCCAATGATCGCGTGGCCGCCGCATTTATCGGCATGGGGCGCATGGGTAGGAGCAACCTGGAGTACGCCATGCGGCAGCCCAACCTGCAGGTGATGGCTGTCTGCGACGTTTATCGGCCGAACCTGGAAGCAGCCATGGCCAAGGCCGGCGAGAAAGGGCACAGTCCCCGCGCGATCCACGACTTTCGCGAGATTCTGGCGGACAGGTCCGTCGATATCGTGAACATCTCGACGCCGGATCACTGGCACGCCTACATGACCGTGGAGGCATGCAAGGCGGGCAAGGACGTATACGTGGAAAAGCCCGTGTGCGTAGTGGTGGAAGAAGGCCAGAAGATGGTCGAGGCCGCGCGTAAGTATAACCGCGTGGTGCAGGCCGGAACCATGCAGCGATCGGCGGTCCACTTCCAGCAGGCGTGCGACATCGTGCGGCGCGGCGAACTGGGCAAGGTCACGTTCGTCCGGACGTGGAACTACGGTAATTCGCCCGCGGAAGGCATCGGCAACCCGCCGGACAGCGACCCGCCGCCGGGCCTCGATTGGGATATGTGGCTGGGACCCGCGCCCATGCGGCCCTTCAACCGCAACCGCTTCGGCGTGGACCCCAAGGAGTTCTCGTATTTCCGCTGGTTCTGGGACTACGCCGGCGGCATGATGACGGACTGGGGCGTGCATTGGCTTGGGACGGGCACGAATTGACGGTGGCCCAGGCGGCGGCGCGCGGCTTTCTGACTAGGGAATACCGGACGCCCTGGAAGCTGGAGGTATAAGACCTGGAAGCTGGAAGTGTAAGAGAAGAGGGAATCCGGCGATTGAAGCGGTGACGCTCCCCAAGGGAGCGGGAGGATTTGTAGGCTGGATGTTTGGTCGTCCTGGCAGAAAAACACGTGGACCGAACTCCCTCTTTCGCCTTCACGATAAGCCGGGAGCTTGCAGGATAAAGGGGCTGTTTCTCCCAAGGCATTGAAAACAGGGCGAAAACATTGGTTATTATATACTTAACAAAATAGTCGGGATCGGGTACTATTGAGGTATGGAACGCGCCCCCGAACCCCGAACCCTCCAAGAGGCAATCGTATACTTTTCCAGCCCGGTCAACTGCCGTGAATACCTCATGGCGCGGCGATGGCTGGACGGCGCGGTCTGCCCCCGGTGCGGCTCCAAGAACGTCCTGTTCCTCGAAAAGTACAACCGCTGGCACTGCCGCGAGAAGCACGATGCGCCGCAGTTCACCCTGAAAACCGGAACCATCATGGAAGATTCCCCCATCGGCCTAGACAAGTGGTTGATGGCCATGTGGCAGGTCGTGAACTCCAAGAATGGTATTAGCAGTTGCGAAGTTGCGCGGGCCATCGGCGTAACCCAGAAAACCGCTTGGTTCTTGGACCATCGGATTCGGGCCGCAATGCAGGATGAACATAACGGCGGCAAGATTGGCGGCGAAGTTGAAGTAGATGAAACCTTCATCGGTGGCAAGGCGCGGAACATGCACAAGGACCGCAAGGCCCGCGCACAGGCCGAAGGCCGCAACACTGGCGGCAAAACTGTGGTGCTGGGCATCTTGGAGCGCGGCAAGACTGTCCGCACTGCCGTGGTAGAGGACCGGACCAAGGGCACCATTCAGCCGCTCGTGAAAGAGCACGTTGACGCGGGGGCCAATATCTACTCCGATGAGCATGGCGAACAATGGCGCATGGACTACCTGTACAACCACGAAGTAGTGAACCACCTTGAGCAGTATGTAAACGGAAACGTCCACACCAACGGTATCGAGAACTTCTGGTCCTGCCTGAAGCGGACCATCAACGGCACCTACGTGAGCGTTGAACCCTTCCATCTTTTCCGGTATGTCGATGAGCAAGCCTTCCGGTACAATAATCGGAAGCCAATGGATGACGGCGACCGGTTCAGTCACTTCGTTCGGAAGAAAGATCATCGGGAAGCGCGCCACCTATAAACAGCTAACCGGGAAGGAGGGCGAAACGGAAGCGGAAGTCATCTGACCTGCCGTGCGGGCCGAAAAAACGAAAGTGACACTTTACTCCAGTGGGACTCCCACTAAGTCGAACAACTTTCGCGCCAACTTTTTCCATGTAGGCTCTGCTGCCAGCCGTCTCTCGCGTTGTTGTTTTTTCTCTTGATGATACCAAACGCCGTCCTCGAATAATAATTTAGGATCTGGTCTCTTGCGTGGAATGACAGAACCGTCAGGCATTCTGAAATAATGGACCTCGACTACGTCTTTCTGTGTTGCACGCACACGCCAACGAGCCGTAACGCTGACGGCTCCCGGATGTCTGGCGATGACCTCTGGATAGGAGGTATTCGGGTGGTAGACAATGCTGTACTCCTCCAGTTCTCCATCCTTGAGTCGCTCCCAGTACTTTCCCTTATTGAAACGGCGTCGCATTTCCTCTATGCTAATCCTAGGGTGCGGCATGGCTGAACAATACGAAATTATCCAAAAGGTCGAAGCGTTTCTAGCTAATAGCCTTTCTTTTCAAGAATTTGACGATTGGTCTGCCGAGTTCTCTTGGAACATCCACGAACGCGCCGATTCGGAGACCCAAGCCCTCGCGTACCAAGTTCGTGCGATTCTGAACGCTTTTTCTGAGGATGACTCCGAAAGCGGACTCCGGAAGGAGTTGGCAGAAGCCGTCCGCCCTTTTTGCAGCGAAGTCCGCGTGTATGCCCATCCCGTCGAAATAGTGTATGGCAAGCCATCACAGAGGACCGCTGCGTTTAGATCACTGGTTCTACGTTCGGCTTTTGTCGTATAACTGTGAATGGCGCTCTGGTAATTTCCTCGCCGTCTACGTAAACGCATAGAAAGCAAGTGCCGAATCTCTTCACGGCAATATTTAGTTGAACGTTAACCGTCAGCCCTACGGGTGTACCTTCCACCCTTGGTTGGAAGTGGCCTTTGACTAGTGACAAGACAGACATTTCCCCAATAGTGTTGATAAGCCTAAACTCCAAGTCGTGGTCTTCCTGATGTCCAATCTCGGCCCTCACCTGAAGGAGTCCGTATGCCTGAATCAAAGGGGTATAATTCTCTTCTGTTATCCCCGGCGGCAGGACTGCCCCAAGCGGAAGCGGGGGAACGTAAAAAACGTCCACAATGCGTATCGCGCTGGTCACTCCATCCATTTCGTGGAGTACCTTTTCACAAACCACAAGCGAAGCCGAAATGAGATATGACGGAAGGGGCATGGCTAGTCCTTTTCATAGTAGTGACACACTTCGGCTTCATCGCGGAGTTGACTATGCCCTTAGCATCGGCGCAAGAACTAATTGGCAGTGGATGGAGCTATGGTGTAGTTCCACTTTGGGAGGGTCGTGTGCCGGGTGATTCGGAGTTCGCGTAACCTTTGGGCAGACGGTTTGACTTT
>Ga0181536_10001780_pt1 | contig 25021 bp, 19 predicted proteins | sample PEATcosm2014_Bin_41_FD_121105 | JGI IMG/M metagenome (GOLD analysis project Ga0181536, IMG submission 121105) | Peatland microbial communities from MTU Mesocosm Facility, Houghton, MI, USA - PEATcosm2014_Bin17_60_metaG | ecosystem: Environmental > Terrestrial > Soil > Wetlands > Peat | place...
CGCGCCGACCTCGGCGTAGGCATTGGCGCCGTCGATATAGAGATCGCTGCCATTGCCCGCGCCGTCGCCGATCTGGGTGATGCCGCCGCCGCCGAATTGCAGGCTGGCCCCGCCGGTGTTCCCGACGATGGAATAATCGCCGGTCAGCACGCCCAGCGCCGCTCCGGTGACGACCATGTCAGCCGCCGCGCCCGTCTGGCCGCCGGTGATGCCAAGCGATGCACCGGCGTTGATAAAGCTACCGCCGACCGTGAGCAGGCTCGCGGCGGTCATTCCGCCGTTGCCGATCTGGATGTCGTTGCTGTTGGTCAGCGTGCCGCCGACCGTCAGGGTGCTGCCTCCGGCACCGCCGTTGTCGAGACCGATGGTTCCGCTGTTGGCGAGATTGCCGCTGACGACATCATCCCCACCGGGATCCTGGATCCGCAGCAAAGCCAAGGCGTCGCCAATCGTGATCGACGCGACGGTGACGGGTGAGGTCAGGGCAACGATATACGATCCGCTGACGGACAGAACGGCATTGTCGCCCGCGCCGGGGGCGGTTCCGCTGTCCCACTCGGACGGATCAGTCCAGTTGCCACCAGAGGCGCTCTTCCACTGCACCGTTGCCATTGGCCGGTCCCGTTACGTTTCGTTACCAGAATATCGTGATGGATGTAAAATTATCCATCGATACAACCGAGGGTTCTTCTGGGCGGCGCCATTCAACTGAGGTTTGGCACGGCTGGGTCGTTGAGAAGTAGGGGTCATCCGCTCGCCGGGCAGCCGATAATGGCCCACCGGGCGAGGTTCCGATCGCGTGATTCGAGCCTGCCGCGGTACCGCGGGTTTCGTTTGATAAGTCACCCAATCCGCCGCCGCTCGCATGGCGAACGCGTCGGGCGCCGCGTTCCGATTGTTTTATTTCATGTGATCAAAACGGGCAATGCGGCAATCCGGCCACAGCGGCGGTCATGGCGTGAGATCGCGCGGCGAACATGGATACTTATCGGTATCGGAACGGTTCGGCGCGCGATTTGTCGCAGGGCCATGCACGTTCCCGGCGGGAAAGGATCGGCTGGTACTCAACCAGAACATATCGGCGTCATAACCAGATCGCCCGGCGGAAACGACACCCGAAGGGACAGCCCACGCGCCAGGCCTCCCTCGAAAGGCCCGCCGCCGGCGGTGCGGCCAGGACCGGAGGCTAAGCGTTCATCACCGCGACCGCGTCACGCGGACCCTGACCGGGTCGGGAAACGCCCAGGTGAGCACGCGGTCGATCGCGGCGGCGCCAGGGTTTGGCGAGCCGGACATCGCGCCAAGCAAATCCAGCCACAGGTCCTCGCCGCCGCGGTCGACGATCGGACGGACCTTGGATGCCACCAGATCGCCGATCGGCATCCCGCCGTCGGCGGCGAGGCGGCGCACCCGTTCCAGCAGTTCTGGGCGGCCAACGGCGGCGATGACTGCCTCGGCGGTGGCCGGGTTGGTCAGACCGCTCAGGATCTGGCCGAGCATCTATCGCACCAGAGGCGATGTGGCGCCTGGCATGTCGAAGCCGGTGATCCGCGCGGCGCCGGCCAGCAGCGCGACATATTGCGCGACGCCGCGGCGCCAGGAACTCTCCTCCAGCCAGGCCGCGATGCGGTCGCGGACCTGCTCGAATGGCGAGACCTCACCGGTCACCTTGCGGTCCAGCCGCACCACGTGCACGCCGTAACGGGTGCGCACCGGCTCGGGGCAGATTTGTCCAGGAGACAGGGCCAGCAGGGCGGCCTCGAACTCGGGGGTGGTGTCGCCACGCGCGATCTGTCCGAGGCAGCCGCCTTCGCTGGCGGACGGGCAATCGGAGAGCGCCATCGCGAGGCTTTCAAATCGTTCGGGCAACGTTTTGAGCCGGGTCAGCACCGCCTCCGCCCGCTCGCTGGCGCGCGCGTAGGCTTCGCTGTCGTCACGCGGCGCCTTGAACAGAATGTGCAACGGTTCGAACAAATCGGGCGCACGGAATTTTCCGCGGTTGGCCTCGTAGTAACGGCGGCACGCGGCGTCATCGGCGGTCGGCGTGCGAACCTCGGCTTCGAGCAAGGCCCGGATCAGTGCCTCCTCTTCCGTCTCGCGCTGACCGTTCTCGGATCGCGGTTCGGCGATGAGGCCCAACGTCCGGGCACGCTGCGCCAACAGTTCGCGCACCACCAGCGCCCTCACCGCCTCCTCCCACGCTTCCCTGGGCGTTCCGCCGGTGTGGTTCTGCACCTCGCGCGCGATGTCCGCGTTGGCGATGACGGCATCGTTGACCGCGATGGTCCTGGGCGCCCGCGTTCGCATGGTGACGGCCGGCATGGCTCAGTCGTCTCCCGCGACGGGCTGGGCGCGCGGCGTGCCGGGCGCCGGCTTGAAGACCGCGACGGGTGCGGCGGTTCCAGTGCGCCCCGCCGCCGGGCGGGTCGTCCGCACCACCTGGTATCCGGTACGGCCGAGATACCAGACCGGTGCGCTCCAGACATGCACCAGGCGGGTGAATGGGAACGCCAGGAAGACGGTCATGCCGAGGAACAGATGACATTTGAAGATCGGGCTGACGTCGGCGATCAGCGCCGCCGCACCCGGATGCAGTGTCAGAATGCCCTGAGCCCAGTTCATGAATTTGACCATTTCGTGGCCGTCCAGATGCTGCGCGGAGACCGGAATGGTCAGCAGGCCCAGAGTCAGTTGCGCCCAGAGCAGCAACAGAATGCCGGTATCGCCGAAACTCGATGTCGCGCGAATGCGCGGGTCGCGCAGTCGCCGGTGCGCCAGCATCGCGATCCCGATCCAGCAGGCGACGCCCGCGATGCCGCCAAACGTCATCGCCAGCAGTTGCTTGAACGTGTGGCTGATCCCGAGCGCGTCGAACACCGCGACCGGCGTCAGCAGGCCGACACAGTGACCCGCGAAGATGGCCAGAATGCCGACATGGAACAGGTTCGATCCCCACAGCAGCTGCTTGCGGCGCAACAACTGGCTGGAGCCGGTCCGCCATGTGTATTGCGAGTGATCGAAGCGCAACAAACTGCCGAGCAAAAACACCGTCAGCGCGACATAGGGATACCAGCCGTAGAGGGCATCATTCAGCCAGGTGCTCATGATCCTGTCTCCTCAGGCCACGGTCGCGTCGCGGTTGGCCGCGCGCAGACGGGTGCGCAACCGGTCCACGCCGCAGCCGTCCATTGCCTCTCCAGGACCGAAACGAACCGCCGCTTCCTCCCACGCCGCGTCCATGGCGATGAGATCGTTCGGGTCCTCCGCGGGGATGGCGGACGCACCGTGGGCGGGCGCCAGCGCCAGATCGGCCAGCGCCTCCATCACGGCGGTGTAGTTCGTTTCGCGCGCGGCGAGGCGGTCGGCCAACGCGCGCAGAATGCCGGCGGGCTCGGCCAGCATGGCGCGCGCCTCCTCGTCCGGCAACAAAGACAGGAATTCCAGAAACAGCGGCAGGAAGTCGGGCAATTCGTCCGCCGTCATTTCCAGGCCGTGGCTGTCATAGAGGCCGATCAGATCGGCCATCGCCTGGCCGCGGTCGCGGCTCTCACCGTGGATGTGCTCGAACAGATGCAAGGACAGCGTGCGGCTGCGATCGAACAACGCGAAGTACCGCTCCTGGAGCTCATAGATGTCGGTCCCGGCGATGTCGCGCAACAGTCCCTCGATCGCGGCGCGGCGCGGCGCGGGCACGATGGCTTCGTCGGCCAGCACCGCCGCGATCTCTCCCGTCGCCGCCTGCAACGCCTCGGTCGGATACGACAGCAGCGCGGCGAGCGCGCGGTAGGTGCGGGCCATCACACGACCTCCATCGGCGTTTTGTCCCTGGGTTTTTTCGCCCCGAACAAATTGAAGCCGGTCTTGCCGGAGCAACCCTCGCCGAACGAGAAGCCGCAGTTGCCGCGCAGTTGATACGCGTCCTCACCGGTTTCGCGGTGCGCGGTGGGAATGACGAAGCGGTCTTCGTAATTCGCGATCGCCATCAGGTGATACATGTCCTCGATGTCGTTGCCGGACAGGCCGACGCGTTCGGCGATGCCGTCATCGATGACGCCATCGACGGTCTTCGATCGCATATAGGCGCGCATCGCCAGCATCCGTTCCAGCGCGCGCTCGACCGGTTGGGTGCGGCCGGCGGTCAGCAGGTTGGCGAGGTACCGTACCGGAATCCGCAACGACTTCACGTCCGGCATGCCGTCGATCTGGCCAAGCTCGCCCTTCGCGGCGGCCGATTGGATCGGCGACAGCGGCGGCACGTACCAGACCATCGGCAGCGTGCGGTATTCGGGGTGCAGCGGGAAGGCGATCTTCCAGTCCATCGCCATCTTCCACACCGGCGACCGCTTCGCCGCCTCCAGCCACGCATCGGAGATCCCGTCCGCGCGGGCCTGGGCTTGCACAAGCGGATCGAACGGATCGAGAAAAACCTTCAATTGCGCCTCATAAAGGTCGCCGTCATCCGGCACCGACGCCGCTTCCTCGATGCGGTCGGCGTCGTACAGGATCACGCCGAGGTAACGAATGCGGCCGACACAGGTTTCCGAGCACACCGTCGGCATCCCCGCCTCGATCCGCGGGAAGCAGAAGGTGCACTTCTCCGATTTGCCCGAGGACCAGTTGTAATAGACCTTCTTGTACGGGCAGCCCGAGACGCACATGCGCCAGCCGCGGCATTTGTCCTGATCGATCAGGACGATGCCGTCTTCCTCGCGCTTGTAGATGGCACCCGACGGACAGGCGGCGGTGCAGGCGGGATTGAGGCAATGCTCGCACAGCCGAGGCAGATACATCATGAACGTATTTTCGAAAGTGCCGAGGATTTCCTTCTGCACGCCTTCGAAATTGCTGTCCTTGGAACGCTTCGAAAATTCGCCGCCCAGCAGTTCTTCCCAGTTCGGACCCCACTGGATTTTCTCCATGCGCTGGCCGGTCACCAGCGACCGAGGCCGGGCCGTCGGCATCGCCTTCGACTCCGGCGCGTTCTGCAAATGCGCGTAGTCGAAGGTGAACGGTTCATAATAGTCGTCGATTTCCGGCAGGTCCGGATTGGCGAAAATCTTCGCCAGCACGCGCCATTTCGCGCCGATGCGCGGCTCGATCTTGCCATCGCGCCGGCGGATCCAGCCGCCGTTCCAGCGCTTTTGATTCTCCCACTCCTTGGGATAGCCGATGCCGGGCTTGGTCTCGACGTTGTTGAACCAGGCGTATTCGACGCCCTCCCGGCTGGTCCAAACATTCTTGCAAGTGACCGAGCAGGTATGGCACCCGATGCATTTATCGAGGTTCAAGACCATCGCGACCTGCGCCTGGATTTTCATCACACCGTCTCCCGCGCGCGGGTGGTTGGTTCCGGCTCGTCCAGCCAATCGACCTTGTTCATCCGCCTGATGACGATGAACTCGTCGCGATTGGACCCAACGGTGCCGTAGTAGTTGAAACCATAAGCCTGCTGCACATAGCCACCGATCATATGGGTCGGCTTCAACACGGCGCGGGTGACCGAGTTATGGATCCCACCACGCTGCCCCGTCACCTCGCTCCCCGGTACGTTCACGATCTTCTCCTGAGCGTGGTACATCAGCACCATTCCGGGATTGACGCGTTGCGATACCACGGCGCGCGCCACCAGAGCGCCGTTGGCATTGTACGCCTCGATCCAGTCGTTGTCGGCGATACCAACCTGGCGCGCGTCATCCTCGCTGATCCAGATCACCGGGCCGCCGCGGTTCAAGGTCAGCATCAGCAGATTGTCGGAATAGGTGCTGTGGATGCCCCATTTCTGGTGCGGCGTGATGAAGTTCAGCACGATTTCCGGATTGCCGTTGCCATGCTTGCCGCGCACCGGCGCGATCGCCTTGGTATCGACCGGCGGGCGCCAGGTGACAAAGGCCTCGCCAAACGCCCGCATCCAGAGATGATCCTGGTACAACTGCTGCCGTCCGGTCAGCGTCCGCCAGGGGATCAATTCGTGCACGTTGGTATATCCCGCGTTGTAGCAGACCTTCTCGCTTTCGATGCCGGACCACGTCGGTGACGAAATGATCTTGCGCGGTTGCGCCTGGATGTCGCGGAACCGGATCTTCTCGTCTTCCTTGGGCAACGCCAGATGCGCGTGTTCACGCCCGGTCAATTTGCTGAGCGCCTCCCAGGCCTTGACCGCGACCTCGCCGTTGGTCTCCGGCGCCAGGCTCAGGATCGCCTCGATGGCGTCGATGTCGGTTTCCAGTTTGGCGAGACCGGAGGCGGCGGTGCCGTTCAGCGTCCGCAGAAAATCGACTTCATGCTGGGTGTTCCAGGCGATGCCCTTGCCGCCGTTGCCAAGCTTCTCCATCAGCGGCCCGATCGAGGTGAAGCGCGCGTACAGGTTCGGGTAATCGCGCTCCGCCACGCTGACCGCGGGCATCGTCTTTCCGGGAAGCGGCGCGCCGTCGCCGTGCTTCCAATCCTTCACGTCGTAGGGCTGCGCCAACTCGTTCGGCGTGTCGTGCTGGATCGGCGTCAGGACGATATCGGTTTCCAGGCCCAGTACCTCGGGCGCCACGGCGGAAAACGCCTTGGCGATGCCTTTGTAGATGTCCCAGTCCGACCGCGACTCCCAGGCCGGGTCCACCGCCGCCGACAGCGGGTGGATGAACGGGTGCATGTCGGAGGTGTTGAGGTCGTTCTTTTCATACCAGGTCGCGGTCGGCAGCACGATGTCGGAATAAACGCAGGTCGTCGACATACGGAAATCCAGCGTCACCAGCAGATCGAGTTTCCCTTCCGGGGCCGTATCGTGCCAGACGGCCTCCTGGGGTTTCTCGCGGCCTTCGACCCCGAGATCCTTGCCGAGGACGCCGTTCTTCGTCCCCAAAAGGTGCTTCAGAAAATACTCATGCCCCTTGCCCGACGAGCCGAGCAAATTGGAGCGCCAGACGAACATGTTGCGCGGCCAGTTCGCCGGATCGTCCGGGTCGTGGCAGGACATGTCCAGTTCGCCGGACCGTAGCGCCTGAGCAACGTAATCCCTGGGGTCCAACCCGGCCGCTTTGGCCCGCGCGGCGATCGTCAGCGGGTTCTGTTTGAGTTGCGGCGCGGAGGGCAACCAGCCCATGCGCTCGGAGCGAATGTTGTAATCGATCATCGAGCCGCTCCAATCGCCTTTCGGCGCGGTGGGCGACAGGATTTCCGAAATATTCAACGTTTCGTAACGCCACTGATCGGTGTGGGCGTAGAAGAACGATGTGCTGTTCTGCTGGCGAGGCGGACGGTGCCAGTCCAAGGCGAAGGCGATCGGCGCCCAACCGGTTTGCGGCCGTAGTTTTTCCTGGCCGACGTAGTGCGACCAACCGCCGCCGGATTGGCCGATGCAACCACACAGCACCAGCAGATTGATGATGCCGCGGTAGGCCATGTCCATGTGGTACCAATGGTTCAGCCCGGCGCCGAGGATGACCATGGAGCGGCCGTTGGTCTTCTCGGCGTTCGCGGCGAATTCGCGCGCCACGTGGATGATCTGGTGGCGCGGCACACCGGTCACCCGCTCGGCCCAGGCGGGGGTGAAGGGTTGGTCGTCGTCGTAGGAGGTGGCGACGTTGCCGCCGCCGAAGCCGCGGTCCAACCCGTAATTGGCGCAGAGCAGGTCGAACACTGTCGCCACCAGGGCATCGCCGTCCTTCAGCGTCAGGGTGCGGACCGGAACATTACGGACCTGGACATCGGCGTGCTCGGTGGCGGTGAAGCCGTTGGTCGCCGCGCCACCGAAATACGGGAACGCGACGGATGCGGTGGGATGATCGCCGGCGAGCGTCAGGGTCAGCGATACCTCGGCGCCGCCGCTCTCCTTTGTTTCCAGATTCCATTTACCTTGCTCGCCCCAGCGGAAGCCGGCGGAGCCAAGCGGCGCGACCAGCCGTCCGTCCGCGTCGAAGGCGACGGTCTTCCAGTCGGGATTGTTGGTCTCGCCCAGGTTTTCGGGGAAATCGCCGGCGCGCAGCAGGCGCTCGGGCACGTAGTTTCCGTCCTGGCTGACCAGGCGGACCAGCATCGGCAGGTCGGTGTAGCGCCGAACGTAGTCGCCGAAATACGGCACGGTGCGGTCCAAATGGAACTCACGCAGAATGACGTGGCCCATGGCCATCGCCAGCGCGGCGTCGGTGCCTTGTTTCGGATGCAACCATAAATCGGCGAATTTGGTTGCCTCGGCGTAATCCGGCGAAACCACGACGCTTTTGGTGCCCTTGTAGCGGACCTCGGTGTAAAAATGCGCGTCGGGCGTCCGCGTCTGCGGCACGTTGGAGCCCCAGAGCATGAGAAAGCCGGCGTTGTACCAGTCGGCGCTTTCCGGCACGTCGGTTTGCTCGCCCCAGGTCATCGGACTGGCGGGCGGCAGATCGCAATACCAGTCATAGAAGCTGAGGCAGACGCCGCCGAGCAGCGACAAATACCGCGCACCCGCCGCGTAGCTGATCATCGACATCGCCGGAATAGGCGAAAAGCCGACCACCCGATCCGGGCCGTATTGTTTCACCGTGTAGGCGTTCGCCGCCGCGATGATCTCATTGATCTCGTCCCAGGTGGCGCGGACGAAACCGCCCAGCCCGCGTTTGGTGGTGTAACTGGCGCGCCTGGCCGTGTCCTCGACGATGGAGGCCCAGGCGGCGACCGGGGTGCGAATCGCGCGGGCCTCGCGCCAGAGTTTCAGCAGACGGCCGCGCACCAGCGGATGCTTCACGCGGTTGGCCGAATACAGATACCAGGAGTAGCTGGCGCCACGCGCACAGCCGCGCGGTTCGTGATTGGGCAGGTCCGGACGGGTGCGCGGGTAGTCGGTCTGCTGCGTCTCCCAGGTAACGATGCCGCCCTTGACGTAAATCTTCCAGGAGCACGAACCGGTGCAGTTCACGCCATGCGTGGAGCGCACGATTTTGTCGTGCTGCCAGCGCTTGCGGTAGCCATCCTCCCATTCCCGCGGCTCGTTCGTCACGATACCGTGATTATTGGAGAAGGTACCGACCTGCTTCCTAAAGAAGGTCAACCGGTCCAGAAAATGGCTCATCCGTGGATTCCCGTGATTTGGCCCGATCCCGACCGCGCGGGCCCGAGGATCGTGGGACGGCTTATCCCGAACGCCGACGTCAAGGGCATTGATATGGATCAATGCATTCGAGTGACCTATGCGGCCGTATCGCGTGACTTGAATCAAGTTCGCGGCGGCCCGCTCCGCCGACGGCGCACAGGAAAACGAGGCCGATGGAGCTCGATGTATTGCCGGGTCGCGGTGGGAACGGCGTGCCGTCGACAGCACGCGACGCACTGGCGGCGACGTCATGGCTCGGCGGGGTGTCGGGCGCGACGCTTGACGGGCTCGCCCGCCAGTCGGTGTTCCATCGGGTACCCGCCGGGAGCCAGTTGTTCGAACAGGCTGAAACCCCGGCGTTCGCACTGTTCCTGGTCGGCGGAGGCGTCGAACTGTTGGGCGTCCGCGGCAAGGAAGAAACCCTGGTCGAGTTGGTGCACGCCACTGACCTTCTGCTGCCGGCCGCCGTGCTGAACCGGCAACCTTATCTGTTACGCGCACGCATCCTTGACGAGGCCCATCTGGTGATGATCCAGGCGGAGACGTTCCGCCGGGCGGTGGCGACGGATCATTCGCTGTGCCTCGCCGTGCTGGCCTGCCAGGCGGCGCAGTTCCGGCGCCAGGTGAAGCAGGCGAAGAATGTGCGGCTCCGGTCCGCCGAAGAGCGCGTCGGGTGTTATCTGCTGGGTCTGGCGAATGCCGCCGAACCAGGCGAGCCGGTCCGGCTGCCGCTGGAAAAGCGGCTGATCGCCTCGCAGCTTGGCATGACGCGGGAGACGTTTTCGCGGACCCTGGCCGCAGTCGCCCGGCATGGAGTGCGGGTGGACGGCGAGTTGATCACCGTCGAGAACGCCGCCGCCGCGAGCCAGCGATTCCGGCTCGATCCGCTGATCGACGGGATCGAAACCATCCATCCACTGCCCCGCGAGGGGACGCCGCCGTGACCGCGCGGGTTCGGATACAGCCCAGGCGCGCGACAGACGATGCATGTGTTTTGCCAAAGGTGCGGACATGACGAGCACACCGGTTAATTCCGCCGATCAGCAACGGGCCCTGTGGCTGTCCACCATCGCCTTCACGGTGTGCTTCGCGGTCTGGACGATCTTCGCGATCATCGGCATCCAGATAAAGCAGAACCTTGGACTTTCCGACACGCAGTTCGGTCTGCTCGTCGGCACGCCGATCCTGACCGGGGCGCTGATCCGTCTGATCCTCGGCATCTGGGCCGATCAATATGGCGGGCGTATCGTCTTCTTGCTGACGATGCTGTCGGCGGCGGTCATGACCGCGCTGCTGACCTACGCGTATGACTACCAGACGTTTCTGCTCGCCGCTCTGGGTGTCGGAATCGCGGGCGGATCGTTTTCCGTCGGGATCGCTTATGTCGCGAAATGGTTCCCGCGGGAACGGCAAGGCACCGCTCTGGGCATCTTCGGCGCCGGCAACGTGGGCGCCGCGATCACGACATTCGCCGCGCCGATCGTCATGGTCGCGTATGGTTGGCGAATGGTGGCGCTCGTCTGGGCTGGCGCGCTCGCGCTGACCGCGATCGTGTTCTTTGTCATGACGAAGGACGATCCCGATCTCGCGCGCCGTCGTGCCGCGGGGCAAAAGCCTGAAGCGATGGCGGCGATGCTGGAGCCGCTGAAGAACATCCAGGTCTGGCGCTTCTCGCTGTATTATTTCTTCGTCTTCGGCGGCTTTGTGTCGCTCACGTTGTGGCTGCCGCGCTATCTGATGGGGGTTTACGGGCTGGACGTCAGGATGGCCGGCATGATCGGTACGATCTACGCGCTGTCGGCGTCGGTCTTTCGCGCTTATGGCGGGCATCTGGCCGATAAGTTCGGCGCGCGGCGGATCATGTACTGGACCTTCCTGGTCGCCGTGGTTTGCACGTTCTTCCTGTCCTATCCGCCGACCCAATATGTGGTGGAGGGGATCCGCGGCCCGGTCATGTTCTCCACCCGGATGGGCCTTGCCGGGTTCGTCGCCATCGCGGCCGTGCTCGGCTTTTTCATGAGCCTGGGGACGGCCGCGGTCTACAAGCACATTCCGGTTTATTACCCCGACCGTGTCGGCGCCGTTGGCGGCGTAGTTGGCCTCGTTGGCGGATTGGGCGGCTTCATACTGCCCATCGCGTACGGTGCGCTGAACGATCTGACCGGTATCTGGCAGAGTTGCTTCTGGCTGATGTTCCTGATCGTGTCGGGGTCGCTGATCTGGATGCACCTGGCGATCCGCCAAATGGAGCGCGCGGCGCAGGAAGCCGGCGTCGCGGTGCGGACGTTGCCCGAGTTGCCGGAAATGCAGCCGATCCATGGGCCCGCGCAGCAAGGCGCGCTGGCGGGAACCGGCGCGATCCAGGACTGGCGGCCCGAGGACACGACGTTCTGGGACAGCACCGGCCGCGCGATCGCCCGGCGCAACCTGTGGATTTCGGTTCCGTGCCTGCTGCTGTCGTTCGCCGTGTGGATGGTCTGGTCGGTTGTCGTCGCGAAACTTCCCGCCGTCGGCTTCGCGTTCACCAACGAACAGTTGTTCTGGCTTGCCTCGATGCCCGGTTTGTCGGGCGCGACGTTGCGGGTGCTCTATTCGTTCATGCCGGCGATATTCGGGGGACGCTTGTGGACCACGCTGACAACGTGGTCGCTGGCGATCCCGGCGATCGGCATGGGCTTCGCGGTGCAGAACCCCGAGACGCCGTACTGGATCTTCCTCTCCCTCGCGCTGCTGTGCGGCCTTGGCGGAGGGAACTTCGCGTCTTCGATGGCCAACATTTCCTTCTTCTTCCCGAAAGCCGAGAAAGGCAGCGCCCTCGCCATCAACGCCGGACTGGGCAATCTCGGGGTGAGCGTGGTCCAGTTCGTGGTGCCGCTGGCGATCACGGCCGGAGTCTTCGGCTGGTTTGGCGGAGCGCCGCAAACGGCGACCCAGGCGGGCGTCACGACGACGCTCTGGCTGCAGAACGCCGGCTTCGTGTTCGTTCCGTTTATCGTGGCCAGCGCGTTCGCGGCATGGTTCGGCATGAACGACATCGCGACGATGAAAGCATCCTTCGCCGATCAGTCGGTGATTTTCCGGCGCACGCATAACTGGATCATGTGCTGGCTATATACCGGAACGTTCGGATCCTTCATCGGTTTCTCGGCCGCGTTTCCGCTGCTCGCCAGGATCCTGTTTCCCGAGGTGAACGTGCTGCGCTACGCGTTCCTCGGTCCGTTGGTCGGCGCCCTGGCACGGGCGGCCGCCGGCAAACCCAGTGACCGGCTTGGCGGCGGGCGGATCACCCTCTGGGTGTTCGTCGCCATGAGCCTGGGCACGATGGGCATCCTTTACGCCATCGGTATGAAGGGCAGTGCCACGGCGTTCCCGGTATTCTTCGCGAGTTTCCTGTTCCTGTTCGCCGCCAGCGGCGTCGGCAATGCATCGACATTCCAGATGATCCCGGCGATCATGCGCCAGGAGGTGGCCCGGCTTGAGCCGGGACTGAACGCCGCCGATCTGGTCCGGCAATCCGACAAAGAGTCGGCCGCCATTATCGGTTTCACCTCGGCGGTCGCGGCGTACGGTGCCTTCTTCATCCCCAGGAGCTTCGGCACGTCGATCGCCATGACCGGCGGACCCGAGGCCGCGCTTTACCTCTTCCTGGCGTTCTACGTGAGTTGCATCGGCATCACCTGGTGGTTCTACACAAGGCGAGGCGGGGTGCTGTTCGACGTCGAGCACAAAGGAGCGAACCCACGCCCCACCGCCCCGGCCGTTGGCGAATAACCGGGCCGAGCGGTTCGCCGGGGTTTACCGCCGTTGGCCGCGGGCACGCCCGGCCGCCGATCCTCCGGCCGTAGCCTGCCGGCATGACGAACAGCCAGGGAACCCGCGTTCGGATATCCACGTCCCGCCTGGGATCCTCGCCCTGACCGGACCATGCAAAGGCCTGAAATCAGCGCCGATGCTTCGATGTCCCTACAAGGCACCCGCGGCGATCAATCGGGCGACGGCCGAGAGTTCCGTCTCGGGTTCGAGCCGCTCGGTCCCCGTGCGCGGCGCGTGCGAATGCCCATGCACATGACCCGTTTTGCCTGATCCCGAGACCGTTATGAGACGGCCGCCGCGGCCTGGCATCGGCGGCGGCCGGTGCGGATCCACGTTCGCGTTGCCCGCGATTACCTGCGCCACGTAACCGTTGATGAAGCCCCGATGGAAATCGCCGGTGTTATACGCGCTGAGCGCGGCCAACAGAGGCGGTGTGTCCTCGCCTGGCTTGCGCGCCGCCGTCGCATGGTCCGCCGCCTTCGCGTAGTCCGTCGCCTTCGCGTAGTCCGCCGCCTTCGCATAGTCCGTCGAGAGAATCGTCGATCCCCGCAGGATATTCGTGCATGGATCGAGCGCTTGCGCGACGGTGTGTCCCGACGCCGCCAGATTGCGCGTATTCACCTGCATCAGGCCGACGTCCACCGTGTAACCACGCTCGACATAACTCTCCGCCATGCGTGCCGCCTCGGCCGGATCGCGCGCCGGCGGCGGTTGCTCGTCAGAGCCGTTGACGTGCAGCGCGAGCGGGTTGCCACCGCTTTCCACCTGAATGATTGCATTGAGGGTGCCAGGGGCTACGTTGGGGGCGCAGGCGAGCAACGCCGGGTCAAACGTGGTGACCGCCGCGGGAGCCGCTGCCGGTGATTGGGCGGCGTCAAGCGGCGGCACGGCGATACGGGGGAGAACGGCCGCGACGTTCCGCGTGGACCGCGGTTTGACCGCCTTGCCCAGATCGGTCGGGGGATCTTTTGGGATTTCCACCTGGTATTCCAGGGCACTGGCGCGCTCGACACGAGGCCGATTGACTTCGACGTCGCCGGCCTCGTCGCGGGGCGCATTCACCGCCACCAGCCGCGGCACGAGGGGAACCGCGACGGGCGGTGCGGCGGGAACCGCCACACGCGCCACGGCGGTCTCCGCGACGCGCGGCGCAACGGTATTCGCCACTGGCGGCATCGCGATAGTCGCCACCGGCGGCGCAGCGGGAACCGCGACGGGAACCGCCACACGCGCCACGACGGCCTCCGCGACGCGCGGCGCAACGGTATTCGCCACAGGCGGCGTCGCGATATTCGCCACCGGCGGCGCGACGGGAAGCGCCACACGCGCCACGGCGGTCTCCGCGACGCGCGGCGCAACCGAATTCGCCTCTGGCGGCGTCGCGATAGTCGCCACCGGCGGCGCGACGGGAAGCGCCACACGCGCCACGGCGGTATCCGCGACGCGCGGCGCAACGGTATTCGCCACAGGCGGCGTCGCGGCCTCCACTGCGCGCGGCGCGGCGATATCGGCCATACGCGGCGCGGCGGGAACCGCCATGCGCGACACAGCGGGATCCGCTTCGGCCAGCGTGACATTGGCCCTGATCACGGAATTCTTCGGATCCAGCCGCGCGGCCCTGATGAACCATTGCGCGGCTTCGGGTTTGCCGGCCATCCGCAGGGAGACCGCCATGTTGTTGATGACGTCAGGGCTGTCGGGCTCCAGCTTAAGAGCCTGCTGATAAAATGTTTGCGCCACATCATAACGATTCAATTCGTCGTAAGCGGCCCCCAGCGCATTGAGGACCGAGACCGAGCGGGGATCGTTGGCCAGGGCGGTCTCGAAAGCCACGATCGCCAGCCCGGCCCGGCCCGCCGCCAGATCGGCCTTCCCCTCCTGATACGCTCGTTCCGCCGGAGACCGCGCGGAAACCGCTGTACCAGTGGGCCGAATATCGATCCGAGGCATGCCGCATCCTGTGAGCATCAACAGTCCGGCAACGGCGGCAACGTCGCGCTTCATAGTGCAAGCCCCTTCCAGGTGTCGACGATATGGAAAATGACCGGGGCCATGATCGCGGTGACCAGCGCCGGCATGAGACAGCCGACCAGCACCATCGATAACTTGACGGTCATTGTTTGCGCGGCTTCTTCCGCGCGCAACAGTTGGTGCGATCGCATATCGGCCGCGAACACGCGGAGCGTCGTGGCCATGCTGCTGCCGAGCAGGTCGGATTGCAGCAGCAGGTTGACCAGCGAGTTGACGCGATCCACGCCCGCCCGCACCGACAAGGCCCGCATCGCGTCGGCCCGGGGGCGCCCCGCCAATAACTCGGCGCTCACCAACGTAAGGAGCTCCGACAGGACGGGTTGTGCCTTGGCCATTTCTTCGCCCACGCGAGCGATCGCCGTGTCGAGGCCGAGGCCAGCTTCGGTACATACCAGCAGCAGGTCCAATACATCGGGCAGGCCGTCGTCGATCTGACGCTGCCGCGACTTTCGACGGCGGCGCACCCAGTAAACCGGCAACATGAAGCCCACGACCGCCGCGCCAATTGTCAGCGCCTAATAGAGTCCAGCTCCGGACTTCGGCAAGAAGAGGGTGGTCGCGACAATGGCGAGCGGTGTCAGCAGCAGCGCGAGACTGACGCGGAACCCGTAATAGGTTTGCACCGCCTGAGTTGAATCGTATCCCGCCTGGAGCAGCCATAGTTTCAGGGTCGATCGTTCGCGTTCGTCAGTCGGCGCCAGTCGGGTGGCGAATGGCCTGGTGACCAATCGGTCGAGAGCGGAGCCACCGCGCCGGATGGATACGCCCGCACCGTCGCGTCGAACGAAACCACCCGCCAGCCGCCGCGCGCGATCATCGGGCGCGAGCAATACCGCGACGCCAAAGACCGCGAGCGTGCTGGCCAGAACCATCAGAATGTATGGCACGTAGCGGTTGAAGTCGCCCAGTGCGGCAAACTCTCCCATTGGACGCTCCCTCAGTGGATCGCGTTGACGAAGCGGCGCAGCAACACGATGCCCAGGAGAAGCAGCCCTCCAGCGCCGGCCAGAATGCTGGCCAGATAAACATTCGTCCAGGCGGCATCGTAATAATGTGGATTGATATACATCAGTACCAACACGACCGCGACCGGCAGGCCGGAGAGTATCCTTCCCGACAGCCGGGACTCGGCCGACAACGCCCTGACCTTGCCCTGCAGCCTCGATCGCTCGCGCAAGACATCGGACAGCGACGTCAGGATCTCGGCGAGATTGCCCCCCGTCCCGTACTGAACCCGCATCGCGACAACCAAATAATCGATCACGTAATGGCCAAGACGGTCGCTCATTTTCTCCAGGGCCTGGCGCAGATCCAGCCCATATGACATTTCGTCGTAAACGATCCCGAATTCCCGGCCAATTGGGTCCGGCATCTCTTCCGCGATCATACCGATCCCGGTCGAAACCGGATGCCCGGCGCGCAGCGAGCGCACCAGCATATCCAGCGCATCCGGCAACTGGTCAGTGATCTTCGCAAGCCGGCGGTGGCGAGCCTTTATCAGAATCCAGATCGGAAGCAGCACGCCACCGCCGGCCCCCGCGGCGAGACACCATGATAGCGGCCAGTGCAGGAACAGCGACAGTACAACGACAATCCCGATGGTGGCGATCACCATGTACAGCATGACTTTGTCCGGCGATCCGCCAATACCGCCGCTTGCGACCAGATTGTCGAACCAGCGAATTGGCGATGTGCTGAACAACTGCGCCAGCCAGGGCGACATGCCGAACGTGTAGGACCGCCGGCGGAGCAGTTCCGCGGCCGCGGCTTGTTCCTCGTTCCCCGGGGTGGCGAACAACCGTTGATCAGCCTGCCGGCGCGCGCGCCCGGTTTGGTCGAACAATAAGAAGTAAACGCCCCCGACAAAGGCAACGCCCGCGACCGCGGCAACGACGTAAGGCAGCATCGTCCGATCCATGGAAGCCTCCCTACTCGCCGCGGCGGTGCGACATGAACAAGTTCGTCGGCAGATTGATGCCCATGCTCTCAAGCTGCTCGACAAATTTGGGCCGAATGCCCTTCCATTCATAATGGCCGTGGATGCGGCCATCCGCGTCCGTACCGGTACGAACAAAACGGAGGATCTCGTTCATCGTCGGCACATCACCCTCCATGCCCGCCATCTCCTGCAGACTGATGAGGCGGCGCTTGCCGTCCGTCCAACGGGCGAGCTGCATCACGACCTGAATGGCCGATACGATTTGCGACCGGATGGTTCGCGGCGACATCTCGAGCCCGGCCATACCGATCACCTGCTCCAGACGCATGACCGCATCCCTTGGCGAGTTGGCATGGATGGTCGACATCGACCCTTCGTGGCCCGTGTTCATCGCCTGCAACATGTCGAAGGCTTCATCGGCACGCACCTCGCCGAGAATGATCCGGTCGGGGCGCATACGAAGGGCATTCTTGACCAGGTCGCGCTGCGTGATCTCGCCCCTGCCGTCCGCGTTTGGCTGCCGTGTTTCCAGGCGTGCGACATGCGGTTGCTGCAACTGCAGCTCGGCGGCATCCTCGATGGTGACGATCCGCTCATGCTCGTCGATCGCTTTCGACAGCGCATTGAGCATCGTCGTCTTTCCCGAACCGGTGCCGCCGGAAATCAGGATCGAGATTTTCCCACGTACCATGCCGCGCAGCATCACCGCCATATCGGGGGTAATCGTTTCGTTAGCGATCAGCAGATCCAGGTCGAACGGCCGCCTGGCGAATTTGCGGATCGACAGCAGCGGGCCATCCACCGCGACGGGCGGCAGGACGGCATTGATCCGCGATCCATCCGCGAGACGCGCGTCGACCACCGGCTGCCCCTCATCAACCCGGCGGCCCACGGCCGCGACCATTTTGTTGATGATCCGCAGCAAATGCGAATTGTCCTTGAAGCGGACCGGCGTCAACTCGAGTTTACCGTGCCGCTCGACATAAACCTTGGCGTAGGTATTGACTAGAATGTCGTCGATGCTGGGATCGCGGAGCAGCGGCTCCAACGGCCCCAGGCCCATCACTTCGTCCAGGACGTCCTTGACGATCTGCTTGCGCTCGCGTTCATTGAGCGGCGTTGTCTCGGCCGTCAACAGTTCACGAATGATATCGCCGACTTCGGTGACAAATTGTTCGCGCGGCATGCGCTCGATAACACTCAGGTTGATTTCATCCAGCAGGTTTTGGTGCAGGCGGACCTTCAGATCGAGAAAATCGGGATTGCTGGCGACGACCAGCGCCTGAGGCTCGACGGCCTGGGCGATCGGCTCGGGAACGCTCTTCAGCCGGCTGCTAAATCGTGACGGTAACATATTTAAATTCTCCCGGGCTCACTATGCGGCACGGTCACTTTTTTCGTGATCGCCTGAATCATGGAATGAATTTTCTTTTCGAGAGATCTTCCGCCGCGGACTTCACTCAGTGGTTGACCCGCGTCCGCCGCCAGCCGCATGGCCGGATCGTCTGGAATGGTATGGTCGATCTCGTGTCCCACCGCCTTCGCCGCGTTCTTGAGCGGAATATCCTTCGAGCCGAAAATTCCGCGCACGGTCCGGTTCGCCACCACGAAAAGCGGGATGTGATCGAGGTGCTCCGTCTGCAGCATCTCGATCTGACGCTTCGCCTGGCGGAGCGACGGTACCGTGAGTTGCACGACCAGCACGATCGCGTCGGACTTCGCCAGCGCCGCCAGCACCCAGTCCGACCATAGCGTCGGCAGGTCGACGATGACCTGCTGGTACTCCTGCCGCGCGACCTCAACAACCGCGGCCACGGCGGCGGCGTCCAGGTCACCGACCGGATAAATGATCGACGGAGCCGGCAGCAGATCGAAGCGCTGATAAGGGCGCACCATGGCGCCACGCAACAAGGCTCCGTCAAGCCGCTTAAGATCCTGTGCCAGGTCGATCAGGCTGGCATGCTGCTCGGCATCCATCAGCAGCGCCGTCGAGCCAAATTGAATGTCGAAGTCCAGCAGGCACAGCGACGGCGCGGCCTTCTGGCGGCCAAGCGCGGCGGCTCCTTGCACGGCGAGGCTCGTCGCGCCCACGCCGCCGCAGCTCGCGATGAAGCTGACGACCGATCCCCTGGGATGGTCATCGCCGCCACCGGGCGTGAGGGCCGCGACGTGACCCCGCCCGGCGGCGCGTTGCAGGGCGATGGCGACGTCCGGCGGGACAAAGGGCTGCGGCAGCACGTCGGTCAGACCGATGCGCATGAATTCCCGCATGCTCGCGACATCGAGATTGGCTGAGGTCACGACGACGGGCGAGGTTTCCTCCTCGGCCATGAAGTGAGCCAGCGTCCGCATTTGGGTTGAGTTGGCGGTATCGATATCAAGAAAGATCACATCGCCGCGGAGCGCCCTGAGGCTCGCCAGATCGAAACCGTCCGCCACCTGGGCGCGTAATGACATGGTGGCGGCGAGGGCGCTCGCGAGCGAGGCCTGCGTCGCCGCCGAGCGCAAAATGGCCGCCACCGTAATGCTTGTGTAATTCACCGTCATATCCATGGGGCGCCTCTTTCAATCGCATCGCTGGTCGCGGCGCGGGGTAAGATGATCGTCATCACATATCCGGAAAGCAAGCTTGTGGAGCGATGGTGACGTTAAAGTTGGTCTGAAAAGGCATCACAAAAAGAAACGGATAGTTGGCTTGCACCTGCCATCCGCAGGGCTGCTGGGTCACCGTGAAATTCGCCGCTGCCACCGGGACCCCCCACGCCTGCGTCACGGCATAGGCCTGGACGTTCGCGACCTGAGCGGCCAGATTGGCTCCGCCGCACGTGGCCGTGTTGACAGAGGCGCAGCGCGCCGCCTGCTCGACGGCGTGAAACAGCATATTTGTCGTATAAATCACCCAACCCGCATAGAACGCCCCTACAATCATCAGGCTCAGAACAGGCAGGACTATGGCCATCTCGACGGCCGTTCCACCGTGCCGGCAACCGGCGAGACGTCTGGACGCGGCGCCAACCCGGGTGATCAGTCCGCGCATCACTGCACCCGGACAACTGTCTGCGCGGTTAGCGGGGAGGCGATCCCGGGCGCGACCGGCGAATAAGCTTGCGTGACCCTGACGGTCACATAGGCACCCGCGGGAAGGCCTCCGCACGCGGTCGGCGGCGGTGGACACGCCGTCGTGGTGACGCCGGTCCCGTTCGAACAACCACAGATTTCCGAGACCGTGACGTTACCGCTCGGGATACCCGTCGCGGCGGCGACCGCCGCCTGAATGTTCGCGGGCGGGTTGTAGCCGTTCAGCTGGGCATATTGCGCGCCGACCTGAGACGCGTGATTCACGTTCATGAGCTGAAACATGACCATGCCATATTCCGCGACACCGAGGACCAGGATGGTGAAAAATGGGAAAATGATGCCCAGTTCGACCGCGGCGCCGCCATCGGTTTGGCGAGATAAGCGCTGCAAATATTTACGCATGGCGTTGTCCTATTCCGCCAGGATGATGGAACCGTTGCCGCCGATCGGCGCGGTGCCGGTGCCCTGACACTGATCGTTGATAAAGGCCAGGCCGAGGATCTTGATGGTGTTGGCGATCAACTGCATGCATTGCGAATTCATGATGCTTAATCCCTCGAAGTTGAGCGCCTGACTGGGGGTGTAGATCGCGCCGGTGATATTATCGAAATTAATCCCGTAAATGGTATTGGTATTGCCCGCCGGCGCGGTGCGGTCCTGGAAGATGGCGATGCCGGCCGTGTTCCAGGTGCCCGCCGCCGTCGGCGCGGTCAGCGTCATGCCGTCGGCGCCGTTGAAATTCATATTGGCGTAATCGGCGGCGCCGACGCCACCCGCTGTCCCGCCGGTCAACACAAGCGTGACGTTGGTACCAATGAGATCGCCAAACGTCATATTGAACCCGCCGTTACTTCCGCCATCCATGATGTAGTAGCCGATGCCGCCGGAGGTCGCCGGCGGATTCAGCGTCAGATCGCCACCGGTGACGCTGATCCCCTCCATGAACTGGAAGGTCCCCGAGCCGAGCACCAGACCCCGGCCTAAACCCGCGAGGAATCCCGCATCATCGTTGACCGCGGGCACATTCGCCGTGACCGTGGGACCCCCGAACACACTGGTTCCGTTGCCAAACACGACATGGCCGTAGCCGGTGATCGTCAGCGCCGAGTGGGCGCCGTTATCCGCCGCCGCCGTTTGGATGCTATTGTTGCTGTTACCAAACGTGAGCTGCGCGTACGGGCTGGTGTTTGAGGTTCCGTTGACCGTGATCGCGGAACTGCTGGATCCGGCGAGTACGCTGTTGGTGAGCGCATCGATCGTCAGGCTCGGCGTGCTGCCGTTCAGCTGGATCGCGGGATTGCTTGAGCCGCCCTGGAAGAAGGTGCTGCTCCCTGTTCCGCCAGCGAAAGTGACGGTACCTCCGGTCATGGTAATGCCGGGCGCGGATGAGCCGCCCAGAATGCTATTGGTTCCCGCGCCGAAATTGACGGTGCCACCGCTTACAGTGATCCCCGGCTGGCCTGTGCCGCCCTGAATGATGTTGGTTCCGGGGCCGAAATTGGCGGCACCTCCAGTCACGCTGATGGCGGGCTGGCTGTTGCCAAGGATTTTGAAATTGCCGCCGATCGTAATGTTGAGCGTGCCGCCCGTCACGCTGATCGCCGGCTGTCCGGTCGGGGATTTGATCGTATAGGCCGCGCCCGCGGACGTCGTGAGGGTCAAAGTCTGGCCTGCAGAGACACTGATTCCCGGATAGCACGTGCCGGCGATCAACGTCCCTGGGTTGTGAGCCACCGAGATCGTGTTACCTGAGTTGCCTGTGCAGGTACCCGGCAATGCGGTTGTACCGAGGGGCGTGATCGCGGTGGGAATCGTCGGCGTCGGCATCGTGCGGCACTGCGTTCCTGGGCAGCCATAAGGATCGGGCGTGATGGTGTTCTGGTTTTGCCGGGGCGTCTTGGTCCAGTTGAAAGCGTTAAGGAATCCGCTGTTGATGCCGCCATAAACCGTCGCGGTATAAGCCGTGACACTGGTTAAAATCCCCGTTATTTCCAAGGCATTGGACCCCTTGGAGTTAACCCCGATGCTGCACTTGGACATGTTGACACTACCGAGTAGCAGGGCGAAATTAATTCCCGGCGTGCTGGTGTTGTTCAACGAGAGCAGGCAATCCAGCGACGGGTTGGCCAGCGCGACACTGCGCGCGCCCACCGTCGGCGCGGCGTATCCGGCCGGCAGAAACCCGCTGAACCAGTTGGTCCCGGTCTGCTTGATGATGACCTCGACCGCGGCATTGTTGGTCGTGAAGTTTCCCGACGCCGGCGGGCTGTTGACGATCACCTGCACGTTGTTGACGCCGTTCGTCCAACCGTTCAGCGCGGCGACCGAACGCGCCTCCGTGATGCAGATGTTCGAGCCGCCCACGACGCAACCGGGCTGCAGCGCGAGCGCGGTGGCCGCGCTCGCCGCCGCCGCGTCGGCCGCGCCTTGCATGGCGCGAGCCTCCATCAGCCAGAATCCAACTTCAATGCCCAAGCCGGCGAAGCCCATCATGACCGGCACCATGATCGCGAAGAGGAGCGCCGCCGCGCCTCTTCTGTCGCCGGCGAGGCGGCGAAAGGTTCCGATCATGGGGAGGTTGTGGAGCATGGGAGCGACCCTGATGCCGTTTTAGTAGGGACTGCTCGTCCCACCACCCGACCCGCCACCGCCGCCGCCGCCCCCCGGCGGGGCACTTCCCCCGCCGCCGCCAGAGGAACCAGACCCGGTCTGCAAGGATTGGACGGGTGCCGGCCGGTAAACCCGGTTGGTTTCATACCGCTCGAAAGCGCTGTTCATGCGGACGGCATCGTTGCCCGGCGGGCGTGACGGTTGCAGCGGCTCTGGATTGACCACCTGGGCCGCCATGTTCGCGTGCACCGCCTCTCCGAAATCCGGCGCGAAGTTCTGGTGGGGATTATAGACGCAGCCGCCGAGACCGGCCAGCAACAAGATCGGAAGAGCACGTAGCATGGTTGGAAATCCCCTCTCCCATTAACGGATGATGTGGCCGTAGCTGCCGGCGAGGCCGCCGCCTTGCGGCTGACCGGACTCCGGCGCTTCAGGCTTGCCGTTGAAAAAGATGTCCTGCTCGGATGGCGGCACGAAGCTATCGGTTGGCGCGCGCAACGTGTTGGCCAGGGTCGGATGCACCAGTCGCGGCGTCACGATGATGACCAGTTCCGACTGCTTGCGCTGAAAATTCGAGTCACGAAACAAGGCGCCGAGAATTGGTATGTTGGTGATCCCGGGAATCCCCTGGATCTGGTCGGTGAAATTCTCGGACAACAGACCGGCGATCGCGAAACTCTCGCCATCGCGCACTTCGATACTGGTCTTTACCCGGCGCGTGCTGATGCCGGGAATGCTGAAGCCATTCGCCACCACGGCATTCGTCGTGTCGATTTGCGACACCTCGGGACTGACGACCAAATTGATCAGCTTGTCCTCGAGCACTGTCGGAGTGAAGGCCAGGCTGACGCCGAACGGTTTGAACTCGATGGTGATCGTCGGGACACCCGAACCGGTGGAATAGCCGACCGGCACGGGAAACTCGCCGCCAGCCAGAAAACTCGCGGTATCGCCGGATAGTGCGACCAGATTGGGCTCGGCCAGGATTTTGACGGAGCCTTTTGTCTCCAGCGCCTCCAGAACGTCGCTGAGCTGGTACGGAGTCTTGCCGAACCTGCCCGCGCCGGCGCCGCCCAGCAATGACGTCGCGGCGTTGGTCGTGTTGAAGCCGCTGAGCAGCAAACCGGCGCCGCTCAGATTGGCCGCGCCGCCGATCAGTGCCGCCGGATGAAAGCCAAAGGCGCTGGCGATCGAGCGGTCCATTTCGGCGACCTTGACCTCCAGCATCACCTGCTGGGCGCCACGAACGCTCATGTTGTTCAGTACGATGCCGTCCTTGTAGACGAAGCGTTTGGCGATCTCGAGCGCCTCATGGGTCTTCGCCGCCGACGACACGGTACCGCCCAGAGCGAGCGTATCGTTGACCGGGTAGACACTGATCGGCTCGCCTGGAAGCAGGGCGTGCAATGTCGACCTGACACTGTCCACGTCGATGCTCACCGTGACGTCGATGACGGCGAGCAGTTGCTCGTCCTGGCCGTAGAGGGCCAGGTTCGTGGTGCCCAGGCCTTTGCCGAGCACATAGAACGAGCGGTCGGTGAGCGCCACGACATCGACGATATCGGCGTTGCCGGTGGAAATCTTGCCGATCGGGCTGCTGACCCGCATCACGCGCGACTTGTTGAGTGGCAACAACAGACTGGTCGCGCTCTGCACGGCCCGTTCGGGGGTGACGGTGACGACCGTTTGCGACGGCTGTGCCCATACAGGTACGGGAACGAGTGCCAGGCTGGCCGAGAACCAGGCGATCAACGGCAACTTCATGGCAAACTCGCTCCTAAATTCCCACACCGCGAAATGCACCTCGCCAGGCCACGAGCGGCCTGGCGCTAATTTGGTTTTACGCCGGATGCCGGTGCCGCACCCGACACCGGGGCTCTGGGCGTCGCGCCCGGTTCAGGCCGCACCTCATAGGTCGTCGCGGCCGTGCCGCGCACGATGTCGTACGAAGGCTTCGGCGGCGCCGCCAGTGCCTCGAGCTTTTGGACGATCACGGGCGGCGTGCTTGCCGGCAGCAGATCCTTCACCGACAGCGAACCCGGTGCCACCTCCTGCTTGCTCCGCATATTGCGAAGCGTCAGGCTGAGCGTGCCGATGCTGGCGGCGAGCGTGAGTTTTTGCGCGTCGCGCGGCGAAACTTCCACCGTGACGGCCTTGACGGCGGCCGCCGCGTCCTTGCGTACGTTGGTGTCCTGATCGATCGCGCGAACCAGGACGTCCTGCAGCAGAACTTCGATCTTGGCGGACATCGGCGTGCTCATGCCCCCTGGTCCGTCGGCGTGGGTGAGCAGGATGTCCACGTGATCGCCCGGCTGCACGAAGCCGGCGACGCCGGTGGCGTCATTGACGTGAATGGTCATGGCCCGCTTGTCGGCGTCGATGATCGACGACAGCGACGACTTGCCGCCGTTGCCGGAAACCTTGCTCGCGAGCACCGGCTCGTTGGCTTCCATGGGGCGCAGGACGACACGGTCCTCGCCCGGCCCGGCGAC
>Ga0181536_10001781_pt1 | contig 25005 bp, 21 predicted proteins | sample PEATcosm2014_Bin_41_FD_121105 | JGI IMG/M metagenome (GOLD analysis project Ga0181536, IMG submission 121105) | Peatland microbial communities from MTU Mesocosm Facility, Houghton, MI, USA - PEATcosm2014_Bin17_60_metaG | ecosystem: Environmental > Terrestrial > Soil > Wetlands > Peat | place...
AGTTCGCCGAGGGCGCGGACTTCAGTCCGCGCCTACCCCCCCCCAGTGTCCATTTTCGAACGTCATTCCCCGAATCTGGACATCGCGATCCCGCCACCGTTTCTGCATCCCCGCACTTCCCGGCGCGCCCGTCTGGCACGCAGAATGCTAACCAGCATCCGTGCTGAGACCGATTCAAGACATCCGTTACACCTTTCGCCAATTGGCGAAATCGCCCGCGTTCACCATTGTTTCGGTGCTCACCATCGCTCTGGGCATCGGGCTCGACAGCAATACCACGCGAGCATGCGCGTTGTAGCTCAACGCTGAACGCTGAAAGCTAAAGGCTGAAAGCCATCCGCTGGTCCAGATGCGCGAGCACCTTCGGCCACGCCTCCTCGTGCCGGTCCCTGGACTCCTCGTCCGGAAAACCGGCATGCTCGATTCGCAGTTGTGTCCCGCTCGCATGCGGCGCGAGTTCCACCGTCACTACGGTCTCGGCCCCCTTGGTCGCGGCGGTGACCCAAGTCAATTCCACGAGCCGATCGCGTTCGAGCCTGAGGAACCGCCCGTGGTGCGGATGCCGCATTCCCTCGAAATGCGTCTCGAAATAAAATGCGGCGTTGACTTCCGCTCTCATCCACACTGTCCCGGGCGCGGCAAACCAGCGATCGAATTCCTCCGTCCAAGCACGGAAGAGCACGCCTGGCGGCGCACCCATCGCCCGCTCGGCCTGTAACCGAAAAGGCCTCCCTGAAAGATCCGGTGCCGCAATCGCCGTCATTCTGACTCCTGACTCCTGACTCCTGACTTCTGTCTCATTCTGTCTCCTGTCTCCTGGCTCCCGACTTCTTTCCTATCACCTCCACCCCCACATACGGACGCAACACCTCCGGCACCACCACGCTGCCGTCGGACCGCTGATAGTTCTCCACAATCGCCACCCACGTGCGCCCCACCGCCAGACCGCTGCCGTTCAGTGTGTGCACGAATTCGCTCTTGCCCTTCGCGGACTTGAACCTGATGGACGCCCGCCGTGCCTGAAAAGCCTCGTAGTTCGAGCAGGAAGAAATCTCCTTGTACGCGTTCTGCCCCGGCAGCCACACTTCGATGTCGTAAGTCTTAGCCGCGGAAAAGCCGGTATCGCCGGTCGACAGCACCACCGTCCGGAAAGGCAGCCCCAGCCGCCGCAGGATATCTTCCGCGTCCGCCGTCAGTTTCTCCAACTCGTCGTAGCTGTGGTCCGGGTGCGCGAACTTGACTAACTCCACCTTCTGGAACTGGTGCTGCCGGATGATGCCGCGCACGTCCCGGCCGTAAGATCCGGCCTCGCTGCGAAAGCACGGCGTGTAGGCGCACAGCTTCACGGGCAGCCGCCCGCCCTCCAGCGTCTCGTCCCGATACAAGTTGGTTACGGGAACTTCCGCCGTGGGAACCAGCCAGTAGTCTGAGTTCTCAAGCTTGAACTGATCCTGCGCGAACTTAGGCAACTGGCCGGTGCCGAAGAGGCTGGCCGAATTCACCAGGAAAGGCGGCAGCACCTCGGTGTATCCGTGCTCGCGCGTATGCACGTCGAGCATGAAGTTGATCAGCGCGCGTTCCAGTTTGGCGCCCAGGCCCCAATACACCGCGAACCGCGCGCCGGTCACTTTCGCCGCGCGCTCTAGGTCCAGTATGCCGAGTTCCGGGCCCAGGTCCCAGTGCGCCTTAGGCTCGAAGTCGAAACGCCGCGGTTCGCCCACACGCCTGACTTCTACGTTATCCGCCTCGCTGGATCCCACCGGCACGGATTCGTGCGGCAGATTCGGAATCCCAGCCAGCATCTCGCGAAAGGACGCGTTGGCCGCCTTCTCCTGTTCCTCCAGCAACGCGATCCGCTCGGCGATGGCCCGCACCTGCTGCTGTCTCTTGGTGGTATCGGCGCCTTCCCGGCGCAGTTTGGCGATCTCGGCGGTTTCCGCGTTGCGGCGCGCCTTCAATTGCTCCGATTCGGCGATGGCGGCGCGCCGCCGCTGGTCCAATTCCCGGTAACCATCCAGGTTGGGAGGATTGCTGCGCGTCTGCAGCCGCTCGGCAATGCGGTCGAAGTTCGCTCGAAACCAGGCCAGATCGTACATTTATTCATGCTACCAGGGGACACGCGGCGGCGAGCAAACCGGCCCCGATCCGGTGCTTAACCGCTTTGGGGAAACCGCTCCTTGACGGTCGCGGCTCGGTAATAGTCGCGTTGATTTCGCAAGGCTTCTGAGCCGCGACCGTCAGGGAGCGGTTTCTATCAGTCAGGAATCCCCAAACCGGTTAAGCACCCCCCCGATCCGCGTGCTCTACCCCTTTTGACTCGCCTGCCCGGCGCGGCCGTTCACCATCGCTTCATGCAGCACGGATTTGATGTAGGTCTGGCGGGACAGTCCCTTCTCTTCCGCCTGTTTGCGCGCGAGATCCAAGTTCGCTTCCGCCATGCGGATGAGAGCGCCTTCTCTTAAGCCGTCCGCTTGGGTTGCCGCCGCAGGCTCCAGCGGCGTCCGGCGTCGCCGTTTCGGTCCTGCTGAGAGTCGCGGCGGACCCGGCCAAGCCATTCGGGAGCCCCCGCAGGCGCGTCGCCGTGGCGGTCCAACTTTTCAGGATCCTCAGTTTCCGCCGTGTGGAATTGCGATACATTGGGCGAGAAATCGTGAGCTTTTTTAAAACAGCAACAGGAGCATCGATGAAACCCATGGATCGCCGTTCTCTCATCGCCGGTGCGTTCGCCAGCGCTGGTCTGGCTGCTTTCGACTGCGCCGCTGCCGTTGCCCAACAGCGCGCTGGAAACGACGCGCCCATTTCTCCGAAGGACAACCTCAAGGTCACCAAGCTCGAAACCTTTCTGGTGAAGCCACGCTGGTTGTTCCTCAAAGTACACACGAATGCCGGTATCGTCGGCTTGGGTGAGCCGATCACCGAAGGCCGCGCCCTCACTTGCGCTGAGGCCGTGAAGGAGATCGAGCCGTACCTGATCGGAAAAGATCCGCGTCGCGTGGCGCACCACTGGCAAGCGATCTATAGGCATGCGTTCTATCGCGGTGGACCGATCCTGACCAGCGCTTTGAGCGGCATCGACCAGGCGCTCTGGGACATCAAGGGCAAAGCGCTAGGAGTGCCGATTTACGAGCTGCTCGGCGGACCAACGCGCGAGCGGGTTCGCGTTTACGCGCACGGCAGTTCGCCAGAAGCCTTGCGCGCAGGCTTGGCGAGAGGTTTCACCGCGTTTAAGACAGGTCCGGCCAAGAAGCGGCCCGCCCGGTACATTGAGACTCCGGCGGCGGTCCAGTACGCCGCCGAGCAGTTCGCCGAACTGCGGCGCGTGGTGGGCAACGATGTCGATATCGCCATCGATTTTCACGGCGCTACCAGTCCGGCCACCGCCAAGTTGCTCATCAAAGCGCTCGAACCTTACCAACCCATGTTCGTCGAGGAACCCATCAACTGCCAGGAACACGACGTGATGGCCGAAATCGCCCGAGGAACTTTTCTCCCCATCGCCACCGGCGAACGAGTTTTCACGAAGTGGGGCTTCCGCGAGGTTTTGGAGAAGCGCGCCGCGACCGTATTGCAGCCGGACATTTCTCACGCCGGCGGCATCACGGAGGCACGGCTGATCGCCGGCATGGCGGAAGCCTACTACGCCACGATCGCTCCGCACAATCCGCTGGGTCCGATCAACCTCGCTGCCGGCGTGCAGTTGGCGGCCTGCATCCCAAACTTCTTATGCCAGGAGCAAGTGTCCCTCGGCGAGGGCTATCTCAAGAAACCATTCACCGTGAGGAGTGGGTTTCTGGATCTGCCTACGGGTCCCGGACTCGGCATTGAGCTGGACGAAAACGCCATGGCCGACAAGATTGGCCATGACTGGCGGAATCCCGAAGCCTACGACCCCGATGACGGCGCGGCAGTGGATTGGTAGTTTGCGCTGTTTGAAAGTCCTGGCGACCCGCTTCCGGTGATGGGGCTGCCATCTCCGACGACCGTGCTTTGGCCGGCATCGTCCTTTCATCGCGAAATGCTCCGCCGCCGTGGCGTACGCTTCAGCGTGCTGTGGCGAGCTTCAGCTCGCCATCTTCGGATGACCGTCAGGCGGTGGTCCCAGTCGAATCAGACTGCATCCGGCATAAATTCCAATATACATACCCCGTACGTATCCGGCAGGCCGCGCCGGACGGGTATCGTCGCGACGTTCGGATGCACCCGCTGATACAATAAAGCGGACCTGCGGCACGCGGTTAATTGCGGTTTACGCCGCGCTGGCGAACTAACATAACTTATGGCTCAGGTGATCATTCCCAACCCCGTCCTGAACTCGCCGTTCGAAGAGCCGGACCGCCATTTCTACTTCGACGAGGACGGCATCACCGACAAAGTGGTCGAGTCGCGTCGCCTGAGCAGCTACTTCATCCCCGTGCCCCAGCCGAAGAAGAAGGGAGCGCAACTGGCCCTCGATAACGAGTGGACCCAGGAACGGATCAAAGAGAACAAGTTCATCAACGAAGTGCGGACCACCATCGCCAAATGGCGTTTCGGCGGCCACCCCGGCGTTACTAACACCACCCGCCAGCTCCTCGAATACTGGGCCAACCCCGACCGCGAGCGCCGCCTCTTCTTCTGCCAGATCGAAGCTCTGGAAACCGCCATCTACCTCACCGAAATCGCCGACCGCCAGGACGGCGCATGGATTCTCCGGCAGCTCAAGGAGGCCAACCAACCAGGCCCACAGCCCGCTACTGAACCGCGTCGCCTTCAAGATGGCCACCGGCAGCGGCAAGACTGTAGTCATGGCCATGCTGATCGCCTGGCACACGCTCAACAAGCTGGCCGCTCCGCAGGATGCCCGCTTCGGCGACGCCTTCCTCATCGTCACGCCCGGCATCACCATCCGCGACCGCCTGCGCGTTCTCCTGCCCAACGATCCAGGCAATTACTACCAGCAACTCGACGTTGTCCCGGAGTTGCTTCGCGAGCCGCTCGCCCATGCCAAAATCATCGTCACTAACTACCACGCCTTTCTGCCGCGCGAGAAAGGGGAAGGCGCCAAGCTGACCAAGCAGATCCTGGGCAGCGGCCGCACGCGGGCTTTCACCGAGACGCCCGATGAGGTGGTGCGCCGCGTATGCCGCGGGCTGGGCAACAAGAAGAACATCATTGCGATCAACGACGAGGCGCACCATTGCTATCGCGGCAAGCCCGATGAGGAGGGCGGCGAAAAGCTGACCGGCGAGGAACGCAAGGCAGCGGAGGAGCGTGAGAAGGAGGCCCGGGTCTGGATCACCGGTCTGGAGGCGGCCAAGCGCAAGATCGGCCTGCGTGTGGTCTACGATCTCTCAGCCACACCGTTCTTCCTCAAGGGCTCCGGCTACCGAGAGGGCACGCTGTTCCCCTGGGTGGTTTCCGACCTCTCCCTTATCGATGCCATCGAAGCCGGGATCGTGAAAGTGCCGCGCGTGCCCGTGGCAGACAATGCCATGACCGGCCAACAGCCCACGTACCGCGACCTGTGGGCGCGCATCCGGGACCATCTCCCCAAAAAGGGACGCGGCACGGACGCCGTGACCGGCGAGCCCAAGCTGCCCGCCGGCCTGGAAGGCGCGCTACAAAGCCTCTACATCAATTACAAGGTCTACTTCAGGGACTGGGAACAGGACGCCAGCGCCCGCTTGCGCGGCGGCACGCCTCCAGTCTTCATCGTGGTCTGCAACAACACCAACGTCTCCAAGATGGTCTTCGACTACATCGCCGGCTGGGAGAAAAAGTTGCCGGACGGTTCCGTCGCGCTGGTGCCCGGCAAGCTTGGCCTCTTCAGCAATGTCGCCGACGGCCTGTGGAGCGCCCGCCCGAACACCGTCCTGGTGGACAGTTCGCAATTGGAATCCGGGGAGGCCATGAGCGACGATTTCCGCAAAATTGCGGCGCGCGAAATCGAAGAGTTCAAGGCCGAGTACCGCATCCGCTTCCCCGAGCGCGATCCCGACAAACTCGCCGATGAAGACGTCCTCCGCGAGGTGATGAACACCGTCGGCAAGCCCGGCAAGCTCGGCGAACAGGTGCGTTGTGTCGTCTCGGTGTCCATGCTCACCGAGGGCTGGGACGCCAACACAGTGACCCACATCCTGGGCGTACGCGCATTCGGCACCCAGCTCCTGTGCGAGCAGGTGGTCGGCCGCGGACTTCGCCGCCGCAGCTTCGCGCTCAACGACAAGGGCCATTTCGAGCCGGAGTACGCCGAAGTCTACGGCGTGCCGTTCTCCTTCATCCCGACCGACGGCTCGACGCCAACGCCTCCGCCCACCAAGCCAGTGACGCGCGTGCGCGCCCTGGACGACCGCGCCGCCCTCGAAATGCGCTTCCCGCGCCTGCTCGGCTACCGCTACGACCTGCCGCCCGAAAGGCTGACCGCCACGTTCACGGACGACTCGCGCCTTGTCCTTACGACAGCCGATGTCCCCACGGAAACCGAAAACGCACCCATCGTGGGCACCAGCAGCCGCCACACCCTTGCCGACCTGAAAGCCACGCGCGAGCAGAGAATCGATTACGTGCTGGCGAGCCACATCCTGGAGACCTTCTTCCGGGACGACGAAGGGCAGCCGAAGCCGTGGCTCTTTCCGGACCTGCTGCGCATTGTGCGCCAGTGGCGGCAGGGCGGCTGGCTGGTCTGCCACGACGATACGTTCCCGCAGATGGTCCTCCTCAACGAACGCGCCACCACGGCGGGCGAGAAGATCTATCGCTCCATCGTGGCCGCCGCGCATGGCGTGAAGACTCTGAAGCCGATTCTGTATCCCTACGACACCGAAGGCAGCACGCGTTACGTGGACTTCGATACGACGCGGCCGGTGTATCAGACGGATGCCGCCAAGTGCCACATTTCGCACGTGGTCGCCGACACCGAATCGTGGGAGCAGAAGATGGCTCAGACGTTGGAGAGCATGCCCGAGGTGCGTTGCTACTTCAAGAACGACCATGTGGGCTTCACCATTCCTTATGTGCTGAATGGCGACCAGCGCAACTATACTCCCGACTTCGTGGCGCGAGTTGCCACGGCGGCCGGAGAATGGAACCTGGTCGTGGAGGTCAGTGGCGCAAAGCGCCCGGATAAGGACGCCAAGACATCCACCGCCCGGACGCTCTGGATTCCCGCCGTCAACAATCATGGCGGCTTCGGCCGGTGGGCTTTTGTGGAAATTGAGGATCCTTGGAATGCGAAGAAAGCAATCGAGGAGGCACTACCTTCGCGAGGAGGACCGCCATGAGATCGGTCGAATTCTTCGAAGATCCCACAGAACAATCGAGAGTAAAGGCCGCCATCGTATCGAAGTACTTCGATGCCTGGGCTAAAGTCATGAAGCACAGGGCCAGGAGCGGAAGGATTGCCTATTTCGATCTCTTTGCCGGCCCTGGGCGCTATGACACGGGCGAGCCGTCCACCCCCGTATTGATCCTCCAGAAGGCCTTGGCCGATCCCGAACTTCGAGACATGCTCGTGACGGTTTTCAACGACAGGGACGCACACCACGTTGCCAGCCTCAAACGCGTGGTGAGCGAGATCCCTGGGATCGGAAGACTAAAGCACCAGCCGATTTTCGACAGCGCTGAAATAGGCGAGAAGGACGCCGAGTTCTTTGAGTCGTTCAAGGCAGTACCGTCCCTGTTCTTCCTGGATCCCTGGGGGTATAAGGGCCTTTCCTTGAGGCTGATCAACTCCGTAATCGGCAATTGGGGCTGCGACTGTATCTTCTTTTTCAACTATAACCGGATCAATCCGGGGCTGAACAACCCGATGGTAAAGGAACACATGTGCGCTCTGTTCGGGGAAGGGCAGGCTGACGCTCTGAGCCAGGAACTGGCGGGCTTGGACGCCAAGGATCGCGAAACGCACATTATGGAGGCCCTATGCGACGCGCTTGGCGCGAAGCGGGGTCGTTACGTCCTGCCATTCGGATTCCGGAACGATGAGGGAACTCGCACCAGCCATCACCTGATTTTTGTGAGCAAGAACGTTCTCGGCTATTCCATTATGAAGGACATCATGTGGAAGGAGATCTCGTCCCACAACCAAGGAGTGGCGACTTTCCTGTACAGCCCCGCCGACCGGAGATTTCAACTGCTGTTCGAGCTCCAACGCCCCCTCGACGACCTGGAGGGGCTGCTTGTCCGCGATTTCGCCGGCAAGACTCTCGCCATGCACCAGATTTTCGAGCAGCACCATGTTGGGCGGCCGTTTGTAGGCTCGAACTACAAGGAGATATTGAAGAAGATGGAGGCCAAGCATCTGATACGGTGCAGGCCCAACTCCGCCGAGCGCCGCAGGAACACGCTGGGTGACGACGTGCAGGTCATATTTCCGCCGGAAGGAGGGTCAGTTGGCGAGATCAAGCATTGAATGGACCGAGGTAACCTGGAATCCCATGACGGGCTGCACAAAGATCAGCCCAGGCTGTAAGCACTGCTACGCCGAGCGAATGGCTATACGGCTCAAAGCCATGGGTCAGCGGAACTACGCGAACGGCTTCGAATTGACGTTACAGCCTCATATGCTGGAGCTGCCGTTGAGGTGGCGCCGGCCTTCACAGGTATTCGTGAACTCGATGAGCGACCTTTTCCACGCCGATGTCCCGGACGTCTATATCAAGAAGGTGTTCGAGATCATGCGGCGGGCGGATTGGCATCAGTTCCAGATTCTGACGAAGCGCTCGGAACGGCTGCGAGAGATCGCTCCCCAATTGCCGTGGGAGCCGCATATCTGGATGGGAGTGAGTGTCGAGAACAGCGACTACCTGCAACGGATCGACGATCTCCGCCGGACGGGAGCGCGCGTCAAGTTCCTTTCCCTGGAGCCGCTGCTCGGTCCGTTGCCAAGTCTCAACCTGAAGGACATCGATTGGGTGATTGTTGGCGGCGAGTCGGGGCCAGGCGCCCGCCCCATGGACGCGCAGTGGGTGCGGCAGATTCGGGAGCGTTGCCTGCGCGCGAATGTTCCCTTCTTCTTCAAGCAGTGGGGCGGCGTGGTGAAGAGCCGGATGGGGCGTATGCTGGACGGCAGACTGTGGGACGAGATGCCGGCTGCCGCGGCGGCCTTCGCGGGTGAACCGTTTCAGATCCTCGCCGCCACTTCGGGGTAAACCGCCATGGCCACCAAAGCGAAACCAGCCAAGACGCCCCGTTCGGAGGTCGAATCCATCCGGCACAAGGACAAGCGCGCCAACATTCCGACCGAGGAACTGCGCGACTTCGTGGCCGATGAGGAGAAATCGCCCAAGAAGTTGTTGTACCCGCGCGATCCGTCGCTCGACCCACAGCTTGTGTGGAAAGGAAAGGATGAGCAGGACACGCAGGATCTGGCCGTCCCCGTGGCGCCCGTCTACATTCAGGAGAAGATTCACCCGCTCGCTTTGATTGAGAATTTGCGGACGAAGAAGGCGCAGGCTGAGTTGTTCGCGGACTTCAACGGCATTGAGTTCGAGCAGTACATCGATTTCTACCATCACGGCCAATCGTGGACGAATCGCATGATATTGGGTGACTCGCTGCTAGTAATGGCATCGCTGGCTGAGAAAGAGGGATTGAAGGGCAAGGTTCAGATGATTTACATGGACCCGCCTTATGGGATCAAGTTCAATTCAAACTGGCAGGTTAGTACTCGGAAGCGTGATGTGAAGGACGGCAAGGCTGGCGATCTTACTCGTCAGCCGGAGCAAATCAGGGCTTTTCGGGATACATGGGAGCTCGGAATCCATTCCTATCTCTCCTATCTGCGCGACAGGCTAATCCTCGCGCGGGACTTACTATCCGGCACGGGCAGCGTATTCGTTCAGATCGGCGACGAGAATGTCCACCTTGTGAGGGCGCTGCTTGACGAAGTATTCGGAGGCGAGAATTACGTCGCCCTCATCTCATTCGCGACAAGCGGCGGCAGGTCCTCTGCCCAGCTTCCAATAACAGCCAACTACCTCCTCTGGTATGCACGAAGCAAAGACCAGATTAAGTTCCGCAGGCAGTTCCAGGAGAAGCAGCGCGGAGGGACCGGCTCGGGTGAATTCTCTTGGGTCGATCTGCCTGATGGGGAGTGCCGACGGATGACGCGGGATGAGAACGAAGCGCTGAACTTACTCCCAGAAGATTCCCGGATCTGTATCCCGAGCGACATGACCTCGTCGCACGACTACATCCGCGACTCGATTCCATTTCAGGGACGCGTATTTACGCCCGGCAAGCGATTCTGGTCCACGTCCGTAGCCGGGATGCAGCGGCTCGGCTTTGCGCAGCGGTTGCTTGTACAGGGCGACACGCTCCGCTATAAGCGCTTCTTCGAGGATTTCCCGTGGAGCGAGTTCGACAACTCGTGGGTGGACACCGCCGCCCGCGGGTTTTTCGACCAGAAGGTCTACGTTGTTCAGACCGGAACGCGAATAATCGAACGGTGCCTCCAGATGACCACTGTCCCCGGCGACCTCGTCCTGGACCCGACCTGCGGCTCTGGCACCACGGCCTACGTCGCCGAACAATGGGGCCGACGCTGGATCACCATCGACACCAGCCGCGTCGCGCTCGCGTTGGCGCGCACGCGCCTCATGGCCGCCAAGTACCCTTATTACCTGCTCGCCGATTCCGCAGAAGGCATCGCCAAGGAGGCCGAGCTTACCGGCATCTTCCCCAACCCCGGCGCGCCGCCGCAAGACGACATCAAGCGCGGCTTCGTCTACAAACGTGTCCCTCACGTCACCCTCAAATCCATTGCCAACAACGAAGAGATCGACGTGATCCACGCCCGCTACCAGGAACAGCTTGAGCCTTTGCGCGAGAAGCTGAATACCGCCCTGAAGCAGACCTGGCAGGAATGGGAGATCCCGCGCGAGGCCGATGCCAGGTGGCCCGCGCCCGCCCGCAAAACGCACGAAGAATGGTGGAAGCTGCGCCGCGCGCGCCAGCAGGGAATCGACGCTTCCATCGCCCGACGCGCCGACACCGAATACCTTTACGACCAACCCTACGAAGACGCCAAACGCGTCCGCGTCAGCGGCCCGTTCACTGTGGAGAGCCTGTCGCCCCACCGCGTCCTCGCGCCCGAGGACGAAGAACGCCCGGCCACCGAACGCAACGGCGAAGCCGCCGACACCGCCGGCGATTTCGTCACCGTCATCCTCGATAACCTGCGCAAAGCCGGCATCAAGGGCACCGACAAATCGCAGGCCATCAAGTTCGACCGCCTGGAAGCCTTCGCCGGAGAACACATCCACGCCACAGGCGAATATACTGCGGCGGGCAAGCCCCAGCGCGTGGCCGTCACCATCGGCCCGCAGTACGGCACCGTCGGCCCGGACCATATCAAGGAAGCCGCCAAAGAGGCCGTTCGCGGCATCGGCTTCGACCTCCTGGTGGTCTGCGGCTTCGCCTTCGATCCCCACGTTTCCGAGGAGGTGAGGCGTTACGGGAAACTGTCCGTCCAGGTGGTCCGCATGAACCCGGATCTGCTGATGGGCGAAGAACTGCTGAAGAAGACCGGCGCGGGCAACCTGTTCACCGTTTTCGGTGAGCCGGACGTCGATATCCGCCAGCGCCCGGACGGCAAGCTCGAAGTCGAGGTGCGCGGCGTGGATGTGTACGATCCCACCACGCAGGAGATCCGCAGTCACTCCACCGAGGACATCGCCTGCTGGTTCATCGATACGGAGTACAACGGGGAGAGCTTCTTCGTGCGCCACGCCTATTTTACCGGCGCCGACGAGCCCTACGACAAGCTGAAGCGCGCCCTGCGGGCCGAGGTCGATGAAGTTGCGTGGTCGTCGCTTTACTCGACCATCAGCCGGCCGTTCGACCGCCCGAAAACGGGCAAAATCGCGGTCAAGGTTATCAACCACTACGGGGACGAGGTGCTGAAGGTGTTTGCGGCCTAATCAGCTTTCCAGGTCGGTCAGGCGGCGCTCGTGGATTTCGGCGATGCGCGCGAGGGCGCGGATGTTCTCGGCGTCCGTCTGGACGGCGACGACCAGGGCTTCCGCTGCGGCGCGCGTTTCGCGTACTTCGTGACTTAGAAGCTCGAGGCTTTGGGCCAGGGCTTCGTGGCGTTCCGTGAGCCGTTCGAGGCGTTCGTCGATGGTCATGGCTGTCTCCATTGTAGCGTGAGTGGCATCCGCGTGCCAACGGCGGGTTTTACAAATGCGGCCGGTCGGTCGCTCGTAGCGCGGATGTCGATCACGCGCCGAGCACTCCCGCGAGATTATTGAAAACAAACAATAACGCGCCAGTATTCCCCGGTCCTCCTGCGGCCGCCGTGCTATCTTCCTATTGGGTAGGCACCGAGGGACCGTCGCACTTCGCTGTCTTTCCGCCCGCCCACGCTCCTTGAAATCCGAATATTCCTCTCGGCACGTGGCGCACGCTTTAGCGTGCAGGGGCGAACTTCAGTTCGCCCTGCCGGACGTTAGTCCCGCTAGATCAGTGACTTGCGCAGTGGTTCTCTGGAAAGACCGCACAAAACGCAACCAGATGCAACATCGTGCAACACGCCTTTGGCTTTTTCAATGACGCAACAAATGCAACCCAATGCAACACGCAATCGGCTTTTCCAGTGTCTCGCCGAAGCGCCCTATGCAGCGCGGGCCGAGCCCAGCTCCAATCCCCTATTTACCAAACGAAGCCAATTATGTGGGAGTTTGCCACACGCACCGCAGTAACATTGTTACTTGGGCGTGTAACATGCCAACTCAGGGGCGGGATTGAGGTATCTAAATTACCATTCGAACCCAACTCACTTCAAATACTTGATGAACAAAACCTCATTGCCCTTCTCGCTGTAAACCAGCTCATCCACCAGATTCCGCGTGAGCAGGATGCCGAATCCCCCCGGCCGGACTCCCCGTTCGGCGCGGATCTCCAGGTGCCGGGTTGGATCGCCGGGCGGGTTGGCGACGGCGGCGTGCGCGATGGCATCGAAGGAAAACCCCTTGCCGGGGTCCTGGATGAGGTACACGATGGCCCGCGTGGTGCGCACGTAGGTCACCTGCACGCGTTTATCCGGGTCGGATCCCCCGCCGTGCTCGATGGCGTTCATCAGCAGCTCGCGGAACGCGGCGGCGATGTTCTCGCGCTCGTGCGGCGGAAAGTCCATCTCCATTTCGCGCACGAACTGCATCAGCCGGTCGGCCGTTTCCAACTTGCAGCGCAGCCGCAGGCTGATCCATTCCGGACTCGCCGAAAGCACTTCGATATCGTCCTGCCAGTGGCCCGTGTTGACGGCCTGCGCTATCATCTCCGCCACCGAACTGGGCGAAAACGGTTTGCTGAAATAACAAAACGCCTGGTCGCGGATAGCGCGCACGATGTTGGCGGGCGTGCTGTCCGCGGTCATCACCATGACCTTCGCCTCGGGCCGGATCTCCCGGATCCGGCGCAGCAGTTCCAGACCGTCCATGCCGGGCATGCGGACGTCGGTCAGCACCAGGTCGTAAGGGCGCGCCTTCGCGCGCGCCAGTCCCTCCAGCCCATCGTAGGCGCTGTCGATCTGCCACTCCGGGCGGTGCAGCACGGCTGCCAGCAGCTCGTGTACGGCGGGATCGTCGTCCACCAGCAGCAGTGTATGCGCGCTCATGCGGTCTCCAGTTTCAGCGTGAACGTGCTGCCGTGGCCGAAGTCGCTTTCCACTTCGATATCGCCGCCCATTAGGCGCGCCAGTTTCCGGCTGATGGCCAGCCCCAACCCCGTGCCCAAGTGCTGATAAGGGGTCGGCAATTGCTGAAACTCCTGGAAGAGCAGGGGCACCTGCTCGGGGCGCAAGCCGATGCCGGTGTCCGATACGGCGATGCGCGCGCGCTGGGGGATGGCTTGATCGCGGCAGCCGGTCACATGCACATGGCCGCGCGGGGTGAACTTGATGGCGTTGGAAACCAGGTTGACCAGGATTTGTTTGGAACGCTGGCGGTCGCAGCGCACCATCAGCGGTTCGTGCGGCTCTCCGATGTCCAGTTTCAGGCGCTTGGCGCGCGCCAGCGGCGCCATCATCTCGGTCACCTCGCTGATGACTTCGGCGGCGTCCACCGGCTCGATGAGGCACTCGAGCTGGCCGGCCTCGATGCGCGCCACGTCCAGCGCGTCGTGCAGCACCGACATGATGTGCTGGGCGCTGGCCGAAATCATGCGCACCTGGCGCATCTGCTCGGTGTTGAGCGATCCGGGAATCTGCTCTCCCAGCAGATCCGCGAAGCCCACGATGGCCGTCATGGGCGAGCGCAGCTCGTGACTCATAGTGGCCAGGAAGCGGCTCTTGTGCTCGCTCGCGGCCAGCGCGGCCGCATGCTGCTGTTTCAGCCGGTCGTACAGGCGGGCGCGTTCGATGGCGAGCGAAACCTGCTGCGCCACCACTTGCAGCAGGCGGACTTCTTGCGCCCGGAAGCGGTGCGGCTCGGCCAGGTACTGATTCAGCGTGCCGGCGGGCTCGCCCCCCACCAGCAGCGGCATGCAGATGAGCGCGCGCACGCCCTCGCCCAAGCTGATGTGTCTCCAGCTTGCGCATAGCGGATGGCGGGTGATGTCCGCCACCCAATAGGGTTTCCCCGTTGAAACCGCGCGGCCCGAGGGCGACGATGCATCCGCCGGCAGCAGCCCGATCTCGCGGAATCGTTCGCCGTAATCGGCGGACAATCCGTACACCGCGGCGAAGTCCAGCCGCGTCTTGTCGGCTGACAGGAGTGTGATGGAGCCGAACGGCGCCCCCATGGCGCGGCTGGCCCTCTCGAGCGCCACATCCAGCACCTGGCTCAGCTCCAGAGGCGACAGCATGGCCGAGGCGATATCGGCCACCACCGTCAGTTCTTCGATGCGCTGTCGCAGATTTCTGGCTGCCATGGCCTCAGCGTGCGTGTCTCCAGTCTAGCGCGACTGGGTGGCCGCTGGAGGGCGGGTTTTAACCCGCGCGGGGCTTGAGCCCCGCCGGCTACCCATTCTGCCGCGCGTAATCCGGCGCGGCCGCCTCGCGCGGCGCATCCTTTGGCATTAGTATCCAGGCGATCAGGTACGCAACGAAGCCGAAGCCCGCGCCCAGCGCCAGCGCCAGCCACACGATGCGGATCAGCAGCGCATCCACGCCCAGATAGCGCGCGAAGCCCGCGCAAACGCCCCCGATCTTCTTGTGCTCCGTGTCCAGCGCCAGCCTGGGCGTCGCGTAGGGGTTCGCCGTAGATTCCGCCAGTTTGGTGGGGTGCCCGCACGTGGAACAATAGCGCGCCTTCTCGTCGATCTCGATCCCGCATCGTGTACAGAACATTGGCTTCACCTCGCTCACCTGAAGATACGAAGAACGCGGCCGATGTGTTCCGGCGGGCGCGCTATACTGTCAGCCATGTCTTTAAAACCAGCCTGCTCTCTCCTTTCGGCGGCCGCACTCGCCGCCTGTTCCGGCGCTTACGCGCAAACCGATCGGATCGATAAAGGCCACTCCGCGCATGGCGCCGCATTCGACACCGGGCCGCGCCAAAAGCCCTGGCTCATGGAAGGCATCGGCGTCGCGCCGTTTCCCATCACCACCAAGAATCCGGAAGTCCAGCAGTGGTTCAACCAGGGCAACGCGCTACTCCACTCCTTCTGGTTTTACGAAGCCGAGCGCTCCTTTCGCTGGTGCCTGAAGCTGGAGCCGGACAATGCCATGGCCTATTGGGGCCTGGCGCGCGCCACGGAAGGCGACCGCGCCGCCGACTTCCTGCGCGAAGCCGTCAAGCGCAAGGACAAAGTCACCGAGCGCGAGCGCCTGTATATCGAGGCTGAGGAGGCCGTCCTGCTGCCCGATCCGGTGCGCGATACCGGCGCCAAGCCCGATTACCGCGAACTGCGCCGCGCCGAGATGAAGAAGCTCGAAACACTGTGCGTGAAGTACCCGGACGATATGGAAGCGCGCGCGCTGTTGGCCGAAGCCACCATGGGCGACTCGCGCTATGGCGCCGAGCTGATCATCCGCGAAATCCTGGCGCGCGAACCCAACCATCCCGGCGCGCACCACTACCGCATCCACAACTGGGATTACCACGAACCCGAGCAGGCGCTCGAAAGCTGCCGCGCGTACACCGACTTGGTGCCGGGCATCGGCCACGCCCAGCACATGCCGGGGCATATCTACAGCATCGTGGGCATGTGGCACGAAGCGGCGCTCTCCATGGATGCGGCCACCCGTGTCGAGAAGCAGTACATGCGGACCAGCCTCACCTTTCCGTTCAACAACTGGAACTATGCCCACAACCGTACCTACCTTTCCTATATTCAGGAGCAACTCGGCATGGCCGAGGCGGCTATCTTCGGCGCGCGCCAGCTAATCGACGCGCCGCTCGACCCGGTCGATAACAAGGAAAACGAATTCAGCACGCACTCGCGCGGCATCGCCGCCATGGAGCGCGCGCTGATCAAGTTCGAGCGCTGGGACGACCTGCTGAATCCGAAGTCCATCCCCTGGCGCGACGTGTATGAAGACAAGATGAACAAGGCCTACTCCGAGGCGCGCGCCTGGTTGGGCAAAGCCGACCTGGAGAAAGCCGGCAAGAGCGTCGCCGCGCATGCCGCGCTGAAGAAAGATCTGGACAAGAACAAGGACGCGGAAGAGACGTACACCATCGAAGCGCTGGAGCTGAGGGGACGCCTGGCGATCGCGCGCGGCGACACTATCGTTGGCCTGGGCCTGCTGGCGGACGCCGCCGGACGCGAATACGACATGCAGAAGCTATATGCGGACCCGCCGTTCTATCCGCAATCGCTCTACAACAGTTTGGGCGAGGCGTACCTGGATGCCAAAAGTCCCGTGCTGGCGGCGCAGGCCTTCGAGAAGGCGCTGGAGCTGACCCGCAACGACATCTTTGCGCTCTCCGGACTGGTGCGCGCGTACGCCGCGCTGGGCGAGAAGGCCAGGGCCGAGGACGACATGGCGCGTCTGCTCTTCGTGGCTTCGAATGCCGACGCCGGGCTGAAGATTGTGGAGCGCGCCAAGGCCACCGGCATCACCGCTACGCCGCGCGACTCGTCGCCCGCGCCGCAGCGCAACTATGCGCGTGTGCCTCTCGACCATTTCGGGCCGCCCCGCTGGGAGCCGTATGAAGCGCCGGCGCTGGATGTCCGCGATGCCGCGGGCAAGTCCGTCTCGCTCCAGGAGTATCGCGGCAAGAACGTGCTGCTGGTGTTCTACCTCGGGCCGGAGTGCCCGCACTGCATGCGCCAGTTGCATGCGATCGGGAAGAACAAGGACGAGTTGGACCGGCTGAATACGGTAGTGCTGGCGGTCAGCAGCGCGGCGCCGGAGAAGAACAGCGAGGCGCTGAAGCAGTTTGGCGATCTGCCCGCGCGCCTGCTCTCCGACCCGGATCACGCGAACGCGCGCCGCTTCCATTCCTACGACGATTTCGAGGATATCGAGCTGCACTCGACGATCCTCATCGATAAGAAGGGGCGGGTTTACTGGGCGCGTTTCGGCGGCGATCCGTTTTCGGATATGGCGTTTTTGGTGAAGCAGGTGGAGCGCATGAACGAGTTGGCCGGGTCGTGAGCCCTTATCCAAGCGCCCTGTGGCGCGCGCTTTAGCGGGGGGTGCCCTCCGGGCCGGGCGAACTTCAGTTCGCCGTTCTGCCGGCTGAACTCATCACCGATAGCGCTCCACGATGGCCTGCGCGCCAGCCAGAACGTTGGCGCGCAACTCGGGCGGCTCGATGGCTTCGATCTGGCCGCCAAAGCTGAGCGCGAACTGGAGCGCCTCTTCTTCGGCGTCGAACCGCAGCCTGATGCGCACCGATCGCGCATCCGGATCGACGGTTTCTTCCTCCAGCCGCCAGCCGCGGTAGCGCACCCATTGCATCACTCACGTTACCGACAATCTGCATCCCGATACCTCGGCGTATCGCGGACAGGTTCTGTGGGATCTCGGCCACGAGTTCCTGAACCGCCTGGTAATGGGCATGAGCCGGGAGTTGAAGAAATCGAAGGTGGCGGTGGTGGGGCTGAATCCGGGCTTCATGCGCACGGAGCGGGTGCTCATGCACATGGCCACTGAGGAGATCAAGAAGCAGTTCCGCTTCGATCTGAGCGAATCGGTGGAATATATCGGGCGCGCGGCGGCGGCGCTGGCAGCCGATCCCAAGGCGTTGCGCAAGACGGGACAGTTGCTGTGGGCAGCGGACCTGGCGAAGGAGTACGGTTTCACCGATATCGACGGACGCGTGATTCCGGTGTTCGATCCGAAGAGCTAAAACAGGAGTCAGGAGTCAGAAGACAGGAGTCAGAATAAGACCGCGCGGCCATTCTGTCTCCTGACTCCTGACTCCTGACTTCTGCTTCTTCGTACACCTCGATCCATTGGCCGCGGCGCTCCCAGCGGGCGACCGGCGTGAGCGGCCTGCTGCGCATTTCGGGAATCGAGAGCTCCGGCTCATAGCCATAGAAGTGGCGCCAGATCTTGCGCACCAGCACGATGTTGGTCCAGCTCCATTCCGGCTCCCACATGCGCGAGAAGAACACGAGCACGTGTGCATCGCGGCGCCAATCGGGCGAATCGACGCTGTGTGCGGTGAAATCCGGCAGGCTGTGGACGGGTATGGTGCGGCGGACGTAGCCGAATTCAGGTCGGCTGAGCGCGGAGGTGAGGGGCCACACGGTGGCGATGGGCTCGCCCGGATAGCTTCGCGCCACAAATTCCGCGGCAGCCTGCTGCAGCTCGACGAAGCTGGTGAAGGCCAGGTTGTTTTCGAAGGGGAACGGATAGGGCGGGTTCCAGAAGTTGCCCACGATCAACCCGGCCAGCAGGGCAAGCTGGCAGACAACTTTCAGCAGGCCCTGGTAGATCGACATGGCGGCGACCATCGCGGCGTAGAGGATTGGCAGGACGGGGAGCAAGTAGCGCTCCAGCATGGCGCCGCCAAACGCGCTGAGGAACAGTACGTGGATGGCAATCATGAGCCAGGCGATGCGCCAGGCGCGGGTGGAGAAGACCGCTCCCTGACGGTCGCGGCTCGGTAGGGGGCGGTCGCGGCTCGGTTCGCGGGTTAGTACCGAGCCACGCGCGTTAGCAAGTGGTCGTTTGAAGGCGAGCAGGATGGCGATGGTTCCGATCCAGTGGAAATCCTGGAAGAACAGATAGTAGAGGCGCCGGCCTAGCGCGAAGGTAAATCGGACCGGGTGAAAGGGATAGTACAGGTTGTACCGGGTAAACTCGGTATTGCCGAAAAGGTGTCCTGTGCCGCGCGCCAGGATCAGCAGCCAGGCGCACAGCGCGGCGGCAGGCAGGAGGAACCAGACGGCGTCGCGCCGGCGCTTCTCATACAGCAGCCATGCGCCGAACAGCAACGGCACGAGCAGTCCGGTTTCCTTGGTCAGCACTAGCGCCACGCAGGCTAAAGCGGCCAGGCGGGTCTTATCCTGCACGAACAGCAGCACAGCCAGGCAGGTGAAGAGCATAACGGGCATATCCAGTTGCGCCAGCATGGCCTGCGCGAAGAACAGCGGGGAGACCCACAACAGGAAAACGGCCATGAAGGCCGGCGCGCCGCGTGCGTTGCGGCAAAGCTCGATGGCCAACAGGAAGGCCACCAGCATGGCCACGGACGCCACCAACAGCATGGCAACGCGCGTGCTCAGAACCGAATAGCCGGCCACGGACCAAAAAGCGGCCAGGTAGGCCATCACGCCCGGCGGATGCGCGTTGGGAACGGTCGAATGGGGAATCCAGGCCCCGGTTTGAAAGATATCCAGAGCGGCGGGTATGAACTGGCCCAGTTCATCCCAGTAGTATGGAAGGCGCAACAACGGCGCGTGCGAGAGGAAGACGACGAAGGCAAACAGCGCCAGGAAAAACAGGTAGGTCTCGGGACGGATGCGCCGGCGGCGGGCAGGCTCCGCGATCACTGGACGGTCCCGGCCGGCGGGTGCGGCTCAAGCTTGATTTCGCCGAACGCGGTTTCGTATTGGGTGACGTTCTGCTGGAGGACGTTGAGCAAAGCCTTGGCCTGCTGCGGGCTGAGGTAAACTCCCTGGAAATTCTGGATATTGACGTTATCGGGCGCGGTCTGGTTGACCAAGCCAAAGAGCAGAAAGAAGTCCCAGAGGTTGACGCGGATCTGCACGCTGTTGGCGTAGCCCTCCCGGTATTCCGGCATGTTGCTCATCTGGATCTTGGGGGGTGGCGGCTGGTTCATACAGCCATGGTGACATAAACGGCAGCATTCTGGCCGGAAAGCGCCCAGTGGCGAGATGCGCACGCCAGATCGACAGAAGACGCCGGTGGCTGACGCGGGGCGCGTTGGTGCAGAGGCGCGGCGCTCCATCCTCGGGACTGCATGGGTTCACAAGAGACGGCATGCTCGGAAACGAAGGCCGCAGCCGGAGATTCGGGGCAGTCTGGATGGGAGGCCAATGCGGCAATTTCTTGGTACCTTGTAATCATGCAGAATCCTGTGCGCTGGTGGCGCGCGCGTAGACGTCGCGCTCCCAAACTGCCAGACCCTGATGCGCCCCGAGTTGGAACAAACGGGTCGGACGGTACAGACGGGCGAGTGGCGAAAAATGTCCTGGTGTATCTAAGTATTCTTATTGTCATCGGTTCGGTCTTATCGGGTGTGCACAGCCCGCCCTTTTGGACGGCGTCGCTGTTATGGGGCGGCGCGTGTCTAGCAACGGGCGCATTGGCCGGGTTCCTGTTCGGAATCCCAAAGACGCTTCAGGGCGGAGCGGCTGAAAAGCCGATCTCCACGGCGGCGAACGCCGGCGCTAAGGATGCGCAGCAATCCGACGTTGATTTCGGCCAGCGCGTAAATACAAACCTGGAAGAGATTTCCGATTGGTTGACGAAAATACTTGTCGGGCTGGGCTTGGCAGAGCTTAGAAGCGTCCCGGCGAGACTGCGCGACGCCGCTGCTTATGTGGCCGGTGCTTTAGGGGGTGCGCGAGAGCAGCATTTCGCGCTCGCCCTTGTGATTTATTTCACGGTGGTTGGCTTCATGGGAGGCTACCTGCTGACGCGCCTTTTCCTGCAGCGCGCGTTCTTCATGGCGGACTTCTGGCAATACCTCCAAAACTTACGGAAGACGGTACAACGAACAGACACCAAGAGCCAGCGTGTTCAACTGGCCAAGGACGACCTCGATGGGAACGCCCAACCAGAGCTCCTTCAGGCGCACATTCAGGCACTTGAGAGAGATAAGCCCACCCTTCCTCTAGACCGCGCATTGTTCATAACGTTGGGGCGACTGTATCGGCGCCTAAAAAAATACGACGCAGCCATTCAGGTGTTGTCGGAATTCATCGAAAATAAACAACAGGCCAATCAGGGTGACGATGTATTCACGGCCGATGCGTTTTACAATCGGGCCTGCTATAAGACCTTAAAGTCAACCGTGCAACAGGACAAGGCAGATTTGCTCCACAAGCAAGCAGTGCAGGATTTGACCGAGGCGTTACAACGCGCCCCACAACTCAAGAGCACGGCCGAGACGGATCCCGACTTTGCCGCGATTAAGAATATGGAAGCTTTCGAGCAGCTATTTCAGTGACGAAAATCGGACGGCCAATTGAAGAAACGCCGCTTGCGGGTCGAGTGCGCAGTTGGGGTGATCCAAGCTGCGCCGCGCATCGATTATGGACGCTCGCTGTTCATAAGATGTCTCCCAGTTTTAGTGTAGCATACTCGGCGTGGTCTGCATCCGATCAAAAAAGTGCTATTGGGCGCCCGCGTATGGCTTTCAGCCCGGCGTCCGGCTGGATGCGTCGAGCGCACATACGTCTCGGGTGCATGAGGCGGGTCGAAGCCTTGTGGGGCCAAATCACTCCCTCTGACCGGCATCCGGCTTTACTTGCGGACAACTCGACATGTGGACTTTCGCTGACGGGGCGCAACGGATCCTGCTCTGGGCTGGGGGCTGGGGTTGTGTTTGGAAAAAACTTGAAAATTCCTACAACCTCGGCACTGGTTTTTGCGTCCGATGTGGTGAGAGGGAAGAAGGAGATGAAAGCGATCTTGGAGAAGGGCGTTCGCGGTCAGGTTCACTGTCCGATTTGCACCCATACGGTACCGGCGGTCATCGATATCTTTGGGAAACGGGCGAGGGTGTCGCCCGGACAGCGCTGTCCCCGGTGTGCGGCGTCGCTGGACGTAGCCATCGTAGTACAAGTGGCAGAAGCCGCATAACCATCAGTACCTTTTTGGGATTGGCACGCGGGGCGATTGCGCGCTATAGTGTATTCAGATTGGTACCGAGATGAAAAGGAAGATGCCACTCAAACCCGAACCGGTGATCGCCCCCGAGATCCTGGAGCAAGCCAAGCGGTCGCTGGTGACCGATAATCTGAGGAAGCCGGCGAAATGCTCGGTTTGCGGGGCGGACACTTCGCTCGGCTCGGGCGAGCCGTTGTGCTGGGTGTGCCGGCGTCTGAAGATCAGCGCCTGGCGCGATATCGAACAGCAGATGCCCGCTCAGGAGTGAGGGACCGGGTTGCCGATGCTCGCGGCATGCTTCCGCTCGTAGACGAACGCGGCGGCGATTACATCCTCGAGTGCCAATCCATTCGATTTAAATAAGGTGACTTGCTGCGGCGCGGTGCGCGCCTGCACTCGGCCCGTCGCCACATCCTTCAATTCCACGAGACAGGCCAGGAGGCCTGTCCTACCGTCGCCTGTCCAACCCGCCATCAAGAGATCGCCGGACTCCATGCGGGCCTGCTCTATGGAATCCACCGCGATCAAATCGGCGCGCCGCACCAGCTCGGCGGGGATTTCGCGGCGGTTAGCCTGGTTGGATCCCATGGCATTGATGTGCGTGCCCGGCTCGACCCATTCCGCAGACAGCACGGGCTCCCTGGCGAAGGTGGCGGTGACCACGATTTGTGCGCCGCGCACGGCCTGTTCGGCGGTTTCGACGGCGCGGACCGGTATGCCGAAACGCGCCGCGCCGTCCGCCGCGAAAGCGGCGCGCTTGGCAGGATCGCGGCTCCACACGCGCGCCTGCGAGATCTCCCGCACGGCCAGCATGGCCTCCAACTGGGTGCGCGCTTGAAAGCCGCTGCCGATGATCGCCAGCGTTGCGGCGTCCTCGCGGGCCATGAATTTGGTGGCCAAACCGCTGGCCGCTCCCGTGCGGATCTGCCCCAGGTGATTGGCCTCGACGATCGCCAATGGCTCGGCATCGGCGGCGCGATAGAGCAGAAACAGGAAATGCGCGCCGTGGCGCGGATTGGTCGCGTATATCTTCGCGCCGTAGTACTGGCCGTCGCTGGCGGCCATGTAGTGCAGCACGGAGCCTGTGGGCAGGATCAAGCGCTGCCGCGGTTGGTTGATAGCCTCGCCGCTGGCCAACCGCTGGAAGGCTGTCTGCATCAGATCAATGCACACCGGCATCGGCAGCAGGTCGCGCACGTCCTCTTCGGTCAGGTAGAGCATGCTCATTTGTTCGCCTCGATGGTCTCGGCCACGTCTTCCCACTCCGTCATCAGGGTGACCAAATCGGTGCGGCGGGCATTCAGGAGATCGTTCACGCGCACGGTTTCCTCCACGCTGGTGAAGTGCGCCAGGGCCTGTTCGTAGTCGGCGATTTCGACTTCCAGGCGGGTGACTTCGTCTTCGATCTCGCGGCGGCGCTGCTTGAACTGGCGGAGCTTGATGGGATTCAGGCGGCGGCTGCCGCCGCCGCTGGGGCTAGGGGCTGGGGGCTGGGGGCTAGGGTTGTGTTTGACGGGCACAGGCTCGGGGGCCTGGGTAGGACAGGCCGGGAGGACTGTCCTACTGCGCCAAAGATAGTCTTCGTAGTTGCCGGGGTAGATTTGGACGGCTCCGTCGGCGACTTCGAAAACGCGCGTGGCCAGCTTGTCGATGAAGTAGCGGTCGTGCGAGACGAATAGCACCGTGCCGGTGAATTCCTGGAGCGCGTTGAGCAGCACGTCCTTGGCGCGCAGGTCCAGGTGGTTGGTGGGCTCGTCGAGCAGCAGGAAATTGGAGGGCATCATCAGCATGCGGGCCAGCGCGTAGCGATTGCGCTCGCCGCCGGAGAGCACGCCGATGGTCTTGAAAACATCATCCTCGGAGAACAGGAAGCAGCCGAGGATGGACCGCAGCTCGGTATTGGTGGCGCGCGGCGCGACTTCGCCCAGGTCGTCGATCAGGCGCGCGTTCGCGTCCAGCTCCTTGTATTGGTCCTGCGCGAAGTAATCCGGCTGGGCGTTGTGGCCGAGGATGTATTCACCGGAAGTGAGCGGCTCCGCGCCCGCCAGAATCTTGATCAGGGTCGACTTCCCTGCCCCGTTCACGCCCACCAACGCCACCCGGTCGCCGCGCTCGATCACGAAGTTCACGCCGGCGAAGACCGGCTGATCGCCGTAGCTTTTCGCCACGTTCTTGAACTCGGCCACGATGCGGCCGCTCGGCTTGGGCTGCGGAAAGCGGAAGTGGATGGTCTTCTCTTCGGGCGGGATCTCGATGCGCTCGATGCGCTCCAGCTCCTTGATGCGGCTCTGCACCTGCTTGGCCTTGGTGGCCTGATAACGGAAGCGGCTGATAAAGGCTTCGAGCTGGGTGATGCGGTCCTGCTGGTTGGCGTAGGCCGCTTCGAGCTGCGCCAGGCGTTCGGCCTTCTGCTGCTCGTAGCGGGAGTAGCCGCCGGTATAGAAGTGCACGCCCTTATTCCACAATTCCAGCAGCTTGCGCACGGTGACATCGAGGAAATAGCGGTCGTGGGAGACCAGCACGTAGGCGTGCGGGTAGGCCTCCAGATAGCCTTCCAGCCAGTTGCGGGCTTCCAGATCGAGGTGATTGGTGGGCTCGTCGAGCAGCAGCAAGTTAGGCTTTTCGAGCAGCAGCTTGGCGAGCGCGATGCGCATCTGCCAGCCGCCGGAGAACTCCTCGGTGCGTTTGGTCCACTGGCGTTGGGGAAAGCCGAGGCCGGAGAGCACCATGCCGACCTGCGCCTCGATGGCAAAGCCGTCGCGCGCGCGGAACTCGCCTTCGGCCTGGTGGAAGCGCTCGGCGACCTGGGCGTACTCGGGGCTGGCGGGGTC
>Ga0181536_10001782_pt1 | contig 25002 bp, 34 predicted proteins | sample PEATcosm2014_Bin_41_FD_121105 | JGI IMG/M metagenome (GOLD analysis project Ga0181536, IMG submission 121105) | Peatland microbial communities from MTU Mesocosm Facility, Houghton, MI, USA - PEATcosm2014_Bin17_60_metaG | ecosystem: Environmental > Terrestrial > Soil > Wetlands > Peat | place...
AAACCGTTCGCCTTCCCGCCGGAATCACTGTTCGCCTTCACCCCGGAATCCTTTTCGCCTTCACCCCGGAATCGTTTTCACGTTCCTCCCGGAATCCTTTTCGCCTTGCCCCGGAATCCGCACTCGGGCAAGGAGGCGGGGTGGGTTCGTCGGCGCTTACGCCTGCAAGGTTTGCGGGCACTGCCCCGCGCACCCAAATTTTGAGACCGGCGCCGCTCGGGGAAATCTCCATGTAGGTATCGCTGAACCGCTCCAAAATCCCGCGCGCCCACGGTTTGGGGTTACCTTCAGCGTCAAGCGAGTCGTCAAGGTCAATCCCGCAAAACGGATCATCGGGAGAGAACACAAAGCCTGGGCCGGCATACCAGTTCGGCACGCGGCGCCACTCGTTGGTGACGGCCTCGAAGGTCGCCCACGTACTCGGCTCGGTGCTGCTGGCGCGTCGGTGGCCTACCTGATAGGGCACCTTCGCTTCCGTTCCGCTCCTCGTAGCGCCACAGCACCCACTGGTCGCACTCCACGAGATCGTCAGGCACGACAACGTCGGCTGGTGACCGGCTACTGGATAAGGGGGATCGATTCATGCGCGCACTTCCGGCAAAGGTCTCGGGCGGCCTCACAAAATAGTGAAGCCCGCGCAGTCATTGAACAGCGCGGGCTCCAGGGGTACTACAACCTGCAAAAGGGGAATATTGGTAGCGCTAACGGGAATCGAATGCGTTGGCTACCGTTTCAGGCGGTCCTAGCTCGTGCAAGCCTGTTTATTTTCAACGCGGCTTGTTGAGCCTGTCGCATGTCGTTTCATCCTGTGCAGGCATTCTGTGACATCGACGTGACATCGGCGGACAGTCCGGGCTCAGGTCGTGCGGCCCTGCTTAACAAAACTTTCGATCTTGCTAAGGACTTCAATCACTTCATGCTTCACCGCATCCACGCCACCGTAGCGCTCATGTTTCCGCGCGCTGTACAAAATCTCAGCCCACCCCGAAAGATTTCCAGCCTTCTCGCGCAAGTAGCCGCCTTCAACAGCGCCCCGAATTATCGCGATCTGCTCATCGGCTTTCCGCTTCGCTGTGAGATTCGCGCCGCACGTATATTCGGTCAATATGTCGCGAATGCCTTTGGTCGCCTTAAGGATCTTTTCCGCGTCCATCACCTTCTCCCCCTTCCCGGCCGGGCCAGCCGCCGATGAAGCGCGGTAGCCCGTCATGGCAGTAATTATGCCAACGAATGGGGCCTTCTGGTGCCTGTGGTGGTGATGTCTCACTGGGTGAAGATTTCTCGCGTTTGACAGCTTCCAGCTTGAATTGCAGGCGGGCGTTTAGGTCACGCAGAAGTGCAACGCAATCGCTATGTGGGAGCGGAAGGCCACACCGGGAGCATGTAGCTTTCGGGAGTGCGTCCGGGTCGGCCATCGCCCCATCTTACCCCCGAAACATTATCGGCGGTTCGTGTTTTTAAGCCCGTGGCGCCATTTGGGGGTACAGAACCATTGCCCGACGTGCGGCGCTTGTTCCTGGCCAGGGGCACGCTAAGCGCTGGGGCGTTTAGCGTGGGATGCCGGCCGCATGCAAGGCCCTGAGCATGTCAGCCTCAAACGCTTTCCACTTGGGCGCGGGTCTCGAATTCAAGAATCGGAATGCGGATGGGGCAGCCGTCATCAGCGTAATGCTTTCGGCGCGGCAAGCAACACCACTCCCGGACGCCATTGCGGGTGTCTTCGGTGTAGAACGTCAATCCGTGAATCACCAGACACCCGTAACTGATCGGCAGCGTGACGGAGAAGGATCCCAGCAGGGTGCCATAGCCGTCAATTGGGAGCCAATTCAAAATAGAGACTTGCGCTGCCACTTCCATCTACTGCTCCACCTGCACAGCTCGTAAAAGCAGCGCTGCGACTTCGGAAGGGGGAATGTCTGCGGAGACGAAGCAATCGGCCCACTGTGGCGGAAACAGCGCTATCTCCAAGCTCACGGCAATGTGTTCGGCCGGGGTCCGGTTCACCCTAACGGCGCCGTTACCCTGTGCAGTCTGGCGATCGCCGAGTACTTCGAAGGAGTGATCCATCATTCGAACCTTTTCTGACCTGAAGCGGAAATTGCGGCGCGGATTTTGTCCCTTTCACTGAAGACTTGCTCGGTCAGACTCGGCTGAGATCGCTGGCTTCTCTGCCAGCGCAACCAGGCGCGCTCCGTCTCCGTCACCTCACGAGATGGGCCGCACTCACGCAAGACTGGCAGAGGCGCCCGCTTCGGCGCCGGTGGTTTCTTTGAACCGAGGGTGAATCCGAATAACTTCATAAAATTTGGCCGGCGTGTGGCAAAAGGTGAGAAACGTGAGCCCCCTCCAGGAGCCGGCCCCGCGAGTGCCGAGAAACACCCGCCCTCAACATTGCCGCTGGGAAGACGATTACCAGCGGCAAACTCAATCTACCCACCCGCAACCGTGACTTCCTGGCTCACTGGTACCACGCGCCGGCTTCGCAGTAAGTACTGAAGTGCGGCCGCACCAACGACACCCGCCACAATTCGCTCACCCGCACGGAATGTCTTGCCGGCGTAATATGCGTGTTGCCGGATTTCGAAAACCTGGTTCGGCGAAAACGCTATTTTGGCTTGGGAATCGCGACTAGCCTGAACTCGCCGGGCGCGCAGATCAGTTATGGCTCCGCGCAAATTATCCCGGGTACCGGACACTCGCAGTAAGTCGGTGGCCGCTTTGACATCCACCGGGGTAGGTTCCAACAGAGTCATCCGGTGCCCGATCGCTTTTTCAATCGCCACTCGCCGGCCGAGAATGCCTGCCCATTGCGCGGCGTGCCCGTCCCATTCTTTTCGAAACTCACTTTCGACTTCGGAAAAGAACGGCTGTAAGTGTGGAGTAAGTGCGAGTTCAGCGGCAGCCAGAGTGATCTCCATTTCGGCCAGACTCACGCGCAGCCCGGTAAGTTTGCGACTCAGATCATGCACAACGGCTTCAGCTCTATCGCGGGCTTTCACGGTACCATCCGCATTGTCGGCCTGGCCAAGCGCTACCGCTGCTTCTTGCCGGGCAAGCTCCTTTTGAGCTTCAGCAGCTCGCTCGATCGCCGGCGCCAAACTTTCCTCTGTGAGGCGCATAGCATCCGCAGTTTTCGCATGTCGCGCGAGCAGGCCTTCCGCCTGGCTGAGTGCTGATTGGAGATCCTTTGAGAGTCTCATGGCTCACCTCGGAAGATGCGAATTGGTCACGTGCTGGGTGGTTCCACGGCCTTGCAGTTCCAGGTAATCCGTCAGCGATTCCAGGTACCGCCTTCGGCGCTTCATGGAGAGAGTCGCCTCTTCCCGCTCCTCTGTGACTTGCTGATAAAGCATGGGATTGGCCTGCGCCACTTTCAAGGAAGCGACCGCAAGCGTTTCATCAAACTTCCGCATGCGGCGCCTCACTTCGTTATCGAATTCGGCAAGTGCTTCTAACATGCTGCTGTTTCCTTTCCTGACCTGTTTGTCGTCGTCCTCTGACTCGCCGGCGTTTGGGTTTGGAATCGTGCCTGATCCACCGCACCGCTCGCACTCTTCCCCGTCTTCGTCCTTACCGTCGCCCTTGCAGTTCGGGCAAGTAATTTCGGTGTCCTCGTCGTCGGGCTCCGGGTCAGTCTGGCCGTCGTCTGGATCTTTCGGTTTTTGCTCGTCGGGATCCGGCGTGTCGTCGGCTTTTCGGGCGACGGGCTTCCACGGATGGCACCGCGGGCAGGCGACTTTCGAGTAACGCGGATGGATACCGGTTCCGTTGCAAAAGCCGCATTCCTTGCTCACGTTTCAAATATTCCAGAAACAGATGTTTCATTGACAGCCCTAAAGTGTTTTTCTTTTTCGGAAACTGTTTCACTTCCAAGACTGTTGGCGTAGAAAGCCCGAATTCGGCGCGCTTCGTCGCAGTCGTCACCCCAGATAGAACTATTGAGCCATCGAGTGTAGAAGCTTGCCCTGTTGATGCGCACGGCGCGGGCGAGCTTTGCGGCTGTGATGCCGGTGCGTGCGTGAAACGCCTTCCACTCGTCCCATCTTTCGATCTGCTGAGCAGCCGGCGGCAAGAAGGCCACCTCCAACTGCTCGATAGTCATGCTACCGGTGTTCGAACCCTCGGCCCAACGATTTGAGACCAGCCGCGCGCCGGCATCCTCGAAATGCCACGTCAGCCGGTTATCGCCTGCTGCTCCGAGCGCGGCGATGGCGCCTTGTAAGTGCTGTAACTCTGGCTCCGGACAAAGTGGCCAGGCTTTGAACTCTGCGAGCAATAGCGCGCCCGCAATCCTCAGTAGGCGCAGCCGGCAGGCGGCATCCGTAACTTGATCGACGGCGCCGATCACCGCCTTAAGTGCCGCGGCGTAAATCGCAGTCAGTGATTCGTCACGTTTCGCAAACGATTGACGCTTCAGCAGCTCCGGCCCGCGCCGGGCGATCGCGCGGCGCACCGCGCGCCGGATGTCATCGAGAGTCATAGCTTTCACATGATCGAGATCAATCGCACCGTGAACACATTCCAGCTTTTTTCACTGACAGCCCGGTACGCGAATTCGCGCTCTGGGTCGTATGTCGTGACGGCTTCGCGCAACGCCTCAAAATGGGCTCGCGTCTCATCCTCGGAAGGCATCGCGTCGAGGAAGCGTTCAAGCTCGTCCAAAGCTACATAAACCGCCGATGGTTTTCCTCTCGGTGAAAGGTACGGGCCTGCCACGTAACCACGGCCATGCACCTTAAAACCGCGCCGCGCTGTACGGCTGAAATAGTGTGCTGCCTTGCGTGTGATCTCTTCATCACTGGGCAAATTTTCGTACAATGGCTTCAAATCTGCTTCGTTGTTCATGTTTCTGCTTCATTCCAGTCCTGAGAGTCTAGCCCGGATGGGCCGACGCTGTTGTTGCTGTTGTGGCGATCGGGCCTCTGTCTTCATCCGCTCGACTTGTCCTGCATAGGAATTCAATCGAACCCCGGATGTAGTTAAGGCCTGCAACGCTGCATAGGACAAACACCGCGCATCAAGAGCCTCATTTCGTTGCCCAGGGCGTTTTGTCCACTCGCGAACCTGAAACCCTTTGTGGTACCGGAGCACGATGCGTTCCGCTGTCAACTGCTCGAAATACGCCAAATCTCGACCCGCTGGAAAATGGCAGTAGCCTGGCCCCACGTCAGTGATTTTTAATCGCGCATAAACCGATTCCTTGAGTGCGTCGGCCCCGATTATCCACAAAGGCGCGCCACTGTTCGTATGCGTGATAGCTCGCGGCCAGGCCGGCCGCTGCCCCGCCGCGCCCTTCGTCGCGAATACCCGGCGCCCAATGCGCTCGTGGCAAAACTGCGTGACGGTCGTTTGCTGAAAGCCGGCATCCACGCAGGCCGCAGAGATGGGAAGTGCAATGCCGTAGGGATGGTTGAAGCTCATGCGCAGCAAAGCGTCCAATTGCGCCCACACGTCGGCTCGGGAAGTGTCACCCATGAGGACGTAATACCCCAGGCTCCATGATTCCTCGTCACGCCCCCAGCCGACAATCTCTCCCTCGAGCCGGTCCGCCTGCACGTCAACGCCGGCCGTGATCAATGCGACACCGGCAGGAAGCGGATCCGCACTATAAGGCTCCGAACGGCTAAACAGATCGTCCGCAGGCATTTGTTTGTCGTGTTGCTCTTTCCAGACCTCCGCCAAAACCGTATTGGTGAAGGTCCGCAATCGTTCCGGACTGACCTTGGCGCGCAGAAAATCCTTCGCCACTTTTGCCCATGTGACCCACGGGGAATAGAGGCCGTTGAGATGAAACCCGCGCGTATCGCCATCACCGGCGGCCGATGCCCGCCACTCTCCCAACTCCAACATTTTGCTTTTGTGATGGTCCTCGATCTTCATCTGACAGTGTTCGCATTGATAGAACGCCTCCGCGGGCCTGTGTTCTGGCCAAATGACGCCGGACCATTTCAGCGTCTGGAATTCACCGCAGTGCACACAAGGTACCCAGAAAAAACGCTGATCACTCTCGGCAAAAGCTTCGCTAATGCGCGAACTGCCCTCTACGGTGGGCGTCGAGATCAGCACGATTTTGCGATCGGGGAACGTTTCGCTGCGCTTGATGGCCAAATCTACGGGATCACCTTCCTCAACCGCACCAGCCGTTCCCGCGGCGCCAGAAGCAGAAGCCGGGAAGGCATCTACCTCATCGCAGAAAATGTTCTTCGCCGGCGCGCTGCGCAGCCCAACACCAGAATTAGCGCCCGTGCAGATGAGCACTCCGTGCCGAAACTCTTTCGTCAAAATCGTATTCCCGCTGTCCCGCTCACGCGGGCTCGATACCCTGTCACGCAGGGCCGGCGTGCTTTCGATCAGCGATCGCAAGCGTTGTTTGCTGAAACGTCGCGCCAACTCGACAGTCGGTTGTACGAGCAACACCGGCCCGGGCGACACGTGGATGACCCACCCCAGCATATTGAGCAAACTTTCCGTGCCGCCTACCTGACCGGCTTTCACGAAAATGATTCTCTCGATGGAATCGTCGGTGAAAGCATCCATGATCGCGGCCAGATAGGGCGTGCGAGCAGTGCGCCACTTGCCAGATTCGCCGGCGGAGACGCGCGATAGGAATCTATGTTCATCCGCCCATTGGGAAACGCTCAATTGCCGATCTGGCCTGAGCGATTCCCAAAAGATTCTAGCGGTCGGCGATGGCGGCATTGCAAAGGGACTCCAGCGCTTCACATAGCGCGGCGCGATGAATCTTCCGGATCTTCTTGGCGTCAGTTTCGGCAGCGAAAACGTAGGCCGTGCGCTCGGGAACGTTCAAGATGGCATCGCGCACCTGGCGCCCAAGCTCGGCCCTCTCGCGTTTCACGTCTTCGATCTTCACCAGCTTCCCGCGCGCCTGGTCGAGTTGCAGCTCCCGCAACCCGGCTAAAGCATTTTCGCGGCGCCGGCGCGCGTCTCCGCTCGAATTCCTGACCTTCGGCCGGCCTCTGCGTTTCGTATTTTCTGGTTTTTTCATGGGTCTATGGCTAACTTGGTGCCGGAATGTCTCGACCCGCGCGTGGGAGATCCCCAACCAGTACCTTGAAACATTTCTCGCCCACTTCCGCCCCCGGCGCGCTTGCGGTGGCCTCCGGTCATCGTTCCCCGCCCGGCCGCTCTCGCTCCTGCTTGCCGCATCCTAGCGTCAGACCGTGGCGCTTTAAGACCGCGCGCGCCCACTCAACCGCCAGGCCATCGTCGCCGGGCGCCGCCTGCCGGAGTATCAGCCGCGCCACTGCGAGGTTTTGCTGGTCGAAGGTATCGGCGACGCCGCCAAACTTCTTCTGCGCCTTCGTCATCGCTTTTGACCGTTCAAAAGGTCATCCCAAACACTCTTCTTCGGCGGGTCTACTTCGTCGCGCCACGATTCGGCGTTGAGCCATGTTGCGGGGTAAGGCCTCTTGCTGGCCTCCCTCTGGAGCATTTCTGCGGTCTGAGCCAGTGTGGCAGCTACCACCTGTTCAAAAATCTCTTGAGTGGTGACGTGCCGGCCAAACGCCTTGCGAGCGGCGGCCGGTGACCTTTTGCGCCAGTAGGTCCGATACCAGGTGTCCCACCAAGCTTGCTGCTGCGCTGTCAAACCGTTATCTCGCGGAGCCGTTCGTCGTGAATTTGGCGATTCCTCGACGGGGAAGAGCGCGGGCGCATCGGGCTCCGTGGTTTCAAAAGGCGGATTATCGATGGAAGGTGAACGACCAACCAGCGCGGCGCCGTTTTTTGGCGATGCGCAAGGGTTTTGTTCTTGTTTTATCTGTATTAATTCATTCTCTTTATTCATCTGCTGCCCAACACCCTGCCCACGTGGCTGCCCAAGCCCTGCCCTCAAGCTGCCCTCGACCCTGCCCTCCTCATCTGCTGGTGATTGGTAACTGTCGTAATTCAAAACAGTTACCATCGTCCAATGGGGTGCCCGTTGGTATGCCGCAAAATGCAGGTTCTCTAGGTGAGTGAATGCCGTACGGGTGATCTTGAGTGTAAGTCGGCAAAATTCCGCCATTTTCGGGTAGCTGGTGATGAAGGATCCCCGCGGAATTTCGATCTGTGACTGCCCGTCGTACCAGGTTTGCGACTTCCAGTTAGCCCGCAGCAAGAAAGCCAGCATGACCTTCAGCACGGACGGTTCGAGCTGGTTCCATACCGGATGCTCGACGAGCTTCCGATGCAGCAGAATGTATCCGCTCGTCACCACTGGCCGCCTTATGCCGTCACCTCTTTTAGGTTGTGATCCCGAGATGGCCATTGGCGGGCGGCTGTGCGGTTTCGCCGCACGAATCGAGCCAGCGATGAAATGCGGCCTTCGGAATCAAGATGTTTCGGCCGAATTTGATATGGGGGATTTTACCGGCCGCGATGCCCTTGCGAATAGCTACTTCGCCGGTACCAGCAACCCTGGCAGCGTCCGCGACCTTGTATGTAGCCCGATCCGTCTCATTTGATGCTGTCAACTTCACGCTTGACCTCCAGACGCCTTCGAACATAACATTCAATGTTATTGCATGTCAAGTTATTTCATGATATGTTAGCTGCCATGGAACAGCACGAAACGCCACGACATGCCGCGAGCAAGGCTGTTATCGCTCTCCGGAAAGCACTGGGCATGACTCAGCAGGAGCTTGCGGTCAAGGTCCTGAAGACGGCCATTACTACGGTCGCGCGATGGGAAACCAGCCATCCACCACACGGTGATGCACTCCTGAAGCTCGCAGACATCGCCGGCCGAAAGGGCTTGTTCGACATCCAATATCGATTTCGCGGCCTCTACCTGCAAGAGGTGTACGAGAAGAATGGTTCGACACCCTACACCGGATTTCCGGAAAACGAAGCATGGGTATTCACCCAGGTGAAAGGCCAGCAGGAGAGAGAGCTTGCGATGAAGTTCCTTGACGAACTATTCGCAATGCGAAAGGCGGGTCGCTAATGAAAAATAGAGCAGGATGCATCTCAAAATACACAACGAAGGGCGGAGAGCGTCTATGGCGTTTCCGCTTCGACGGTGATGCAACAGAGGGTAAACGGCAGGTCATCGGCAAGGCGGGATTCGCCACGCGCGGCGCGGCCGTCAAGGCTTGCGGTGATGCCATCCTCCAATACGAACAGAGCAACGCATTGCCGGCACCGGTGCCACCATCCAAGGAAACTGTTGCAGACTGGGTGCGCGCATGGCTGCGAGACTACGCGCCGCATCAGTGCCAACCAAAAACGCTTGAGCGATACCACCAGCTCGCCGGCTACATCCTCGAAGCAGCAGACGGCGCGCGGGCCATACTCGCCCAGACTGCGCTCGCCGAACTCAAACACACAGCGGTGGAAGCGGCGATCTACGAGTTGCTGCGCATGCCAGCGAAGCGGAGAGCGCACTTGTCGCCGAAGACGGTCCGCGAGATCGCGAGCGTCCTCAGCGTCGCATTGAATGAGGCATTCAGGCTTGACAAGATACTCGTCAATCCCTTGCTTAAGGTCCGGCTCCCCAAAGTACAACGCACCGAAGCGAAGGCGCTTGCACCGGAACAGATGCAGCGGCTTTACGATGCCTGCCGCGATGACTGGACGTTCACATTCATCGAGACCGCTCTCGCTACCGGCGCGCGCCGCGGCGAGCTACTGGCGCTTGAGTGGACTGACATCGACTGGCTAACGGCTAACGTGATGGTCAGCAAGTCGATTGAGCAGACGGCCGCCGGACTCCGCGTGAAACGCCCGAAAAACGGCAAGGTCCGCAAGTTTCGAATTGGGCCAAGGGCAATCGCCGCGCTTCGATTCCGGCAGGAACAACAAGCCGAGCCCCGAAGACTGCTCGGTTCGGACTATAAGGGCAATCTCATCTTTTGCGAGCCCGACGGTTCCATGCTGTGGCCCGATCTGGTTTCGCAGACGATCGTGCGACGCTTGCACAAGGCCGGGATCAAAGACGCCTCACTCCACACGCTGCGCCATACCCTCGCGAGCCATCTGCTCGCCAACCATGTGCCGCTGCCGGTCGTAAGTGCCAGGCTTGGCCATGCGGACGTCAACATCACAGCGCGGATCTACAGCCATATGCTGCCGGACGATGACGCCCGCGCAGCCGATGCGTGGGAGACGGTAATCAAACCGATCCAGTGAGCGGAAAACTCTTTGTGACATTCGGTGACAACAGACACCCGCAAGGAAGGCCAGAAACCGGTGGAAGTGATTCAGAGTAAAGGGAAATACTTGGTAGCGCTAACGGGAATCGAACCCGAATCACGCATTTGCACCGCATGGCATCGCATGGTAACTGATTGATTCTACGGAGGAGTTACCGGGCGACCTGGCAACCAGAGGCAAGGTCAACAGCCGTGGTGGTTGCACGATGGTTGCACGGCCTCGCGGTACATTTCATTCGTCCTCCCTCGGTTGGAGCCACGGGTGACCTGATGCCCACTCCTCATCAGTGAAACGGGCAAACGATGCGGAGAGCCGAATTTTGAAGCGTATCCGGGAATCGTCGTCCATTTGTAGAACTTTCCGCCCAAGGATCGTGGGAAACTCACGGGACGGAATCGAGAATACTTGGCCAAAATCAACCATCCATTCCCGGTCGGCTAGGAGGGCATGTGCGGGCACGTGAAATAGGCTGAGGAATTTTGCGCCGGGAATTCGTGGGTCCGAGTTAGACCGCAAGTCAGCCAACGCTTGCGGGTCATCAATGATGCTATCTGGAATCGGAGCCAGCCTTGCAAGCGCTATCGTGGGCGGCTCGATTCTGTTTCCCTCTCGCGGCTGCAGGTCGCAGCACTGTGAAACGACGACGGCAAACCCGATCCGAGCTTGAACTTGGCACGTGTACATAGGCAACTTCCTAACCAGAACGGAGTGTGGGTTAAACGCTAGCTCGCCGACACGCTCAAGCGATGCCGAGCCCAGAAAATTGGTCTTTGCTGTCTCTATCTGTGGAAAAGGGATATTCGCAAGGATGTCTCCCTGGCGCAGACAAGTTACGTCCGCGTCGTTGAGGAACATAATCCCCGCTCCAGAATCACGGCATTATTCATCTTCCGAAATACTCGGTGATCGCTCCGCGGGAATGCGCGCTGCGATGATTGAAGTCAGCAACCGAGCTGAGCGCTGGTCCACGGCGGCGTAGAGATCACGCCGCCGGCTTTCCAAGCCAATTCCAAGCGAGGGATCGACTGCATATTTGTCCGTGAGATCTCGCAGTACATCAACGATCGTCCCGTCAGGAAGGCGACTAAGTACTGCGTGGCAGCACAGGCGTGCGTACATACACCAAACAGCATTCAGCGATGCAGACGTGTCGATTTTCCAGGAAACGTGATGGTGTAGCTGACCCGCTGGCGTAGCTTGGTGCCAGTCCAGAAAGAGATTGGCCTCACTCAGGGGCACTAGGTCGGGCGATCCGCTCGGGCTCCATGGCGTCATGGAGCCGGTCTTCGATGCACCAGCGAAATAGATGGCCGGACTGACTGTTGAAATAGTCGAGTGTTCCGAATGCGTCATTGGTAGAGATCCTCTCCTCCGTGAAAAAATCACTGTCGATTAGGTAGCATTCTTCCGAGGCTCCGGCAGCTTGGGCCAGCCCGTGGCGAATGCGGACATGACCATCCGCTTGTGGAAGCCGAATGGACACGATGGAAAGTGACTCGCTCACGTCTAATCCTTCACTTCCAACCAGTCCAGCGATCCGAGGTTTTAGCAGCGCGGACCAGGGTTGGCTATCGAGATGCAATCTTGATCGTTGGATAAGGTTCTGGTATCGCAGACCGACGCGAGTGAAGAACGCCGGCTTATACACGTCAACCAGTGCTTTCAACCCACCCTCAAAACGAGCTTTGAAATCCTCCCACCGTTTATAGGCGGTCGTTGTCAGAGCTAAGGAGTCACGGGTTAGCTGAATGGTCCAGAGTCCGTCTGCGGTCACAAAATCGTACGAGGACGGTAATGCCTGCTTGCCAAAAGAGGAACGCACCAGGTTCGCGAACTGCGGTGGCAGACCAGGCGGCACTTGGAATACGTCACTGGTCCGTTCAGTCAGCACTGGAAAATTCAAGCGAACCCGCTCTTGGAAGTCGGCCGGCGGCTCAGTGTCAATGCGAAGGATTGGCGCAAATCTTAGCTGACCGACAACTTCGATCAGGGAGTTTTGCTTGTAAATGACACGGGGCGAATCCGGGAACGGGGAACTCGCTCTACTGGACCCGATTGGCGGCGGCACATGTCCAGCTGTCACGTTCAGCATTGTATCAAAGACATCCATGGCCCAACCGGCTTGGCACGCCCTGTTTTAACTTCAACGCTCCGGCGCCGCTTCGTAGCACATCAGGACGTTCCTTCCTTCTTTCCCCAGCGCGCGGGCCGCAGCCATCGCCCCCATAATAGCCCGAAGCAGAATCGCGAGAGCGTGTTTTTCAATGGCCTGGAGGCCCTACCGGAATCGGCGCTTCACGTTCTCCCTTCTGAGACTACCACCGAGTGCCCGGCGCTTCATCCTGGCCAGCGGCACGCGAAGCGGTGGGGGTTTTAGCGTGGGATGCCGGCCGCATGCAGGGCCGCGATCACGTCGCCTTGGAAGGCTCTGAATTGAGCGCGAGTCTCGAACTCAAGAATCATGATACGGACGGCGGTACCGTCATCCTGATAATGCTTCCGCCGCGGCAAGCACACCCATTCGCGATGGCCGTCGCGTCCGTCTTCTTCGTAGTACGTCAAGCCGTGAATCCGCAAGGTCCCGTAACTCACGGGTAACTCGATACTGAACGATCCGACTAAAGAGCCGTAGCCTTCGATCGGCATCCAGTTGCTTATCGAGATCTGGGCCGCTACTTCCATGTCACTGCTCCCGTTGCAAGGCATCAGCGAGCAGCCCCGCGACGGTTCGAGGGTCAACTCTTGCGGCTATGAATGCATCGGCCGTTCCCGGTGAAAAGCCGGCCAGCTCCACGTTGATGCGAATATCCTGCGCGGCCCGGATGTCGAGGTCCTGATGATCGGGCAACATTTCAAACGAGTGGTCAATCATTCGAACCTGCTCTGTCCCTGTGCGCTGATTTGCTGGCGGATGCGATCGCGCTCACTGAAGACTTGCTCGGTCAGACTCGGCTGAGATCGCTGGCTTCTCTGCCAGCGCAACCAGGCGCGCTCCGTCTCCGTCACCTCACGAGATGGGCCGCACTCACGCAAGACTGGCACGCCTGCCCGCCGCGGTGCCGGTGGTTTCTTACCGAAAATGAATCCGAAAAACTTCATGAAACTTGGCCGGCGTAGGCAAAAGGTGAGAACGTGAGCCCCCTCCAGAGCCGGCCCCACGGATGCGAGAACATCCGCCCTTGCATTTGCTTGCTGCTGGGAGGACGAGTCACCAGCTAACAAGCTCTGCCCGCTGGCACAACCGCAACGGGCAAACCCTTAACCCGCAGCCGCCAGCGATTCGCTCACCAGAACCGCGGTCCTCCGCTTCAGTAAGTACGCAAGCGCGCTAGCACCGATGTTGCCCGCTACTACTCGCTCCCCGCCGCGGAATGCCCGGCCGGCGTACATCGCGGGCAACCTGATTTCGTAGACGGCACACGGATCAAAAGCAATTTTCGCCTGACGGTCACGTGCCGCCGCGGCCCTGGCAGCGCCCAACTCGGAGATTGCTTTTGCGAGCTCGTCTCTCACGGTTCCGACTCGAATGACTTCACCGTCCAGCTTTGCTTGCGCCTTCGGCAGCGACAGGTTCATGACGCGCCCCGTCAGTCGTTCGATCTCCGCACGCTTTGCGAGAAATTCAGACCATTCACGAGAACGGATGTCCCATTCCTTCGCAAAGCTTTCCTCGATAGCGGCGAAAAAGTCTGGTAGGTGTGGCTCAAGTGCCAGTCGAACAGCACCAAAGCGAATTTCGAGACTCGCCAGTTGATCCTTCAACCCGGCGATGCGTCGGGTCAAGTCCGCCAACTTCGCTCGTGGGTCAGAGTGATCTCTGCTGGCGTTCGAAGGCTCGCGTCCGAGTGCGCGGTCTGCTTCTTCCATCTTGAGCCGGTCCACGTGCTGCACAACCGCTTCGATGGCGGGCAACATGGCGTCCTCGGCTTCGACGATCGCAGCGGCGATTTGATCGCGTTCGGCGAGTAGCTTTTCCGCCTGACCGAGTGCATTTACTAACTCTTTTGTGAGTCGCATTGGTTATCTCGGAAGGTTGCTACTGAAGACGTGCTGCTGCGCCCCGCGGCCTTGCACCTTGAGGCGCTCGGACATGCTTTCCAAGTAAAGCCGCTTTTTTTTGGAACTAAGTGAGCAGGCCTCCCGCTCCTCGCACACGTCCCGGTACAAGTCGGGGTTTTGTTGCGCCACTTTCAGCGAGGCAGTCCCGATGTCTTCATCGTATTTGCGCATTCTGCGCGCCACTGCCGCGTCCCATTGCTCCAAAGCTTCCAACTCCATACCTGCTCCTTTCACTTCTTTGTCGGTATCCTGGCTGCCGTCATCTTCGTTCGGATTGTCGATCTTCCCCGTCCCGCCGCACCGTTGACACTTCGAACCATCAGCCGCTTTGCCGCTACCCCCGCAGGTTCCGCAAGTGATTTGATCGCCGTCGTCGCCGTCGTCGTCGTCGTCATCGGCCACAACCGCCAGCGGGTCATCGCCGGTTTTCTTGGCCTGGCCGTGCCAGGGATGGCATTTCGGGCACGCGAGCTTCGAGTACCTCGGATGTACCCCGGACCCACCGCAAAACTCGCAAGCCGCGCTCATGTTTCAAATCTGCCAGAAACACATGTTTCACTGACAGCCCCTAAGTGTTTTTCTTTTTCCGGAAACTGTTTCACTTCCGAGACTACTGAAGCGTAGAAAGCCCGAATTCGGCGCGCTTCGGCGCAGTCGTCATCCCAGATGGAACTATTGAGCCATCGAGTGTAGAAGCTTGCCCTGTTGATACGCACGGCGCGGGCGAGCTTTGCGGCTGTGATCCCGGTGCGTGCGTGAAACGCCTTCCATTCGTCCCATCTTTCGATCTGCTGAGCAGCCGGCGGCAGGAAGGCCACCTCTAACTGCTCGATAGTCATGCTACCGGGCTTCGCACCTTCTGCCCAACGATTTGAGAAGAGTCGGGCGCCGCAATCTTCGAAGTGCCAGGCCAACCGGTTATCACCTGCCGCTCCCAATACAGCGGCGGCAGCTTGCAAGTGTTCGAATTCCGCTTCGCGTTGCCGGTAGAATGGCCACGCCTTGGCCTCTGCCAGCAACAGCGCGCCGGCAATCTGCATCAGCCGCAGCCGACAGGCGTCGTCAGTAACCTGATCGACGGCGCCGATTACCGCCTTGAGCGTTCGGGCGTACATCGCAGTGAGTAACTGGTCGCGTTGCGCGTAGGATTGACGCTGCAACAACCGTGGCCCATGCCGGGCGATCGTGCGCCGCGTTGCGCGCCGGATGTCATCGAGATTCATTTTCCCTTCTCCGCCGGCGGGCGCCATAATTGCATCAACTCGCTGAACAGCCTTCGGACGGCCTCTGAGTACCTCTCAGGCTTCCGGCTGCGGATTTGGCACTTCGGTGCTTTCACTTTTCGCATGGTTAGATTCCTTTTCTGCCGGCCCCTTCCATTGGCTTAGTCTGGTGAGTGCGCGGCGGATTGTGTTGCTGACTGCATCTGCGGCTGCTGCTGGAACTTCTGCCGGAATTCGGAGCAGCGTATCGCGTATTTCCTCAATAAGCCCCACCAGGAGTTGATCCACCTCAACAATGGGAACAAAGCCTTCAGCTTCGATCTTTCCTGGCGCTGCCGGCGGCTGGGTCTCCTCCGCGGACGGTAGCGCGGTAGCCGATAATGCGTCTAAGCCCTCGCAAATCTGGCGAATTCCGCGTGCTCTATAACGGACGTGATTTTGAATGGACTCGTGGATTCTGACCCAACTCAGCCCATCTACCCCAGCAAGCTCATTTGCCGCGTGAAGGCTCGTCATCTGCACGGTTTCCCAATAAGCCCCCCACAACCGGCCCGAAATTACCTTCGCGTCGCCGGGCAAAATCCTTCGTTTCTTCCTCAAGGCGATTTCTTCCTCCAACAGATCGCCAGCCAACTGCTCGCGGCGCGTGCGGGCCTTCGTTAGCGCCGTCGGTTCAGCTCGCCCGGCAGGGCGCGGTTGCGCTGCAGGGACGCCCGGCGCCGCCGCGGAGCCGACTTCGGCAAGTGCCGCCGGACGAAGGATATTGGCCTCGTACCATCTCCGGCCCTGATCGGCGTCAATTCGGCCATCTTTGAGCGTCGGCAAGCCGGCCGCGACCAGTTGCGAGACCCTGGCTTTCGAAACATGCAAGACTTTCGCGAAGGCCGCTTTCCGGATCGCTGTGCTGCGTTTGCTTTTCTTCATGCGCCTCCAAAAAGTTAAGTGTTAAGTTAAGCTCGTTTCCGGCTCCGTCTCTGGCCACGTCGGGCCATGTCATGACCCGCGCAAAAGGGGATCTCCCAGGAGGACCCGAAAGCGCCCCGCCCACGCGCTGACCCTCCACGGCTCAGGCACGGTCACCCTCCGGCTTGGCGGGCTCCCTCGGGCCAGTGCGGGCGAGCACCATCTTGGCCCACTGAGTGGCCAGGCCGTTGTCGGCCGGCGCCGCATGCCGGAGTATCAGCTCCACCACCTTGCGGTTCTGGTCAGCGAACGTATCGGCGACGCTACCAAACTTCTTGCGGAACTTCTGCGCCTTCGTCATCGCTTTGCCCCTTGCGGACTGTGCGAGCGTGCGGACACACACCCTATAAGGGTGTGTGAGTGTCCGCACAGTGGCCGGGCGCTCCACTGTGCTAGCACGGTAAGTCCTTGAAAGAGCATTACCTTAACCTCACTTTGGCGACTGTGCGGGACTGTGCTGAACACCATCCGCACAGTCGCGAGTGTGCTAGCACGGTAAGCCGCTCAAAACAAAGGCTTGCCATTTTGTGTGCTTTCGATCAGAAAGTATCGCTGGGTGTTCCGAGGTCCAGCTTCCACCCGGATTTCCTTGAACTCGATTCCAACGTGCAGGAAGTCGCGCGCCTTGTCGCGGCCGATACCGGCTGCCATCGCTAGCGATTGGAAACGCCGCAGGTGAGCACCTGGATTATCGGCGAGAATTGACTTCAGGGTTTGGGTTACGGCTTCCGATACCGCAAGATTTCCGTGTGGGCGTGTGAATTTGCCGTCATCGTATCGATAGAGCAGGCTTTCTGCGCATCCAAACCGCGATTTGAACGGCCGCACGTGGACCTTGTCCAGCAGCCGATCGGCGCCCATATTCGTGACCACAAAGCACTCGTCCGCCTTGTCCTTGAAACTGGAATGACCGCGGAAGTCCCTGGTCGTGTCACCTTTGCCGGTATTGTGAAGGATCACAACAGTGGCGCCCGCGCCGGTGATTCGCCTGAGACGTAGCATAAGAGCCAACATCGGCTCGCTGTCGTTCTCGTCGCCTTCAATGAATCCGCTCAGGCTGTCCACCATCACGGCCGGCTTCGATTTACACGCTCGAATCCATTCCACGATGCGTGAGGAATCCGGCTGTGGCGGATATTCCTTGGCCCACGCCCCCCAAACCTTGATGCTGTTTTCGGGCACTCCCAACCGCTCGCAACGATCTCTCACGACTTGATATGGATTATCTCGATCGAGAATCAGACAGGGTCGTCCAGCGGCCGCGATATCGCGCAGCCATGCCGTACAAAGGGAGCTCTTGCCCGATTCCGCATCGCCAGTGATAGCAACCAGCGCGCCTTCCGGTAACGTGGGCTCGACGAGGTATCGCACGCCGCTGAAGTCCACGGCGTAGATGTCCTCCAGGTCCGCCACACGTCCGCCGGTTCCGTTTGTGCTGATCGCTCCCAGCCGCTCGGTGAGATCAGCGAGGATTTCCGCGGCGTCACCTTGGCCCGCGAGAACCCGGTTTACAGCGTGCTGGCCGACGTCGGCGAGACGGCGTAGCTTAGCTTTTTCCCTCAGCAGCTTGAGCCAACCGTCAACATGCAGTACCGGCGGCATTCCGTCATCAAGACCGACAAGGTAGCTCAGTCCTCCAACGGATTCGAGCTTGCCGTGCTTCTGTAGATCCTCGACCACGGTCATGCGGTCGATGGCTGCGCCCGAGGCAGCCAGCGCTCGCATACACGAGAAGATGCGCCGGTTCCACTCCGTGCTGAAGTCTACGGCGTGTAGCGATTCGAGTGCGGCCGTGGCGCCCGGGGAATCGACCAGGATGGCAGCCAGCACCAGCCGCTCGATTTCGGGACTCGCCGGCAGAGGCTTGTCCATCGGCTTAAACCGCCTTACACGGCCGCCGCTTCCTGGCCGGCATTGCGCAACCATTCCTGAATTGCCGCCCGCGGCAGAACATACCTTTTGCCGATCTTGATGTGGGGGATTTCGCCGCGGCGCAGTGCGTCCCGCGTGGAGCGCTCGCACATGCCGATGTCATCGGCCAGCGCTTTTACCGAAGGGTACGTGCTAGCTGTATTGGGTTTCGTTCGCTTCATCTTCCTCTTGACTCCTGCCGCCGGTTGCCTGATAATGCCCTTGTGGTTATAACCACTCAGACAGAATATAAAGCATACCGGATAGTTATGTCAAGGTGGTAATAATGGCGCGCCCAACTGATCGACCCAGACACCGAATCTCAAGGCTTGTGATTGGCCTTCGCGAAGCGCTAAGCCTGAATCAGCAAGACTTCGCCAATCGACTTTCCACGGCTATAACGACGGTCGCGAGATGGGAAACCAGCCGGCCACCCAGTGGAATAGCATTGAGCGCCCTCGCGAAGTTGGCTGATGAATCCGGCCAGGGCGATTTCGCTTTAGCGTTCATCAGTGAACTGATTCGCGAAACCAATCTGCGAGAAATCAAGGGCAGTCACCTTCAAGTGGATGCCAGCGGAGAAAACCCAAAAGGAACCTTGCTCATTCACATCGAAGGCCAGAAGTCCAAAGCCTACGCACGGGCGATACATGAGAACTTCAGGCGCTTCGAAATGGGCACGGATGATGAGAAAAAACAGGCTGAAGCCCTGCTTAATGATCTTGTGGCGAAGACCTGGAGGAAAAAATGAAAGGCACGATTTTCAAGCGCACCTTGCCGTCCGGCCGTCTGACATGGGGCTACTCCATCGACCTCGGCAAAGATCAAAACGGCAAGCGCATTCGACCGCAGAAGATTGGTTTCGCGCGCAAGGGTGATGCTGAGACGGAGCTCCGCCACAAGTTGAACGAAAAAGATGCCGGCGAAGTAGTAAAGCCGGATCCCAGTACCTTCGTGGAGTTCATGGCCGAATGGTTCCGCGAGCACGCGGAGCAGAAGTGCACGCTAAAGACGGTTGAACGATACCGGCAGCTCGCCGCCTACATCTATCCACACATCGGCGCCGTGCGGTTGCAGGAGCTCTCGACGCTCATGCTCCAGCGCGTCTTCAATAAACTGAAGGAATCCGGCGGCCACGATAGGAAGACGAAGAAGCCGCGGCCACTCGCCGCCAAAACCGTGCGGCATATCGCCGGCCTGGTCCACACTGCGCTCGCTACAGCGATTGAATGGGGATTGCTAAAGTCGAATCCCTGCATCACGAAGAATCTCCCGAAAGCTCCGAAGCACGAAGCGGTAGCGCTTGACCCCGCGCAATTGGCATGGTTCACCGAAGCCGCGCGCTCTGCCGGGCTCTATGAATTCCTGATGGTTGCCGGCGGCACAGGTTGCCGCCGCGGGGAACTGCTCGCGCTCACCTGGCCAGACGTAGACATCTACGGCCGACAGCTTTGGATATCCAAGAGTCTTGAGCAAACACGCGCCGGCCTGCGAGTGAAACCCACGAAAACTGAGAAGCCGCGGCCAGTTCCGCTCCCGCCATCCACCGCTGAAATTCTGAAGGGGCTCAAAGCAGAGCAAGAGCATCGTAAGCAGCTGTTCGGTTTCGATTACAAGAGCGATTTGAATCTGGTATTCTGCGCCGCCGATGGAGACTATCTGAAACCGGATACCATCACCGCGAAGGCGTGCTTGATCGCGAAGAAAGCCGGCATGAAAGATACCAGCATCCACACCTTGCGACACTCCTACGGAAGCCAGCTACTCTCCGCCGGCGTGCCGCTGCCCACCGTTTCAAAGATTCTTGGCCATGCCAACGTGTACACGACGGCGAATGTCTACAGCCATGCCCTCGCGAAGGATGAAGCCACAGCCGCGGACAAGTGGGAAGCTACGGTGCACGACGCGATCGAGCGCGAGCGCCGGAATGCGAAAATTTCCTGAACTCACTCGCATGGTTGCAAATGGTTGCACGCGGCCTGATTTCCAGGGGCTATGTTATTGATGGCTAAGTGGTTTAGTTGGTAGCGCTAACGGGAATCGAACCCGTATTCGCCGCCGTCTTGCGTTTCCTTTAAGTTACTGAAACCGCAAATGCAGGATTCGTCGAATTCGCAGGAATCTCATGCCGTTTGTACAAAACATGTACACGAGCCCTACACTCGCCAAATAGCGCCGGCCTCGTTCGTCAGATGCTCAGGCGCGCGCGGCTGGGGCGAAGGACCGCTCCAAGTTTGCGGCCCCTTCGCTGCCGATATAGAGCCCGAGTTGGCGGCGTTCATGGGGACTCTCAGGTCCATTGGGGCCTCGACGCACTCGGCGGGAAGGTGCGGAATCTGCATATGGAAGTCCGGGCCCAGTTGATACCTGGTTTCCGCGGGCGACAAGATGAATCCCGGGCGTGTCCTGGTTCGCGCGGGCACCCCAGTTCGTCCGCATTCCGCCGGGTTCAAGGGCGCAAACCGTCACGCCGAACGGCGACAGTTCCTGAGCGAGAGATTCCGTGAAGGCTCCAACGGCCCATTTCGCAGCATGGTAGGGCGTGCTGCCAGGTCGGGTCAGGCGGCCGCCGACCGATGATATCTGGAGGATGCAGCCGCTTCGTTGCTTGCGCATGTGTGGTACGGCCGCACGGGTGACATTAACGACGCCATACAAATTGGTGTCAATCACTGCCTTGAACCGCTCCGCACTCAACTGCTCGAATGGCGCAATATCGCCGAACCCGGCGTTGTTAACGACGACGTCGAGACGCCCAAACGCATCAAGCGCTACCTGCACGGCGGCCTGAGCCGCGCTTTCATCCGCCACGTCAAGAGAAACCGCGCGGACGCACTCGCCGAATTTCTTTACCAAGTCATCCAGTCGTCTTGGGTCGCGCGCTGTGGCGACTAGTCGATCGCCCGATTCGAGCACAGCCTCCGCAATGTTCCGGCCCAAACCCCTGGCGCTGCCGGTTACCAACCATACTTTGTCCATAAATACCTCCCTTTTGTTGCCTAGTTAACAGGTCGTTTGAGCTCTGCCCTCAACTGGGAGGGTGTCGTCCCTTCCCACGTTCGGAAAGCTCGATAAAAGGAATTCGAATCCTCGTAGCCGAGCAGGTACGCCACCTCTGCGACATCGATATCCGGCCGGTTGAGATACTCGCGCGCCAGTTCCTGGCGCGCCTCCAGAAGCAACTTACGAAAAGTCGTACCGTCGTCGTCGATCCGCCTCTGCAGGGTCCGATCGCTTAGCCCAAGCTCACGCGCCACGGCCGAGACGTCGGGACGGGCCCCGGCCAGCAGGCGTTTAAGAATCCATTTCACCTGCTCGCTGATCGAACGCTGCGCACGTTGCTCTTTCAAAGCTTTGTCGAGTTGTGGGTCCAACATTTCAAGCAACTCGGCATTGTGGGTGAGGAACGGCCGGTCGAGATCGGCCGTGTGGAGGACGAGGACATTTCGGCGCGCTCCGAATTTGACCGGGCATTTGAAATAAGCTTCGTGGACCCTGGTCGCTTCTGCTTTGCGCTTGAGCTCCACCCTTTTCGGATTCACCGGATGCCCCGTACCACGGCGACCGAGTTCAACGAATGACGCAAAGGCGGCGTCCGTCAAGAGGGGCGGCGTTTCCTCCTGCGCGTGTTGCCACACGGGCTCTATTAAGCATTCGTCTTTGCTGATTTTGATTTGCAGTTCCTCGGGCGTACACAGTTGCTTGAAGCGAGCAAGGCGCGAGAGAGCGTCGCGGTAGTCGCGGGCGTAGTAGGCCGCCATTGTTGACGGTGGCCGATTTCCAACGTCGATCTGGGTGGCAATTTTCAGACCTGCGGGCGGCATCGGAAGAAAGCTCGCCTACGGCACGCCAAAGCGCGAAGAATTGCGCTGTGGTCACAAGGTTCTTCTTGCCGTCATAGACTGTCACTGGCACCCGAGCTTGGCCCAGCACGGCTGCCGGCGTGAGTCCGATCTTACCGAGCCCTATCCAGAAGGCGTTCGCGGCTTTGAAACGGTCTGGTACGTTGACGGTCATCTTTCTCTCACTACTCAGTTTCGCCTTGACACGGCCTTGGCATTTCGGGACATTTCTCGGGTTAGCTGATGATCCCTTTGGGCTCCAGATACTCCTGCAGTCCGAAGATCCCGCCTTCCCGACCAATTCCCGATTGTTTGAACCCGCCGAAGGGAGCAAACGGATCGTGGCCTATTGTATTGATGAGGACCCGGCCGGCAGCAAGTTTGCGCGCCACACGGTTCGCGCGTTCCGGGTCGGCCGAGCTTACGTAAGCGATGAGCCCGAATTCTGTGTCGTTGGCTATTTCAATGGCTTCAGCTTCCGTCTTGTACGTCAATATCGACAAGACCGGTCCGAAGATCTCTTCCTTCGCGATCCGCATGTCGCGCGTGACGTTGGCGAACACGGTGGGCTTCACGAAATTCCCATCCTCAAGCCCGGAAGGATGACCTTCCCCGCCGATAACGAGTTCCGCGCCTTCCTCGATGCCCGACTGGATGTATTCCTGAACGCGCTTATACTGCTTTATGCTGGCCAATGGGCCGAGAGTCACATCCTTGTGTCGCGGATCGCCCATCTTGATTTGTTCGACGGCCGCTCTCACCAATCGCTTCACTTCGCCCAGCCGGTCTTCCGGCACGATCAGGCGCGAAGCCGCGATGCAGGCTTGACCGTTGTTCAGGTAACAGGCTGCGACAGCCATCGGAATGGCAGTGGAGAAATCGGCGTCGTCCAGAATGATGTTCGGCGACTTGCCGCCGAGTTCCAGCGTCAAGCGCTTCATCGTGTCCAGGGAGTTCTTCGCGACCAGTTTTCCGATCTGCGTCGAACCGGTGAACGCGATCTTTTGAATGTCGGGACTTTTCGTCAACTCCGTCCCGACGACCTCACCGAGGCCGGTCACGAAATTGATAACGCCAGGAGGCAAACCGGCTTCATGAAAAGCGTCCATCAATACTTCCGTTTGCATCGCGCTCATCTCGCTGGGCTTGATGACAACAGTGCATCCGGCAGCGATTGCCGGAGCCACCTTGATCGCGATCGAACCGGCGCTCGAATTCCAAGGCGTAAATATGCCCACCACGCCCGCCGGTTCCATGACGACTTTGGAAGTCCCGACAGTTCTTGCCAGATCGAAGTCCTTGAGAACTTCTTTGAAGTGCAGGAAAATGTTAGCCGCGAGGTTGTTCGAGCCCTTCGCGCGGTCTTGCGGAGCGCCGTATTCCAGAACCGTGGCGTCAACGAGTTGATCCATTCGCTTGGCAACGGCATCATGCAACCGCTGCAAGCAGTCCATGCGGTATTCCTTGCTGCTTTGCGAAAAGGTATTGAACGCCTCCTTGGCCGCGGCGATGGCCTGTCGGGTGTCGATCTCATCCGCCATGGTGACCTTGCCGATAACCGTGTTGTTGGTCGGGTTCACTAGGTCAACGACCTGGGTTCCATGGGGTGTGACGAACTTGCCGTTGATGTAGGCGCGATCAAAGGCTCTTACCAGAGCTGTGGTTTCGTTTTCGTTCATTTGCGTTTACCCTTATGACATTCATCAATCTTTGCCCAACTTCGCCGAGTCTCTCTGGACCCGGCTACAATTTCATTCTGGCCGAATAACGCACGGGAGTAACTAGCAAAAGACGCCACTCCTCTTGCAAAATGTGCCAAACGGAGCGATATGCCTCATTCGCCGTTAAGGTAGGGTCAGCATATGGCCGCGTAATCGCTCGAAGAAAACTCAAGATCAATGGAGATGAAAAGAATGGTTGCTCAAGAGAGTACCGCCCAGAAAGACGAGATCAAAGCAACTCATTCAGTCCCGGCGTGTCGATGGTGCCAGGGCTGATCGCGTTGACGCGAATTCGCCGGTCCTTGAGGTCCGTCGTCCACGTTCGCGCGAAAGAGCGGATGGCCGCCTTCGTAGCGCTGTAAACGCTGTTGGAGGCCAGGCCTTTGCTGGCCACAACGGACGCGTTGAGAATGATCGAGGCGCCTTCAGGCATCAGCGGGAGCGCTTTCTGTACCGTGAACAGCACCCCTTTTACGTTGACGTTGAAAATGGAATCAAATAGTTCCTCAGTGATGTTCCCGAGTACAGCGTATTGGGCAATCCCCGCATTCGCGAAGAGAACGTTGAGATTCTGTTTCTCGCTCTTAATCTGCGCGTAGAGCCGGTCGAACGGCCGACGCGACGAGAACAAGCACCGAGATGGAAAATGGCGAATGCGATGATGTTAGTCCAGTTGATTTTTCGGCCTGCGCGGTCAAGACGTTGAAGACGACCCATAGATCAGCTCAATTGTGCCCCATCGCGTCCAAAAATGCTTTGGACTCGGCGGGTATCGCAGTCGCTAGGACCTCTGCTGCCGTTCCCACTTCAAGACGGCGCACATTCAATGGCTGAACTTGCAGTTCTGGCGATCCACGCAGCCAAGGCATCGGGGTAAAGGACGATCTCCCGACGGGAATAGCGCAGGTAACCTTGCTTCCGAAACTGATTCATATGGACGGTAACGATTTCGCGCGTGGTGCCGATGTGCCGTGACAGCAGCTCGTGAGTGAACGGCATCATTCGGACCGATCCATCTCCCTCCGGAGTGCCCAGCCGTTCGGAGAAGTGGATGAGCGAGCGGGCGAGCCGCCGCGCGATATTGTCGATCGAAAAGCTTTCGATGCGGTGAGCAAAATCGATGGTTCG
>Ga0181536_10001789_pt1 | contig 24964 bp, 17 predicted proteins | sample PEATcosm2014_Bin_41_FD_121105 | JGI IMG/M metagenome (GOLD analysis project Ga0181536, IMG submission 121105) | Peatland microbial communities from MTU Mesocosm Facility, Houghton, MI, USA - PEATcosm2014_Bin17_60_metaG | ecosystem: Environmental > Terrestrial > Soil > Wetlands > Peat | place...
ACCAGGGTCGCGACGGCGGTGGCGGCGGCGCTGGCGCTCGATCCGGCCGAAGCCGAGAAGATGCGTGTGGCAACCATCACCGGCTACAACGAAATGCAGAGCGCGGCGCGCAAACTGGCCGTGCGGAATGGAACCGCGAAGACGGGAATTGACGTGCTCGAGGAGATGAAGTTCGCGGCGCTGCATCCGGCCAGGGGCGGGGCTCCGCGAAACATTGGACTGCTGACGAATCAGACCGGCGTGGACTCGGAAGGCCGCCGGACGATTGACGTGCTGGCGAACGTACCGGGGATTTCGCTGGAAGTGATTTTCAGTCCAGAGCATGGGGTGACGGGGACGCTGGATACGACGGACATCAAGAATGCGAAGGATGCGGCGACCGGAGTTGCGGTGTATAGCGTGTACGGGGCGAGCGATGCGGCGCGGCGTCCGCCGATCGACGTGCTGAAGCGTTTGGATGCGGTGGTGATCGATCTGGCGGATGCGGGCGCGCGCTTTTACACCTACGAAACTACGATGGGATATTTCCTGGAAGCGGCCGCGAAGGCGGGAATTGAAGTAGTCATTCTGGATCGGCCGAATCCGATTACGGGGTCGTTTGTGCAGGGGCCGGTTTCGGATTCCGATTCCAGTTCCAATCTCAATGCCGGGCGGGAAAGTTTTACGAACTACTTTCCCGAGCCCGTGCGGCACGGGATGACTTTGGGTGAGCTTGGGAAAATGTTTAATGCCGAGCGGCACATTGGGACGCGGCTCGAGGTGGTTACGATTGAAGGTTGGCAGCCGGGGGACTGGTTCGATTCGACTGGCCTCACCTGGGTGAATCCTTCGCCCAATTTACGGAATTTGACCGAAGCGGAGCTTTATCCCGGTGTGGCGCTGATTGAAGGAACGAATGTCTCGGTGGGGCGAGGCACAGATACGCCGTTCGAAGTGGTGGGCGCACCCTGGATCAAGAGCAGGGAATTAACCGCATACTTGAACGCCCGCGGTATTCAGAGTGTGCGGTTCGTGCCGATTGTCTTTACTCCGTCATCGAGTAACTTTGCGGGGGAACGATGCGAAGGTGTGAACCTGATTGTTCTGGACCGGAATACGCTGGACTCGCCGGAATTGGGGATTGAGCTGGCCTCGGCGCTGCATAAGCTGTATCCGAACGACTTCAAGCTGGAGCGCATGGCGGATCTGCTCGTGAATCAGGCGGTGTTCGAGGCGATCGCAGCGGGAGAGGATCCGAGGCGGATTGCCGAGGACTGGCAGGAGCGGCTGGAGGGATTTGTGCGGCTACGGGAAAAGTATTTGTTGTACAAGTAGCGGGCGCATAACTTTCAGCGCACGTGCAACATGCCATTTGCCACCCGTGCTTCGCTAGCCCGATCCCGGCAGTTCACGGCTGGCGCCCGGATTCCTCAGCTACAATGACTCGGGGTGCGCCGATTAGCCATGCAGCTAACCGGCACTCCGGTGTGCGCATCTGAGTTTGCAAGCGTGTCGCGAAATTATCCTGAACAGGTAGGTGTTCGATGAGGATTCGTGCTGCTTCTATTGGGGTTTTGCTGCTGGCAGGGATAGCGATCGCGGCGGCACAGACATCGCCGCCGCCAAATCCGGCTGCGCCCGCGGCGGAGTCTCAGAAGCCTATGCTGACCATTCCAGCGGGAACGACGATTCCACTATCGCTGAAGCAGGCAATTTCGACGAAGACAGCTAAAGACGGGAACCCGGTGTACGCGGAGACTGCCTTTCCGTATGTGGTCAATGACCGGGTCGTGATTCCGGCCGGGACCTACATCCAGGGAAAGATCGAGCGCGTGCAGCGCGGTGGTCACGTGAAAGGGCGCGCCGAAGTGCTGATCCACTTCACCTCGATGATTTATCCCAACGGCTATACCGTGATGCTGGGCGGTTCGGTCGAGAATACGCCCGGGGCGGAGAAGACGTCGATGAAAGATTCGGAAGGGACGATTCGCCAGGATAGCGACGCCGGGAAAAAGGCCAAGGAAGCTGCGGGCGGGGCAACCACGGGAGCCGTGATCGGCGCTGTAACCGGCGGAGGGAAAGGAGCCGGAATTGGAGCGGGAGTTGGCGGAGCCGCAGGGCTGGCGGTCGGAATGCTCTCCCGGGGTGCGGACGTGAGGCTGGAGCCGGGGGCGTCGATCGAAATGGAGATCCAGCGGGAAGTGACGGTGGATGCGAGCCGGGTTTCCGCAAGACGCGAGGTCATTGTTCGCAACGACTAATGTTCGCAACGACTAGCGTTCGCAACGACTAGTGTCCGCGCCCGATCCGCTATTTCAATACAAACATAGCGTTCACATGGGCGGTGACCTTCACATTCTGGGGCGAAAACTCCTCGGTCGGGGTGGGGCCTTCTTTAGCCATCGCCATGGCCATGCCGCGTCGCGGCAGGGGCGTGACCACGCGGATGTTCTCGTAGGTATCGGCGGAAGCATAAGAGAGTTCGCCGAGCGTGCGTCCGCTGGCATCGGCGAGGGACTGCGCGGAAGCGCGGGCGCGCCGGTAGGCGTCGGCGACGGCTTTGCTCTTGGCCTCGTCGATCGAATCCAGCGTGTAGCTGAGAGATAAAGACTGGCTTTCACCGACGACGCTGGCGTCGGCAAGTTGCTGGGTAACGGGGCCGATCTTGGAAAAATCCTTGAGCTTCAAACTGACGCTGGTCGTGACCTGGTAGCCGATGACTCTGTGCTTCGGGTTTTTCCAGTCGTACTGGGGATTCACCGAGAAGAAGCCGACTTCCGCAGACTTCGGATCGATGCCGTTCGCGCGCAGAACCTGGCGCGTGGCCTCAGCCTGTTTGGCGGCCTGGTCGTAGGCGTCTTTGGCGCTGTCGGCTTGGGCCGAGATGTTGAACTGGATGAGCGCGGTGTCCGGCGCGGTTTCAAATTTGCCATCGGCGCCAACGAAAACGGTATTGGGCAAAGGGTTGAGCGTGGAACTCTGTGCGATCGAAAGAGCACTCAGAACGAGAACGGCGCAAAAGGTGACAAAAGTAGTTTTCATCGGATCTCTCCTGCATCTTGAAAGCTGCATCTGCTGGCTACGGAAACCGATCTAAAGCTTCCGTTATATGCCTCTGGTGTTAGAACGCGACCAGCTTCCGAAATTGCAATCGAAAAAAGGGAAACGGGAAAACAGCCGCAGAAGACCCGGCGAACCGCGTCTCTATCGGCAAGTAGTGGCAGGTCGAGCGGGAAGTCGAGATTTTCAGTGAGAAGGAATCTGCAGCGCGCGATCGAGGCGCACCTCGAGGGTAGTTCCTTTTTGGAGCCGAAGGTCGCGATTGGCAATCAGGCTGCCCACCGCTCCAGCGCCTGCTCCTCCGACGCCCCCTGCAGCTGCGCCGGCAGCCGCGTCTTGCTTCGCACTCGGTCCCTTGCGTTCGATTTCACCCTCGGAGTCGGGCGCTTTGACGCCGTGCTCGCTGGGCACTCCGATGACGGTCGCGATCAGCGCGATCCATCCGTGTTTGGTTTCGATTTCGTCGAAGCTGAGCAGCAGGCGTGCGCGCAGGCCGTGCTCCACCGAACTGATATGACCCTTGATCTTCTTGCCACGGGGAATCATGTTGCCGTTGGCGGAAATGAGATCTTCGTCCAGCTTGACTTTGAAATGTTGGCCCGCATGCAGTTCGGCGGTGTCGAGTTTGTCCTCCAGCCGGACGAGGAAGGTCGTGCCTACCGGGACAGCGTTCGGCGGAGCCATGGGCGCGGCGGCCGGATCGACTGCCTGGGCCAGAGGCGACATTGCAGCAGCCAAAAAGAGCATTCCCACCCACGATGACAGTTTGTTCACCATGACCCCGCAAATTTCCTGGCGTACCAATATAAAACCCGGTCTGCCCGCCAGATGTGAATCAGGCACGTTCTGGCGGGCCACCGGTTAATACACCCCAGAACGGCAGAACACAACCGTGGTGAGGGCCGTTTGGATTGACTTCACTGTCCAGTTAGATGAGGCGATCAGGGTAAAACGATGCCCGGGGCGCCGGAAAACACTGGTCAGAGTCGGACGCTCACCGCTGCGCGCTCAGCCAGCGGTGTCTTCGGTTAAACCTTCGGGAAAGAAGGGTTCTGGTCATTGATGTTGTTCCGCAGGTCTTCCCAGATATTGTCGGGCATTTCGAGGAAAACCTTGGCGATCTGGGGATCGAACTGGCGACCGGACCAGCTTTCGATTTCCTTGCGGACGGCCTGAATGCTTTGGGCATCACGGTAAGGACGGTCGGATCTCATGGCATCCAGCGTATCGGCAATCGCGAAGATTCGGGCGCCTAGCGGGATCTCATCGCCCTTCAGGCCACGGGGATACCCCGTCCCGTCGTAGTGCTCCTGGTGGGCGTATACGATTTCGGCAGCCTCCTTCAGAAACGGGATTCGGGAAATGATCTTGTAGCCGAGGTAGCAGTGCTCCCGCATGACGGCCATCTCCTCGTCGGTGAGCTTGTCGGGCTTGCGCAGAATGTCGTCGCGAATGGCCATTTTGCCAATGTCGTGCAGGAAGGCTCCGCGTGCGATTACGCTGATTTCTTCTTTCGACAGGCCCATTCTGCGCGCAATCGCGATGGCAAATGCGGTGACGCGTCTGGTATGGCCGTAGGTCTCGGCGTCCTTGAGGTCGAGCGCATCGCCCAAGGCTTCGAGCGTGATGTCATAAGACCTTTCCAGGTCGGAAAGCGCCGTTTTCCATTGCAGGGTGCGCGCCGCAACGAGTTCCTCCAGCCGGGTGCGATAGGCATCGTTTTCGCGCTTGAGGCGGCGATTCTCAAGGGCACGGCGCACCGTGTTCAGCAGTTGCTCTCGCTCAAAGGGTTTGGGCAGGTAGTCGTACGCCCCGTTGCGCAGGGCCTGCAGAGCGACCTCAATGTCGAGGACCGCAGTGAGCATCACGATCGGCATGTCAGGATAACGTTCCTTGACACGTTCCAAAAGGACAATCCCATCCATTTCGGCCATCATCAGGTCGGAGAGGACGAGATCGAACTCCTCACCCGATTCCAGAACCGCGAGCGCTTCCACGCCATTGGCGGCCGCGCGAGTCTGAAATTGGGCTAGGCTGAGCATGGAGCAAACCATCTCGCGGATCGTTTCCTCGTCGTCCACCACTAGAATGCGGTCTTTAGGCATGGTGCTGAGTAAGTGTATCGCTCATTTTAGGCCACGACCTCACATTCCGAAAGTAACCAAGTGGAGACGGAAATCCGGCACCGATCAAGGGCGAGCGTGATATTTAAAAACTAGGTGTTTGTGCGTTTATCTATGGGTCCTGCCTGGCTATTTGCGAATTCGGTGGGTGTGTTGACCATCCCCGGGTGGACGGCGCGGGAAGAATCCGCCCTGATCATGGTGGTGGTCAGTCTGCTTTTCTTCCGGGTTTTTCGCGAACGATGTCTGCTGGTGTGGGCAGCGGGCTGGGTCGCCTATGGAGCGTTTCTTTGGGTAACGGGCGCCAGTGAGTTGCATGCCGCGTCGAGCGTGATCGCGGCGTTCGCGCATGCCGATTTTGTGCTGGCGATAGGATTGTTTGCGGCGGCGGCGCTGATGTTGGCGCAGGCGCGGCGAGCATTGACGGTGTTGGCGGCATTTTCGTGGGTGCTCATGGTTTTTGCGGCGATGAGGCCGCTGTATTTTCCGGATTCGCTGTATTTTGTGGATTCGAAAATTTTCGGGCTGGACGTGGCGTGCCGGCTGGTTGCGGCCGGGGCCGTCGTGGAACTACTGCGCCGCCGCTTCGGGCGTATTGGGCTGGGGCCTTTCCTGTTCGGCGCCGGGCTGCTGACGTTGAATCTGAACTGGCCTTTACTTACCAGTCGTATTCCGAGTGAAGGTTACCTGCTGGCGGAAGTGCTGTTCGGTTCGAGCCTCCTGCTCGTGGTGCTGGATGACTCGCGGCTGCGCACGCGCCGGCTGGCGGTGCTGAACGAATTGACGGTCACGATTGCGCGCAGCCAGAATCACGCCCCGATGATGCAGACTGCGCTGGACAAACTGAAAGCCGTAGTGGGGGCGAAAGCAGCGTGGTTCCAGTTGATGGAAGGCGACCATCTGGTGCCAACGCAGCACATCGGCCTGTCGCCGGAATTTCTGCGAGCCCTGGGGCAAACAGCGACGGGGCAAACAGGCTCGGGGCAATCCGAAATGGAGCAATCCGGGACGGATGAAACCGAGGCCCGCGTGCTCCGGGAAAACCGGGCGGCGGTGATGAAACTCTCGGAGACCTCGGAGCCGGAACGGGAACAACTGAGGAAGTACGGCATTCATCACGTCGTACTCCTGCCGGTGCTGGGCAAGAAGTCTGTGATCGGGATGCTGTCGCTCGGCTGCTCAGGCAGTCGGCGCCACACCCGGGACGAGTTGGAGTTTCTGGAAACGGCGGCCCAGAAGCTGGGGATTGCGGTGGAAAATCTGCGGTTGCTGGAGCAGGTGTTGCGCTCGCAGCGGCAGTGGATGAATACCTTCGATTCCATCCAGGATTTGATTCTGGCGCACGACGCAGACTTCCGCATCCTCAAGACCAATCAGGCCTTGCTGCAGCGGCTGGAAAAGGCGCCCGCCGGTGTATTGGGCAATCTGTGCGAAGAGGTCCTTCCGCAAGAGCATGCCTGGAGCGGATGCCCGTATTGCGAACGCGGCTCGGGACTGACGGAAGGCGTGGATCCGTGTTTCGGCGGGCAGTCGGTGATTTCGACCTCATCGTATGCGGAACAGGGAGGCCAACAGAAGGGCACCATCCATGTGGTGCACGATACGACCGCGCGCCAGGTGGCGGAGGAAAAGTACCGCATGCTGTTTGACCAGGCGCAGGAGGGCGTGTTCGTGGCGACGCCCGACGGCGATTTGCTCGACTGCAACGATGCCTTTGTCACTATGCTCGGTTACGGCAGCCGGGACGAGCTGATGGCGCTCGACATGGGGAGCGTGCTGCAGTCGGTGGCGGAGGAGCGAGAGGCTTTTCTCAAGGAAATCGAGGCGCACAACTACGTCCGCAACTTTGAAATTACGGTGCGGCGCAAGGATGGCACGCTGCTGACGGTGGCGCAGAGTTGTTTTGCGACGCGCGATGCAAACGGAAACATTGATCGCTATCAGGGTTTCGTTCTCGACATCACGGAGAGGAAACGCTCGGAAGACGAAATGCGGCGGCGCAATCGCGAATTAAACGCGCTCAACGCCATGGCCGTCATCGCGACCCAGTCGTTCGATCTGGACGAAATCTTGAACCTGACGCTGCGCCAGGTGATCTCGCTGTTTGGGGCGGAGACGGGTTCGGTTTATCTGGCAGTGGACCCGGATGGCACCTACCGGCGGCGCGCGGGCTGGGGCCCGCGCAGCGAGGCGCGCTTGCGCATGGCCGAAGTCATCTTTCCGGAAGGCCTGGGCGATCTGGTGATGCGCTCGCGGGCGGAAGTGGTGACGCAGGATTTTCTGCCCCACCTGCCGCCGGCGGTGGTGGAGTTTGCGTGCGCAGACCGTCTGCCCTACTGGATTTGGGTTGTGCTCTGGAGTAAGGACAAACCTATCGGCATCATGGGTATTGCCAGCAAGGAAGACCGGCACTATTCGAGTAACGATGAGAATCTGCTGGTCGCCATCAGCCGCCAACTGGCGACTACGATCGAAAAGGTGCAGCTCTACGAGGAGACTTGCCGGGCGTACGAAGACTTGCGGCGCACGCAGGAGCAATTACTGCAAAGCGAAAAGATGTCGGCCGTCGGCCAGCTGATTTCCGGTGTGGCGCACGAGTTGAACAATCCGCTGACCGCGATCCTGGGTTACGCCCAACTGCTGGAAGGTGCGGGTCTCGCGCAACCTTCCGACGACTATGTGCGTAAGCTGTTCAAGCAGGCCCAGCGTACGCACCGGGTGGTTCAGAATCTGCTTTCTTTTGCGCGCCAGCGCAAGCCGCAGAAGCAGGAAGTGGACTTGCGCAAGGTTCTGGAAGAGTCGCTCACGCTGCGCGAATACGATTTGAAAGTCAATAACGTCTCGCTGGAACGCGAAATTCCCGACGATCTGCCGTCGGTGGTGGCCGATCCGCATCAGTTGGAGCAGGTCTTCCTGAACATTATCAACAACGCGCTCGATGCCATAGTAGAAAGCTGCGGCGACGGCAACCCCGGCGGCGCCTTGAAAGTGCGCGTGTTCAAGAAAGACGCCATGGTGTGCGTGGAGTTCGACGACAGCGGTCCGGGAATCAAAGACCCGAACCGGATTTTCGATCCCTTCTACACCACCAAGTCGGTGGGCAAGGGAACCGGCCTTGGGTTGAGCATCTGCTACGGAATCGTCAAGGAGCATGGCGGGGAAATCGCGGCGCGCAACCGGGAAGAGGGCGGAGCGATCATTGGGGCGACGATTGAAGTCCGTCTGCGGGCGAGCGAGAAACCGGCGTCGCCGGAAACGCTGGCGTCCGCGCGGCGAGAGTCGCCGCTGGCGGGTCGCGTGCTCCTGGTTGAAGACGAAGAAGCGGTGCTGGAATTTGAACGAGACGTATTGGTCGGCGCAGGAACCGAAGTCGCTACATCCATGAGCGTGGAGGACACGCAGAACCAACTCCGCAATGGCTCCTTTGACGTCATCGTGATGAATGGTCGCATGCCGGGCGGATGCAGCGCCCAGGAAATGTACGAGTGGATCGCAAAGAACTGCCCCGGTCTGGAGAAAGGCCTGCTGCTGACGTTTTCCACTGTGCCCGACTCGCAGACTCGAAGTTTCCTTCAGGAACAAGGCGTGCCGTCACTGGCGAAGCCATTTGAAGTGGCGGACCTGATCTCACAGGTGCGCGGGCTAAGCCAGAGGGAAGGGAAATCCGCGACAGAGACGAAAGAAAACAACGAAGAAAAAGCCTTCGTGGCGGGCGCGGGAACCTAGCCGCAGATAGCTGTCAGCTCTCAGCTGTGTGCATTTCCTGAGACCTGAGACCTGAGAGCTGCTTCTCTAGAGTTGTCCCTTCAAGCCCCGCGTCATTTCTGCAATCAATTTCTCGTTGCGCCGGTACCAGCGCCAGTGACCCTCCCGCTTGGCCTCCACCAGACCCGCCTTTTCCAGGATGCGCATGTGATGCGAAACGGTAGGCTGCGCCAGCTTCACGCGTTCCTCGATATCGGCCGCGCATAGCCCGGTTTCCTTGTCGAGCGAGCATCCGCCCTTTTCTTTGAGCGCGCGCAGAATCCGGCGGCGGGTGGGGTCGGCAATGGCGTGCAGGAAGCGATCAAGAGTGGGAGCGGCGGAGGGCATGCGAAGATTGGTAATTGGTAATTTGTAATTGGTAATTTAAAACCGATCCCATGCCCAGGTTTTCAAATTGCAAATTACAAATTACCAATTACAAATTCCTTTCTATTTTTTCACAATCGGATTGTAGCCATCGCTGACGAGGCGGGCGCGCATCGCCTCGGCGTCCTTGAAGTCGGCGTAGGGTCCGACCTGAACGCGATAGTACTTGTCGACGGAAGCATTGTTAGCGCTGAAGGCGGGATACTGTTTCTTCTTCAGAGCCTCGACCAGCGCGTCGGCGTCTTCCTGCCGGGTAACCGCGGCGACCTGCACGTAATAACTGCCGGGCGCGGGCGCAGCGCTTGCGGCATCGGTAGCGACCGTTGGCGCCGCCGCCGCAGTTGAGGCCGCCGCAGTTGAGGCAGCCGGTTGCGCCGTCGCATCCGGAGGCGTGAGCGCGGCGTTGGCATTCTTCTCGCCTACCGCCTTGTAAAAGCTAAAATCGCCAGTCTGCGGCGTCTGCCGGGGAGCGTCGTTTTTTGCGGCCGAGGGCCGAACCACGGTCGCCGGAGCTCCCGTGAGAACGCTCGGCAAGCTGCCCACGCCTGCGCTGGCGGTTCTTCTGCCGAGCGAAAAGCCGATGGCAAAGAAGCAGGCACAGACCAGGACAAACGCGAAAAAAACGGACAGCATGCGGCCGGTGCCTAGCGTGATCTCCGTATCCTGCTGCGCCGTGGACATGGGAAGTGTTGACCTCTAGCCTTTAGCCGGCGCGGCGGGTGTTTTCGGGCTTGCCAGCAAGTTCTGCAAACCGGAATAGAAATCGATCGGCACGGGGAACACGACGGTAGTATTTTTCTCGACGCCGATTTCGGTCAGCGTCTGCAAATACCGCAACTGGATGCTGATCGGTTCGGAAGACAACAGGTGCGCCGCATCCACCAGGCGCTGCGCGGCCGAGAATTCGCCTTCGGCGTGGATGATCTTCGAGCGCTTTTCGCGCTCCGCCTCCGCCTGCTTGGCCATCGCCCGCAACATGGACTCGGGCATATCCACCTGCTTGACTTCCACGTTGGCGACCTTCACGCCCCAGGGCGCGGTATGCGTATCGAGGATGCTCTGCAGCCGCAGGTTAATCTTGTCGCGGTGCGCCAGCAATTCGTCGAGCTCCTGTTCGCCCAGCACCGAGCGCAAAGTAGTCTGCGCAAACTGCGAAGTCTGGTAGACGTAATTCGAGACTTCCACCACCGCCTTGTTAGGGTCGATCACGCGCAGGAAAATGACGGCGTTCACTTTCAACGTGACGTTGTCGCGGGTGATGATGTCCTGCGGAGGAACTTCAAGCGCTTCCTGCCGCAGCGAGATCCGCACCATGCGGTCGATCGGGGCGAAGACCAGAATTACGCCCGGCCCCTTGGCCGTACCTAACAGGCGTCCAAGCCGGAAGATGACGCCGCGCTCATATTCGGCCAGGATCTTGATGGAACTCAGCAGGTAAATGATGACGATGACGATGGCAACGGTGATCACCGGAAAGCCGAGATCCATAAATGCCTCCACGCAACTCGCAATTCAGAGTATGAGCGGATTGTAGCGCAAGCGAGCGGGTATCGGCGGTGACGGCATGTCTGCGCAGTTGTTGAGGAAGATGCGGGCGCCCCTTCAATTTGCGCACGATTGGACAGGCAGGCATCGCTGCGGCGACAATAAACTCTTTGAACACCAAGAACATTTTTTTCATCGGCCTGGTCATAGCTGCCAGTGGCCTCATTTCGACTCCCTTGGCGCTGCTGGCCGGGCTCATCTACGGCCTCTCATTCCCGCACCCTTATCACATCGACGCCCAGAAACTCTCCGCCTTCCTCTTGAAGGCATCCATCGTCGGGCTAGGCTTTGGCATGAACCTGCACGAGGTCGTGCGGGCGGGCCGCACCGGATTCCTCTACACCGCGCTCAGCATAAGTTTTGCCCTGCTCCTCGGTCTCGGCATCGGACGCCTGTTCAAGGTGCAACACATCCCGTCGCTCCTGATCAGCACCGGCACCGCCATCTGCGGAGGGAGCGCGATTGCCGCCGTCGGCCCCGTCCTCAATGCCGGAGAAGAGGAGATGGCCGTCTCGCTCGGGACCGTCTTCGTGCTCAATTCGGTTGCCCTGTTTCTCTTCCCGCTCGCCGGGTACGCTCTTCACCTCACCCAATCTCAATTCGGATTGTGGTCCGCCCTCGCCATCCACGACACCAGTTCGGTGGTAGGCGCAACCGCAAAATACGGTGCCCAGGCGTTAACCATCGGAACGACGATCAAGCTCGCCAGAGCCCTCTGGATCGTTCCTCTGGCATTCGCGGTGGCCATCTTCAAAAAGAGCAAGACCCGGATCAAGTGGCCCTGGTTCATCCTGTTTTTCTTATTGGCCGCCGTAGCCGGCACGTACCTCCCCTTATTCCGCCCGCTCTATCCCAAACTCAGCACCCTGGGAAGGACCGGTTTGACGGTGACGCTTTATCTGATCGGCACAGGGATTTCAAGATCAACACTGAAAGAAGTAGGCGTGCGTCCCCTGCTACAGGGAATCCTGCTGTGGGCGATTGTGGCGCTCTCGTCTCTCGCCCTCATCCGCTTCGGCTTCATCGCAATCTGATTGCGGGGCGCCCAACATAAAATGTCATCCTGAGCGGAGTAGCCGCTTCGCGAAGCGAAGCAGCTACGTAGTCGAAGAGCCTGCCCTGAGCGAAGCCGAAGGGACCCCTACACCCCCGAAACTCCCAGCGAAGTGTCCAGGCGTTCTCCCCAAGACCCGTGTAGAGCGGACACTCCTGTCCGCTGCCTCTGACTCTGATTTGTGGATGTCGGGTGGCCCGCTCCGAGCGTTCTTTGCAAGCGGCGGGACTCCACGGGACAGCAAGCAATAGTGTCATCCTGAGCGGAGTAGCCGCTTCGCGAAGCGAAGCAGCTACGTAGTCGAAGGACCCCTACACCCCCGAAACTCCTAGCGAAGTGTCAAGTCGTTCTCCCCAAGACCCGTGTAGAGCGGACACTCCTGTCCGCTGCCTCTGACTCTGATTTGTGGATGTCGGGTGGCCCGCTCCCAGCGCTCTTTGCAAGGGGCGGGACTCCACGGGGCACCCGACACCCCGGCCTCGCACAGAAAGGCGGGGCCGGCCATGACTAAATGTGCAGCCGGTCTGGTTTTTGTGCAGGTGTCAATCGCTCTCTTGTTTTTTGATATGGAATCTATTAGTGCCCACGTTCCACGTTCCTGTGTAATACGAGCGGTGGGGGGTACCAAAAATATCTTGATAGCAGGCTTCCCCTTCAAAACTCAGGGACGTCTCAGCCGCGAATATTTTCCGTGCCATAACTTCCGTCATGAATTGAACGAATTTTTGGGAAGAGATCTCTTTTACTTCTCCGGCACCCATGGAAATCGTCGGTATGTTCGTGTGATCCGTTTCTGGGATGCCTTCAGTCACAAGATTCAACTTCAATCTAACGTTAACAGCTTTCGTGCGTCCGAAATTCTTGAACTGCACAACGACTCTGGCATCTTTTCCACTCAAATCTTGGCCGTAAACGAGCGAGGCGGCATCGAGCAAAACATCTGCCCGTTCCCCCAACTTGAGGGAAGCCTCGGCCATCTCAGCACTTTTTTTTGCAGCATCGGCGGAAATCGTAGCAGTGGAAGTTTGCTGCTTAATGTCTTTCAAGGTTCCCAGAGCAATCCAGGCCGTAACAATTCCAACAATAACCAAAGCCCAATTCGACCAGAACGGATCGGTCCACGCTGGTATCTTGCAAGACCCATCGGTTTGCCCATGCTGTTGTGGGGGGGGGTGGCGGCGCTATCGACGACGGTGGAACGCTTTTAGCTTCGTCTTTTTTTTGCTGGGTGGGTGCCTCTTGTGTGGACCCAGACTGCCCAATTGCAGCCACTGAGAAGCATACGACGATTAGAAGTATGAACCAATAACGCACGGTCGGTAGTTTACGCCAAGGCGGGTGGCCCAGCCTGCCGCCAGCACAACCCAACAGTGGGTGCCCCATCCTTCGCGTGCTTTTCGCGAAGGGTGGGCGGAGGTCCGATCGCACCATGGTGAGTTTTGTAAGAATTACAGTGTAATAAGTACCCGCGTGTGCCTATTTAACCACATCCGACCCTGAGCATTATCACTGACTTACAACCACCCCGAGCGCGATAATTGTGACTGCAGATCACGTCCAGCCCCCACTATACGTATGTTTATGTACGTACATTATTACCTGGCGGCTGGCCCGTCCAAGCTTCGCTTGGGCGGGGCCGTTTGACCTTTTTCATCACAAACGCGCTGTGCAACTCATCACAGACATCCAACCGCCCGTCGGCGACAATGGAGATCGACCTGTGTGGCAGGGCCGAGCTGTGCTCGTCAACCAAGAAGGCCTTCGAAGCCGCCCCAGCCCCACCAGTCGTCGCTCTTTGACAACAAAGTTGAGGCGGAATCAGCGGGCGTCAGCCCGCCGCCGAAGCCCTGGGAACGCGAAAATGCAGACTAAGTCCTTATTATTGAATATTTTCCATATAAGTCCTTACTCCTGAATATTTTGCGGCTAACCCTATGACTCTAATAGATCAAAAAAATAGGGGGGTGGGGGGTAGTTTTCTAAGCCATCACCGGCTTTGTCGCCACCACGGGATCGACCCGCAGCGTAAGTCCATCGACCTGGCGCACGACGATGCGTTCTCCGGCGGGAATGGGGACGGTGGAGACGGCGTCCCAAACCTCACCGTGCACGAACACCTTTCCGGACGGCGCCAGCATGGTTTCAGCAATGCCGATTTCACCGATCAATCCTTGTTTGCCGGTGACAATCTTGTTGCGGCGGGCGCGCACGGCGATGCTCATCAGGAAGGCCGTAATAAGTCCGAGCGGGATGCTGACGGCGAGCGCGGTCACCAGGCGGACGCGCATTTCGGGGATGGGCGCGTCGACCAGGAACAGGCCGCCCATCGTCAACAGGACAATCCCTCCGGTGGTGAGCACGCCGTGGCTGGCGAACTTGGCTTCCGCGGCGAAGAGCGCAAAGGCTCCGATGATCATGGCAATCGCCGCGAAGCGCACCGGCATCAGGTTCAACGCGAACGCCGCCAGAAGGATGAAGACCACGCCCACGGTTCCGGGAATGACCGCGCCAGGATGGTTGAATTCGGCATACAGCGCGAGCGCACCGATGGCCAGCAGGATGAATGCGACGTTCGGGTCCATGAGGTAGGAGAGGATGCGCTCCTTGAGCGTCATGCGGTAGTCGCGCACCGGCTGGTTGTCCAGGCTGAGCGTGACGGTTGCGCCGTTAAATCGCTTGAAGCTCTTCCCGTTCAATTGGCGGAACAGGTCCTGCTCGCTCGGAGCGATGTACTCGATCAGTTTCTTGTCGAGTGCTTCCTGGTCGGTAAAGGACTTCGACTCGCGCACGGCGCTCTCCGCCAGTTCGACGTTGCGGCCGCGCTTGGCAACGACGGAGCGCATAAGGGCCGCGGCGTCGTTCTCCATTTTCATTTTCATTATGTCGTCCATCTTGTCGCCGCCGAGGATGACGGGATGCGCCGCGCCAGTATTGGTTCCCGGAGCCATGGCGGCAACGTCCGCCGATTCGAGGATGAAGAATCCGGCGGAGGCAGCGCGGCTGCCGCTGGGCGTCACGTAGATGATGACGGGCACCGGCGAGGCCACAATTTTTTCGATGATTTCGCGCGTCGAATCGACCAGTCCGCCAGGAGTGTTCATCTCGATTAACACGGCTTGATCGTGGTTGGCAGCCGCCGCTGCGAGGGCGCGGCCAATGTACTCGGCGGTGACGGGCTGGATGGCGTCATTCACTGCGACCCGCAAGACGTCGGCGGAGCAGACGGCGGCGAACAGGAAGAGTAGTGCGAAGCTGCAGGCCGCATGGCGAATCCAGGGTTGCCTGAGAACTGAGAACTGAGAGCTGAGAGCTGATTTCATGGCTGTGACAGCGGCTGCGCTTTCTCCGCGAGCTTGGCTGCTAAGGTGCGCTTCAGGTCCTGGCCCGCGGGATTGCCGGGCTCCAGTTGCAGCGCCCGATTGATGTTCTGGGCAGCTGCTTCCATTCTATTTTCTCTCAAATCGAGCCGCGCAAGAATCAGGTAGGCCTCCGCCGACTCGCGAATGCGGAGCGCGGCCTCGGCTTGGGCGCGGGCCTCGAACGCATCGCCGCGAGCGTCGTAATCTTCGGCGAGGGCGGTGAGCGGCGCGGTGCTCGACGGATCGACCGCCGCAGCGTGGCGGAATTCGGCTTCGGCTTCGGTGGTGAATCCGTGGGCCAGGAGTTCCTTGCCGAGTTCGAGGTGAAAACGCGCGTGGGCGCGGGGATCGGAGCGGGCAAATTGCTGCTCGGCCCAACTCCCCATTTGCATGGTCATCTGGCGGAAGGCGTCTTCCTCGTAGTTGCGCTTGATGCGCTCGAGTGGCGCCTTCGAAGTCGCGCTGCTCGGCACGATACTTCCGGGAGGAGGCGTCAGGGAGTCGAGCAACATTTTGGCTTCGGCGTCGTTCGGGCGACGATCGAGCGCCGTGTGCAGTTCGCGGGCCGCGTCGGCGCGATCGCCGGCTTGGGTGAGAGCCACTCCCAGATTGAAGTGATAGTCAGGGTCGCTGGGATCGTTCCGAATCGCGCTCTCGAAATAGTCGACGGCCTTTTTCTGGCCGCGGCGGGCGGCGACCACTCCGAGGTCGTTGTATACCTCGGCCAGAGGCAGGCGCGCGGCAACAAACTGGAACGCGCTTTCGGATTTCGCGAAGTCTCCATGAGCGTAGGCGGCGAGACCGAGATAGAAATTGGCCTCGCGAGCGACTGCGGAAGAAGGCTGGACCTGGCCCAGGGCAGCGACCGCCAGTTCGTATGAGTGCTGGGAATAGTAGGTCTTGCCGAGCTCCAGCCAAGCGTGAGCATAATCCGGATTAAGCCGGACGGCTTCGCGATAGTGCTGCACTTTTTCTTCGGCGGTAGTGGCGAGCATACCGCGTATGTAATTTTCCAGGGCGTCCAGGCGCACGGGAGCAACGCTGGTGATGTACTTGTCCTTGGGCACGGAAAAGTCGGTGCGGATGAGACGAAGCAGATCCCAAGCCAGCGCGGATTGCAGGCGGCCAAGATCGGCCAGGGGCGCGGACTCTGTGGCGGCAGGCAAGAGCTTCTGAGCCCGCATGTCGAGCAACTGGGCGATGGCCGTCAGGCGCGCGCCGTCATAACTGTAGGAGCCGAGCACGGCGTAATCGACATCCATCTGCTCGGCGAGGCGGTAGATGGTGGCTCGCGAAGCATGAACGCCGGCCGGAACGCCCTGGCGATCGTAGGCCCGCAGGCGTTCATCACGGCTGGCTACGTACAAGACCGGAGAATTGAGTTGCTCATGGAAGGTTTCAGGAAAAGATTCGCCGAGCCATTCCAGGCCCGGCGTGGGAGAAACATTCTCGAAGGGAATCACGACCAGAGTGCGGCCGACCACAGTCTGGCCGACCGCGGTTCGGCCGGAGGAGGGGGCGTCCTGAGCACGAAGCGACGAGCGGAAGAGCAGCGAAACCAGAAAGACGAAAACAGCGGCACGTTTCACGACAAGTTGATTATATCGGCACGGGAGAAGCGCATCACGCGCAGTTCGGCCTCGCAGCATTCCGCTGGCTTCATCGCCCGGCTTCCGCATACACTGCTTCTTCACACTTTGATGACTCCGGCGCAGCCAACTTCGTCCGCCCTGCGTTTTCTCCTGCCTTCCGTCGGCGACATCATTTTCATTTTTCTTTTCTGGTCTCTGCTGGCGGGGCCCTTATCGAATCGGCCGTTGGCGGATGCGGATATCGGGTGGCACATCCGAAACGGCGAGCAGATGCTGGCGACGCACTCGCTTCCCCGCACCGATCCGTTTTCTTCCACCATGCAAGGTCAGCCCTGGTTTGCCTGGGAGTGGCTGTACGACATCCTGCTCGGGATTCTCCACCAGGCTTGCGGACTGAACGGAGTGGTTTGGCTGTGCGCCTTGTTGGTGGCCGCGATCTTCGTGCTGCTGCTTTCGCAACTGCTGCGGGGCGGGACCGGTCTGCTGCTGGCGATCGTGCTTATGCTGCTGGCGGAGGCCGCTTCGACAATTCATCTCTATGCGCGTCCGCACATTGTGAGCTGGCTTTTTTCGCTGCTTTGGTTTGTTGTGCTGGAACAATGGGAACGATGCGATCAGGGAAGCCTGCCGCGATGGATCTTCTGGTTTTTTCCCGCCTCGATGTTGCTTTGGGTAAACGTGCATGGCGGTTGGATCTTCGGGATAGTGCTGCTCGGAATCTACACCTTCGCGGCATTCGTCGACAGGGTTCGCGCGCAAGATGCATTGGCCGCGATTCGTGCCTCGCATCGGGCTCGCGCCATGGCTTCGGCCTTCGCGGCCTCGGCGGTGGCGACGCTCGTGAATCCGTTTGGCTGGCGGCTGCACGCGCACATCTATCGCTATCTGGGCGATCGTTACCTGATGAACCATATCGACGAGTTCCGCTCGCCTGATTTTCACGGCTGGTCGCAGCGCTCGTTTGCGGTCATCCTGGTGCTGGTCGTGATTGCCTTTGCGGGCAATCGTCTTTCGGGCAATCGTACTTCAGATAATCGTACTTCGGACAATCGGGGCAAGCTGCGGCTCAGCCAGTTGCTGGTCGTGCTGCTGGCGGCGTATGCGGGATTTTATTCGTCGCGCAATCTTCCGGTTTCTTCGATGCTGCTGGTGCTGGTAGCGGGGCCGATCTTGTGGGAGAACTTCGCTGCACTGGCGGATAAGCCGGGTGACTGGCACTGGGTGCGCAACGGCGCGGCCCGAATTTCAAACTTCTCCGATCGCATGGGCGCGCAGGAAATGGAGCTTCGCGGGCACCTGTGGCCGGTGGTCTCGGTGGCCTTGGCATTCGCGATCTGTCTTGAGGGGGGATGGCTGGGCTCGCGACAGCTGATTCATGCGCAATTTGATCCGAAGAAGGTGCCAGCCGCGGCAGTGACCTTCCTGCAGCAAGAATTCCAAGATTCCAAAAATAAGGATAAGCAGCCGACGACGGAGCCAGTTTTCTCGACCGATTCCTGGGGAGGCTACCTCATCTACCGCATGTATCCCGAGCGCAAGGTCGTGGTCGATGATCGTCATGATCTCTACGGCTCAGACCGGATTCGCCAGTACCTGATCCTGACTCAGGGAGAGCCGGGATGGCAGAGCGTGCTGAAAGATTGGCAGATTCGCACGGCCCTCTTGCCCGCAGACTCGACGCTAGCCAACCTGCTCCGCGAGCTTCCGTGGGATTGGCGGGTCGTGTATGAAGACAAAGTTGCGGCGGTGTTTGAGAGACGTTAGATGACCGGCGATGGTGGCGTCGCGTATTCGTTCCTGATTGTGAGCGCAATCGCCTGTTCTCGCCAGTTATGCAGGAATTTGTGCTCTCACCGAAGCTCGCCGTGCTCGGGAAAGGATTAACAGGCCGACGGCATGAACAATGAGAGTCAAACCTTGCCACGCAAGTGGCCGGACGGGTGAGTGAAATATGGCAATCGATGCTGCGAGGCTGAGCGTAATGACGAGAGTGTCAATTGCGTATAGCCAAAAGCTGACCTGAGTAGCACGATGCCGCCGATGCGAAACTTTCACCGCAAGCACCAGCAACACTAAGACAAATGGCATGTCTAACATCAAGGCAGGATAAGCCGTATACCACCAAGGCGCCCCCGGCGGTTCCAGTTGCATCCCCACGAAATACGCATCGATAAACTGTGTAAATGAGAGTCCAATAAAGAGGTCGATGAAACGAGAGTACTTGAACAGTATCAGCGAGTTGAGAACAGTCGCCACCGCGACGAGGCCGAGCCAGATTGCCGCTGCTTTTGGTCGCGTTATTCTAGAGTACGTTAACTTTCTCTGCGCTGTTTTGCGCTGGAGAGGTCATCGCAGCCCCCATCTTAGCTCAGCGATGTCCTTAGTTGTTGAAAAAATCTCGATTACACTCACGACGGTCAAAGAGTGAAATCGCCTGCTAACAACAGTTATGCTGGACATGGAGACGACGCACATGGATAACCACGACCGTGATGATCCGTTAGCAATGTACATCCTTGAAGCCAGCAAAGTTGAGCCTCTGACCAAGGTGGAAGAGGCGAAGCTCTTTCGAGAGATGGGTCAATGGGGCAAATGGGACGAACAAGGGGGAAAATGCTGCGAGGAGGTTGGTTGAAAGTCAGCTCATGTTGGTCGTGAGCCTCGCACAAAAACACTCAACGGCTGGTGTTTCCATGCTGGAGATAATTCAAGAGGGCAATATAGGTCTGATGAACGCCGTGAGAAGCTTCGCCGAAAGGCCCGTTGGAGATTTTAGTGCCCATGCAACCGCTTGCATCGAGGACGCAATCAAGAGGTATTTAGGCGAATCGAAATAGCACAGTCTGTGGAGGCCGCGTGATTCCTGTCGTAATATCGCGATTACACCAGCAACCCGAATCGCATCGTTTTGGCCCTCCGTATCCCCTGCCCCGAATTCCTCTGCACTCTCTGCACCCTGAGCGCTTCCGCATCATCAGATGTAGTTGAGTTTGGCGCTAGCTGCCTGGGAAGTGCTATTTTTGAACGCGCGCGAGAATCGCTCGCGTTGGCTTCCGAGAGACTGAGAACATATGCGGATCGCAGGAGTTCGAGCGTGTGTCGAGAGATGTGCGGAGAGCTGCCGATGAAGGCTCAGTGTCTGCCGTTCGCGCAGATTCCGCACTCCACGCGGCTTTTCCTCGATTATCTTTCCTACGCTCCTTCCGTTCGCGGGATGTATCCGCGGTCGCCGATTTTTTCCGAGTGGGTAAAAGAAGAGTCCCAGCGCGTCGCTTACGACGCCGCGCGTCGCGCGAAAGTTAGCGAAATTCTCGAGCGGCAAAATCGCGCTTGGGGAGCTTCTGCCAAGGCTCTGGCAAATATTGAGCGGTTCCGGCGAGGAGCGCTGGCGGCGGTCACGGGGCAGCAAGTTGGTCTCTTCGGCGGACCGCTGTTTTCGATTTTCAAGGCGCTGACGGCGGTCAAGCTGGCGGAACAGGCTACGGCGGCCGGAGTGGACTGCGTTCCGGTCTTTTGGCTGGCGACTGAGGATCACGATTTGGCCGAGGTCAACCATGTCGCGCTCGTTTCTGAGCACGGCCTTCCAGAGCCATTTGTGGTGGAAAGCCGGGCGTTTGAAAGTAATGCCGTCGCCGATGCGCCCGTGGGCGCCGTCAAGTTTGGGGCGGAAATTGAGCCGGTGGTCGAGCGCGCCGCCACGCTGTTGGGAGATTCCGAGGTCGCGACATGGCTGCGTCAGGCGTATCGTCCGGGGGAAACTCTGGGTAGTGCGTTTGCCCTGCTATTTACGCGGCTGTTTGCGGATTGGGGCGTCATCCTGCTCGACCCGGCCGGCCTTGATTCGACGGGCAAGGATTTTCATGACCTGGCAAAACCCCTGTTCCGCGCGGCGGTCGAACGGGCCTCCGAGCTCGATGAGGCACTGCTCGGGCGGGGCAAGGCGCTGGAAGCGGCGGGATATCACCAGCAAGTGAAAGTGACTTCGGCGACCACGCTGCTTTTTGAGGTGAAGAATGGCAGTCGTACAGTAGTGCATCGCAGAAATAATGGCGCCACCGGCAGTGAGTTCGCGGTCGGTGAGGAGCGGATCTCGCCCAAACAGCTGCTTGACCGGATTGAACAGGCTCCTGAGAAGTTCAGCCCGAATGTGCTGTTTCGTCCGGTGGTGCAGGATTACCTGCTGCCGACGCTCGTTTATACGGGCGGAGCGGCGGAAGTCGCATACTTCGCACAGGCCGCCGTCGTCTACGAGAAATTACTGGGACGAGTGACGCCGATCCTGCCGCGATTTTCGGCGACGTTGCTTGAGGCCAAGGCAGAGCGCATTCTGACGCGCTACCAACTGGGCCTGCCCGAAGTGCTTCAAGGCTCGGAAAAAGTTCGCGAAGCGATTGCCGCTCGTTCGCTGCCATCGGACTTGCAAGCCCGTTTTTCGGAAGCCTATGCGAGTGCCGAGCAGTCGATGGCGGCGGTTCGCGAAGCGATCGGCAGATTGGATTCAACGCTCATCCAGGCGGCGGACCGTGCCCGGATGAGCATGTGGAATCAAATCAACCGGCTGCACCGGCGGGCGTCACGCGCGGAACTGCTGCGGAATGAAGTCATCGCGCGGCACGCGGATGCCCTGAGCCACGCCCTATTTCCTCATAAGGTGCTCCAGGAGCGCGAGGTTGCAGGAGTGAGCTTTGTGGCGCGGTATGGGCCGGAGCTGCTTGCGAATCTGTATCAGATGATCCGTCCCGATTGCCACGATCACCAAGTGATTGCGGTGCAGTAGGGCTGGCGCCGTCTCCCGCCGCGAGAGAGACGCGGCGAGCCGCGTCTCTACTAGACTACTGTTCCGCGCAGGACCTTCTGCAACTCTATGAGCGATTCAACTCGCGGCACTCCTTTGTCGCGGTATGCGTCGGGGATGTCCATCAACAGCGCTTGCATGCCTGCGCCGGTGGCGCCGAGGTAGTCCACGGAATAGACGTCGCCGACGTAGAGGCTCTCATCGGGCGCGGCATTCATGCTCAGCATGGCTTGGCGAAAAATTTCCGGGTGGGGTTTCTCGTAGCCGACGAGTCCGGAGTCGGTGATGGTGCGGAAGCACTGGGCGATACCGCACTTCTGCAACACGTCTGCGATTTTGCCATCGGCATTGGAGATCACGGCGATCCGGTAGCGCTCGCCGATCTCGTGCAGCTGTTCGGCGGTGCCGGGGCGAATCGTGTCCCAGTTGCCGGAATTCTGGATGCCGGCGACGAGTTGGTCGCGGATGGCGTCGTCTTCGTCTTTAAGTTCGATTTCGGCGAGCAGTTGGGAGTAGAAGATCCACCAGAAGCTGTGGTCGGTGCTGCCGTTTTTGGTCATCATCCCATCGAACCGATGCTTGGTGCGGCATTCCAGATCGCGCAGGTGCTCGCCGCCGGGCACGATGCCGCGTTCGGCGAGAGGCGCGTGAATGCGCTCGCGATTGGGGAACAGCAGGGTGTTGCCCACGTCGAAGAAGATGACTTTGAGTTTCGAATTCATAGTCTGTACTGCTTCCCATTTTAAGGCTCAGCGGTGGGCGATTCCGCGCGGGAAAAAGCGCCGGATCAATTAAACTGAAAAATTGCCGATGTATTAAGTGGAATCGGAAGCCATGGCCCAACTGCGAGTTGTCGTCCTGTGGCACCAGCACCAGCCGTTCTACAAAGACCTGGTGACGGGGCAGTATCGCCTGCCCTGGACGCGCCTGCATGCGTTGAAAGACTACTACGGGATGGTAAAGCTGCTGGACGAGTTCCCCCAGGTGCATCAGACGTTCAATCTGGTGCCCTCGCTGATCGCGCAGATTCAAGATTATGTTTCGGGCGAGGCGCAGGACCCTTTTCTGCAGGTTGCGGCGAAGCCCGCGAAAGAGCTGACGGAAAGGGAGCGGCGGTTTGCGCTGGAATATTTGTTCCAGGCGAATACGGCGAATGTAATCGGGCGCTATCCGCGGTACCGCGAGCTATGGGAGAAATTTCACGTTGCCGGGGAGTCACCCGAGCGGGCGGACAAATATTTCCAGGCTCAGGATTTCACCGACTTGCAGGTGCTCTCGCAGATTGGATGGTTCGACGAGTATTTTCTGGCGGAGAAAGACGTTGCGGAACTAATTCGCAAAGGCCGGAACTATACGCTCGAAGACCAGCGGTTGGTAATGGCGCGGGAGCGCGAGTTGCTCTGCCGGGTTCTGCCGGCGCATGCGGAAGCGGCAAAGAAAGGCCTGATCGAGATTTCGGCTTCGCCTTTTTATCATCCCATTCTGCCGCTGGTGTGCGACACGCAGATGGGGGCGGTTTCCTCGCCGGGGCTGCCTTTGCCGCAAAACCGTTATCGCCATCCCGAGGATGCTCGCGAGCAACTGCAGCGCGGACTGGATCTGCACCAGAAAGTGTTTGGGGTGCGGCCGAAAGGGGTGTGGCCGTCGGAGGGCAGCGTTTCCGAAGAGGCGTTGACGATTGCACAGCAACTTGGAGTGCAATGGATGGCGACCGACGAAGGGGTGCTGGGACGGAGTCTGGGGACGAATTTCTCACGGGACGGTTATGGTCAGCTGAGTGCGGACGGGGCGCACCGGCTGTACACGATTTATCGCTACGAAAACGCCAATGCCGATACGCGCATGAATCTCATTTTCCGCGACCACACGCTTTCCGACCTGATCGGATTCGTATATTCGGGAATGCCGCCGCAAGACGCTGCCAATAATCTCATCCACAAGATTAAGGAATCGGCGCAGTCGATTCTTGCTAATGGGCAAGATGCCGTGGTCCCGATCATTCTGGACGGCGAGAATGCCTGGGAATACTACCCGCGTTCTGGGCGAGAATTCTTGCGGCGATTCTATGAGGCTTTGCAGAAGGATCCGGGGATGGAAGCGGTGACGGTGACGGAGGCGATTGCGCGCCACAAGAACGTCAGTCAGCTGAAGTCGCTGGTTCCGGGGTCGTGGATCAACGCCAACTTCAACGTTTGGATTGGAGCGCCGGAGGATAACAAGGCCTGGGACTACCTTTATCATGCGCGCAATTTCTATGGGGAGGCGGCGCCGGGCGCCACCGAGGAACAACGCAAACTGGCGTTTGAAGAAATCTTGATCGCCGAGGGCAGCGACTGGAACTGGTGGTACGGACCGGAGCACCACTCAGCCAACGATCGCGACTTCGACGAACTCTACCGCAAACATCTCTCAAATGTTTACCAGGCGTTGGGCGGGAGCCCGCCGGATTATCTGGCGCAGCCGATCGCCGGGGGAGTGGCGCGGCCTTCGTTCACGCCGCAAAGCGCCTACATCCATCCCGGGGTCTCAGGCGACAGGGTGCGCTATTTCGAGTGGATGGGGGCGGCGTGTTACACGGCTGACCAGCGCTCGGGCGCCATGCACGGCAAGCAGTTTCTGATGGATGAAGTGTTTGCCGGGATCGACGAGCACTATGTGTACGGCCGGTTGGATTTCGTCGGCAAAGTGCCGGAAGACGCCTTCGAGGTGGTGGTGAATCTGGAGTCCTGGGCCAACCATGCTGCCAAGCCCCGGCGGGAACTGCGGTTGGGTGCGGCGGTGGATGGAGGCCGCATGCAGTCGTGGAAAGTCACGCAGAGCGAAAAGGTGGTGGCAGATTCGACGGATGCGAAGGATATTGCGCGGGTGGCGCTCGTCCGGAATTTTGAGTTTCGCCTGCCTCTCACTTGGCTGCTCGCGGCTCCGCTGGAAATTGACAAAGTGCGAGGGCCGAAAAGCTCGGATGTACTGACCGTCCGGCTGCGCCTGCGCTTCAGTCTGTGGCAGAACCATCTGCCGGTCGACGCATTGCCGGTGGAAGGCTGGATCGAACTGGAGTTGCTGGCGGAAGCGGATCTGCTGGCAGTGAGCAGCTAGGTGCTAGGTTTCAAAGTTTCAAGATTTCGGGATTTCAATGATTTGGCGCAGTTTGAATTGCTCCTTATTGTTTTCCGCGAAACCTTGAAACTCTGAATTGCGATGTACTTGGTATCTACACCTGCAGTGAAGAAGCGCTTCTCTATCGGCCTCTTTTCACGATTCGGCTTTCAGTGGCGTGGTTGGAAGGCGTCAAATTATTTAATGGGAATGTCTGTTTGTTTTGAAAA